>Ga0182021_10003073_pt1 | contig 19613 bp, 19 predicted proteins | sample 612E3MmetaG_FD_120493 | JGI IMG/M metagenome (GOLD analysis project Ga0182021, IMG submission 120493) | Permafrost microbial communities from Stordalen Mire, Sweden - 612E3M metaG (Illumina Assembly) | ecosystem: Environmental > Terrestrial > Soil > Wetlands > Permafrost | place: Sweden... | reverse complement strand
CGGCCGGGCGGGCGCGCCAGACGAGCAGGCGGCGGCCGTCCAGCTCGGCCCGGGCGCCGATGTGCGGCGACAGCGCGCGGACGCGGTTCAGGTTCTCCTCGGGCGGGCGGCTCCAGTCGAGCTCACGGTCTTCGGGCCCGATCTTGGCCGCGTAGCAGGCGCCCTCCTCGGATTGGGGCCGGAAGACGGGCTCGGGCAGGATTCCATCCAGCAACGTAACGGCGAGCGACGCGGTTTTTTCGTAGACCGTGCCGGCGTCGTCCTCCGCGCCGAGCGGGAAGGCCGCCTGGGCGGCGATCGGGCCGGCGTCCAGTTCCTTGACCGTCTCGTGAATCGTCACTCCGGTCTCGGCGTCGCCGGCCATCAGCGTCCGCTCGACGGGCGCGGCACCGCGCCAGCGCGGCAAGAGCGAGGGATGGACGTTGAGCCAGAGCGCCTGCTCGAGCTGAGCCTCCGGGATCAGAACGCCATAGGCGGCCAGGACGACGGTGTCAGCCTCGAGGACGAAGGAGGCGTCGAGCTTCTCGGGCTGGAGCACGGGAATGCCGAGGCGACCTGCCACGACCTTCGCCGCCGGTGGACGGAGCTTTTGCCCGCGCCCGGCCGGGCGGTCGGGACGGGTGATGAGAAAGGCGATCTCGCGCCGCGCGGCCAGTCCCTCTAGAACGTCCGCACCGAAGGGGGCGGTCGCGGCGACTGCGAGGCGCTCAGCCATGCCTCACCGAGAGCCGGCGATGACCACCCGCGGCCGCAGCGTGGCAAGCGCCTCGCGGCGCGCCTCGGGCGTTGTGCGGTCGAAGGTCAGGACTCCGTCGAGATGATCAACCTCGTGCTGAACGGCCCGCGCGGAAAGGCCGTCGAGCTCCAGTGCGAGCTCCCTTCCGTCCACACCCTGCCCTTCGAGCCGAACCGAGATCGGGCGCTCGACCGGCACCAGCACGCCCGGCAGCGAGAGGCAGCCTTCCTCGTCGCTCTCGAGCTCCTCGCTGAGCGGAGTGATGCGGGGATTGACGATCGCCTGCGCGGGCTCGTCCTCGCCCAGCTCGATCGTGAACATCCTGAGCAGGCTGCCGACCTGATTCGCGGCCAGCCCGACGCCGGAGGCATCGTTCATCAGAGCGATCATCCGCGCGGCCTGCCGCGCCAGCGCCTCGTCGAAGACCTCGACCTCGCGGGCGCGCATGCGCAGCACCGGATCCGGATACTGGCGAATCTGCGCCAGCGCCGTCCGCCGCCGAGCCTCGCGCTCGGCGTCGTGCTCGATGTTCTTTACCTGACCGCCGTCTGCCATCGGGAGAGATTCTACGCGTAGAGAGCGCTTTGGCCGTTGATGGGCGCGGGCAGCACGGTGTGCAAACCGGCACGGAACCGTTACGGCGAAACGCGTCGCTTTGCTTTTCGAGCCGGTATCTTCGAACGACCCCGCGGGCGGGTGGTTCGGTGGCGGGCGAAGAGAGAATTGCCCCGAACAGAGCTCTCCGGGAACGAGCTAGCTCTCAGAACCCCTGCGGATCGACGTCCACTACGGCGCTCAACTCGGCGCGGCGCATGGCCGGAGCGGCGGCGGCCAGCAGCTCGGCGGCACGCTGGGCAATACGGCGCGGGCGGGTGCTCTTGCCCACCAGCTGAGCTCGGTAGCGACCACGGAGCCGCAGCAGGGGCGCCGGCCCGATCAAGTCCTCGCCCGGGCTGCCGTCGCGAATCTCCTCCAGCAGGCGCATCGCCTCGGCCTGGTCGGGGCCCGAGGCAACGATGCGAACCAGGTGTCTGAAGGGCGGATAACCGAGCTCTCGGCGCCGTTCCAGCTCCGCGGCGATGAAGCCCTCGACATCGTGGCGGGCGGCGAAGCGAACCGACTCGCTGTCGGGCTGGAAGGTCTGGATCACCACTCGCCCGGGCGCGTCGCGGCCGCTCCGTCCGGCCAGCTGAGTCAGAAGCTGGAAGGTGCGTTCCTCGGCGCGGAAATCGGGCTGGGCGAGCCCGGCGTCTGCGTCGACCACCGCGGCCAGCGCAACGCCCGGAAAGTGGTGGCCCTTGGCAATCATCTGCGTGCCGAGCAGCACGGCGCTCCTGGTCGCGGCGAAGCGGGCGAGCGCCTCGGCGAGAGCGCCCGGCCGGGCGGTCGTGTCGGAGTCGAGGCGGATCCGCTCCAGGCCGGGAAAGAGTCTCGCCAGCTCGCGCTCGAGTTTCTGGGTGCCGGCGCCGATGCGTGACAGCTCGGGCGAGCCACAGGCCGGACAGGTCTCCGGCTCGGGCTCCGAGTGGCCACAGTGATGGCAGTGCAGCGAACCGTCCTTGTGCAGCACCAGCGCCACGTCGCAGGACGGACAGCGCGGCGTGTGGCCGCAGGCGCGGCAGTGCAGAGCCGAGACGAGGCCGCGCCGGTTGAGCAGCAGGATCGCCTTGGCGTCGGCCTTGACGACGGCGTCCAGTTCCTCGATCAGCGGCGCCGAGAGCGGAAAACCGCGCTCGCGGCGCATGTCCACGACGCGCACCGGCGGCAGTTTCCCGCCGATCCTTCCACCCAGCTCGAGCCGTTCCAGCGCCCGCCACGACTCCGGTCTCGGCGTGGCGCTACCGAAAACGGCGACCGCCCCCTCCAGCGCGGCGCGCTTGACGGCGACAGTGCGGGCGTCGTAGCGCGGGTCGGACTCCTGTTTGAAGGACGAGTCGTGCTCCTCGTCGCAGACGATCAGCCCGAGGCCTGCGACCGGCGCGAACACCGCCGAGCGGGCGCCGATCACCACCCGCGCTTGACCGGAGGCGATCCGCTCACGCTCGTCGCGGCGCTCGGCGACGGTCAGGCGCGAGTGCAGCACGGCGATCTCCTCGCCGAAGCGCTGGCGGAAACGACCGAGCGTCTGCGGCGTCAACGAGATCTCGGGCACCAGCACGATCGCGCCCTTGCCGCGCTCGAGCGCGGCGGCGCAGGCGCGCAGGTAAACCTCGGTCTTGCCGCTGCCGGTTGCGCCGTAGAGAAGGAAGGGACTGCCTCCTTCGTCGAGTGACTGCACGATCCGCGCGACCGCGCGTTCCTGCGATTGGGTCAGTTTTTCGGGCGCCCGCTCGGCGACCAGCGCCTCGCGCTCCAGCGGGCGGGCGCGCTCACCGCGGCGCTTGGGGCTAGCCGGCGCCGCCAGCGCCAGCGCGCGGCCGGGCGTGGAGCCGTAGTAGGCCGACAACCAGAGTGCGAGCTCGACCAGAGGGGCTGGAATCCGCTCGGCGACCTCCTCTACCTGCGACAGCTCGATTCCGGGCGGCGGAGGCACGCCGACCGCGCTCACTACTCCGCGCACACGCCTGCCGCCGAGGCGCACGCGCACGACCTGGCCGGGCTCGATCTCGTCCGGAACCAGATAGGTGAACTCGCGCGCCAACGCCCGCGCCGTCGCGAGAGGAAAGACCGATGCCGGTTTGAAGCTCACGCAGTCAAGCCTACGGGTCGCCCTCCCGGGCAGGCGTGAGAACCGCCGAGAAGGGTATTCGTCCAGGTATGGTCGCTCGGCCGCTCGATCGACGACTCCCGGCAGGTACGCAGAATACGGCCGCGTTCCGCCTCGAGATCGGCCAGGCTCGGTTGATTCTGATCGTCCTTGCCGCCTGGCTCAGCGCCTGCGACCTGATTGTCAAGTTGGTCAAGCCAACGGAGACCGGCCTCTATCACAGGCGCACCTCTTACGAGCTCGCCTTCATTCTCGCCATCACGGCCGCCGTCATCTACATCGTCCCGTACGCCCGCTCGCAGATGATCAGCGTGGGCGCCGGATTGATGGTCGGCGGCGGCTTCGGTAATGCTCTCTCGATCGTCATCTTTCCGCTCGGAGTTCCCAACCCGTTCACGGTCTCGCAAGACGGCTGGACGGTCGCCTTCAATCTCGCCGACATCGCCGTAGTGATCGGCTTCGTGCTCACCACGATCGGCGCCTGGAGCCTTTGTATCGAACATCGGCACGAGCTGCGGCGTCCGGTCGAGCGCTGAGCAGGCCGCCGCCTCCGTCCCCGCAGGCGATCACTCCGACGTCGTAAATGTGTAGCCGCCGAGGCGAGGACGACTAGCCGAGCCCGGCTTCCTTACGCAGTTCCTCGGCCTTGTCGGTGCGCTCCCAGGTGAAGTCGTGGTCTTCGCGACCGAAATGGCCGTAGGCCGCCGTCTTGGCGTAGATCGGCCGGCGCAGGTCGAGGTCACGCAGGATGGCTGCCGGGCGCAGGTCAAAGTGCTTGCGCACGAGCTCCTCGATTTTCTCAACCGGAATCTTCTCGCTGCCGAAGGTATCGACGTTGATCGAGACCGGATGGGCGACGCCGATCGCGTAGGCGACCTGTAGCTCGAGCCGATCGGCGAGCCCGGCTGCGACCAGGTTCTTGGCCGCGTAGCGAGCCGCGTAGGCAGCCGAGCGATCGACCTTTGTCGGATCCTTGCCCGAGAAGGCGCCGCCGCCGTGGCGGGCCGAGCCACCGTAGGTGTCGACGATGATCTTGCGCCCGGTCACGCCCGTGTCTCCCATCGGGCCGCCGACGGTGAAGCGACCGGTCGGATTGACGAGCACGAAGTCACGCTCGTCGAGGCGCTTCTCGTCGTAGAGGTCGTGGGGCAAGATCGGGTGCAGGACGTGCTCGATCATGTCCGGCTTGATCAGCGTCTCGACGTCGAGATTATCGGCATGCTGGCTGGAGACGAGCAGGCGCACGATCTCGACCGGGCGCTGGGCGCCGTGCTCGTCGATCTCGTAGCGAATCGTCACCTGAGACTTACCGTCCGGGCGCAGGTAGGGCATCACGCCCGCCTTGCGCACCTCGGCCATCCTCTTGCAGATCTTGTGCGCGAGCAGAATCGGCAACGGCATCAGCTCTTCTGTCTCGTTCGAGGCGTAGCCGAACATCATGCCCTGGTCGCCGGCGCCCTCTTTGTCGAGCGGATCCTCGTCGCCGTGCTGGGTCTCGTAGGAGGAACTGACGCCACGGGCGATATCCGGCGACTGCTCGTCAACCGCGGTAATGACACCGCAGGTCTCGGCGTCGAAGCCGAACTTGGCCCGCGTGTAACCGATCTCGGCGATCTTCGTCCGCGCCAGCTTGGTGATATCGACGTAGGTGTCGGTGCTGATCTCGCCCGCCACGATTACGAGCCCGGTCGTGACCATCGTCTCGCAGGCGACCCGTCCCGTGGGATCGCTGGCGAGCACGGCATCGAGCACCGAGTCGGCGATCTGATCGGCGATCTTGTCCGGATGGCCTTCGGTGACCGATTCCGAGGTGAAGAGGAACTCACTCACAGGCGCTGACACTACCGAATCTCCCTTCGAGTCGTTGGCGAAACCGGCCGGTGGTCGGCAGGACAAATCTATAAAACCGAGGCGCCGACGTGTTGAGATCAGGCGCCGCCGCGCTTAGCTGTGCAGCGGCGCCTGATCCGCGTTTCCCTATCCGGTGGTCGAGAGCAGTCCCTTGAACTCGATCTTGTCGCCGTTGGCTGTCGCGTAGCCAAGCAGCGAGGACAGCCCTTCGAGGTTGCTCATGTTCGCGTTCACACCGCTCGAGCTGCCGAGGCTCTTGATGACGGAGCTACCACTCTTTGAGAGCGCGGCGAGCTTGGCGAAGTCGATGTAGGCGACTCCCAGGTTGCTCGACGGGATGGACAGCTCCGCCGCCGCCGCTTTGTAACCGGGATCGCTGGAGAGCTTCGCGTTGCCCGGTAGCGCGCTCGCATCGGTAACGATGAAGAGGTTTCCATCCTTGACGCCGTAGTACAGAGTCGTCGTCCCGAACGTCAGCTCGGTGGCCTGGACACCGCCCACCGTCGTCGCCTTGCTCGAGCCGTTGAGCTGCGAGGAAAGGAGCGTGACGGCCTTGTCGAGCATCGACTTGGTGGCGGTCGCATCCGCCGCCTTGATCAGGATGCCGATGCCCGAGCCGGTCGCGTAGACCGACATCTCACTCCCGGCCAGGGAGACCAGATCGCTGGACTTGATCCCGAGCGCCGCCTCCACCTGCGCAACCTGACTCGCGTTCTTCGAGCTGCTGAGCAGGTTCTTCACGCCCTTGTCGAGCCCCAGCGACGCCCCGTTGAAGTCGACCGCAAACGAGGCTCCGCTCGGAAGCGCATCGACCAGGGAGAGGCTGGAGTTGCTCGCGTTTGTCTTGCTCTTGACGACGCCGTCGATCGAGAGCCCCTTGGGAACGGCACTGGCGGCCAGCGTCATCCAGTCCACTGGACTCTTCGACATCGCCTTCTCGAGCGTCTTCGACGCTGAGCTGGAGCTGAGCGAGGAGAGTGCTGAAGAGTTGATCGCCGAGCCCTTCAGATAGGCCTTCACTAGCGCGTCGGCCGGGAGGCCCTTGGTGGCGGTCTTGAAGGCGCTGTCATCGGACAGCTTTCCACTCGCAACCGCAGTCTTGAACTCGGCCAGTGCGGCCTGCGACTTGGCGACCATCACCCAGCCGTTGATCTCGTCAGTAACGGATTTCTGGCTCTTGTCCTTGGCCAGAAGACTCTTGAGCGTGGCGGGATCCTTCGGATTGGTGAAGAACACCTCGGTCGGATTCGCCGACGTGCCGAGCTCAACGACATCTGTTGTCGGACCGAGTGCGCTCTCGACGTCCGCGAGCGTGATGCCCGAGCTCGAGAGACTGTCGTTGACGCTCGACTGCAGCGCCGGAACCTTGGCCATCAACGCCATGACCTGTTTCCACTGGGCGCTACTGCTGTCGGTGTTGATCGAGGCGAAGGAAGTCGCGCTCGCCGGCGCGATCTCGGCACCTGCGATGCCAGAGCCGCTGTTCGAGCTGGCAGAACTGCTCTTGCTCTTGCCGCCGCACGCCGCCAGCACGAGCAGGCAGGTAACAACGAGAGCTAGGGAGAGAGAGATACGACGCATTTATAGAACCTCCGAGGCTGAGTAGACGGTGTCTGTTAAGCCTAGATCAGACGGGCGAAGCTGACCACTCCCCGGTCAGCTTTCTTCCCATCAGCTCCACGGCAAGATCTTTCACTTCTCCCCCACCCAGAATGGCGCAAACCGCCTCGGTGACCGGCAGCTCCACGCCGGCCTGCTGCGCCATCTCGTTGAGGACGGGCGCGGCGACCATGCCCTCGACCGTGCCGATCTGCTCGCGCGCCTGCTCGGGCGTGACGCCGCGACCGATCAGCTCGCCGGCGCGGCGGTTACGACCGTGTGGATGCCAACAGGTCGCGATCAGGTCGCCCATTCCGGCCAGGCCGGCGAAGGTGTCGGCCCGTGCGCCCGAGGCCAATCCGAAACGGGTCATCTCGGCCAGGCCGCGAGTCATCAGGGCGGCCTTGGCGTTGTCGCCCAGACCGAGCCCGTCAACCGCGCCGGCGGCCAGCGCGATCACGTTCTTGCCGGCGCCACACAGCTCCACCCCGATCAGATCGAGGTTCACGTAGGCGCGAAAGGCGGTCGACGCGATCTCGGCCTGCAGCCTGCCGGCCAGCTCGCCGTCCTCGCTGGCGATGACGGCGGCGGCGGGCAGGCCGGCGGCAATCTCCTCGGCGAAATTGGGGCCCGAGAGAACGGCGACCGACCGCCCTTCGGCAAGCGTCGAGAGTCTGGCGTTCGAGACGGGATCGAGTCCCTTGGTCAGGCTGAGCAGCGGCGACGACCCGGGCAGGGCGGCAACCGCCGCGGCGAAGGCACGGCTTGGCACCGCCACCACCGCGAGATCGACTCGCTCGAACAGTTCCTCGGCCTCGGCAACGATGAGCGCCTTGACGCCTTTGAGCTCGAGCTCGGGCAGGTGACGGAGATTCCTGCCACTCTCATTGAGCGAGCGAACGACTTCCTCGTCGCTGTCGACGAGTGTCACCTCGTGGCCGCGACCGACGAGTAGGTGGGCGAATGCCGTTCCCCAGGTCCCCGCTCCCAGCACTCCGACCTTCATACCCTCACCGCCCAATAAAGTCGATCGTCACCGGCACTCCTTCGAGCGAGAAACGCTCGCGCAGCTCGTTTTCGACCCAGTAACCGTAGTCGCGCGTCACCAGCGTCGAGTCGTTGACGTGAATGCGAAAGCGTGGCGGGCGCACCTGCACCTGGGCGCCGTAGAGCATCTTGAGCCTGCGCCGGTCACGGCCGGGCGGCTGGCGTGCTTCCGTCAACTCGCCAAGGAAGCGGTTCAGCTCGCCCGTGGTCACCCTGCCCGCATAGCGGGAAAAGAGCTCCTCGATGTCGTCGAGCAGCCTGCCGACTCCTCTGCCCGTCTTGGCCGAGACGGCCCGCACCGTAGGGCGCTGGCGAACGCGGCGCTGGATCTCGCGGCGTAGATCGTCGGTATCGAAGTGGGAGATGTCCCACTTGGCCAGCACCACGAGAGTCGCGCACTGCGCCTTGCGGGCGACGTCGGCGACGTTCAGATCCTGCTCGACCAGGCCCTCTTCCGAGTCCACCAGCACCAGCGCCACGTCGGCTCGCTCGGCCGCCTCGAGCGCGCGCAGCTCGGAGTAGTACTCGATTCCCTGGCGGTGCTTGCGCTTGCGCCTGAGCCCGGCGGTGTCGATCAGCAGGAACTCCTGCTCGCCGCGGATCAGCCGGGTGTCGATGGCGTCGCGCGTCGTGCCGGGAAGGTCGGAGACGATTACCCGCTCCTGCCCGAGAAGCGCGTTCAAAAGCGAAGACTTGCCAACGTTCGGGCGCCCGAGGATCGCAACCCTGATCGCCTCCTCGCCCGCGATCGGCGCGGTCTCGCCGGGCAGGAGCTCGACCATGCGATCGAGCAGGTCGCCCGAGCCGAGCCCGTGCAGTGCCGAGATCGGGAGCGGATCGCCGAGCCCGAGCCGGTGGAACTCGAGCGCGCGGATCTCCTGAGCGGGATCGTCGATCTTGTTCGCGGCCAGGAGAACCGGCTTGCGGGCAGTGCGCAGGATCTCGGCCACCTCCTCGTCTCCGGCCGTGACTCCGAGAGTCGCGTCGACCAGGAAGACGACCACGTCGGCCTCGGCGATGGCCGCCCGCGCCTGTTCGGCGATGGCTCGCGTCAGCGGCGAAGAGTCGCCGAGATCGACCCCGCCGGTGTCGATGAGCAGGAAGTTCTGTCCGTTCCAGTCGCAGAGCAGCTCTTTGCGGTCGCGCGTGACGCCCGATGTCTCGTGCACAACCGCGGCGCGGCTGCTGGTCAGCCGGTTGACCAGGGTGGACTTGCCGACGTTGGGAAAGCCGACAACGGCCACCCGGCCGGCCAAGGGCGCGCTACCTTCCGGCGCCGGCTGGTCGCTCTTGTCTCTTCTTCTCACAGGCCTACCTCACCGCTCTCAGTCCCGCGGCGGCACGGTCAAACCGCGTGGCCGCCCCTGAGCCTGGACCTCGCCCAGCCACTCCCAGAGACGATGGATCTCGCGGGCGATCTCCGCCGTCGCCTCGCGGTAGCCCTTGCTGTTGGCGGGAAGCCCGGTAAAGCTCATCGGCTGGCCCCAGGCGAGAGTCACCGGATGAAAGTTCCAGCCCTTCCAGGACTCGCTGCCGCGGACGGCCGCGGGCAGCACCGGCACGTTCTCCTGCAGCGCGACCATCGCGGCGCCGGGCATCGCCTCGCCGGGCACGCCCGTGCTCTGCCGCGTTCCCTCGATGAAGACTCCAAGCATCTCGCCGGCGCGGGCGACCTCGCGCATCCGGCGCACCGCCTCGCGGTCGGACTCGCCGCGGCGCACCTGGAAGGTGCCGAAAAGGCTAAGGAACTGGGACAGGCCCGGCACCCCCATCACCTCCCTCTTGGCCAGGAAGTAGCAGCGGCGGGGGCAGACGCCGCCGAACGCCGGTGGATCGATCATCGAAAAATGGTTGGCGGCAAGAACGAGCCCACCCTCGAGCGGCACGTTCTCTTCCCCGTAGGAGCGCACGCGCCCCAAGACGCAAGCAAGCCTCCCGACCGTCCCCTTGCCGAACGCCTCGCGCCGCGGCGTGTAGCCCCACAGGTATTCCTTCTTCTCCGCCACGGTCACCTCCGGCTCGAAAGCTTTTCAGTCACGAGCGTCTCGATCTTCGCCACGACCTCTTCGACTCTCAAATTGGTGGTATCGATATGCACCGCGTCCGGAGCGGGCAGCATCTGCGGCGCGTCGGCATCGTCGCGTCGGTGCATCTCGGCGGCCAGAGTCTCGGCGACGCTGCCCGGGCGCTCGGCCAGCCGGCGGCCGGCACGCACCGCTTCGTCGGCGACGAGATAGACCTTGACCTCTGCGCCCGGTACGACCACGCGGCCGATGTCGCGGCCCTCGATCACCGAGTCGCCGAGCGCGGCCAGCTCGCGCTGGCGCTCGCGCATCAGCTCGCGCACCTCGGGCTGGCGCGAGACCGGTGAGACGACGCGATCGACCTCGGGCCGGCGGATCTCCTCCGTTACGTCGATTCCACCTATCTCCGTGTGGCCCGCGCTGTCGAAGTCGATCGGGTTGGCGCGCCCGAGCTCTGCCAGCGCTACTCCGTTCTCGGGATCGACGCTGCGCTCGCAGGCCAGCCAGGTCAGGGCGCGGTACATGGCGCCAGTGTCGAGATAGCGGTAGCCGAGCTCGGCCGCGAGGGAGCGCGCCACGGTGCTCTTTCCGGCCCCGGCCGGCCCATCGATCGCAATGATCACAGTCGTCGCCTCAGCTTTCCTCGGGGACGAAGTCGCGCCTGGCGACCTCGTCCAGAAGCTCGAAGAAGTCGGGGAAGCTTACTGCGACGCAATCGGGATCATCGATCTCGACTCCCTCGCGCGAGAGCACGCCGGCGATCCCGGCCAGCATGGCGATGCGGTGATCGCCACGGCTCTCGACCAGCCCACCCTTGAACCGTGTCGGGACACCTCGCACCCAGAAGCCATCGGACTCTGCGTTGACATGGGCGCCGAGCCCACGTAAAGCCTCGGTCGTCGTCTCGATCCGGTCGGATTCCTTGGCCCGCAGCTCCTCGGCGCCGCGCACGCGGCTGATGCCGTGCGCCATCGACGCTGCCAGAGCGAACAAAGGAAGCTCGTCAACCACGTTCGGAACCTCGTGCGACTCGATCGTCGTCGCCGTCAGCTCAGACGAGCGAATCCCGAGGCTGCCAACCAGCTCGCCGCCCGAAGAGCGGCGATCGTAGACCGTCGTTCGAGCGCCCATGCGCTCGAGCACATCGAGGAAGCCAATACGCGTCGGGTTCAAATTCACGTCGTGGATGCGCAGCTCGGAGCCGACAAGCAGCAAGGCACCGACCAGGAAGGGCGCCGCCGAGGAAAAGTCGCCGGGGATGTCGATGTCGAGCGGCGGTATGCTCTCGACCGGCCAGACGCTGATCTCGCTGCCCTCGCGGCGCACGCGCACGCCGAGCGAGGTGAGCATGCGCTCGGTGTGGTCACGGGTCGGCACCGGCTCGACCACTGTCGTCGGGCCACTATGAGCGAACAGGCCGGCGAGCAGGATCGCCGACTTCACCTGGGCGCTGGCCACGGGCAGCACGTAGCTGGTCGGCTCGAGCGATCCGCCCGTGATGGTCACCGGCGCCGAGCCGTTCGTCGTCTCTACCTCCGCGCCCATCTGTCTGAGCGGGATGGCAACGCGCTCGTGTGGTCGGCTTGTGATTTGTTCGTCGCCGGTCAGGACGAAGCGATCTTCCTGACCGGCGAGCACACCGGAGAGGAGTCTGAGCAACGTGCCGGCGTTACCACAGTCGATGGGATGGTCGGGCGGGCGCAGTCCGCGCAGGCCGACGCCTTCGATCCTGATCGTGCCCGGGCTGGGCTCGCTTACGCCGGCGCCGAGCTCGCGCACGGCGTCGAGCGCCGCGTCGGTGTCGGCCGCGTGCCCGAAGCCGCGGATCTCGCTCACACCGTCGGCAATCGCGGCCAGCAGTGCGGCCCGCTGGCAGAGCCCCTTGACGCCCGGCACGGCGATATCGCCGACCAGCGCCGCCGCCGGCTCCACCCGCCTCAAGCGTCCTCCTCGAGGATGTCCGAGATGACGACGCCGTATCCCTGGCCTGTGAGTAGATCGGCCGCCCTGTGCGCCTCGCTCTCACCGGCGATCACGATCGAGAGCGAGCCGCCGCGGTCGGGCGAGACGTGCTGCATCTCCAGGTCTTCGATGTTGATCCGCTCGGCGCCCAGCACCTGGGTGATGCCGGCCAGCACCCCCGGCTGGTCGGCCACGTGCACGCGCAGGCGGAAGAGCCCACCCGCGTTTGGATAGACGTCGGCCAACAGGTTGCGGCGGTAAGTCCCGGCCTCGCTGATCCATTCGGCGACAAAATCCGCGTCGGCGGAGGCGAGTGCGTCCTCCAGCTGCTCGATCAGGCGCCGGTGCTCGGCCAGTGCCTCGCGCAGCGGGTCTGCGTTCTCGAGAAAGATGTCAACCCAGATGTTCGGGTTGGCTCCGGCCACGCGCGTCATGTCGCGGAGCGAACCGCCGGCGCTGGCTAGCGGCTCGTAACCATCGATGCGAGTCTCGCCGGCCTGATTGACGAGCAGGTTGGAGAGCGCGTGCGGCAGGTGGCTGGTGAGCGCGACGAGGCGGTCGTGGGCTAGGGGGTCGATCGCCACCGGCAGGGCGCCGAGCGAGGCCACGAAGCCGTGCAGCACGCGGTAGCGGTCGGGATCGGTGCCGGCCAGCGGAGTCAGAAACCAGGTCGCGCCCGCGAAGATGTCGGCACTCGCATAGCCCGGCCCGCTCGTCTCCGACCCGCAGACGGGATGGCCGCCGATGAAGCGATTGTCGTCGGCGGCGGCGGCGCAGACGGAGCTCTTGGTGGAGCCGACGTCGCTCACCGTGCAGGTCTCGCTCACCAGCCCGAGCAGCTCGAGCACGCGCCCCGGCAGGTCGGCCACCGGCGCGGCGACCATCACCAGCTCGGCGTCGGCGACCGCCTCCTCGAGCGTCGTAGCTGCGCGACCGACGGCGCCGCGCTGAAGTGCGATGCGCAGCGCATCCGAGTCCGGATCGAAGCCGGCAATCTGCTCGACGCCGGCCCGCTTCGCCGCCAGCCCGACCGAAGCCCCGATCAGGCCCGTGCCGACGATCGCCAGGCGCGAGATTCTCGTTCCCGCCTGGCCTTCTCGCGATGCCGCTGATGTTCCCATTTCCAGCAAGTCTAGTGGCGATACCAGGTTGGTCCCCGGGTGCTCCGGCTTCTCAGGAATAATCCCCGACGATGAAGATCTTTTCCGGCATCCAGCCCACCGGCGCCAAGCACCTCGGCAACTACTCGGGCGGCTTTCGCCAGTACGCCGCCACCCAAGATCAGGGTACGGCCTTTTTCTGCATCGTCGACCTGCACTCGATCACCGTCGCCCACGATCCGGAGGACCTGCGGGAGCGAACGCTCGACCTGGCCGCGCTGATGTTCGCCACCGGGCTCGATCCCGAGCGCTCGACCGTATTCGTGCAGAGCCACGTGACGGCCCACGCCGAGGCGGCCTGGCTGCTCGGCTGCGTGGCCAGCTACGGCGAGCTGCAACGGATGACGCAGTTCAAGGACAAGGCCGGCAAGCAGACGTCGGTCTCGGCCGGCCTGTTCATCTACCCGGTTCTGATGGTCGGGGACATCCTCCTCTACCAGACCGACATCGTCCCGATCGGCGACGACCAGCGCCAGCACCTGGAGCTCACGCGCGATGTGGCCGAGCGCTTCAACTCCCGCTTCGGCGAGACCTTCACCGTGCCGAAGGGCGTCTACCCCGAGGCCGGGGCGCGGATCATGGATCTGCAGCAGCCCGAGAACAAGATGTCCACTACCGGCGGCAACCCGCAGGGAACGATCTACCTGCTCGACCCGCCCGAGGTAGTGCGCAAGAAACTGAAGACGGCCGTGACCGACTCCGGGCGCGAGATCGTCCACGACTCGAACGAGAAGGCGGGCATCTCGAACCTGATCGAGGTCATGACCGTAGCCACGGGTGAGACGATCGCCGAGGTCGAGAAGCGCTACGTCGGCGCCGGCTACGGACAGTTCAAGAGCGACGTCGGCGATGCCTTGGTCGAGTTACTGGAGCCGATTCAGGCGCGCTTCCGCGCCTTGCGCGACGATTCGGCCGAGCTCGAGCGGATGCTGGCAATCGGCGCCGCCAAGGCGAGAGAGGTTTCGGCCCCAACACTGGAGAAGATGTACGACCGGATGGGTTTCACCCGACCAAAGGGAGTGTGACGAGATGCTGATCTCGACCATGAACGATGTGCCAGGTCACCAGGTCACCGAGGTGCTCGGTGAGGTGTTTGGGCTGACGGTGCGGGCACGCAACATCGGCGCCCAGATCGGCGCCGGACTCAAATCGATCCTCGGCGGCGAGCTGAAGGGGATGACCAAGCAGCTGGTCCAGAGCCGCCAGGACGCGATCGCCCGCTTGACCGAGGAGGCCGAGGCGATGGGCGCGAACTGCGTTCTCGCCATGCGCTTCGATGTCTCCGATCTCGGCGGGAATACGATGGCGAGCGAGATCTGCGCCTACGGCACCGCGGTGAAGATCAGCTAGGCCCGCAGCCCGAAGCGATAGGTGAGATTGGGCGCCCGCGCTGAGCGGGCGCCTTTCGTTAGCGCGACTTGGCTAGAGATTGCGTCTCAACCCGCTTCGGAGGCGAGCCCGGTCAGCTTTTGCAAAGTCTCGACCTCACTCCGGTCGAGCGCCCGCCATTTCCCCGGCGCCAGCCCGCTCAGGTCGAGCCCCGCGTAGCGGCTGCGGCGCAGGCGCACGACCTGGCAGCCGACGGCCGCACACATCAGCTTGACCTGGTGCTTGCGACCCTCGTGGATGGAGAGCTCGATCAGCTTCGGCCCCAAGCGGCGCGCTTTGGCCGGCGCGGTGCGCCCGTCTTCGAGCTCGATCCCTTCGGCCAGCGCGCGGAGCGCCTCGCCCGTCGGCTCGCGCTCGACCTCCGCCTCGTAGACCTTCTCGACCTCGTAGCGGGGATGGGCGAGGCGGTGCGCCAGCTGGCCGTCATTGGTGAGCAGAAGCGCCCCGGTCGTATCGGCATCGAGCCTGCCGACCGGAACTACGCGCGGATCGCCCGGCACCAGCTCGACGACCGTGCGCCTGCCCTGCGGATCGCTGGCCGTCGTCACCACACCGGCCGGCTTGTGCAGGAGCAAATAGGTGAGCTTCTGCTTCGCGACCGGCTTGCCGTCCACTTCCACCCGATCGCGCGCGGCGACGAAGGTGTTCAGCTGCCCGGGCGCGCCGTTCACGAGCACGCGACCGGCCTTGATCAGCTCGTCGGCGCCGCGGCGCGAGGCGATACCGGAGCGAGCGAGATAGGCGTTCAGGCGCATGCTCTACGAATACTCGCTTTTTCCGTCGGCAGGTGCCGTTACTGTTAGTTAACGGATGCTCGAACCGTTGCTCCGATTTCACTACCTCGGCCATTCGTCGTTCGTTCTGCGCTTCGCGGACGGCGTCTCGGTTCTCACCGACTACGGCAAGTCGAACGCCTTCGGGCTCGAGAGCCCGATCCACGATCTCGGCGACCTCCACCCTGATGTCGTCCTCTACTCGCACCACGACGAAGATCACGACCGTGGCGACGAGTTCCTCGGCGCCACGATTCTCGACGGGGCGCACCTGCACGAGGAGGTCGGTTTCGACGGCATCGTCTTCGAGCCGATCAAGACGCGCGAGAACGCGCCGGGCGACAACACGAGCTTCCTGATCGGATTCGAAGGCCTGAGGATTCTCTTCGCCGGCGACTGCCAGGGCGAGATCGAGGCGATTGACCAGGCGGCGGAGCTAGAGCGACTCGAGACAATCTTCCCCGGGCGGATCGACCTCCTCTTCCTGCCGATCGACTGGACGCATCCGATCGCGGCCAAAGCCGCCGCCTTCGTCGAGCTGGTGCGACCGCAGACGGTCATTCCGATGCACTACTGGAGCAAGCAGGCGAAGAGCGACTTTTTCGCGGCGCTGGCCGAGAAGAACGAGCCCGGGAGGAGGCAGTTCCTGATCGAAGAGCCAGGTCGCCCGGACTACGCGATCGAAAGCGTCGCCAGGAGCGACGACGTGATCAAGGCGATCGGTCTCGAGCCCGGCCCCTGGCTGCCGGCCGTTTCGTAAGCTGTGTCTGGGCAAGAAGATAACCGCTCTCGAAGGGGATGATTGACGTGCTGGTCGCAGCTGGAGTAGAGGTGCTTGATCTCAAATGGGATCAGTTCGGAACGCCCAGCTGGGTGCATCCGACGCTTGTGTGGGACGAGAAGGAGGACGTTCTGATCGACGCCGGCTTTCCCGGCCAGCTCGAGCAACTGCGTGAAGAGATCGAGCGAGCCGGAGTCTCCGCCGAGCGCCTGACGAGGTTGATCTTCACCCACCAGGACATCGACCACATCGGCGGTAGCAATGCTCTACTCGCCCTGAATGAGCGGATCGAGGTGCTGGCGCACGAGCAGGACGCGCCCTACATCCTCGGCGAGAAGCCTTTGATCAAATTCAGCCCCGAGCGGCGGGCCCAGATAACCGAGCTCATGTCGTCCCTACCCGAGCAGCAGCGCCGGAAGGTCCTCGAAGGATTCGAACACCCCAACTCGAGAGTCGACCGGACGCTCACGGACGGCGAGAGGCTTCCCTACTGCGGCGGCATCGTCGTCATTCACACGCCCGGGCACACCCCCGGACACGTCGTGCTCTACCTCGAGTCGAGCAAGGTGCTCGTGGCCGGCGACGGGCTGAACATCTCGGAGGGCCGCCTGACCGGCCCCGGCCCCCGGATGACCCCCGACCTCGGCCAGGCCACCCGTTCGCTGAAGAAGCTGGCCGCATACGAGATCGAGACCGTCGTCTGCTACCACGGCGGCGTCTATTCAGGCCGCGACGTGAACGCACGCATAGCCGAGTTGGCCAAAGAGCTTCCTCCCGTTGGCTAGGTAGCGATCTAGCTCGCCTCCTGTTCTAGAAGCTCACTTTCCGGAGTAGGAGCGCCTCCTTGCCCACCCACCACCCCCCACCCACCCACGGGGCGAGGAAAGGTAGCGAGAGGACACGCACACAGAAGCGCCAACTTCGCCCCAAATTCGAATAGCGAGATTGTCCCTACGCGCCGCGCTGCTCGGCCACCGCGTGCAGCCGCTCGCGGATCGTCTCGGCTTCGTCGCCGAGATCGTCCAGCCGAGGTAGCTCGGCCAGGCTGGTCAGCCCGAAGACGCGCTCGAACAGCGGCGTGACGCGATAGCGGATCGCTCCGCCCGGGCCGTCGTCTCGCCCCGCCTCGGCAATCAGCCCGCGCTCGAGCAGGTTGGCGACGGTGGCCTCCGCCGCGACGCCGCGGATGCGGGTGATCTCCGGTCGTGTGCAGGGGCCGAGATAGGCGACGATGGCCAGCGTCTCGAGCGCCGCCTGCGAGAGTGAGCGCTGAACCGGGCGCTCGAACAGGCGCGAGCAGGCTCCCGCCGCCTCGCGCGACGCGCGCAGCGCATAACCGCCCGCCACGTGCTCGAGCACGATTCCGCTCCGGCCCTCGCTGTGGCGCTCGCCGACCAGGCGCAGCGCAGCCTCGACGCGCGCGGCGTCGTCGACCGCGGCCGCGACCAGCTCATCCAGCGGCAGCGGCGCCGACGCGACCACCAGCAGCGCCTCGATGGTGCGCGCCAGCTCATCGAGCGGGCTGGTGGTGATCAGGCGGAGCGGGCGCTGGTCCATGCGGGACTCCTCTCTTTGTTTCTTCTCTCGACGCGAATGGGCGCGAAGGGCGCGGCCTGGTTGATCGCAATCTCGCCCAATCTGCCTAGCTCGAGCAGAGCGAGAAAGGCAACTGCCTGCTCGACCCGAGAAAGCTCACCGAGCTCGTTCTCGAAATCGAAGCGGCTGCGCCTGGCGAGCAGCGAGCGAAAGCGCTGTACGAACTGCTCGAGCGGCGGGTAGCGAAGCGACATATGGGCCAGCGAGACGGCCTTGGGAGGCGTGGCGAGCAGACGCAGAGCGGCGGCCAGAGCGGTTGGATCCTGCGGCGCAAGCGGGCGCTCGACAGGCGGTCGAAGCGGTGCCGGGCCAAGCCTGAAGAAGCGGTCTTGCTCCTGCTCGAGCCTGCTCGAGAGCCAGGCCGCCGCCTCCTTCGTGCGCCGATAGGCAGCCAGCCGGCGGGCCAGCTCCTCGGCGGCCTCCTCGGGCTCCAGCTCGGCCAGCTCGGCAGCCTCGTCATCGAAGAGCAGCCGCGCCTTCAGCTCCAGTAGTGCCGAGACCAGAACGAGAAACTCGCCGCAGGCTTCCAGATCGCCCTCTCCCAGCTCGCACGCAGCGGCGCCGTCCTCACTCCGGCCGCGCCCCAGCATCTCCTCGATGAAGGCCAGGACGATACCGGCCACGTCGATCTCGGCGAGATCGATCTCCTCCTTGAGCACAAGGGTCAACAGGAGGTCGAGGGGACCCTCGAAGGCCTCGAGATCCAGCTCGAGCTCGGCGACACGCATCTCGGCGAGCCTAGCGGCCCGGCCGGACGCGCCCCTTGGGCACGCTCATGCGCGGCCCCTTCACCCTCACCGAGGGCTCCTTCTTCTTCTTTGGCTTCTTCGGCCCTCTCTTCGTCGGCGGCGTGGGAGGCCCGGAGCCGCCCGGTCCGTCCGCCACCGGTTCGCTGGGGCGGCGAATGAATTGCCACCAGGCGAAGAAGCTCCAGGCGCAGATGAAGACAAGAATCGAGACCCAGGCGTTCAGGCGCAGCCCCAGGAAGTGGTGGGAGGGATCGATCCGCAGCAGCTCCATGAAGAAGCGTATGAGCGCGTAGTAGGCGACGTAGAGAGAGAAAAGGGCCGGCGCGCGCAACTTGAAGCGGCGCTCGAGCAGAAGCAGCAGGCCGATGCCGAGAAGCGCAAGCAAGGACTCGTAAAGGAAGGTTGGATGGAAGGTCGAGTAGCTCCCGTATCCTGCCGGCCTGTTGGCCGGATCGATCTTCAGGCCCCAGGGCAGGTTGGTTGGTTTGCCGAACAGCTCCTGGTTCCACCAGTTGCCCCAGCGACCGATGGCCTGCGCGAGCAGCAGACCGGGCGCCACGATGTCGAGCATCTTCGGAATGCTCTCGCCGGCTCGATGAACAATGATCACGCCGGCTCCGACGCCGAACAGAATTCCTCCGTAAATGCCGAGCCCACCCTTCCAGACGGCGAACGGCGCCCACCAGTGGTGGATCTGCGAGACCTCGTTCCAGCTGGTTACGTCGTGGTACAGGCGCGCGCCGACAACACCGGCCAGCACGCCCCAGACGGCGACCTGGAAGATCAGGTCCCAGTTTCCGCCGCGATGGACGTAGCGAATCCCTGTCAACCACATGGCCGCGGCGATGGCTACCAGCAGCATCAGTCCGTAGAAATGGATCGCCAGAGGCCCGAGGTCGATGGTGCTGTGCCCGGGCGACGGTATCGAGGAAAGCAGCGTCACGCGCGAATCATCTCAGCTCGCGCGGTCATCGTGCTGAGGTTACGCGTCCGCTCACGCGCGACGGGCACCGGCCGGGCGAGCCTGTGGAGCCGCGACCCTCGAACGACGGGACGGGCTAGAGGAGGATTCTGACTGCGATATCTGGAGGGCAGCCGCCCTTGACGAGGTCGATAGCCTCGTGCAGGTTGACTTCCAGACGGGCAGCCAGCGAAGCCGCGCCGTCGGGTGAGTACCCGGCGCGCTCCAGCTCCTCACTCCGCCAGCGAACGATTCGATCGAGCTCTGACTCAGTGATT
>Ga0182021_10003072_pt1 | contig 19614 bp, 18 predicted proteins | sample 612E3MmetaG_FD_120493 | JGI IMG/M metagenome (GOLD analysis project Ga0182021, IMG submission 120493) | Permafrost microbial communities from Stordalen Mire, Sweden - 612E3M metaG (Illumina Assembly) | ecosystem: Environmental > Terrestrial > Soil > Wetlands > Permafrost | place: Sweden... | reverse complement strand
TCAGGCTAGAGAAGACGATGTTCGCCCCGTTTAGCAGACCGAGGCCGATGGTCGCCTTGCGGAGGGGTAGGACCTCGCCGACCATGCTGAAGTAGATGACCCAGACGCTGTTGCCGACGCCCATAAGGCACCAGAGGGCCGTGTAGAGGGCGATGCCGAGCCCTGCGGGCATCATCACGACCCCGATGAGTGCGAGGAGGAAGAGGCCGAAGAAGGCAATGATTGGCGTCTTCCGCTTCCTCAACCTGTCGCTGATTATCCCCATGGAGAGGCAGCCGAGGAAGCCCGCGATTGTGCCAAGGCTCGTCACCAGCCCTGCCTCCACATAGGTTAGCCCCTTCGACTCGATGAGGAACTGCGTACCCCAGGAGAGTAGAACGTAGTTGAAGCCTAGGAGCGTATAGATGAAGAGCATGGGGGTGAACCTCTTGTCGGATAGGGTTTGCCTGAAGGAGGCTATGATGTTGCGAGATTTCCTCTTCACAGGCGCAGCTGGCGTAGGGCCGTCCCTGAGGACGAAGATGTTTATCCCCCAGTTGGCGACGAGGAGGATGAGCATTATGACATAGAGGTCCCTCCAGTTCCCGAGGATGGACTGGACGAGTGGGAATCCCATGTAGCTAGCAAAGCCGCCTACGCCGCTGGCGGCACTGAGGATGCCTATCGCCGTCGCCTTCCTCTCGGGGGGGAACCAGCGGATGATGAGGGTGACTGCGTTTATGTAGAAGACGCTGGTGCCGATGCCCATTATGATCTGAGCGACGAGCAAGAGCTCGTATCTGTAGCTCAGGTAGAAGAGGGCGCACCCGATGCAGGTGAAGCCGGTGAACCAGAGGATAGACTTCCGGGGCCCGAGCACGTCTGCGAGTACGCCGGCGGGTAGCTGCATTATCCCGTAGATGAGGAAGTACCCGGTTATGAGCAGCCCCATGGAGCCTCGGCTTATTCCCAGCTCGACGATGAGCACGGGGGTGAGGGCGGAGGCCGCGCTCCGTAGGAAGTTCTCAACGAAGTAGGTCAGGCACACCGCTGCGAGGATCATCAGGGCCAGGCGTCTCTGTTTCTCCAAGACGGGGGTTATGCGCTCCGTACCCACATAAAACTTGCCACCTTCTAATACTTGATTTCTATCGATTCTCGGATCATGCCAAGGAGCTCAGTTATGCGAGCGCAGAGGAGTCAGGTAGGCTTATAGATGCCGTTTCTTCCTTGTCAGGTGGTCGGTGAGCCGGTGAGCGGCCGCCGGGCCCATATGGGTCTGAGGAAACTCCATCCACCGAGCAGGGCCGCGACGCCGCGAGGCGTGGCGCGAGAGCGTCGGCTCCGGACAGAAACGGTACCTCCCCCGGCAAATGCTGTGAACCCCGGTCAGGGGCGAGGACGCCGGGTGGCGGGGTTGAGACGGCCGACCCGCGGGGTGAAAGGGCGAATAGGCGCTGGGTCCCTCCTGCAGGGGGCGCGGGTAGCCCGTATAGCTGAATGCCGCCTAGAACAGAAGGTGGGTTACGACCGGCACACCGACCACCAAAGGTTAATTACTTTTTTATATGACGTCGGAACCCTGACGAGTCAGCGCGCGCGATTCTCGTTTTGATCTCAATTAGGTTGTACGTCTGACATCATGCGCGTGCGCGCGTATGGAAGCGATTCAGTTGAGTTCACATACGTAATTCCAACAGGGGCAACAGTTCATAATATTGAGACCTGGACGGGGATATTTTTACTAGAAATTATAATATCATCATTATTGAGGATGTAACCAGATAAACCCTCGTTTGCATAGCGCGCGCGTTTATTGCGCACGTGGCTCAACTACTTAACATCCAATAGGTTATCAGAAGCTATTTTGCCACCAGCGGAAGTGAACTCCGTACACTTCTTTTTGGTCAGCGGCTTGCTCCTCGTACACTTTCCTCCCTCAAACCATATGCATATATTACATGACATCCCGATCACCAGTCAATATTAATTAAAACCTGCTTGGTAATTAAGTTGATGAAGAGACTATTCGTGCGTGCATCTATATTTTTGATAATCGAGCGCGCGCGCTTACGAAGCAAACATATGACAATTAGCTTCGTCTCAAGTTAAGTTATGTTTTGAGAGAAAATTCAGGACTATCTTGTTGAATCCCACTGGGTCCTCCATATTTGATATATGCCCCACGCCTCTAAGTTCCACTTTCTCAGAGCCTGCTATCCTCTCCTCTAAAACATCGGCAACTTCTAGGCAATCAAGAATGTCAAGTTCACCGACAACGATGAGAGTCGGTGCTTTGATCTCATGAAGACGCATCTCCGGGACTGTGCTAATCCTGAGAATATTATCATCGTTAACGAAGTTCCAACCATTATAGCGACCAACAATCTCCCTGAGCTTACCAGCGCACTTCGGGTTACTGCGAGCTGGCGCGAACAGAGGCATGTTCAGCCAAACTTGTTTAGCGGGCTCAATCCCCTTCTCCTTCACCGTACTAAATATTGGCGCCATTGAGTCCATGTACTCCTTTGAGACGCTACGGCTCTCAATGATCGCGTCAATGGGTATCAGGGCGGAGGTTCTCTCTGTGTATGCTAAGGCGAAGTTAATGACGACATAGCCACCCATACTCAGCCCAACGATTGCGGCCTTCTGGATTCCCAGATGATCTAGCAGCGCGCGCGCAGTGTCCAGCCGTGAAGGAAAACGACTGCTGGTCCCGATCCTTTCACCTCGTAGAAGAGCCTTGTTCCATTTACATCAGCGTAGGGCATTTCTATCCGGAAAAACTAATTCATTTTCAGGTACAAGAGGTTTTTCATACCCTAATCTTTATCAATAGTCTTATCCTCACTTTCACCTGAGTGTAACTTGTGATGGTTGTTTGGTCGATCTAACTGAGATACAGGCGCCATATACTACATGGTGCGCGCGCATACTGTTTTATTTTCTAAATTCCCTTCTCAAGTGCCTATGAGCGGCTATGGGGTGTCGAAGAATCATCCGCGGCCCCGAATATCTCATGACCTCCCCTAATCTTATCCCTGTGATCCTTATCGTAGCTCCGTAATTACTTTATTAATCTGAGTTCCAAACGATAAACCGAGATTGACCTATCCCCATATTATACAGGGACCCAACACCCAGGCCGTAGTGCCCTTAACCTACGAAAACTATAAAAAATGCATGTGCCCCAACTGCCCTGTTCAATCAGAGAGCAACTGTGTGAAGAACAAGCTCTCGATGATTATGGAGGCCCATTTAAGCGGATGGGAAAAAACAGGGATCCCGCTTAATCCCCAACATCTACCCGCTCTATACTGCTCAACCGGAAGCTCCTCATGCAAGGACATCGATTCCTCAAGAATGTGCTCATGCAGCGGATGCCCAGTCTTCGTAAAGTACAATCTCAGCGAGGGGATACCCCTAAGCCACTACTGCAGAGATGGATGCCAAGTCCTCTGCGAAAAATAGACTGATCTAAACCAATCATATGCGTGCGCAACGAATCCCATTAACTGCGCGAGTATGACGGAGGCGTATAGGTGGGTGCACTTCTCCTGGGCGTACCCGTGGTCTATGACGGCTTCGCCCCAGACCTTCGGGGTTTGCCTTCATGTATTCGAGTTTCTTACCCTCTGAGGCGCAGTGGAAGTATAGACAGTTACATGCCTCGTCGTAGCTGTGGCTGAGACTGACGAGGTAGGGTTCGTTGTCCATGCAGAAGGCGAGGGTGATGTAGCTCGCCTCTCTGAGTATCTTTTTGAGGCTTGTTTTTGTCTTTGATCTCCTTCTCTTGTAGACGCGCGCGCGGTTCTCTCAGCGAGTTCATGATCGTTCTCATCAAAAAGTTCTATTGTTGACTGAAAACGGGGATGTGGATATAAAACCATTTTACACCAATTTAGGGACAAGCCAACACGCGCGACATCAACACGTTCGATGAGGTTAACGGGATCGAGGAGATCTGTCTCCCTCGTACCAGGTGCACCACCTCTAACATCAACTGGGCCTACCGCACCAGGTGAGGCCATCACGACCGTAACCCCTGAGAGCAACTCGAGGTCGGTGTGGCACCCAACGATTATACCTGGAACATCGTGATTGAGTTAAGTGAACCGGTGCGTCTTAAATTCAGTCATCGCATTAGATACCAACTTGGTTAAACGTCCTACCGAGAAACTTAGGCGCGCGCTACGGATTTCCCTAGCGCACGATTACGCGACTCTGGAACAAACACCTGTATTAGTACAAGCGTCACCACACAGAAGGCCGCCGCTAAGTAGAAGACCAGATTGAATCCATAGGCGTCGATTATGAAGCCGCTAAACAGGGAGCCTAAGGTTGAGCTCTGCTGCGAGATCGCGGATTGGATGCCCAATCCAAATCCACGCATCTTCGGATTTAGGAGGTCCGCCATCAACGTATTCATGGCGGTCATCGTAAAGGCCCAAGTTATACCATATACTAAATTGAGGGTCACCATCCAGAGGAAGCCCCCAGCGATAGTAAACCCGATTAGATCGACGATGCTCAAGAAGACGCCGAGGAGGACAACGATCTTACTCCCCGACTTATCCACCATTATCCCTGCGAGGGGGGAGAAGATTATTGTGGTCAGAGCCCTCATAGCGAACACGTAGCTAACTTGCGATAGGTCGATGTGGACTATATCCTCCAAGAAGAGGCTCATAAAAGGGTCAATCATCGTGAGACCCGTCCTGTAAACTAGTATGGCCACTAGGAAAACTCCGACGACGGCTCCTAGGCCCTTTACGGACTTTAGGAAGCCGGGTACATCGATCTTGAAACCCTTGGAGGCATTCTTCTCGGAGAGCATCTTCTCCTTCTGCAGCGTCTCCTTGACGAATATCAACATCATAACCGCACTGACAGCTACAAAGCCTCCTGAGAAAACAAAATATAACGAATAATTGCTACCTGCGATGAGTAGCGGTGCTATCAGGGGACCTATGAGGGAGCCTATGCCTCCTGCAGCACTGAACAACCCCATCGCCCTCCCCCTCTCACCCGGTGGGAAGATGTCGGCTGCCATGGTCGTCACCATCACCGGCATTATGTAGAAGCCGATGCCCGCGATGAACCTCGAGATGAAGAGTGCGTTGAAGCTGTTACCGACGGCATTGAAGATGAAGAAGACGATCGTGTATAGCAGAGTCCCTAGAACCAGTACCTTCTTACGACCATATCGATTGGATAGCAGGCCGGCGGCTACGCTGCTTATGATCCCTGCGAATGTTCCAATGGAGATTAGTAGTCCGCTTTCACCCTTGCTCAACCCGATGGCGGAGAAGAACAGCGGGAAGACCATGTAGATGGTAGACGCGGTTATCTGCATCGAGATGGTGGAGGCGACGATGAAGTAGTAGTTTCTTCTCTGTTGGGGGGTTACAGTTGCTTCCACTATGAGATTCATCCTAGCTACAAAGAGATAGTACGGCAATGCTCAATGATGATATTAATTTTTCGTCATTAGCTCAAAATGCGCGCGCTGCCTCACCCGTGCTCCGCCCCACGTTTTTATGCGCCAATATCACCGCCCCGTAAGACGAGGCTCAGGGTGAGAATGCAGACATGAAAACGGTTCTCAGCTTCGAGATCCTCAGGAAGTGGCCCCAATCATTCCAAGACTCCACAACCGTTAGTCCACTTTTCTCAGAGTATTTTTCCAGCTCCGACTCATCATCACTGCTTAGGCCTGAAGGATCTATGAGAATCACATACTCGGAAAACGGGTCCGATTCCTCGATGTATGCATTCACGCCAATAGCGATGTTAACACCAGTTGCCTGACTCATATCGCCAACATAGCCCAAGGCTAATGGATCTTGAATCATAAAGTCACATCCGTTTTCTCTGCAGGAACTTCCCATCCTTACTCATCGTTATCTCGAACTCATCGACGGACAGTACACCATGGGCCTTCAGATACTTGATGAGGGAAGCCCTCTCCGATGGCATTGACCCGTCCTTGCTCTGAGTGAACTCGAAGGCGAACGTGTCCGATGGCTGAGCCAACCCACCGCCCTTGACCTTCCACCTAATATTGCTCACATCGAGGGACTCCTTCGGACCAACATATTCAGTGTCCATAGATGAGACCGTTCGCCGAGATGATGTTCAGAGCCCCGACGAAGCAGGCCTCCCCCTGCTCGATAGTCTTCTCCAGTCTCTCAAGTTCAGCTTCACTCAACACAATTGTCACGTTAGTCATGAATCAAACCTCCAAAATCAGTTGCCTACTTGTTCCCTGGACCTTATCCAGAGAAACCTAGTTCGCACCCATGGTTCTCCCCTTAGCAAAGCTAGCTTTCTTCATGATCTCAGGTATTGTCAACTCTCTGAAGTCAAAGGGAGATTCTAAGAGAGTGCATATGAGACCAGTCTCACCGTTTAGCGAATCAGGCACAGTTATGATCCGCAGCACATCTGAGCTGAGTATGAAGTGGGACCTGTCAAAACCACCCTTAACTACCTCACCGACGTGCTTCGTGTACTTGAAGCGGGCCACCTCGTGGCTCTTGAGAGGATCGTCCTCGCAGTAGAAAGTCCAGTCCCTAACATCGAAGTCGAGGACGCGCGCGCAGGAACCTCTCAGTGAGTCTCTTCGAGTTCTCAAGGCAGCCCTCGCAGACTCCGTCGATGAGTCTGTGGCTGTGTTTCCTGTAGCTAAGGTAAGAGTCCCCGTCCACAACGTACTCGCCCCCACTCGGGTAAGCCGCCCCACTCGAGGGCTTATCTGCAACCCGCGCGCGATATAAGCCTCTAGAGGAGAGACCTAAGAGAATACGTTAGTTTAGGTCAGTTTGTTACTATTTGGCCACTCCAACTCGATCTCTATTTCCATGCCATCCCCCTCGGGCGCGTAAAGAAACTTGAAAACCACATTTTCAGGCACCTCCACCTCCATCGACTCCAAGGCGGGTAGCACATTAGAGATATTAAACGAGGATCCCTTAAGCGACTCCCCAAATCTAATCAGCGCATCAGCCAACTCCACCCGAGGCATCTCCTCCTTTAGTCTCCTAAGAGCGCGGTGCCTCTCACCATAAAGCTCTAAGTGCTCCATAACCTGGCTCCAGCGACCCATCCCCTTCCTCAGAGCCTCCTCCCCATGCGGCGTGATGGTATAGTTCCACCTATCCAACCCCTCCTCCCTATGCTCATGCCTCCGCGACACCAGCCCCTCACCTGCTAGCTTATCTAGAGCAGGATAAATTGTCCCAGCCTTAGGCTTCCAGTAACCGGCGAACATCCGATCTAGACGCTGAATCAGATTATACCCATAGTCGGGCCCATCCGATAACACGAATAAGAGCCACATCTGGACCGGGCTAATCTTCTCCTCTCTGGGCAGAATGCTCGTCAATCTATATCGCCTACTTAATATGAAAATCTACATATATTACTAATATATCTATCTAGTTCCAGGTTGGGCCATTGACTGAATATAACCCAAGCGGTTGGGATCTCACGAAGCGCCTACTGGGACAGATCAAGCCCTACATGGGCACTTATCTCTTGATCAACCTCACGGCGTTTGGAAGGGAGGGCGTATACTCGCTTCTCGCCCCACTTCTCGTGCTACTAATAATCGATTACGTCTTAGTGCCAGTACCCGGGGATAAGAACTGGTTCCTGGAACTGATCAAGCAATGGACCGGAGTCACAGATCGGTATGGTTTGTTAGTTATTCTTGTTAGCCTAATCATTCTCCTAGCAATAATCAGATTCGTCTTCTTCGTTATCCACAGGTACTTCCGCGGAGTAATGAGCCAGAACATCCTCCGTGATCTGCGTCGGGACCTCTATCAGGCCTTGATTGGGAAGTCTTTCAGCTACCTCAGCCAGGTCAGGACAGGCCAGATTCTTAGCAGAGTCACGAGCGATATGAACGCCATAGACCTCTTCTATTCGGAGACCGTGAGGGAAACCTTCAGGATGACCCTCCAGTTGGTCATTGCGGTTGTGATCCTGCTCTTCATCAACCCGGGCTTAACCGGAATCACCCTCCTCACTCTCCCATTCATATTCTTGGCGACGCGGCTCTACCTACCGAGGGTCAGGACACGCATGCAGGCTGCAAAGGCCCAGTTTGATACCCTCAATGGAGTCCTTGTCGAGGGCATCAGCGCCCAGAAGCTCATCAAGGGCTTCGGCCAGGAGGAAAGCTTCGCCGGCCGCTTCGAGAAGGAGAACCAGGGATACGTCGCGAAGAGCCTGAAGACACTGAAGATACAGGCAGCATACACGCCCTCGGGGACACTGATCAGCGCAGTTGGCGTCGCCCTAGTCCTGGTTTTCGGTGGAATCCTTGTGGTCGGAGGCAGCCTAACCCTAGGTGAGCTAGTATTATTCGGCACATACTTCACCCAACTGGTGGGTCCCGTCAGGATGTACGCCCGACTCATAGACTTTTACCAGGACGGACTGGTGAGCGCCCGACGTGTCTACGAGGTTATTGACGTTGGCAGAGACGTACCAGAGATCGACCACCCCATTGAGTTACCTCGCTTGAAGGGAGACATTGAGTTCAGGAACGTCTCCTTCAGTTATGGAGCAGCTGAGACCCTGAAGGACATCAACCTCAAGGTTGAGCAGGGAGAAAAGGTGGCAATCATCGGCTTCGTCGGATCAGGCAAAAGCGCGTTGACGGAACTCGTTCCAAGGTTCTACGACGCCTCAGCAGGAGCCGTGCTTGTGGACGGCTACGACGTCAAGGAGGCATCGATCAAATCCCTAAGGAGCCAAATCGGCATCGTACTTCAGGACATCTACATATTCTCAACAACGATCAAGGAGAACATCAAGTTCGGCAAGCCAGAAGCCACAGATGAAGAGGTTGTGGCGGCCGCGAAGGCGGCACAGATTCATGACTACATAGCCTCCCTGCCGAAAGGGTACGACACAGACGTTGGGGAGAGGGGACTCACCCTAAGCGGAGGCCAGAGGCAGAGAGTCGCCATCGCAAGAACATTACTGATGAATCCCTCGATCCTCATACTCGACGACTCAACTAGCAACGTCGACGCCGAGACGGAAGTCTTCATCCGTAAAGCCATCGACGCGCTCCTTGAGGGGCGCACAGCTCTGATAATCACACAGCGTGCATCCACATGCGAGAATGCAGACAAAGTAGTGGTGATCGACGAGGGACACATTGCGGCAATAGGTAAGCACCGCTCGCTTCTGAAGACGAGCGAGAAGTATCGTAGGCTAATTGAATCACAAACGCTGACTATGGAGGCTGAGGACTGATGGCGGAATATGCAGGCAGATACGAAGTAGGATCACTAGAATCGACGCAGAGAAAGTTCACCGACTGGCAACTCGTCAAGAGAATCGTCAAGGAATACATGTTCCGACACAAGCCTCTGGTTAGCGGCGTCGGCCTTATAATAGTCCTCAAGACGATCCTTGTTCTAGCAGGACCATACATCTACAAGGTCACCCTAGACAACTTCATCAGCAACCAGCCTGAGGCAAACGAGCAGTGGCTAGCCAACATTATCCTTGGAATCTCCTCAGCAATCAGCAGAGGCTCACCAAGCGCCTGGACAAACATCGCCTCCGCCGGCCTAGTATACGTAGGCGTGGGCGTCCTGCTCTGGATCGTCATGAGCCTCCAGGAGTACTACATCAACAAACTCGGATTCCACATGATAGCCGACATCAGGTCGGACTTCTTCAAACACCTGGAGAAGCTTAGCCAGAACTTCTTCGAGTATGGCAACACAGGCAAACTCGTGTCAAGAGTAACCAATGACGCTGAAGCCATGAGGACACTCGTCTCATCCGGCATGATCGGCGTCGTAGCTGATCTACTAACAGCTGTCGCAATTCTAGTCACGATGTTCTTCCTGGACGTCCAACTAGCCCTAGTCGCCATAGCTATGGCGCCGATAATCATCCTCATCACTAGGACCCTGAACAAGTTCGTCCGCGACAGATGGAGGGTCGCTAGACTAAACATCGCTTCCATGACCGCCAAGGTCCAGGACCTCATGTATGGTGCAAAGGTGACGAAGGCTATGGCTCAAGAGGATCGGAGCCTAACCGACTTCAACAAGGTGAATCAGGCCAACGCCACAGCGCAGATCAGGGCAGAGGTTACCGCAAACATATACGAGGCCACCGTTGGCTTCTTTACCGCACTCATCAGCAGCCTGATCTGGTTCGTTGGAGGCCAGCAGGTTGTAATCATGGTGAGAAGCCTCGGAGACCTTGTGGCCTTCGTTCAGTACAGTGACAGCTTCCTGACCCCAATCAACAACATCAGCACCTTCTACGGCGGCATACAAAGCGCATTAGCGGGTGCGGAGAGAATATTCGTCGTGCTGGACATCAACCCAGACGTAAGTGAGGCACCTGACGCTGTCGACTTCCCAGAGGGAGAAGGGATCATCGAGCTGAAGGACGTTAAGTTCAGCTACGTCAAGGATCAGCCAGTTCTCAAAGGAATCAACATTAAAACCCGACCAGGGGAACGTCTAGCAATCTTCGGCCCCACCGGCTCAGGCAAGTCCAGCATAATAAACCTCGTCGGCCGCTTCTACGACCCAGACTCTGGCGAGGTGCTGATCGACGGGCTCGACCTCAGGAAGGTTAAGCTGAAGTCACTCCGCCACAAAGTTGGCATAGTTCTCCAGGAGCCTTACCTCTTCCAGGGGACCCTCAGGTATAACCTCAAGTTTGGTCGTCCAGAGGCCTCCGAAGAGGATATGATCAGAATCACGAAGTTGGTCGGAATCCACGAGCCCATCATGAAACTTCCGGGTGGATACGATGAAGAGGTACGTGAGAGGGGAAGCAACCTAAGCTACGGGCAACGCCAACTAGTCTGCCTAGCCAGGGCACTCATAGTGGACCCAAAGATACTCATCCTAGATGAGGCAACGAGCAGCGTTGACCCATACACCGAACAACTGATCCAGAATGCGTTGAAGGCTGAGATGGAGAACAGGACCATCCTCATCGTAACACACCGAGTTAGCACAGTACGTGACGCTGACCGCATCATCGTCCTCCACCAGGGTGAGGTCCAAGCCGAGGGAACACACTCACAGCTACTCAAGAACAATGAGCTGTATCGGCGCCTATGCGAGATGCAGCTCGTCAAGATAGCCTAAACCTATTCCCCTTTTTTAGCTATTCTCCAATGCGCGCGCATCATCACCCACACCCACCCACGAAAAGCCACCGCCCGAGCCACGGAAGGACCAACCGCCCGCCACTATGAAAATCTCGGAAAAGGTGATACCCGTGAACCTCAGCAAGAAGATGAAGTCAAGAAAGGTCAAACTTTATGAGAACCCAGGCAGCACATCAAAAACATCTTTATTTTGGCGTCCAACAAATCCCTACTGCATAATTAAATGGTACCAATAATAAACCGGCATACCAATACAAAAAATCCGAAAGCCATCTATTAATGAAATAATAAACATCAAATATCCGCAATCAAGAATAATAAATGGTACCATTGTCTGAGAAGAGACACCGCCTATACAAATCAGAGATCCCAGAGGTAGTACTCGGTTTAAGACTACAATTAAAACAGCTACTGGAGGAAAAGAATGACCCTGAGAAGGCTCAACTTATACTACGCTGTCTACACCGGCTCCTAGAGAAGAATCCCGGTCGTCCCAAGTACCCGAAGTTCAGTTGGGAGTATCTCGCCTATATTGTAGACTCTGACGTAGAGGATCTTCTGAATAGTAGTCTCGAATGATATACCCTTCACTCACGCACGTACAAGGATTCGAGGGAGAACGTCGATCTGGTGTTCCTTGACTGAGTGCGTGCATCAGAACGTCAGGGAGGTGACGATGAAGCCCGTCATCCTCTCAAACGCGCTCGTTGTCCGCGTCCTGCAAAAGATATCGAGTAACTTGGTCACATCATTAAATCCTGACACTACCCAAAGAACCTGATAGCCATGCCGGGAGCACCAAGACTAGAAAAAATCATAACCGACCCAAAGGTCGAGAAGGTCCTCAGCGGATTCCAATTCACCGAGGGACCCCTATGGGTGGACGGGAAACTAATCTTCTCAGACATCCCCGCAAGCACGATCTACAGCTGGACCCCAGGGACCAATCACGCCCAAGTATATCGAAGACCCAGCGGCCGAAGTAACGGACTCACCCTAGACAGAAGCGGCCGCCTAATCGCCTGCGAGCACGACAGGCGACTCACCCGCACCGAGCGGGACGGCACAGTGAAGATACTCGCAGAGAGCTACAAAGGTAAAAGACTAAACAGCCCAAACGACGTCGTCGTTGCGAGGAGCGGCGCCATCTACTTCACAGACCCACCCTACGGCCTCAACGAGAAACTGGAGGGAAAAGAGTTACCCTACCAGGGCATATACCGACTCGGGGCTCGCGGGAAGCTGACCCTTCTGGACGACTCATTCGACCGCCCAAACGGCCTAGCCTTCAGCCTAGACGAATCCAAGCTCTACATCGACGACACGGCTCAGCGCCACATCCGGGTCTTCGACATCCGGAGGGACGGCTCTATATACAATGGCAGGCTCTTCGCGGAGCTCAAGGGCCCAAAGCCAGGAAACCCCGATGGGATGAAAATCGATGTACACGGCAACGTATACTGCACCGGCTCCGGCGGCGTCTGGGTAATCGACCCTTCCGGCGAGCCACTTGGAGTCATCGAAACCCCCGAGGTCTCCTCGAACGTCGCGTGGGGCGATAACGATCTCAAGAACCTTTACATAACCGCACAGACCAGCATCTACAAAATAAGAACAACAACAGGCGGACGCACCCTCACATAATCTCACACAAGCAAACTAGAACGTTAAAGTAGGCTCATTTATTTTTCAATAACTACTCATCTTGTATTCTAGAGGCACACTGACCACCTATAGACAGCATCAGACGCAATTAATCATAGGCATTTAGCTCTGGAGAATACTTTGCTTAAACGGAGCATTAAATGGCATAATCAGCGTTCTAGAAACCCCTAATTGATAGCGGAATGCAATGGAACGTGATTATACTCCAGCAGCCTTAATAACTTTGCCCAAGTGGGAGCGGACGAAAGGTCCAAGCAGTGGAAGACCTGAAAGCCGCGGAGCCGTGAGGAGTGGGCTGCGAAGGAACTTTACTGGCTTTGGCTAGTCGAGAAACCTGCACTCCCCAGCTGACAACGCCAAAGCGGAGTCGGCGCGGTAACCTCGCCTGGGCACCCCACGATTCTTAGAAAATTATCAACTTAACACCTCTCTTCTCAACAGTTATTGTCGAGGCAGATAAAAAGCTCAAAAACCACGAATCATTCCAACTGATTCACTGTAAATTAGATGAGTATTATGAGACGCCCATATCCAACATTGAGTTGCGTCACACCGCTGTAGGAGTTCGTATATCCATTCTCTACCCTGAGCCTCGCTCCTACCTTTACGACCTCGAACTGTTTCTCCCATAGAACCATCACAATCCTCCCGGAGGCGTCCTCAAGCGCTGCGTTAGCCACCGTGAGCGTCCCACCGGTCTTCTTCGACCTCACCATGCGGGGGTACGATTTCTCCGCAACCTTCCCCTCAACGATCACGTTGCTCACACCGTCCCTCAGTGAGCCTATGGGCATGATGGCCTCGGCGTCCCCCGTCCGCTTCTCATACCACCTATTCTTCACACCTGGCTCGGTCTGATCCCAACCAACCTGGCTGAAACCGAGCTTCTCGAAGAACGCCGTTGTACGGGTGTTCCACTCGGGGGCTCCGAGTGTCCAGAGTGAGACTTCCTGGTACTTTCCAATGACGAGCTCCATCGCCTTCGAACCAATCCCCTTCCTGTAGTGGTTCGGATCGACGAATATCCTCTCCACTACACCGTGGGTCCCACTCACATTCGCCATCACGCCGCCGACCGTCTCCTCCCCAAGTAGAATGACGTAGCAGCCGAGGAACTTTAGGGACCTGGTGTAGAACGCGGGGGAATCGTAGCCATGCGAGCCGCCGGGGCCTTTCGCACCGACATCTATGTCGGAGTCATACGCCCTCTTCGCCACCTCCGCGAGGCGCTCCGAGTCCATTTCCGAAGCCTCCACGAGGGCCACATCGTTGGGGGAATCCAAAGCACAACACCCTACCGAGAAGACGCTTACAAGCATATCTTACTCCCTGACCGGCATTTAAACCTGGGAACTCTGGGGGTACGGTCGCGTGCGCGCAGACCGCCAATCATAAACAGGTAATAGACATAGACTTAGACAGTGGTCACATGTCCCCCAACGATCAGAAGAGACTGGCCGGTAAAGTCGCCTTAGTAACGGGTGCGAGCAGAGGATTAGGAAAAGCAATGGCACTCGCCCTCGGCGAGGTTGGCGCGAACCTAGCACTCGTCTCAAGAGACAAGGAGAGCCTCAGAGAGGTCTCTAAGGAAGCGGGAGCTCTCGGAACGACATCCGAAGCATTCCAAGCAGACGTTTCAAGGGAGGAGGACGTTGAGCGCCTCAGAGAGGCCGTAGTCGAGCGCTTCGGTGAGGTGAACATCCTCGTAAACAACGCCGGGGTCAACATACGGAAACCCATCACAGATTTCACGACCGGCGAATGGAGGAGCGTCATCGACACGAACCTCATCGGTCCGTTCCTCATGTGCCACGCCTTCATCCCCCCCATGAAGGGCAGAGGCTACGGGCGCATCATAAACACCACCTCGACAATGAGCCACGTCGCCACCGCGAACCGTACAGCATACGCGGCGAGCAAGGCGGGTTTACTAGGATTCACCAAAGCTCTAGCCATCGAACTCGCCCCCGAGGGGATCACCGTAAACGGTATAAGTCCAGGATGGTTCGAGACGGAACTAACTAAACCAATATGGAGCGACCCAAAGGCGAACGAGAACCTGGTCTCGCGAATTCCATTAGGTCGATGGGGGGATGTGAAAGATGTCGCAAAACTTGCGGTCTACCTATGCTCTGAGGAGGCCGGCTACATCACGGGGACAGATATCCTCATCGACGGCGGGTACGTCGCCCAGTGAACCTTACGGGAGATACTTGTTGCTGAGAGCCCGAACATTCTCGGGCTTCAACTCCATCCTCATCTCGACGCCAATCTTCGGATTCCTACCCGTGACACTGAAACCAAACCTCGCCCAGTACTCGACGAGCTTACGACCAGACTCGTCGAGGTCCTCTGTGATCATCTTCTCTGAGCGATAGCCCTTCTCCAAGCAGTACAGAGCCTCGAGGGCCGTGAGGATAGAACCCACACCCCTCCTCTCGATAAGCGTCGCAGCGCTGTCGGAGAAATAAGCCCCATCCTCGGGGTCGTCGAAGCCGAAGACGAACGCCACCGGCCTCTCCCCGAGGTAGACTATGAAGCAGGTGAACCCCCGCTTCTTCGAGCGGATTGTGAGCTCCCTCTCGCTGTACCGGAGCTCACTCCTGAAGCGCTCGTCCTCGATCTGGCTAATGATCTTGAGGATGTCCCTGTTCATCTCGTGGTAGATGGCGACCCTACAGGATCCACCGAGAGTGCCGCCGAGCCTCGACTCTGCCTTCAGGAGGTAATCGGCAAAAGTGAGCGCCCTTGAATCCATTCCTCGTGTAATCCACTCTGTTACTTTTTATACCTTCCCCTCGCTGCGGCGTTAGTCGGGGCTTTCTATAAAGCCACGCACTACGCCCATGGGGACGATGACGAAATTCGAGTCGACTATCCTCCTCACCGCGCTCGGTGAGTCGCCCCCCTTGTTGACTTCGTTGAAGTAAGACTCGAACTCGCTCAGCTTCGTGAAGTGGACATTTTGGATCTGAGTGATGAGAAGATACTCCTCTTTCGTCTCCTCCCTCACCCTCCGCTGTAGCAGGAGACTCGAGAGCGGGTGCTCAACCTGGACTATCATGGTTCCCTGATCCGCGACGCGCCCTAAATATCATGCTCAAGCGACCTCGTTAGTCTTAAGAGCGGTTGGGCGAATAGAACCCACAACTCGAAAACGTCTATGGGGCTGACTGGTTGAAGCTGGACAGGAGGGACGCGGCGATCATAGTCGCCATATCGGCGCTCTTCTTCATCGTCGCCGCGTACAACCTAGGTCAGCTTACCATACCCTCCACCGCGTGGCAGGTCAAAGAGGACTATGTGACACTCACCCTCGACGGGAACAGGACTGTCTCAGCAGTCTACATGTTAGTCAACACGGACAAGGACGTGACCGTGAGCATCTCGACCCCCACCACACAGGGCTGGGATGCGAGGAGCGGCTTCAACAAGCACGGGTATTACATCTGGCTGAACGCCACAATAAACGCGGCGACGAATCGGGTGAGGTTCCGCTTCTACCTCCCCGCCGAAGACATTCTCGAAATTGCCGTCGTCGACTCGAACCAGCAATTACTCGGGATACGGAACATAAAGTCCGACGCTGGTGATCCAACCGTGTCGAGGCTTGTGGACGAGCAGGGTCTCGTCGAAGTCCCCATCACGTATCGGTCAGAGACCTACTTCGACGAGGACCTATTCGTCCGCGCCGCCAAGGAATACCTGAGCCTGAAGGAGCCGATCGCCGAGGAGACGCACCCACCTTTGGGGAAGCTCATCATCGCGGCGGGGCTTGACGCATTCGGCTTCAACCCATTCTCCTGGAGGATAATGGGTGTAATATTCGCGACGCTCATGATCCCAGTGATCTACACCATAGGCCTCGCACTATTCAAGACACGAGCAGCGGCAACCATCGCAGCATCACTTCTCTCTCTCGACTTCATGCACTTCTCCATGAGCCGGATGGGAACCGTTGACACATACCTCGTCTTCTTCATCCTCCTCTCAACGCTCTTCTTCTACCTCAGCTACGAGAAGATGGTGAGCGGTTCCGGCCCCGATTACCGCTTCATCCTGCTAGGTGTGGCGTGTTTTGGCCTCGCCTTCTCGGTAAAGTGGATAGCACTCTTCGGGTTAGTTGGGGAGGCGATCCTATTCTTGGGGGTCTGGTTCGTCGGTCCCTTCCCCCTTGCTGGCACCCGAGCCCGTCTTGGCTCCCTAGCCAAGCCTTTTGCGCTAATCACTATTATGATCATAGGCGTAGCTGGGGGCATCTACCTCGCCTCGTTCATACCTTATGCCCTCATCGGGCACAGCCTCGTCGACATTTACAACGCCCAGTGGTCGATGCTCTCCTACCACAGCGGGATGGCCGCTTTCAAACACCCGAACGAGTCGTTCTGGTGGCAGTGGCCCACGATGCTCGTCCCCCTCTGGATCTACCTGAGGCAGCTACAGGGTAACCTATCCTCATCCATCTCGGCTATGGGGAATCCCATTGTCTGGTGGGGTGGGATGGTCGCCATAATAGTGGCACTCGTCGAGGGGATCCGGAGGAAGTGGCCATACCTCTTCCTCGGCGTCATCTACCTCACCCAACTCCTCCCATACGCTCTGATCCAACGTTACCTCTTCCTCTACCACTACTACGCCGAGGTGCCGATCATCTGCCTCGCGCTGGCAGGCCTACTACACGAGGCGTGGTACAGACCCCGGCAGAGGAAGTACGTCGTGATAGTCATCACCGCTGGGTGCGTTCTCTTCGCCGCCTTCTACCCCGTCATCTCCGGCTACCCTGTCCCCCAGTGGTACCTCGAGTATCTCCGCTGGTTTAGAGGGTGGCGCTTCTGAGGCGATCAAATTGAGCATCGAGGTTAGTTTGGTCTTCCCCGCCTACAACGAAGCTAAGGGCATAGGGCGTGCCGTGGAATCGGCTCTAGTGGAGCTTCGCAAGGTAGCGTCCTCCTTCGAGATCATCATAGCCGAAGACGGCAGCAGCGACGGCACCGACGCAGAGGCCCATCGCCTAGCCGCAGTCTACCCCGAGGTCCGCCACCTTCACAGCGCTGAACGCCTCGGGCGTGGCAAGGCATTGAACAAAGCCTTCAAGGAAAGCAGAGGCTCCATCCTCGTCTATATGGACGTGGATCTAGCCTCAGACATAACGCAGCTAGGAACCCTCATCGACTCAATCAGGGGAGGAGCAGATGTAGCAACGGGATCCCGCATGCTTCCAGGGAGCAGGGTCAAGAGGTCGTTCCGCCGCAAGTTCGCGTCGTGGTGGTACAACGCCCTGATAAGATTACTATTCCGGACCCCGGTCCACGACCACCAGTGTGGCTTCAAGGCTTTCAAGAAGGCGAGCCTTATAGGGTACCTTGACGAGGTCGAGGACACCCACTGGTTCTGGGACACAGAGGTCCTCATCAGGGCGGCAAAGCGCGGGCTTTGTATTGTGGAGATACCCGTCGAGTGGTTCGAGGGTCCGGGGACTAAGGTGAAGATCCTTCGGGACTCCTACAGGATGGGTTCGAAGGCCATTCACCTCTGGTGGAGTATGCGCGGCTGAGGCGGCACCTGTTATTAATGAATGGCGCCCCTTGAGTACTCGATGCCTATGCCGAAGAAAGATATCTTCAACTCCGCCACGGTAGACTCGATGCTCCGCACACCGAACCTAAAGTGGCACACAAACCCACCGGACGTTATTCCCATGTGGATAGCAGCGCCCGACTTTCCGATTGCCCCCGAGATAAAACAAGGGTTGCGAGACGCCGTCGAAGCCGAAGACGTCTTCTACAACACCGACACTGCCGCGAAGGGGGCGATGGCTGAGAAGATAAGCAAATTCAATAGGATACCCGTCACCCCCGACGATGTTACAGTCATACAAGGTGTCGACCCGAGCCTCTGGCTCGCCACCAAGCACGCCTGCAAGCCAGGGGATGAAGTCATCCTCACCGATCCTATGTATGCACCCTTCAAAAATGTACTCGACGCCTCCGGAGCCAAGGCGGTCCTCTGGGATCTGGATGAAGAGGGCAACTACAGGTTTGATGTCGAGAAGCTGAAGAATCTCGTTACGAAGAGGACCCGGCTCATCGGCGTTTGCAATCCACACAACCCGACGGGGCGAGTGATGACGAAGGAGGAACTCAAGGCAATTGCGGATGTTGCCACCGACAGGAAGATCAACGTCGTTTCAGACGAGCTCTGGGAGGACATAGTATTCGACGACAGAAAGCACGTCAGCATAGCCAGCCTAAGCCCCGAGATCGGGGACCTAACCCTGACCAGCTGGGGCTTCAGCAAGACCTTCGGCGTTGCCGGGCTACAACTAGGCTACATGGCGACGACGAACAAGGAGGCTATGGCGGACATAAGGAAACAGTCTACCGGCATCCAGCGCGGCTCCTCCACCCTCGCGAAGGCGATAGCTCCAATCATGCTCGGCAAGACACTCGACTGGTGGCGCTGTGACATGATGCGACACATAACAAAGATCAGAAAGCTCTGCGCCACGAGGATGAACAAGATGAACGGCGTCACCTTCCCAGACCTCGAGGGGACATACGTCCCGTTCCCCCGATTCGACCTTGACATAAATAGCAAGGACCTTGCCGACGCCCTCACGAAGGAGTACAAGGTCGGCCTCTCTGCGGGAATCGGCTTCGGGGCCAAGGGGGAGAGCCACCTCCGGATGTGCATTGCCACGAGCGAGGGCATCATGACAAAGGCTCTCGACAGGATCGAGGCTGCCACCGAGAAACTTGGCTGAGCACCCATCTTTTTTTTACCCATGCGGGCATCAT
>Ga0182021_10003071_pt1 | contig 19615 bp, 12 predicted proteins | sample 612E3MmetaG_FD_120493 | JGI IMG/M metagenome (GOLD analysis project Ga0182021, IMG submission 120493) | Permafrost microbial communities from Stordalen Mire, Sweden - 612E3M metaG (Illumina Assembly) | ecosystem: Environmental > Terrestrial > Soil > Wetlands > Permafrost | place: Sweden... | reverse complement strand
GCATTATGGTCTATCGACTGCCACTTCGCGCGGCGGGTATGGCGAGCATCCTGTGTATGACCGGCTGGAACAGGAAGCCTGTGCTTTTTTTGGTTCTGAAAAAGTGCTTTATTTTGCCTCCGGCTACCTGGGGGCTTCCATCCTGACCCAGGCAACCGGCAACCGGTACGAGCATATCTTCATCGACTCATCCGCGCACTTCAGTTTGTGGGACGCGGCATATGCCACCAATCTGCCCATTACGCCATTCCATCACTTGCATCCGCAAAGCCTGGCGGAACACCTTCGCAGTGAACTACTTTCAAAAGAACATCCATTGGTGTTGAGTGATGGCGTCTTCCCGGTCTCCGGCGAGATTGCGCCATTACCAGAGTATCTTGCGTTGGTTAAGCCATTGCAAGGATTGATCTATTTGGATGATGCGCATGCGGTAGGGGTATTGGGTAAGAACGGTCGTGGTACGCCTGAATATTTTGATATCGTAGACGAAAGCTGCTACACCTCTGCCACGCTTGCCAAGGCGCTGGGCGGATTTGGTGGGGTGATCTGGGGAACTGCTAGTTGGGTGGAAGCCCTTGATCGTGCATCCCGGATCTGTGCTGGTGCCAGCCCTCCACCCCTGGTTGTAGCGGCTGCGTCGGCAGAAGCGTTGGCTGTTGCACGCACGACTCCGGCATTGCGCCAGCACTTATGGGCCAATGTGGCCCAGGCTCGCAACGGTTTCCGTTCCTTGGGATGGGAAATTACGGATACACCGGTGCCAATCCTTTGCCTGGAGGGCCGCCAGGGGGTCAGCCTGGAGCGCATAAAAAAGGGGTTATTCGAGCAAGCCATTGCCGTGGAACTGGTTCGTTCTTACACGAGTACACCGGCCGGTGGTGCATTGCGAATTGCCATTTTTGCGACCCATTCCGGCATACAGATCGAGCGCCTGGTCAAAGCCGTTGGCCAATTGGTATGATCAGATCGGTGGCTGAATGCCTAGGTCCAATTGCTAGCTTTTTTGAAGCCATTGCATTTGATTTGAGGAACAATTGATGGTATCTGATCGCACTTTTTTATACACAATTGGTTAGTAAGCCGGCCAAGAAACATTGTTCCAATTTGAGTAGCCTTGCTTAACAGCTGAATAAATGCGCGCATTGGATGGTAATGTGCAACCCGGCTCATCTGTTACTTGGATCGATAGAGTACGTGTGTTGCTTGCAAGGGGTGGAACATAGCTAATCGGGTCGAAGATCTGCGCACCTCCCTGGCAGAGCCACGCTTCAATCAAGTAACCACGGTAATCATCCAAAGACATCCAGACCGCCTTCCAGGAGATTGTTACATCAGTTCCTTCCCGGTGTGCTGATGCGTCTGGAGGTAGATACTGGTTGGAATATGGCAGTCTGGATTAGGTGATTGGCAACCCGTTGATATCCCCACTGGTCAACTTTATTAAAGTGACTTGGACCCAGCAAGGGTTCCAGCCACCAACATTCTGAATATAAATCCAGGAGCCATCCATATTGCGGCCGATCGCTTCCATTAGATTATCAGCCATCACACTGTATTTATACAGGTAGCCCGATCCAGGACCATACATACAATCAGAGTGTTCCAAAATCGTAACCGTCGAAAGTTCTGATGTTGGAGCAGGTGAGCCGGCGATGGTGGAATTGAGTGAAGGAATAAAAGTTGATAACGCTTTATCCACAGGTGTGACGGTTACGGGGACTTCGACGACATGCGTCACTTCCTGAGTAACCGGTATGGTTACCAACTGGGTCACCTGGAGGTTTTGGGTAATGGTTTTCTCGGTAGAGGTAGAGGGCGAAATTGAACAGGTGCTACCGATGAAAATCAACAATAAAGCGATGGTAAACGACGGAAAGTATTTCAATCCTGCTGGGGCTATGGACATGCGAGATGCTCTCAAAATTAGGGGTAGGTGTTTGCGTGGGAGTAGAAGTTGGTGTCGAATCAAAGCCTGGCCAGGGAATCATACGGTAATCAGTATAACCGTGCTTTTCGGCGGTATAGATGCGAGCGCTGGAAGGCACATCACAACCACGTTCGTCTTTGACCTGGACAACCATCATCGAACTATTTTTGTCAAATGAAGTTGCAGGTTTGATTGGCAGAAAAACTAGTGTACCAGCTTGGCAGACCCAGGCCTCAACCAGGTAACCAACATAATCATCTTCTGTCATCCAGACTGGCTGCCAAAATATGGACACTTCATTTCCAACGCGGCTGGCACTGACGGCAGCCGGCGGCTTATACAGAGTCGAATAAGGCAACGCTGTCCAAACGATTGGAACATCCTTAATATTGCCTGTGTCGAATTTCACCAAGGTGGCCTTGATCCAACAGGCATTCGAGACCGGATCAACGGACGATTTTATATTGAGCCAGGTTCCATCCATGTTCCGCCCGATTACCGTCATCCAGACGGTGGCATTCAATCCATACTTATAAAGATAAGCCGACCCTGGTCCGTACAGGCAGGCGGATGTGGCCAGGATCGTGATCCTTGGGGGCGCAGTGGATGGTGTTTTAGAAAGCGTTCCTGTAATAGTGGGCGTCAGTGAGGGCGTGAAGGTTTGGTCAAGGGTTGGGGATGGCGTAATCGTGAAGGGGATATTAACGATTCGCGTTACCTCGGATGTTTCAACGCGGGTCACTTCTCTGGTTACTTCAAACGTTTGGATGGTGGTTACTGCGTTGGGTGAAATGACCGAACTCTGGGCACATGAAACCCCTGTAAATATTAGCAGGCATGCGGCCAAGCCATCGATAAAGAATTTCAAATTACTAATCCGTTTCTTCAAAAATATTATTTCTCAAATATATCATGATAGCCTTTATCCAGTTCATCGTTCGATAGATGTGCATAGCGCTGGGTAACCTGGATACTGGCGTGGCGGGCTAATTCCTGGGCGAGCTTGAGATTGCCTGAAGCGCGCAGTACTGTTGTAACGAAGTAATGCCGGAACGAGTGGGGGGTGATCCGGCCTTCCGCTTCAGCGCCCAGTGCCTGGCGGACACGCTCGCTGACAATATTCCGCCCAGTAGTAGTCGTAATCGGTTTGATTTTTTTCCCTACGCCTTTGTCATGGCGCGCGAAGAGGGGCAGGGAGGGCAGGGGATGCCCTGAAGCTCCGTCCAAGGCTGCGCGGGTGGAAAGGTAGCTCTTTAACGCATTCAAACTGCGGGTAGAGAAACGCACAACGGCTTGCTTGTCACCTTTGCCAATAATCACGGCACGACCTTCATTCCAATCAATATCACCGCGTCGTAAATTACAGGCCTCGTGGACGCGCAATCCCGTATCTGCCAGGGTCAGCAAAAAAGCGCGGTCGCGCGTTGCGCGTAACCGAGTATCAGTGTTGGTTAGCTCGCTATTAGTGATGGTATTCACAAACTCGAGCACCCGTTCGATATCTTCTCTGGGAAACTGGGGCAGACGCTGACCAGAACGCCGGGCACGCTGCATCCTAAGCAAATCCAAACGGGGTAAATTAATTTCTGAGATTCTTTCGGCAGAAAGGAACTTGAAGAAACCGGTAGTGGCAGCAAGGTAGAGCTGTTCGCTCGCAGGAGAATAATCCTTGAGGGCAACGGCCATCCAGACTACGGCGTCTTCTGATAAATCAGACACGGGAAATACCTGCGGATCTACCGAATTTTTTTTCAAAACATTCCTAAGAACGTGCATGGCATTAGTATAGGTTCGACTTGTATTCGGGCTGCGCGCCAGCCTGACTGATTCCAAGTATTTTTCGATAGCCTGAGCGATTGTAAGATCATCCATTAATAATATCCTTATGCTTATGATAATAATACTTATCGAAACCATAAATAGTATAAGGTAATTTTTGCAATTCGTCAAGCCCCCCTCCTGCCTGGAAGAAACGAAGATCGAATGCTATTGAAATAATGCACGTTCCATTATTCTTCAAGGAGTCTACAAAAATGAGATTTTTCCCATTCTATTGTCTTATTTTCAATTCTTCTTAGATCCCCCTGCCCCAATAGGTGAAACATACAGAATTGCACATATTGAAGTTGTTCCATCCTTGATTTCTTAAATGGCTTTTTTTCATAATTCGCCACGTAATTCACTTAAAAACCAACTATCACAATGCATGATTTTTAAGATCATTCAATACTAAGCAGTTGGCCCATAGAAAAGGAGCCAGATTGTCCCCCCAAAAGATTACGGATTGGGTAGTAATAGCTGTGCGTTCAATACTTGAACATCCATGGTATAACGTGTCAAATCTTCTTGCAAACGGTTTGTATTTGACCCATACTGCAACCGTCTGGCAAGAAATGCGAATTCCTCGCTATCAAATGGTGGAATGTTGACATCCCTAGTATTCCCACGGACCACACGCAACGAATCAATTAACCAGCGCAGGAATGTATGGGCCTTACGAAGACGAGCGTAATTGTCTTCTGAGAGGACACCTGCATCTGCCAAAGCCGCCATGGCCATGCGGATGTTAGTTAAACGTAAGGATGGGTTGGCTGCACCGTAGGTGATCTGTAAACCCTGCACAAGGTATTCCAAATCCACCAGACCACCCAGACTATATTTCGCATTAAACGTCCCGGCTGTGACAAGGTGGCGAATTTGCCGCTCACGCATTGCACGCATGGCGGTTACGTTGAAAGGGTCACCATTATATACAAATTCGTCTCGCAAACTGCAAACTTGTTTGCCCAGCACCCGGTCACCTATGATGGCGCGCAACCGTGTCAGAGCCTGGCATTCATACGCCCATGCTGGACCCTGTGGAGCGAAATAGTGTTGAAATGCCTCCAACGAGACGGCCAGCCTGCCGGCTTTCCCATAGGGGCGAAGTTGTAAATCGATATGGAAACTGCCTTCCTGACGGGCCTGGATGGATTTAATAAAGGAATGAATCACTTCTTCAAAATATTCGCTGGTGGAAAGTACTTTTGGACCTGTCGTCTTGCCGTTTGCAGCATAGATTAGCATTAATTCAATGTCCGAAGCGAACCCCAGCTCGCGTCCGCCAAACTTTCCGAGAGCGAAGATAGTCGCCGGACAAGGATTTCCATTATCTGATAATGGTTCACCATATCGCTTGCGCGCCTCGCCGGAACAACGATCAAAAGCCACCTCTACTACCACTTCAACCAGATCAGTCAGCGCATAAGCAAAATCCCAAAACTCTGGTGTGTACCCCAGGATATGCCGCATATCAATGCGGAACATTTCGCGGTCTTTGAAAGCATTCAATCCCACCCGCCAGTCATTTGACTGGTATATTTCAGTTTCCAGCTCAGCCTGCAATTGCTGGCGATCTTTAGCAGCTGCCAGAGCATCAACGTCCCGTACAATCGGGAATAGGTTGGAATATTGCATGCGGAGAAAGTCATCCCATAAAAAATTACTCATACCCAGCAACTTAGCAAGTGCATCCAGAACTTCTGGTTGTTCAAGTTTCGTCAGTTCATCTGGCCAGTTTGGGCGCTCAAAGAGGTGACCCAGGAATTCCCGAAAATGCAATAGGGCCGTTTCCGGATTGGGTGAATGAGGTAAAAGATGCGTAAAATGCTTGATAAGAACGATTGCTGCACGCAACTCATGCTGCTTTTTAGGTATTATGATTTTATGCCCTTCGTTGTCCGTGACATAGATCCTATCGTTTACCCGATTTCCGACTGATTGCACGAACATGCGGGCGATATTTATATGGCTAAGCGCCAATGCATTGCTGAACTCATAGAGAAAGCCAACTGTATCTGATGTACCGATTTTCAGGATGGTATAGAGCCTGGATGAATCATTATCAATCTCGATATCGATCGGGTAAAGTGGGGAAACCACTCCGGTCATACCCTGGAAAGCTCCCCCGACCCGTTTTGCCAGTTCCCCTTGCGCTTCCCGGCGCTGGCCGGTCTGCATTTTTACCAATAAGGCGTGTAGTTCGTTTGCATAGCAAGTCCACATTTCCTGAGTAGGTGCTTCGGGACGTACTGATCGAACAGTAAAGACATCCACGATTTTTCGCCGGGTGTTTTGGATTTGAACAACTGAATCTTTCATCCTCTTGCGTAAAATAGTTGGGGAATGCGTTAAATTAGAATTATCTTGTGTTACTTCAGCGCTATGAGGTGGTTGATTAGCCTCTGCTGGCTCGTAAGTGAAAGCTTGGCTTTCAATGATATCGAGACCGTATACGAACATCAAACCGCATATCAGGGATAGCTCCCCGAGGTAATCATAGCCGACCACAGACACCCGCCATCGACCATCTTCCAAAGCTCTGGCATCCACAATTGCGACAGTTTGATCATCAAGCTTGCTGGCCAGCAGGGCATGTTGCTGGATTTCCTCATGGTTGAAGGTGGCGGAGTAAGAAGCGTCCATGCGGGCAATATGCTGAAGCAGCTGGGGAGAAATTTGCGGTAAAGCTGCTATATTTTTCGATGGTTCGTTCCCCACATGTTTTAAGAAGATTGAACGAATGGCCTGGCAATGTTGTTCATAGCGTTCGATAAAATGGTCACCCGCTTGAGAACCTTCGAAACCGAGTCGCCGGGCCAGCAGGGCAATGGCAGACGATTCGGATGGTAAAGTGTAGGTCTGGCGGTAGTCAATCATTTGCAAATAGTGCTCAATAGTCCGAAGAAATACATATCCATCTGCAAGGATGTGCGCTTCCGTGGGGCTTAATAGACCCTGTTCTCGCAAACGGGGTATTGCTTTCAGAGTAGCACGCGTTCGAACCGAAGGATAGATCATCTGTAAGGATTGAACAACAAATTCGATATCCCGGATGGAACCTTCCCCCAGCTTGATTTCTCCCCAATGGCGCCCCTTTTCTTGAAGATATTCCTCTGTTCTCTGCTTCATTGTGAATATGGCCGCGCGCACCTCATCTGCCGGTGTTCCAAAAAGGAAGGGCTCGATCTCATTTCGCAGCTCTTCACCAAAAGATAAGTTTCCTGCGATGGGCCGGGCTTTGAAAAAGGCTTGTTTTTCCCATAGACGGGCATGCTTTAGGATGTAATCCAAATATACATCCATGGTGGTGATTAATGGGCCATCAATTCCCCATGGGCGCAGACGCAAATCCACACGATATAGAAACCCTTCCGGAGTTGTGCCGGCGATATTCTCTATTAATTGTTTAGCCAAATGGGTGTATCGTTCTGCGTTTTTCTTTGCCACAAAGAGTAGGTCAATATCAGAGCTATAGTTGAGTTCCCAACCGCCCAATTTCCCCATCGCCAGAACAACAAAATCTCCCGGCGGTATGCCAGTCTGTCGAGCGGATAGAGTCAGACAAGCACGCACCAATCCTATGGCCATGCGGGATAGTTGGGAAAAAACAGCCCGCAGGTCATACAAACCAAGAAAGTCGTTGGTACCAATTCGTAGATATTGACCGCACTGGTATTGCCGAAGCGCATTCAACTTTCCAGCATAAGTCTCGCTGGATTGGGCAGCCAGGAGCGCCTCGGTTTGGAATTGGTCGATGGTTTTACGCTCGGTCAAGGTCTGGCGATCATTGAGCAATTCAAGAGCGTTTGGGGTACGCAGCAAGATCTCGGTCAGGAATGGACTGGCAGAGAAGAGTGTCGCCAGGATCTCAATAACGCGAGGATTCTTCCCCAACTCATGAAAAAATTTCGGGCCAAAGCCATCCATGTATCGTTCAAAATTGACCAGGGACCTATCCGGGTCAGCAGACGTACCGAGGGCAGCCATCAAAAAAGGTAAGATAAGCGACAGACCTTGCGGGTCCCGCAAGTCCATTCGACGAAATATGGTTCTGGCAGTCTTCCAATCTGCAAACCCAATTGCCTGAAGGGCGGATTGGGTTTTCGTTTCGTCATGGAAATCAGCTGGAACAGGGAAGTTGTGTTTGTCGTCAATCATCTAGAAGATTATACCTTAGAGGCTGGATCAGCCTCACCCATCTGGGTAATAGAACCGGCCCAAATAGATCAGAAAATTCCCAATCTTTCCTGAAATACTCTCCAAATGGGGAATAGTTTTATTCGGCCAGCCGCCATAGAATATCAATATTCAAATACTTCTTATCGAAAGGATATCTCAATGGCTGCTACAAACTCTTCTTCCACCATGAAAAAGACGCTCGGATTAACAGGGGTCACTGTAAACGCGATGGCATTGATCGCCCCGGGCGCGTTCCTTTGGATGACTTATCAGCTCCAGGCTGCCAATACAGATATTTCTGGGAAAAGCACAGCGTTGGACATGTGGACCGGCATTGTGGTCGCCCTTATTATTGCATTTTTAACGGCCTTTGCCTTTGCCGAACTGGCGCGGCGGTATCCGAATGCAGGCAGCGGAAGCGCCTATTATTTCGCTGAGAAAGCCTTTTTAGATCGGGAAAACCCTGTTCACCGGCGTTTTGCCCGTGTTGCCAAGTTTATTACCGGTTGGGCTGCACATTTATTCTATTGGGTATATCCAGGCGTCATGGTGGCCTTTTTTTCTGTGCTCTTGACATATATTGCCGGTCAATTTGGCCTTGTCGTTCCCATATGGGGACAGATTGTTATTGCCTGCGCATTCTCTGCCCTGGTAGGCTGTATCGCAATGCGAGGAATTACCGGTTCAACCACAGCCAGTATCGCGATCAATATTATCCAGCTTACTGCGCTGATTGTGTTCTCAGTTCTAGCAATCATGTTCCGGGTTAAGAACCCACTTGGGGTTTCACCTAGCGGTTGGTATCACCCCGTTGCGGCATCCATTGTTTTACCGCATAATCTTGCTGGAATGTTGTTCCAATCCACCATCGCAATGCTCATACTGGTCGGTTTCGAATCCTCTACAGCGCTTTCAGCGGAGGCAAAGAACCCCAAGCGGGATATTCCGCGCGGCGTGATCCTTTCCCTGGCGATTCAAGGCTTATTCGCTTATCTCTTTGAATATTTTGCTGCCAATTACGCCCTTAGCGATAAGCTCGTTTCTGCTGATGGTATTCTGAAAGGAATCGCGGCGGCCGCGGCCTCTGGCGCCCCGATTGGCGACATGGCAGTGCAAATCGGAAATACCTTCCTGGGTGGTAACGGTTTTGCTTTTATGCTGGTAATTGCCTTTACCGTAGCAATTGCCATTCTGGGTACAACCCTGGCAGCCATGAACACTGGTGTACGCATCAGCTTTGCCATGGCACAGGATTCCGAGATGCCGGATGTGATGGGCATGTTACATGAAAAATATGCCACCCCGTTCGTAGGTGTAATAATTATGGTGATCGTCTCAGCTCTAATCGGTACCATTGGTGTGCTCGGGGGAGTGATGACACTGACAGGTATCACTCTGGCTTCCAATTTGGGAACGTTCGCACTGTATGCATTGATTTGTGGATTGACCGGCGTGGCATTTGCAGGAGGAAAAGAGTTCAACCTTTTCAAGCATGGCATCATTCCGGGACTGGGAGTGATCACAAACATCATCATGGTATTGGCGATATCCGTCATCGGTATCCGTTCCGGTGGAATTTCAGCACAGGCCACATACCTTGCTTTGGGCGTATCGGCGGGTTGGCTGGTAATAAGTGTTATCTACTTCCTAGTGACCAGTTCCCGGACAGGTAAAGCAATATTGACTTCATCAACAGTGATAGGCGTGAACGATTAGTTTCGGAATAAATTCATAAACTAAGAGCCGAGTATTTTTAGCCCGGCTCTTGGGAATTTTTTTGTGTTAACTTCCGGGTGAACTTGAGCCCCTGAAAAATATGTTTTATCGGTGCCACCTGGAACAGGAGAGCAAGTATCTTGAGCAAGCATATGCCTGTGATTGAATGCAGCGGTCTGAGTAATATCGGTCCTGTGCGTGAAGACAATCAAGATTCCATCCATTTGCCGGATGGAAGCCATCCCCCCGAATCGGGACTGCTTTACGCAGTAGCAGATGGCATGGGCGGTTATACGCAAGGCGCCGTTGCCAGCGCGTTGGCGATTAAGAAGCTGGCTGAGACTTTATACAGTGGGAATAACAGGCCAACCCCCAAATCCTTACGTCGTGAGGTTGAATCTGCCAATTTAAGCATTTATAAAGCGGCTGAACGTTTGGGGACCGGAAGGATGGGTACAACCCTTACAGCTGCTTATATTTTTGACGATGCCTTGCATCTGGCTCATGTCGGCGACAGTCGTGCCTATCTCATCCGTGATCAGCAAGCCACCTGCCTCACTGCTGATCATACAACTGTCGGGGATATGGTTCGTAGGAGGTTGATACCTGCCGACAAAGTCAGAACCCATTCCCAACGTTCCATATTAACAAAATCGGTGGGGATCGGTTTGTTTGTTCAGCCCGATATTTCCCAGCACAAACTTCAAGAAAAAGATTATTTGATCCTCTGTTCCGATGGAGTCTGGTCTGTGATAAAAGATGAAGAATTCGCAATATCCGTCATCGAGAGCAAAGGTATTGATCAGGTCAGTCAAAACCTAGTGAACCTGGCATTAGACAGGAAGACGGACGATAACGCATCGGTAGTTGCAATATATATCCGGGAATTATCACAGGCCCCATTACAAACCCAGCATCCTTTTAACTCCAATTTGTTCCGGAAAAGAAGGAAATGAGTGCGATGAATACCTATGCTATAATTCTTGATAAGATGCTGCAAATTGGGGACCAATTCGACCGTTATCAGATACAGGCGCACCTGGCCCAGGGGGGTATGAGCGATATTTATCGGGCTTTCGACCTGGTGAACCGCCTCGAAGTTGCCATTAAGATACCCGATCAATCCATCATTGGGGATCCGGCTCAGTATGAACGCTTCCAGCGCGAACTGGAAGTAATCAATACACTTAACCACCCTGCCATCCTAAAAGGTCTGGGTTCTGGAAAGTACAATCGAATCCCCTACCTGGTTACGGAATTCGTCGACGGTCGTTCATTGCGGACGATAATCGATGAAGACGCGCCCATCCCGGCCGAACAGGCCATTACTCTTGTCCGGAAAATTGCCGAGGGCATGGCCTATTGCCACGCGAATAATATCATCCACAGAGACCTGAAACCGGAAAATATCCTGGTCACAAAAGAGGGCCAACCGGTCATCATGGATTTCGGTCTGGCACTAACAAAAGGCTCGCACAGGGTGACTTATTCGAACCTGAGTGCCACAATGGGCACACCCGATTATATGGCCCCTGAACAGATCGAGGGCCAGCGAGGTGATCAGAGGACGGACATCTATGCTCTCGGAACCATTCTGTACGAGATGTTGGCCGGGAGGACACCTTTTTCGGGGGATACAGCCATGGCAGTAATGGCCCAACATCTGCGAAAAGATGCCACGCGCCTGGATCATGTCAATTCTGCAATTACTCCTGAACTGGCTGCGATTGTTTCCGGTTGCCTGGCGCGCGATCCCAATAAACGCTACTCGGATATGCTTGCATTTATCAACGGATTGGATCACCCTGAAACAGCCAACCTGGGAATTCTGGATAAATTGGATTCACGATCAAGTCGCTCCTCCATTTGGCAATCGCAAGCATTTCGGGGAATTGCTATTGCCTTAGCGATCCTGGCAGGGTTCACAATTCTTGCATTGATCCTGCAAGGTTTGCATAAGTAAAGAAATTTCATCCTAAATATTATCTATCCCCATTCAGACCGGGTGACATTAGAAAGGCTGTAATGAATTCCAACTCCGCATCTATTTCCGATCTCCTGACTCGTATAGAGCAGGAACCTATCAAGTTTATTGATTTACAGTTCACCGATGTAGTAGGCGTAGTCAAGAACGTTACCATACCGGCACATCAGCTGCCGGAAGCCTTAAAGAGTGGCATCTGGTTCGATGGTTCTTCCGTGGAAGGGTTCGTGCGCGTTGCTGAAAGCGACATGCATCTACGGCCAGATCTCTCCACTTATGCAGTTATTCCTTGGTTGAGCGGCAAGGAAGCCACAGCCCGGTTGATTTGCGATGTCTATACACCGGACGATCAGCCGTTCCTTGGCGACCCACGTGCGGTTTTGCGACGTGCCCTGGAGGATGCCAAACAGATGGGGTTCGTATTTAATACTGGTCCCGAACTGGAATTCTTTTTACTCAAGCCGCATGCAGACGGAAGCTTAATCCCGCCTCTGCCCCACGACAATGCCAGCTACTTCGATGCACCTTCGGACATGGCAGCTGGCCTTCGTCGCCAGATGGCCTCCACGTTGGAAGCGCTTGGTCTCCAGGTTGAAGCCATGCATCACGAGGGTGCTCCCGGGCAACATGAGATCGATTTTCGCTACTCCGGCGCACTATCCACAGCCGATAGCGCGGTCACTTTGCGGGTTGCCCTGAAGGTAATTGCCCAGCAGAATGGTCTCTATTGTACATTCCTGCCCAAACCGATTCAGGGCATCAACGGCAGCGGTATGCATGTTCATCAAAGTCTGTCTTATACTGCCACGGGTAAGAATGCCTTCGCCGATCCCGGAGATGCACACGGTTTATCGAAGATTGCCAAACATTTTATAGCCGGGCAACTGGCTCACGCGCGCGGAATGTGCGCCGTGTTGGCTCCCCTGGTCAATTCATACAAGCGATTGGTAGCCGGCTATGAGGCACCAGTCTATATCAGTTGGGCACGCATCAACCGATCTGCGTTGATCCGTGTACCGCGAGCGACGGAGCCCGAATCAACCCGCCTGGAATTACGCTGCCCGGATCCAAGTTGTAATCCATACCTCGCTTTTGCTGTCATGCTGGCGGCTGGCCTGGATGGCATTCGGCGCGAGTTGCCCGTTCCTGATGCCACTGAGGAGAATATTTATCTCATAGAAAATCAGCGCCAAATGAAAGCGAGTGTACTACCCGGATCGCTCAACCAGGCTTTGAATGCCATCGAAGAAGATAATGTAATTCAAGATGCACTAGGGGCACACACTTACGATAACTTCATCATTGCCAAGCGCCAGGAATGGGAGGAATATCGTCTGGTTGTGACGGAGTGGGAACTCGATAAATATCTACCGAATTATTAGCCAAGCACCTGTAATCCAGATCCCTGAAGAAAGCCCGGCTAGGATCTGGCGATTAAATAGTACCCATTTGGGTTATGTACAAACAGGCTGGAAATTCCTATAATCATCAGATATTAAATTTCAATGATTAATGAAATGCATTGAATTTCAAACTAAGGAGATTTTCATATGGCCAAGACAGTAAAAGAAGTACTCGACATGGGGAAAAATGTCAAAATGGTGGACCTGCGGTTCATCGATGTGCCCGGAACCTGGCAGCATTTTACCATCCCGGCTCACCGCCTGGATGCGGAGCTCTTCGAGGAAGGGATTCCGTTCGACGGCTCTTCCATCCGTGGTTTCCAGGAGATTCATGAGTCAGACATGCTCCTGCTCCTGGATCCCGAAACTGCTTTCCTGGATCCTGTTGCTGAGATCCCTACCCTGGTGATCAGCTGCGACGTGCATGATCCGATCACCCGCCAGCCCTACAGCCGGGATGCACGTTATGTTGCCAAAAAAGCTGAATCCTATTTGAAGCAAACTGGCATAGGCGATACTTGCTTTTTTGGTCCGGAAGCCGAATTTTTCATATTCGATAATGTCCGCTATGCCAGCAGCACCAATGAATCCTTTTACGCCATAGACAGCGCAGAAGGCTGGTGGAACAGCGGCGATGCCACCAAACCTAATTTTGGCGGCCAGATCCTGCCCAAACGCGGCTATTTCCCTGTTCCACCAACAGATACGCTGCAAACATTGCGCAGCAAAATCGTCATGGCGCTGGAAGAATGCGGCGTAGAGATGGAACTACACCATCATGAAGTGGCTACTGCTGGACAGGTTGAGCTCGGTATGCGCTTTAATACCCTGACCCGAATTGCCGATCAATTATTGATCTACAAATACATCGCCAAGAATGTCGCTCGTCAGAATGGTAAGACTGCAACATTCATGCCCAAGCCCGTTTTCGGCGATAACGGTTCCGGCATGCATGTGCACCAGTCCATTTGGAAGAACAATAAGAACGTATTCTTCGATCCATCCGGATATGCACAGATTTCTGATACTGCCAAGTATTATATCGGCGGTTTGCTTAAACACGCCCCAGCGCTGCTGGCCATAACCAACCCGACCACCAATTCCTATCGCCGTTTGGTTCCAGGTTTCGAAGCACCTGTAAACCTGGCTTACTCCCAGCGGAATCGTTCAGCGGTTTGCCGAATCCCGGTGACCACAAGCGAAAAGGCCAAGCGCATCGAATTCCGCGCACCGGATTCCACCAGCAATCCTTATCTATGCTTTGCTGCTTTGCTGATGGCCGGACTCGATGGAATACAGAATCGTATTGATCCGGGTGAACCGGTTGACAAGGATTTGTACGATTTGCCCGCTGAAGAAGCCAAGCTTATTAAGCAGGTGCCCGGTTCGTTGAGTGAAGTGTTCGATGCCCTTGAAAAAGACCACGATTTCCTGCTCAAAGGTGATGTCTTTACGGTGGATCTACTGGAAGCCCATGTTACCTACAAACGCCAGAACGAGCTTGACCCTGTGCGCATCCGCCCTACCCCCTACGAATTTTCTCTTTATTATGATATTTAGGTTTTGTATGTAACTCAGTTAGTTGCGAACGGGAGGCCGAGGGAAATCCTCTCGGCCTCCCGTTTATGATAATGGTCCTTTTATCATTAATCTCATTCGCTCTGGTTATTGCCTCCTCTGCTCTGCCAGGGATCGTTTTCGCTGAGACTGTTCGTAGCGGGTTATTGTAGCCCGGTTGGTTTCCCCTTATTAGAAAACGCCTTGGGCCAATGATAAAAGTATCGGTGATACAATTTATTATTATAAAGTGCATACATGACTACTCTAAAAACCGATTCTCGGCTGCTTGAAGCGCTCGCCAGCCTGAATGAAATTGGCGCGACCGTCAACCAAATTGGGTTGGATGGAACGGTTAGCGTTGAGACAACCTTAAATTTGATTGTCGAAAGTGCCATCCGGGTTGTACCAGGTGCTTCGGCTGTTATTTATACCTACGATGTAATGGAAGAAAGTTTTATCCTGACATCCAGGGTTTCTGCAGGGCGAAAAGATCAACCCGATTCAGGGGATGAACCGCGTGCAAATGGATTGGGGATTCGTGCCATATCCCAGCGCCGCAGGGTGCTCTCATACGAGGAAAAAGATATCGATATCCATCCTGTCAGGGCAAAAGCAGGAGCAATTGTCATAGGATGCTTTCCTTTAATAGTTGCTGATAAACCGGTTGGAGCGCTTTATGTATACCTGCAAGAAGATCGACAATTCAACCAGCTTGAACTGCTTATGTTGGATAACTTTGTCAATCAGGCAGCCATGGCTATTTATCATGCTCACAACCTGACCTTGATGCAGCATGATTTGGCCCGTAAAGAAGAGGAACTAACGCGTTTACGCCGGGCTGGTTTGTTGATTTCTTCCCGCCTTCGCCTGGAAGAGACACTTGAATCGATCCTGCAAATGGCATTGGAAGTAACCGGTGCTCATTATGGCATTTTTCGTTTGTTGGATAAAAGCGGTCAATTTTTGAATACACGTGCCGTTGCAGGTGAACACCTGGCACGTCCTTTAATTGAGGCGTTACCACTCAGCTCGAACAGTGTTATGGCATGGGTTGCCCACAACCGTCAGGCGGCTTGTATTTCGGACCTGCACGAGGAACCCTGGTCACAAATATACTATCCCCTGGATGCCAGCTTGGAGATGCGTTCAGAGTTGGCTGTGCCTTTGATTGGCGCGAGCGGCCGGCTTGAAGGTGTATTGAATCTGGAAAGTCCCATAGTGGGAGCTTTTAGTGAGGACGACAGTCACCTACTTCAAGCCTTGGCGACACAAGCTGTGATAACCATCCAGGAAGTCAGTCTTTTGGATGCTCTCCAGGAAGTTGCGCACCTTTTACTCACACAGCCCTGCCAGGAGGTTCTCACGCATTTGGCTGACCTGGCTTGCAATCTTTTGGATGCAGCCACTAGCGCCATTTGGACTCTCAAAGGTGATGATCTTCTTCTCGAGGTCTCTAGTGGCGGATATCAGCATGGAGATATCATTCCTTTGCGGAATAGTCTCGCGGGACAGGCGATCCAAAATCGCTCCCCGGTCATAAGCGAAGATGTGCGGATGGATGAACGCTTCCACCGTGTCGACCTGGCGCGTGGTCAGAATTGGTCACGGGCGTTGATCGTCCCGTTGTTATCCGGTAACGAGGAAGAGCCTCTTGGTGCTTTCGGGGTGTATAGTGCCAGCACAGGCCCGGGTCATTTTGCCGAGTCCGAATGGGATAAAAAAGTCCTTGTTTGTCTTGCCGATTACGCGGTCCTGGCTTATCAGAATGCAGCCAGACAGGAAGCCTTGCGAGCTTCGCAGGAACAGCGTTCGGTTGCCGAGATGTTTGCTGCCGTCGGTGATATTGCATCGAATCTGCTCCATCAACTGAACAACAAGGTTGGGACAATCCCGGTCCGGATCCAAGGAATTGAAGACAAGTGCCAGGATACTCTGGCAGCCAATCCATACCTATCCCATAATCTTAATGAAATTGAGCGATGTGCAACCGAAGCCATGGAAAGTGTGCGGGAAAGTCTTTCCCACTTGAGACCGATCCGGTTGGAGCCCGTATTTGTAGCAGCACGTATCGCTGATGCTATTCAATTCACAAAATTGCCTTCCGGGATCGATGTTCGGGTGGAGAAACTAGATCGCCTACCGGTGGTTATGGCTGGCGAGCGGACACTTACATTGGTTTTCACTAACTTGCTCGAAAACGCCGCAGACGCCATGGATGGTAATGGGATCATTCTGATCAGTGGTTCTGTAGAAGAGGATTGGGTGGAAGTTACCGTCAGTGACAATGGCCCCGGCATTCCTCCCCGATTGCACGACCATATCTTCGAATTAGATTATTCCGGGAGAGGCGCCACCCGACCCAGCAAACTGGGATTCGGCCTCTGGTGGGTCAAGACTCTCATGACACGCCTGGGCGGTTCAGTCAGCGTCGAAAGCGATGGAGTTCATGGAACCACATTCCACTTACTTTTACCGCAAGCCGAGAAACCTGATCGGCTGGGATAAATCACGTGACGCCACCCATAATTCGTACCCTCGTAATAGAAGATGACTCTTCCTGGCAACAAATCCTGAATGAGATCCTCATGGATATGGGATTGACTGTTGATGTAGCCAGTAATTTGGAAGATGCCTTAAGCATCCTGAAGTCTGAATCTCATCGACTTGCCATCGTAGATTTATCCTTAGCAGGCGGCGACCATCACAATTATGATGGATTGCGTATCCTGGAAGCTATCCGCCGGCTGGACCCGGGCTGCCAGAAGATTCTCTTGACCGGTTTCGCTACCGTGGAATTGGCAGTCAGCGTTTTAACCGAATACGGCGCTTTTACATTCCTGCGCAAAGAGAACTTTCATCGTGCACAGTTTCGCGATCTTGTCAGCCGGGCCCTGGCGAGCGCGCCTGTATCGGAAAATTCTATTGGGAAATTTTCTGAACCAACATCAGGTTCTATTCTGGAAACTGGCAAAGAAATAGAATCACAAGGTAATCATATTTTGGTTGTGGAAGACGATGCCGGATGGCGTAGTATCTTATCTGAATTGTTGGAGGATGCCGGCCATGTTGTGCGTCTATGTGCCAGTTTTGGTGACGCTCTCGGTTATATCCGGCGGGAAAAGTTTATTCTGGCGATTGTAGACTTATCCTTGACCGAGGAAGTTGTCTGGGAGAAAAGTACGCCCCAGGAACATTTGGAAGGATATGAATTGTTGACTCAAACAAAAGCTGCTGCCATTCCAACAATTGTTGTTAGCGGGGTTGCTTCAGTGGATGAAATCAAGCGAGCCTATACGCAACATTCTATTTTTGCATTTCTAGAAAAACAGACTTTTGACCGTATTACATTTCAACAACTGGTTGAAGAAGCGTGCCTCTCACGCCAGGTTATGAGTAAATTGGATTGCCTTACCGATCGGGAACGGCAAGTATTTGATTTAGTGGCCAAAGGAATGACAAACAAAGAGATCGCAGATACGCTGGTAATCACAACCAATACCGTAAAGCGCCATCTTAAAGCAGTTTTTGAAAAACTGGAGGTGCATACGCGTTCGGCCGCCGCAGCAAAGGCGATTACCAGTTCATCCTAGTTCAATTTCCCTCTTTGATTTGGATTAAATCCATTATTTCGGTCGGCCCTCTTTTCCCCCTGATCTTGTCAGTCGCGCGCTTATACGAACCACCTTCTTCTCTAGAATCTCATCCCGAAAGCGGTAATCGCTTTTTCGAATGAATTCTGACAATTCGCCTTACAGGTTTTCCGAACACGTGAGAATAATAGGCAAAACAGAGTTCATAGATGGTTTGTGTATCTGGCATGGGATAAGTGTATCCGAATGATGCCTTTCATTCAATCGAGGCTTGACAACTAGAATTAATGTTCTATAATTGGGGTATGGATGATGATAGAGTCCGCTTAAAAGCACTTAGTGAACAGATGGCTTTCGAGCAAGCCGAGGATTACAATCCAACGGGAATTCCATACATGGATAACACAGAAAGCTGCCCTGATGCGGTGTTTGTTCATCCGGCAATATTACCAAATGGACACCGAATTAAACTTCTCAAGACTTTGCTGACATCCGCTTGTGAGCGGGACTGTTATTACTGCCCCTTCCGCGCCGGAAGGAATTTTCGACGCACCACTTTTCAGCCTGAGGAATTTGCCAGGTTGTTTGTCATGTTATCCCGGAAAGGAATTGCTGAGGGAGTTTTTTTGAGTTCTGGTATCATCGGCGGCGGAATTCGTACACAGGATAAATTGCTCGACACGGCTGATATTATGCGTAAAAAGCTTGGATTCCGCGGATATATTCATTTAAAAATCATGCCAGGAGCCGAACGGTCCCAAGTCGAGCGAGCCATGCAATTGGCTGATCGGGTCTCGGTTAATCTCGAAGCGCCAAATGATTATCGTCTGGCAACGTTGGCTCCTCACAAGCACTTCATTGAAGAATTACTCCAGCCGCTTAAATGGGTAGAAGAAATCCGACGTTCGCAGCCTGGAGATAGAGGGTGGAATGGACACTGGCCCTCTACTGTGACCCAGTTTGTGGCAGGTGGCGCCGGCGAATCAGACCTTGAATTGCTTACCACCACTGATTATTTATATCGTCAGCTTGGCTTACGGCGCGCCTATTTTTCCCCTTTCAGCCCCATCTCGGATACTCCTCTGGAAAATCAACTGCCGACACCCATCATTCGTGAACACCGCCTTTACCAGGCCTCATTCCTGCTACGAGATTACGGGTTTGATTTAGAGGAGCTACCATTCGAAATGGACGGCAGACTCCCCGTTAAAATTGACCCAAAGCTGGCTTGGGCGCAAAAGAACCTATCTGAAAGTCCGATAGAAGTAAATCAGGCCGAGCGCTTGGCCCTGATACGTATCCCGGGAATTGGACCTAAAAGCGCAGAAGCCATCATGAAGACACGTCGACTGGTAAAGATACGCGATATATATGCACTGAAAAAGATGGGCATAAGGGCCGAACGAGCTGCTCCATATTTACTCTTTGACGGGCG
>Ga0182021_10003070_pt1 | contig 19617 bp, 16 predicted proteins | sample 612E3MmetaG_FD_120493 | JGI IMG/M metagenome (GOLD analysis project Ga0182021, IMG submission 120493) | Permafrost microbial communities from Stordalen Mire, Sweden - 612E3M metaG (Illumina Assembly) | ecosystem: Environmental > Terrestrial > Soil > Wetlands > Permafrost | place: Sweden... | reverse complement strand
GCCTTGTATTCACTGTATTAAGGTTTGAATACAGATTTGTATTTCAGGAACCTGAATATTTAAAAAATGAGATAAGGAAAGTTATCAATAAGAATGATGAAACGATCTGATAAGCCAATCAACAACCCTGGCCGCTACTACTCAGAGATGAACTTGCACGACTGGAATCAATAATTCATTAATAAGATAACTAATAACCATTCGATTGATTTACTAATAATACATATTATAAATAATTGATTGATCTACTTATATTTATACAAATCCACCCATAGTGATACTTTATGCTGGCAGGCAGGGTAATAATTCTATTCGGCTTTAAACATCCTGGCTGTTTTTTCATCAAACTCGTTCTCGGAACGGGCAATAACAGCAGTTGCAAGACAATTTCCAATCACATTTACCGAGGTTCGCGCCATATCCATAAGAACATCAATGCCAAGGATAATAAAGATAGGTTCGACTGGCAATCCGAAACTTACTGCAGTTCCAAGCAGTATAACCAGAGCAGCCCTTGAAACCCCTGCTACACCTTTGCTCGTTAGCATAAGAGTAAAACAGATCAGGAACTGTTTTTCTATAGGAAGGTTTATACCGGCAGCCTGTGCAACAAATATAGAAGCCAGGGATAAATATAATGTTGTTCCGTCGAGGTTGAAGCTATAGCCTGTAGGTATAACGAATGCCACAATTTTCCTGGGTATCCCAAACTTTTCCATTGATTCCATTGCAGAAGGCAGGGCGGATTCAGAGTTTGAAGTCGCAAACGCTATAGTTGCCGGTTTGGAAACTGCTCTGATAAAAGGTTTTATCGGAATTCTGAAAAACAGTGCCACGGGTAGCAGAACAAAAACCAGGAAAATAATCAGGGCTACATATAAAGTGGCAAGAAGTTTAAAAAGATTGTACAGAATATCGAGCCCCATATGGCCGACAGTATAAGCAATTGCAGCAAATACGGCAATCGGGGCAAAATACATGACAATATTGGTAAACTTAAACATCGTCTCCGCCAGACTTTCAGTGAACCGGATCATAGGAGTCCGGTACTTTTCTTTCACCACTGCAACGGCAATCCCGAAAATTATACTGAATATGACGATCTGTAATATCTGACCTTCATAGATAGCTTTAGCAAAATTTTCTGGAAAGATGTGAAGAATAAAATCACTTGTCGACAACGCTTTTAATGATGTAATTGGCGGTACCTCAGGATTCGGCGGTAAAACAACCCCGACGCCGGCCTTCCCGATATTTATAGCAAGCAGGCCGATGAATAATGCCAGTGTCGATATAATCTCGAAATATAAAAGAGACTTCCAACCCATTCTGCCAATCTGCTTTATATCAGCATGGCCGGCAATACCTACTACAAGAGTTGAAAACAGCAGTGGCGCTATTATAGTTTTAATAAGCCGCAGAAAAATGTCACTCAATACCTGAAGCTTTTTTGCCACTGACGGGATATCATAACCAAATTCAGCTCCTGCGATCATACAAACCAGAATCCATGTTGTAAGGGACCTTTTACGGAAAGCATGAATAATTAGCAAAAAAACACTCAGGAGACGAAATATCAGCAGAACAACCGGAGATATTTCCAGTATTTTATTGACTTTGATAACTATTAAAATAACTGTAATACTAATAATAGTCAAAAGAAAATATGGAAAAAGTCTCCAAACTTTTTGCATAAACATTTTTATTATCCGGACCGGATTATCTGTCTCCTTTCATTTAACCACAGCTGCCTGAGCAGTCTGAATGTTCTTTACTGCTGCAGCCTGAACATGGATTCATCGTTGCAGTTAATTCATTTTCAGTTGCATCCCTTACTTCAATTACTTTTCCCGAAAAGAACAGATCGATACCCGCCATAGGGTGGTTAAAATCCATTTTTACTGATGTATCGGCAATTTCATTTATTATTCCATTGAGTTGATTCCCTTCGGTGTCCATCATCGGCACTTCGTTTCCCACCCTGCAGATATCTTCATTAAGTTTCCCGTCAGTTTCGAATACTGAAATCGGAATATCAACTATCATATCTTCTCTTTTTTCTCCATAAGCCATCTCTGAATCAAGAGAAAATCTGAAGAAGTCTCCGGCATTTAAAAAACCGATATTTTCTTCAAAATTTGGCAGCAATCTGCCTGAACCATAAACAAATGTAAGAGGTCTCTGCTCGTCGAGAGCCTCAATTATTCTTCCGTTTGAATCACTTTCCCTTAACTCATAAATAAGAGAAACCATTTTATTCTTTTCAATTTTCATCCCAAACTGATTTTTGATTTTTAAAATTGGCACAAAGATAATTTAAATCGGTCGGAAAATTATATAAGATATTTTCAGAAAAATATCCTGAGAGATAAATATAATCTGACCAAAGGTTAGAAACAAATTAAAAAATAAAGCTTATCCTGATTTCAGGATTACTATAAACCTGAATCCCTGAATCATTTAAGGCCCATAAGACAATAAAATTGAGTGAAGATCTCCGGCCAATCTGCTGGCTTATACCTGCGCCGGCAAGAACGGTGTTAATAGAAAACCTGTCGGAGGTTACCGGTGGATTTTTCCAGAAGGCTGATTCAAGACTTAGCGCTTCATCTTCGAGATGAAGAAAAACACCGGTATTGGCTCCGATTGGAAGAATAGCGCTAAGATTTTGAATAACAACAAATTGTAAGTAAGCTTTTCCACCATAAATATTGGTTTTTCCATACCAGTCTTTGTAGTATCTATAGTCGGGGCCGACTGCAACTGCCAGCCTGGGCAACAACCAAAGTCCGACTACCGGAGAGACCTGAATATCAGTGATGGACCCGAACTGCAGTCCAAAACTGCCACCGAAGAATAATCTTTCCTTTAAAGGCGGAGCCTCCTCCTTGCTACGCTGACCCGAAACCAGTGAAAATGAAGAAAATAAAAAAAGAAGTGTAAAAACACCAATACGAAAAACATGGCAAAATGAAGCACTAATATATTTACGGAGCATATCGTCTAACGTTTATAAATACATATATAAGGTACAAATAAACGGAAAAAACCACTTCTTAATATATGCTACATGCAATCTTTTCAGGATAATTCAATCTTTTGAGGAAATCGCAGTGAGAATAGTTTACAAACCATAAGGTAAAAGAAGGAAGAGTATTATTTTTCAATTTTTTCATAGGAAGCAACAATCCCTTTAATCAATGACGAGCTGAAACCATTATGCTCCATCTCGTTTAATCCGACTATTGTACAACCTTTCGGAGTAGTCACCTTATCAATCTCATATTCAGGATGTTCCTTTCGTTCAATTAATAGCTCAGCCGCTCCTTTAACTGTTTGATTTACAATTTCACTTGCTGTCCTCGCATCAAATCCGATTTGAATTCCACCCTGAATCATCGCCCTTATAAATCTGAGTACATAAGCAATTCCGCAAGCTCCTAAAATAGTTGCCGATTGCATCAGTTCCTCATCGATGATCATAGTGGTTCCCATCATTTCAAATAGTTGTCTGACCGACTCAATTTCCTTTGAGCCGGCATTATTATGGCAAATACATGAAACCGATTTCCCCACACTTGCAGATATATTTGGCATAACTCTGAAAACAGGAATTGATTTTTTAATTGAATCCTGTATCTGACCTATCGTAATTCCGGCAGTAACAGATATGAGAATGTGTTCTGATGGTTTCAGGTAATCTTTAATTTCTTCGAGTATATTAACCATGTTATATGGTTTAACGGCAATGACAATCAGATTAGAATCTTTTACTGCCTGGATATTGTCAGAGGTTAAGTTCACTCCTGATTGTTTAAAGTGGTCTAAATCTTTAATATTTCTTTTGGTTACAGTTATATTTCTTGCAGGAGTATTTTTTTCTTTTAATAATCCCTGCAACAATGATGATCCTATGTTTCCGCATCCAATTATCGCAACTTTTTTGTCTTTCATGACTCCGATTTATTTTTTTCCATTTAACCTGCAATGCCAACAAACAGTGGCAAATATACTTTAATTGGTTAATAAATTAAATACCAACCGGGCACATTAATTAATATTTTATAATACATATGATCAAAGGGCACGAAACTTATAAAGCTATATGTCATCAGAAACTAACTGATAAATACATATCAGCAGCAATAAAATAAATATCTTAGTGAAAATATATGAGCAGTGACGAATGAATTTGATAACAACCGGATGAAATGAAAATTATAGTTTCAGGAGGAACCCGGGGTATAGGTAAAGAGGTTGTCCTCAATCTTGCCGGGGATAAAAATAACCAGATTATTGTTATCGGAAGGAATGAAAATGCATTGAATAATTTTTCATCAGATTTTAACAATATCCAGACTGTTTCTTTTGACCTGGCAACCGTGGATAAACAGGCTGATCTGATGAGAGACTCTATAACTCAGCATCTTAAAAGAGTTGATATTCTTATAAATATGGCCGGATTGCTTATTAATAAGAAGTTTATTGATTTATCAGCTGATGAGACGAGGAGTATGATGGAAACCAACTTCTTTGGACCTGCATCATTAATAAGAATAGTTAAACCTTTTATGATAAAAGGATCACATATTATTAATATTTCGAGCATGGGAGGTTTCCAGGGCAGTTCAAAGTATACAGGACTCTCAGTCTACAGTGCGTCCAAAGCTGCTCTCGCATGTCTTACAGAGTGTCTGGCAGAAGAATTCAGGGAGTCTGGTATAAGTGTTAATTGCCTGGCTCTTGGCGCTGTGCAGACTGAAATGTTTGCAGAGGCTTTTCCGGGCTTTAAAGCGCCTGTTGAGGCAAAAGAGATGGCTGAGTTTATCTCCGGATTCGCTCTTAATGGGAATAAATTTTTTAACGGGAAAATTATACCTGTAGCAGTAAATAATCCCTGATAAAACTCCGGAAAACCAAACCTATATAATAATGTGAAATGTGACATCTTTCTGTTAACTGGAAATTAATCTGATACCAGGTTTATTGGTTCCGAAAGAGAATTTCAGATAAAAATCAGGAATATGTTTTGATCTCAATTTTTCCGTCAAGGGCAAGTAACCCGTTAAATGCCAGGGCTTTCAATTCATCCTCACCCGGATATACCACAACTTTGGCTATAAATTCAACTCTCGATTTGATATTGTTGACATGCGTCTCCTGATGCGCCATTCCTCCTGTAAGAATAATTACGTCAACATCTCCTTTCAGAACAGCGGCCATTGCCCCAATCTCTTTCGCAATCTGATATGCGACAGCATTTACTATTAATAAGGCAGTGGCATCTCCTGCATCTGCCATTTTACAAACCTCAATAAAATTGTTTGTACCAAGATAAGCCACCATCCCTCCTTTTCCTGTAATCATCTGCATAATATCATTACAAGTGTACCTGCCATTGAAGCACAGTTCAACAAGTTGTCCCGATGGCAATCCCCCGCTTCGTTCAGGAGAGAATGGACCATCACCGTTCAAGGCATTATTCACATCAATTACCCTTCCCTTTCTATGAGCCCCGACACTTATACCCCCACCCATATGGGCTACAATAAGATTTAGATCTTCGTAATTACGTCCTGTTGAAGCTGAATAAATACGTGAAACTGCTTTCTGGTTGAGGGCATGAAATATAGATCTCCTTTCAATTTCAGGATGACCTGATATCCTGGCAATATCCTGGAGTTCATCCACAACAACCGGATCAACTATGTATGCTTCAGCCCCCGGTAAAGAGTTTGCGATATCATCTGCAATAAGCCCCCCAAGGTTACTTGCATGGTTACCTAAAAGTCCTGCCTGCAAATCATTTTTTAATTTTTGATTTACCCGGTATATTCCTGATTCTATTGGTTTTACAAGTCCTCCTCTGCCCACTACTGCCACTATTCCCGAAAGATCAATTTTCGTTTCAGATAATTCATTCATTATAAGATTCTTCCGGAAATTGAATTGATCCGTAATTTTCCTGAATCCTGCCAGTTCTTCAGATGTATGCCTGAGTGATTTCTCAAAAATCAGATTTTCTTCTTCGAAAAGTGAAAATTTGGTTGATGTGGATCCCGGATTGATTGCCAGGATTAGTCGTTTTGCCATTAATTAAGCAGGGTTACGTGTTCTATTATTCTGATATAAAATCAATTACGCCATCAGACAAGATAGCGTGATGCAAAAATACTTCGAAATCTCACTCTCGCTCCTCGACATGACGATTACAGGTTTTTCAGTTCCCCTGATCAGTCCTGCCAGTTCACCCTTTGCAAAAAGCATAAGACCCTTGTAGAACGGATTACATGATTCCAAAGAAGGAAATACAAGAATATCGGCATCGCCATTAACAGGAGTCTCCACTCCTTTTATTTCAATACTTTTCTTATCGCAAGCGAGGAAGATATCAAGCGGTCCATCCATAATACAGTTTTTAATCTGTCCACGATCGGCCATTTTACACATGATTGCATAATCCACGGAATTATTGAAATGACCGCTCATTTTTTCAGATGCGCCGATAAGTGCAATTTTTGGTTTTTCTACCCCAAACCTTCGTGCCATTTCAATTGCATATCCGGTCATTGCAATCTTTTGTTCAAGGTCAGGAAAAGGAATTACGGCAGGATCTGTAATAAATAAAAGCTTATGATATGCTGGTATTTCCAAAACTCCAACGTAACTGAGAGTATTGTTTGGAATCATTATACCCTTTTCTTTATCCATCACTGCCTTCAGAAACCTGTCTGTTCCTACCAGCCCTTTCATAACAATATCAGCTTCACCTGTTTTTGCCATTCTTACTGCTTCAAGAGATGCCTGGTTCTCATTTTCTGAATCAATAATTTTAAAAGAATTTACCCCGATACCCTCCTTTTTACAGATCTTAATAATCTCGGATGATTTTCCTATCATTATTGCTTCAATAAATCCTTTATTTACTGCTTTATAAACAGCGCCGATAGTATTGATATCCTGGGCCCAGGCTACAGCAATCCGATAAGTTTTTTTCAGCGTCAGAACTTTTTCCTCGATCTGGCTAAGGGTTCTGATCATAATATTTCTTTTTAGTTAACTTGATTGAGGTCGAACTGAAAGGCTATTTACTGGCTGCTGCAGATAAAAGTATACTGTCAAATTTAGCCTGTTCTGAATCGGATCTGGATGTCAGGACAATCGGAACCATGGCACCGAGTATTATTGAAGCGACTTTAGCCTTTGCAAAGAAGACAAGTGATTTATATAGAACATTCCCCACTTCAATATCAGGCATCAGTAACAGATCCGTTTCACCGGCAACTTCGCTCTTGATTCCTTTATGTTTTGCGCTTTCCAGGCTTATTGCATTATCAAATGCAAGAGGGCCGTCAATAATACAGTTTTTTATCTGATCGCGCTGGTTCATCTTTGAAAGCAAAGCTGCGTGCAAAGTAGCTTCCATATTTTCATTTACCATTTCTACCGCACCAAGTACAGCAATTTTAGGTATTGAATAACCAAGCTTAATCAGACAAGCTACTGAGTTATTGACGATTGCTATCTTTTCCTGAAGGTTTGGGGCAATATTCATTGCGACGTCAGTAACTGCTATCACTTTATGGTAAGTTTCAACCTCAAATAAAGCAATATGGGATAATAAATTGCCTGTTCTCAATCCCCATTCCTTATTAAGGACGCATTTAAGAAGGGTTGATGTACCAACCTTACCCTTCATAAGAATATCTGCCTGCTTACTGCTCACCATCCTTACCGCCATCTCAACAGACATATCAGTATCAGGTTCATGAATTATTCTCACTCCCGAGATATCATAATTATTTGATGCGCAGATATTCTGAATTACCTCTTTATCACCGATAAGAATCGGTTCGATAATATTCTCCTTCCAGGCTTTGACAACGGCACCCAATGAGTGCTGATCCTGTGCGGCTGCCAGGACTAGTTTTTTCTTCGGCCCTCCATGAACGATAAGGTTAAGGTCATTAAGTGTCTTTAGCACCATAGGTTTACTATTTTAAATAATACCTAAACAGCTCTTTTCTCAACAATACTTGAAGTATCTGACGCTATGACAAATTCTTCATTTGTCGGAACTATCATAACAATTACACGTGATTCTTTCTTACTTATAATCATCTCTTTGCCACGAACTCCTTCATTTTTTTGTTTATCGAATTCAAGACCAAGAAATTCCATGTCTTTACAGATATTTTCCCTGGTCTCTATTGAGTTTTCCCCGATTCCGCCTGTAAATATCAGAATATCAACTCCACCCATGGCTGCAGCATAAGACCCGATATATTTTTTTACACGGTAATCATACATTTTCAAAGCCAATTCAGCTCGTTCGTCTCCTTCTGCAGCAGCAGATTCAACCTCTCTCATGTCGGAGGATATCCCCGATATTCCTAACACTCCGCTGTGTTTATTTAAAAGTGTATTAAGTGAAGAATAATCTATTTCTTCCTTTTCCATAATCAGGGTAAGGACTCCGGCATCAATGTCACCAGATCTGGTTCCCATTATGAGACCTTCAACAGGAGTAAGACCCATCGAAGTATCCAAAGACTTACCATTTTTTATAGCTGTAATTGAAGCGCCGTTGCCGAGATGACATGTAATAATCCTTTGTGAGTTATAATCTACGTTCAGTATTTCGCATCCCCTTTTAGAAACATAACTATGACTTGTTCCATGAAAACCGTAACGCCTTATTCCGTATTTTTTATAGAGAGAATAGGGCAAAGCATACATATAGGAATAATCAGGCATCGTCTGATGAAAAGAGGTATCAAAAACCCCAACCTGAGGTACTGAAGGCAGGAGCATCTTCATAGCGTAAATTCCTTTCAGATTAGCAGGGTTATGAAGCGGTGCAAGGTCAGAACAGTCTTCAATGCCTTTTATTGTAATATCATCAAGATAGCAGCTTCCCTGGAAAGTCTCACCCCCGTGAACAACCCGGTGACCGATGGCATCAATTTCATTCAGTTCTTTTATTACCCCCCGTTTTTCGCTGATCATCATTCCCAGAATATATTCAATCCCGCTCTGATGGTCAAGTATCTCTCCACTCAGTTTAACTTTATCGCCATCAAACCTCTCGTTCTTTAAGAAAGATCCTTTCAATCCTATTTTTTCAACAATTCCTTTTGCCAGAACAATACCGGATTTCATATCAATAAGTTGATATTTTATTGATGAACTTCCGCAATTAAGAACTAATATTTTCATTATTATTATTTTATTTTATAAATATTTCACAACATCCATCAATCTTAATATCAATATTTTAAGAAAGACAGGTATTACCAAAGTCCATGATTAAAAAGTATTATTTCTATTAATTTTCATTCCATCTTTATTATAATCATAAAACCCTCTTCCGGTAGGTCTGCCCCACTGATTTGCCCTGACGAGTTTTTTTAGCAGAGGTGAAGATTTGTATTTCAGATCTCCGAATTCATCGTACAGATTCTCACACCATCTGAGTATTTTATCCAGTCCGATTTTGTCAGCCATTTCAAAAGGGCCCAGAGGAAGTCCAAAACCAACTTTCATTGTTAAGTCGATATCCTCCATTGACCCAACACCTTCCATTAAAATCTCACATGCTTCATTAATCAATGGAACAACCAGACGGGTACTGATGAGACCAGGAGATTCTTTCACAGTTATAACCTTTTTACCTATTAAGTTGGCAAATTTGATTGTATTCTCGTAAGCATCCTGCGAAGTGTACAGACCTTTAACTATCTCCACAACCCTCGCATCAGCTTCGGGTGTCAGAAAATGGAAACTGACGCAACGCTCTTTATAGGTAAGATCAGCAGAAAGCTCAGTTATAACCTGTGTTGAAGAGTTAGTAGCTATTATAGTATTCCTCCCGACATGTTCTTCGATAGTTTTCAGGATATTCATACGCATTTCATGGCTATGTTCCCTTGCAGAGGATTTAACCGCTTCAATTACTATGTCGCATCCCTCAAATCTGGAATAATCCGTAGTGCCCTTAATACGTGATAAAATGCCAAGCTTTTCGGAGTTTGTCATCCCCCACCGTTCAATCATACGATCAAGTTCCCTGGTCAGTTCCATATTAGCCTGATCTATCTTTTCCTGGCTAATATCCAATAATATCACATCCAATCCTTTTGAACTCACCATCCGTGCAATGTTCTGTCCGACTGATCCGGCTCCGACAATTCCAACAAGTGAAAACAGGGTTTTTGGCTTAGTGTCTTTCCCTAAACCATAATCTTCCAGTTTTTCAATATAATCTGACATAACTTATATTAATTAATTGCTTATAAATTTTACATTGAGATAAATGTGCGTTGAACCGGAATTCACTATTTTTTTCCGGCAGCCTGATTTGCTGTTATTGCTATCATACTTACAATATCGCTCACTGAGCAACCCCTGGAAAGGTCATTGATCGGAGCCGCCATCCCCTGCAGGATCGGACCGATTGCTTCTGCATGAGCAAGCCGCTGAACAAGCTTATATGCAATGTTACCCGAATTCAGATCGGGGAAAATAAGTACATTGGCTCTGCCTGAAATCGGGCTTCCCGGAGCCTTGCTCTTACTGATTGCTTCTATAACAGCAGCATCCACCTGAAGTTCCCCATCAATTTGCAGATCAGGCGCCATCTCTTTCGCAATTCTTGTGGCATTTATCACTTTATCGACAGATTCATGTTTTGCACTCCCTTTAGTTGAAAAGCTAAGCATTGCAATCCTTGGTTCGAATCCGCCGAGGGCTCTGGCTGTATGTGCTGTGGCAACAGCTATTTCAGCAAGTTCTTTTTCATTCGGATTGGGATGAACGGCACCGTCTGCAAAAATAAATACACCATTTTCTCCGAAACTTTTATCGGGAAGAATCATTATAAAAGCTCCTGAAACTACTGAAATCCCAGGTGCAGTTTTAACATAATGGAAAGCTGGCCTTAAGACATCGCCCGTCGCATGATCTGCCCCTGACACTTCACCGTCAGCATCTCCGTTCTTGATCATCAGAACACCAAGATAAAGAGGATCTTCAATAAGCTTTGATGCTTCCTCCCTGGTCAATCCTTTGCTCTTCCTGAGTTCCACCATCATATCTATATAATGATCTTTCTTCTCATGAGATTTGGGATTAATAATCTTTGCTTTGGAAATATTCTTCAAACCAAGCTTTTCAGCATGAGAATTTATCTCGGCTTCATCTCCGATTAAAATTATTTGTGCAAGTTCTTCCTGTAAAGCTATATCAGCTGCTTTTAATGTCCTTTCTTCATATCCTTCGGGAAGTACAATACGCTTATTGTGTTTCCTGGCATTTAATTTGATCCTATCTAATAATTCCATTGTGTATCAATATATTAATATGTTCGAAAATTTTTTATAAATGTACGAAAAAAAAGTCCTATTAAACAATTTCCAAATACATGATTAATATCAGGAATAAAACTTTTTGTATGCTGGAATCAGACTAAAAATCGATCTTTCTGAACAAGTTTAAATCATTTTCTTAATTTAGCGGACATAAAATTTCCCTGTCAAATGGATACGTTCTATTCGAAATTGGATTCTTTGAGTAAAAGCATCGACGGCGAGCTTAAATACGATAGTATTACCACCACTATTTATTCCACAGATGCATCTGTCTATAAAGAGGCTCCTGTTGCTGTTGCCTGGCCCAGGGGAGCGTCAGACATAAGGAAGATATTACTATTTGCGGCAAAAGAAAAATCAAGTATAACTCTCAGGGCAGGAGGCACATCTCTTGCAGGACAGGTCGTTAGTTCAGGTATTATTGTCGATATTTCAAAGTACATGAATCGTATACTTGAGATAAATAAAGAGGAGATGTGGGTCAGGGTGGAACCGGGAGTGGTTCTCGATGAGCTCAATATGAAACTCAGGGAATATGGTTTGTTTTTCGGTCCTGAAACATCAACTTCAAACAGGTGCAATATCGGAGGAATGGTTGGAAATAATGCATGTGGCTCACATTCTATTATTTATGGATCGACACGCGATCATACCTTAGAACTGAAAACTATTCTCAGCGATGGCAGCGATGCGATTTTTGGTCCTGTCGATAAAGAGACTTTCAATGCGAAATGCAATCTGGATAATCTGGAGGGTGAAATCTACAGAAATATCAGAAAAACTCTCGATGATCCTGTAAACAAAGAGGAAATCAGAAAAGGTTATCCCGATCCGCGGATAAAAAGGAGGAACACCGGATATGCTCTTGATCTTCTGTTGGATTCCGGGATCTTTAATGAAAGCTCTGACCAGTTGTTTAATTTCTGCAAATTACTATCGGGTTCAGAAGGAACTCTCGCCGTTGCAACTGAAATCAGGTTGAATGTTGTTCCTCTTCCACCTGTGAATAAGGCTTTGGTCTGCATTCATCTTAGAAAGAGATACGATGCTTTCAAAGCTAATCTTATTGCACTGAAATTCAGGCCTTCGGCTGTTGAAATGATGGATAACAGAGTTCTGGAGCTGACTGAAGACAATATCAGCCAGCGGAACAACCGCTTTTTTCTTGAAGGAAAACCAGGAGCAATCGTAATCGTGGAATTTGCAAGGGATACCATGAATGAAATTGATGACCTGGCTGCTGCAATGATAAAGGAGTTGAAGATGTCAGGTTACGGGTACTCCTATCCTGTTATAAAAGGAAAAGATATCTCGAAGGTCTGGGAATTAAGAAAAGCAGGTCTTGGGGTTCTGGCCAATATGAAAGGAGATCCTAAACCGGTTGCCCTTATTGAAGACACAGCTATTAATGTGGAACAGTTACCTGATTATATTGATGATATAGAAAAAATTCTGGCTTCGCACAACAAAGATGCTGTTTTTCATGCCCATATAGGCTCCGGTGAGCTCCACCTGAGGCCAATTCTGGATCTTAAGAATCCTGAAGACGTTATACTTTTCAGATCCATTGGAATCGAAACAGCTCATCTTGTCAAAAAATACAGAGGCTCACTCAGTGGAGAACACGGAGACGGAAGGCTAAGAGGTGAATTCATCCCTCTGATTCTGGGCGAGCATAACTATAATCTTCTGAAAGAAATTAAACAATGCTGGGATCCGCATGGTATTCTCAACCCCGGGAAAATTATCAATACTCCGAAGATGAACAGTTGCCTGAGGTATATTCCAGGCAAACCCACACGTGAAATTGATACTATTTATGATTTCTCATCAAGCGATGGAATCATCAGAGCTGCAGAAAGATGCAATGGGGTAGCCGACTGCCGTAAGTCTGCAAAAGCAGGAGGGACTATGTGTCCAAGCTTTATGGCTTCCGCTGATGAAGAAAAAAGTACCAGGGCAAGAGCAAATCTGGTTCGTGAATTCCTTAGCAAAGAAGGTGATCCATGGAACCATCAGGAAATTTACCGGATATTGGATTTTTGTCTGTCGTGCAAGGGATGTAAAGCTGAATGCCCTTCAGGTGTCGACATCGCCAAAATCAAATCCGAGTTTCTGCAGCACTGGCACGACAGGCATGGGTTACCTTTAAGAACTAGAATAATTGCCTATATATCAGTGATTAATCACTTTGGCTCACTGTCACCAGCCGTTTTTAACTTTTTTCTTAAAAACAAGGTTACCTCCAGCCTGCTTAAAAAAATCTCGGGATTTGCTCCGGAAAGATCCATCCCTTTACTGTACAGCACAACTCTGAAAAAGTGGATAAAGAAGAATCTGAAGAAACTTAATCCTGTGAATCCAAAAGCTCAAGTTTGCCTCTTTGTAGACGAATTCACAAATTATAATGATACCGGGATCGGAATTTCTGCAATAAAACTGCTGACAGCGCTGAATTATAAAGTTGTTGTTGTCAGTCATGGAGTAAGTGCCAGAACGTATTTCTCGAAGGGACTTGTAAGAAAAGCTCAGGAGACCGTCAGAAATAATATAAGGACTTTATCAGGAATTATAAACGATAAGCTTCCTTTAATAGGTATCGAACCATCAGCGATTCTGGGTTTCCGCGACGAATATCCGGAACTGGCCGGAGATGAACTGAAAATAGCCGCGGAAATAATTGCACGTAACAGTTTTATGATAGATGAGTTTATATCCGCAGAATTCAAAAACGGAAGAATAGACAGGAGTTTGTTTGTGGAGGATAGTGCAAAGATAGTTCTGCATGCCCATTGTCAGCAGAAAGCAATAACTTCATCTGCATGTTCTAAAGAAATGCTTTCAATACCTTTAAATTATACTGTTACAGAAATACCATCAGGATGTTGCGGTATGGCAGGTTCTTTCGGTTATGAAAAAGAACATTTTGAGTTATCAAATATGATCGGGGAACTGGTATTATTCCCGGAGATAAGAAATTGTGAGAATGATACAATAATTGCAGCCCCGGGTACCAGCTGCAGGCACCATATCAAAGACGGGACAGGCAGATTGGCTTTACATCCGGTGGTCATATTGTTCAATGCCCTGAGGAAATGACTGGTTTAATATTGCCCGGGGAGTTGTTATTTTGAGGTCATCGAATGAGTGTAATCTGTCAGGATAGTTTTTATTAGCGGCTTGTAATAAAGCCAGAAGAATCGTCGGGTATCTTCAGGTTTATCGGAATAAAGGATTCCCTTAAGTTTATCAATTCCTTTAATTCTGGATGTCCAGTAAGGAATATCGCCGTAAGCAAAATCTCCTGAAAAATAATATGTTCTTTTTGAAACCGGTTCCTGAATAACTGCGGGGAATTCTTTGGGCAGATTGTTATTTGCCAGAAGTGAATCGCCCATTGCGGTAGTTTCAATTCTGAATTTTGAAATAACATTGTTTTGAAACGGGTCAATTATATCGAACCACTTGTCAAAGGCAACTGACGGGGTAACACCAAATTTTTTACTATTTTCTGAATCAGTTATTATATGAGGCATAGCATTCTTAAGATGAGTACCTTCCTCCAGCACCAATATCTCTTTCTCGGTAAGAAGAACAATACCGGATTTTGTGAAAGTCCATGGCTTTCTGTACTGCTTTCTGTACATAGCTGTCATCCATATCGGGAATTCCTTGCTTGTAGTGTCAAGTGAGCTGAAATGTTTTCCTGTCCATCCGGCAAATTTTATTCCGAGTTTTGCCTGAGTTCTCTCGGATTCAAATTCTATAGTAGGATAATCAAATGAGTTATACTCCATTATGACGAGCTTATTCCTTGTCATCATTTCCTTTAGCAGTAGGAAGTCATTATTATTCAACCCACCATATATTTTTCTGGTCCTTCTGCTTCTGTTAATTCCTCTAAACCAATCATTGAAGGAGACTCCGTAAGTATCAGCAAAATAAACAGCATCATTTTTTTCAGCAAGAGTAATAATATCCGTCAGACGATAATCATTTTTGTCATACTTTCTATCCCGCAGGGGTCGCTTTGGTATAAATCCGAAGTAATCTTTCTTGTAAGAATAACCTCCTTTATTTATTTTTTTAACAAACCTTTCATTTGTGAGAATCCAATCAAATAACTTATGGTTTTCTCTTTCCAGGGTTGGCACAGTCTTATCAACCAAAATGATATCAACCGGACTTTTTGATTGAAAAGTCCATCGGACCATGTTTATTACAGGCAGTGCAATAACCACTAAAACAATTACTACAACAAGCAAAATTCTTTTCATAACAGAAAATATCTGAAGGTATTCAAATACAATTGCAATAATAATGTTCTAACAAGAATGTTAATATAAACTGTTAAAAGTATTAATTTATTTTTTTTAATGAAAATAAATTTGAGGCAATATAATAAAAATAATTGAACCGCAAATACTGTCAATATCCACAGGCTGGATTATTACCTCTTTTTATTACTTTTACACAAATATTATTATGATGCTGGCAAACCAACCGCTCGCAGAAAGGCTAAGGCCTAAAGAACTTTCAGAGTTCTGTGGCCAGGAGCATCTGGTCGGCAGTAATTCAGTTCTACGAAAGGTTATAGAATCGGGAAATATCCCTTCGTTCATACTATGGGGTCCTCCGGGAGTAGGCAAGACAACTCTTGCAAGAATAATTGCAAATACATTGAAACGGCCATTTTTTCAGCTGAGTGCCGTACATTCCGGAGTAAAAGATGTCAGAGAAACTATAGAAAAAGCAAAAAAACAGCAGTTTTTTAACCAGCCTAATCCTATATTATTTATTGATGAGATTCACCGTTTCAATAAGTCACAGCAGGATTCCCTGCTGAGTGCTGTTGAACAGGGTATAATTACTCTTATCGGTGCAACTACCGAGAATCCGTCATTTGAAGTTATATCCCCTCTCCTTTCGCGTTGCCAGGTATATGTAATGAATCCTTTAAACGAAGATGAACTGATTAAATTAATGTATAAAGCATTAAAAAAGGATAGTTTCCTCGCTGCCTACGACATAGAAATAAAAGAAAATGAGGCTTTGATCCGGGTATCAGGCGGCGATGCAAGAAAACTGTACAATGCACTTGAGCTGGTTGTGAGTTCAGAAGCTGATGAAGCATCTTCAGGAAAAATAATTATTGATAATGAGAAGGTTCTGAAGCATGTTCAGAAGAATCTTGCTCTTTACGATAAAAACGGAGAACAGCATTATGATATAATTTCCGCTTTCATAAAGTCCCTTCGCGGCAGCGATCCAAATGCTGCAGTTTACTGGCTGGCACGCATGGTAGAGGGAGGTGAAGATCCTAAATTCATTGCAAGACGAATGCTTATTCTTGCCGCTGAGGATATCGGACTTGCAAATCCGAATGCCCTGCTTCTTGCCCAGGCTTGTTTCGAAGCAGTAAATGTAATAGGATGGCCTGAATCGAGAATTATTCTATCGGAGGCTGCCATTTACCTTGCCACTTCTCAAAAAAGCAATTCCTCTTACATGGCTATAGAAAATGCCATAGCAAGTGTGAAATCCGGGGGAGATCTGCCTGTACCCTTACATATAAGAAATGCTCCGACAAAACTGATGGAAAACCTCGGTTATGGAAAAGAATATAAGTATGCACACAGCTATTCAGGAAATTTTATTCCTGATAATTTTCTACCGGAAGAAATAAAAGGTACTGTTTTCTATGATCCGGGAGTCAATTCAAAAGAAGAAGAAATTAGGAAGCGACTAACCGGTATGTGGCGGGATATCTATGATTACAATAAATAATACCTCTGTGTCTCTCTGTGATTCCTCTGTGTCTCTCTGTGAAACAAATACTATAGGAACATACGATATCTCATATTTATACGGATTAAAGTCATAGGCAATCTGTGCTAATCCGTGTAATCCGTGGTGAATACCGAAAATTTAAATTGCACCACAGATATCACAGATTTACATGGATTAAAGTCGAAGGAAATCAGTGTTAATTAGCATTAACGGTGATGGAAAAGGAAAATTAAATTTGCACCAAGTGTTCCACAGAGGGTTTACTGGTTCATAGAGAAATTCTGCAGACCTGATTCAAATTATTAATTATTTATTTACCTTTGTTCAGATATGTCAAGAGCTGAGATAAACATTCCCGGAATAAAATTCATTGAATCAGGAAATTTCCTTTTAATTGCCGGACCCTGTGTTATTGAGAGTGAGGAGATTGTGTTCGAAACAGCTGAGAATCTGAAAAGTCTGTCTGAAAAATTCCAGATTCCTTTTGTTTTTAAATCATCCTACAGGAAAGCAAACCGTTCCAGGAGCGATTCATTTTCAGGGATCGGGGATATTAAAGCGCTAAAGATCCTTGAAGAGGTGCGCAAAAGGTTTTCAGTTCCGGTGATTACCGATATCCATAACCCCGCTGAAGCTGAAATTGCAGCAAAATATGTTGATATTCTGCAGATACCGGCTTTTTTATGCAGACAAACTGACCTGCTGGTGGCAGCTGCAAAAACAGGCAGATGGGTCAATATAAAAAAAGGACAGTTTTTATCAGGAGCATCCATGCAGTTTGCAGTTGATAAAGTAAGAGGATCCGGAAACAACAATATTATGCTTACAGACAGGGGGAACATGTTCGGTTATCAGGATATCGTTGTCGACTTCAGGAATATTCCCATCATGCAGAAGATAGGGGTACCTGTTATTATGGATATAACCCATTCCCTGCAACAGCCAAATCAGGAGGAAGGAATATCCGGAGGAAGACCGGAATTGATAGAAACCATAGGCAAAGCAGCAATCAGCACCGGAGCCGACGGTATCTTTATTGAAACCCATCCCGATCCTGCAATTGCTAAATCTGACGGATCAAATATGCTGAAACTTGCTCAGATGGAAAGCCTGTTAATGAAACTCGTAGCACTAAGAAAAACAATAAATTCATTTTAATTTTTTTACCAATAACAAATAACATGAAAAAACTAATATTCATTATGGCAGGACTAATCACGGTCGCTGCAGTCAATTCTCAATCTCTTGATGCAATAGTCAAGAGCTATTCCACAGCAATGAAATCCGATAAACTGGCCGGTATAAGTTCAATTAAGATTACAGGTAAAATGTCAGCCATGGGCATGGATATGCCAATGGTAATGTATATGAAAAATCCGAATAAGATCAAAGTTACCTATAGTTTCAATGGACAGGAAATGATTTCGGTATTCGACGGAGAAAAAGGATATATGGTTAACCCGATGATGGGATCAAGTGATCCTGTTGAATTAACCGGTGATCAACTAACTCAGGTCCAGAATAATAATATTTACAAAAATCAACTGCTCGATTATTTTAAGAAAGGTCAGCTCACTCTTGAAGGGGAGGAAAATGTTGATAACAAACCTGCCTTTAAACTTAAAGCAATTGCAGGAAAAACTCCTGTATACTTATTTCTTGATAAAGGATCATATATGCTGGTAAAAACAAGTACTTCTATTGATCAAATGGGCACTGCAATGAATGTAGATACATATATGACTGATTATGTTGATGTTAATGGAGTACTTTTGCCAAAGAAGACAACTGCAAAAGCAAATGGAATGGAAGCTGCAGTTATTACCTTTGACAATATAGAGGTAGGCATACCTATGGAAGACAGTGTTTTTAAAATCAAATAAAATTACATCTGATTAATTTAACCTGGTGGAACGGTTTAAAAGACAGAGGCGGGATTAACCCCGCCTCTGTTTTAAGCAGCTGGCCTGTAAGCCGGTTTCTGTACGGTTTTGGCTTCTTCCAGAGAAAATAAAACCGGTTTCCATCATTTATCTTGATCAGGCATCACTGCGTGATTCATACGACCTACCCCCCGACCTCGGACGAGCAGCCCTCACCGCCGGTATACATGGTCTTTCAACCCATAAGGTGTACGGCTTCTGGTGTTACCATCAGAACCGGTAAGCTCTTACCTCACCTTTTCACCCTTGCTCTTCGCCTTCGCTCAGAGCGGTTATTTTCTGTTACACTACTATACTCTCGCGAATATCTTCCCGTTAGGAAGTATGGTGCTCTTCGTTGCCCGGACTTTCCTCCCTTCCATTAAGAAAAGGCGATGGAACAGCCTGCTGCCGTGCGAAGATAATAATTTTACTCTAAATTTGTTATTAACTAAATAAATAGTTACATTTGTAGAGGAATTATTAAAGACATGCTTCGGACTTTGGCCGACATAGTCCCGCAAGGCGGGACGAAG
>Ga0182021_10003069_pt1 | contig 19619 bp, 17 predicted proteins | sample 612E3MmetaG_FD_120493 | JGI IMG/M metagenome (GOLD analysis project Ga0182021, IMG submission 120493) | Permafrost microbial communities from Stordalen Mire, Sweden - 612E3M metaG (Illumina Assembly) | ecosystem: Environmental > Terrestrial > Soil > Wetlands > Permafrost | place: Sweden... | reverse complement strand
GGACGGCCTGCCTGCGTCCCATCCCTGACGATGACGATATGCCCCTCAACGTCGACTGGCCATTAGAGGAGGATGATCACCCGTTCGTCATCGACGTTCAGCCGTCGAATCGGGCATTCGAAGCGGGCGCAGACGCAACGGTGCTGCAATCAGCCTTGGCTGCAGGGATTGCGTTGCCAAGTTCGTGTCGAAATGGCACCTGCCGCACGTGCATCTGCCTGATGGTGCGCGGGCGGGTTGACTATCGTGTTGAATGGCCCGGCTTGAGCCAGGAAGAAAAGATCGAGGGTTACATATTGCCGTGTGTCGCAATGCCTCGATCAGACCTGACGCTGACCTTTGCCCGCCCCATTGCGACTCTTGCGGATCGGTGACGCCATCGCCCACCCCTACATGCTGCGCCGATACTGACCGCCCACCTCGAACAGAGCATTGGTGATCTGCCCAAGTGAGCAGACTCTGACGGCTTCCATCAACACCTCGAAGATGTTGGCGTTAGAAATCACGGCGTCCTTCAGCCGCTGCAACATGGGCGGACATGCGTCGGCATGTCGCCGATGAAAATCGGCCAGGCGATGGAGTTGGCTCTGCTTTTCATCGTCGGTTGACCTTGCCAGCGAAAGGGAGTCAACGACGGGGTCGCCATGCGGATTGCGAAACGTATTCACGCCGACCACCGGATACTCGCCAGTGTGCTTCAGCATCTCGTAATGCATGCTTTCTTCTTGGATCTTCCCGCGCTGGTAACCTGTTTCCATGGCACCCAGGACGCCACCGCGCTCGGCGATCCTTTCGAACTCTTGCAGGACGCGTTCCTCGACGAGCTCGGTCAACTCGTCGATGATGAAGGCACCCTGGTTCGGATTCTCATTCTTGGCCAGGCCCCATTCCCGATTGATGATGAGCTGAATTGCCATTGCGCGGCGAACGCTGTCTTCTGTGGGCGTCGTGATGGCCTCGTCAAATGCGTTGGTGTGCAGGGAGTTGCAGTTGTCGTAGATGGCGATCAGAGCCTGCAAGGTGGTCCTGATATCGTTGAACTGGATCTCCTGTGCGTGCAACGAACGGCCACTTGTTTGGACGTGATATTTCAATTTCTGGCTGCGTTCATCCGCTCCATACCTGTCCCTCATCGCCACGGCCCAAATGCGTCTCGCCACGCGACCCAGTACCGTGTACTCTGGATCCATGCCGTTGCTGAAGAAGAACGACAAGTTAGGGGCGAATTCGTCGATATGCATGCCTCGGGCAAGGTACGCCTCGACGAACGTGAACCCATTGCTCAGCGTGAATGCCAATTGGCTGATTGGATTCGCGCCAGCCTCGGCAATGTGATAGCCACTGATGCTCACCGAATAGAAATTTCGGACCTTGTGCCGGACAAAATACTCCGCAATGTCGCCCATCACCTTCAGGCTGAATTCGGTTGAAAAGATGCAGGTGTTTTGCCCCTGGTCTTCCTTCAATATGTCGGCCTGCACCGTGCCTCGAACGTTCTCCATGACCCAGGTCCTAATCTTCGAGCTTTCCTCGACAGTGGGTTGGCGTCCGTTGTCGGCACGGAATCGATCGAGGGACTGATCAACGGCCGTGTTCATGAACATGGCCAAGATCGCCGGCGCAGGGCCGTTGATTGTCATGCTCACCGAAGTCGCCGGGTCCGTCAGATCGAATCCTCCGTACAACACCTTCAGGTCGTCCAGTGTGGCAATCGACACCCCCGAGTTGCCGATCTTGCCGTAGATGTCGGGCCGCACGGCCGGGTCGTTGCCATATAGCGTGACCGAGTCGAATGCGGTTGAAAGCCGCTTGGCCGGCATGCCCGAGCTGAGTAACTTGAAGCGCTTGTTGGTTCGGAACGCGTCGCCCTCGCCCGCAAACATGCGTGTGGGATCCTCGCCCTCCCGCTTGAACGCGAATGTGCCGGCCGTGTAGGGGAAGCTGCCAGGGACGTTGTCTAGCATCAACCACTTCAAAATCTCACCGTGGTCTTCGAACGAGGGCAGTGCGACCTTTCGAATCTTCGTGCCGCTGAGTGTCGTATGAGTCAACGCCGTGCGCAGTTCCTTGCCACGTATCTTCACGACGTATTCGTCCTGCGAATAGGCGTGTTGCATCGTTGGCCACATTTCAAGCAACTGTGCCGCCCGCTGGTCCAGCCGACTCTGACGCTGCTGCGCGAGGTTGATCGCGGCCTCGGCGGCCCGTGGTTTGTCAGGCTTGGCCGACTCGAGCATGACGGCCGCGGCACGCAGCTGCTGAATCTCGCGCGCGATGGTGGCCTGGACGTGCACTTGCTTCTTGTACGCGCGGACACAGTCGGCGATGTCGGCGAGATAGCGCACGCGAGCCGCGGGTACGATCGGAATCTGGTGCGTGCTGTGCCGCGTCGAGACGCGGGGCAGTCTTCCTTCCGTCGTTCGCATGCCCAAGCCCTTGAGTCGCGCAAGCAGAGCTTGATACAGCGCAGTGACGCCGTCGTCATTGAAACGGCTGGCCATCGTGCCAAAGACCGCCATGTCCTGCGGTCGTGAAGTCCATGCCTCGCGATTGCGCTGAACTTGCTTCGCCACGTCCCGCAATGCGTCGGCGGCTCCGCGGCGATCGAACTTGTTGATGGCGACGAACTCTGCAAAGTCGAGCATGTCGATCTTTTCGAGTTGACTCGCAGCTCCGAATTCCGGAGTCATCACATACATGGGAACGTCTACCAGCGGCACGATGGCTGCATCGCCTTGGCCGATCCCGGAGGTTTCGACGATCACCAGGTCGAACCCCGCGACCTTGACCGCAGCGAGAACGTCTGGCAGCGCCTTGCTGATTTCGCTGCCGTAATCGCGGGTTGCCAGGCTGCGCATGAATACCCGTGGTCCGTCGGACCAGGGCGAGATGGCATTCATCCGGATGCGGTCACCGAGCAGTGCGCCGCCGCTCTTGCGCCGCGAAGGATCGATACTGATCACCGCGATATGCAACCCGTCAGCTTGGTCCAGTCGTAGACGGCGAATCAACTCATCGGTCAGGCTCGACTTGCCGGCGCCGCCCGTGCCCGTTATGCCCAGAACCGGGACCTTGACGCGACCAGCCTCCAGGTGGATGGCTGACAACAGTTCCTGCGAGATATGACCACTTTCGATTGCCGTGATGAGCTGCGCCAAGCGCCGCCAGTGCGTGGATCCCTGCCCTTGAACGGCGTCCAGCGTCGTTGCGGCATACTTCTAGAGATCTTCATCACATCGCATCACCATCTCGCCGATCATTCCCGCCAGCCCCATGCGTTGGCCGTCTTCGGGGCTGTAGATACGAGCGACGCCGTAGGCTTGCAATTCCTCGATCTCGCTGGGCACGATGACGCCACCGCCGCCGCCAAATAGCCGAACGTGTTCCCCCCCGCGTTGCCGGAGCAAATCGACCATATATTTGAAATACTCGACGTGTCCGCCCTGGTAGGAGCTCACGGCGATGCCTTGCACGTCTTCCTGGAGAGCTGCGGTCACGACGTCGTCGACCGACCGGTTGTGTCCCAGGTGAATCACCTCGGCACCCATGCCCTGCAGAATGCGCCGCATGATGTTGATCGCGGCGTCGTGACCATCGAACAGGCTCGCCGCCGTCACAAATCTGACTTTGTGCGTCGGCCGATACTCAGCCAATGCTTTGAACTCTGCGGACAATTCGCTCATCGATAGCTCCTGGTGTGCCGTCACGGCACCTTGATGTCTTTCAGCGCGGGATCGCAGGGCGGGTAGCGCAATTTCAGCCGCAACAGCGCCTGTTTGATGGCCTGGGCAACCATCAGGTTGCGATGGGTCTTGGAATCGGCAGGCACGATCGTCCACGGCGCCCACGATGTGCCCGTGGCCGCGATGGCCGCGCTGTATGCCTTCTGATAGGCATCCCACTGCTTTCGCGTTTCGAGGTCGGCCGGGGCGAACTTCCAGTTCTTGCTCGGGTCGTCCAAACGTTCCTGCAGACGCAGGCGTTGTTCTTCCTTTGACAGGTGGAGAAAGAACTTGCAGATCACCGTTCCGTTTTGGGTGAGCATCCGCTCGAAATCGTTGATTTGGGCATAGCGCTGCAGGACCTGCTGCGGCCCGATCGCGCCGCTGACCGCCGGTACGAGTACGTCCTCGTAGTGGCTCCGGTTGAACAGCACCATCTCGCCGTTACCCGGCACGCGCTGATGGATGCGCCACAGGTAGTCATGGTCGCGTTCGCTGTCGTTGGGTACCTTCCATCCAATGGCGTGCACTCCGAGCGCACTCATTTGCCCGAAGACGGATCGTATGGTCCCGTCCTTGCCGGCCGCGTCCGTGCCTTGCAGGATGACCAACATTTTGTAGCGACGATCGGCGTAGAACAGGCTTTGTAGGACATCGAGTTCCGAGGCGAGCGTCAACAGATTGGCTCGGTCAACGAGTTTGTCGCCAGTTGAGAACGGCCGGGCGGCAGGATCAAACGTCTTCAGTTCGAACGCCTTGGCCCGCTCGCTCTTGTCGGCGCAGTCGTACTGATAGTCGGCGAATCGAGACTCTTCCTTGGTCACAAAAGCTCCTTCGGCCTGCCAGCAATTGACGTATACGTCAAATGTGGAGTGTATCGCGGGGATCCCGCGCGCAACGTCGGCAATTCCATGCACCAGCGCGCATGGCGGCGCTTCGGCTAGACTTTTCGGGAGTCGTTTGAGTCCACCGCCGTGCCCGCTCCCATGAATCCCATTCAAGTGGTGGCCTACACCGCGACTTCCGCACTTGGTGTCGGACGTCCATCGATGACGGATGCCATCCGCACGCAACGCAGCGGACTGCGTCCAAACGATTTTGGGTCTGACCCGCTGCAGACGTGGATCGGACGGGTGGATGCGTTGGAGACACCCTTGCCCGGACCTTGGGCCCGTTGGGATTGCCGCAACCATCGTCTTGCTACCCTGGGGTTGTCTGCGGATGGATTCTTGGACTCGGTTGCCGCCATGCGTGAACGGCACGGTGCGTCCAGGATAGGACTCGTTCTTGGCACGACGACGTCGAGCATCGGTGCCACGGAGGAGGCGTATCGAGCACTGGATGCCGACGGCCGATTCCCCGTGCATCTGCAAAACAGGGATTTGCACACGCCGCATTCGTTGGGGCGCTACGTGCAGCGCGTATTGGGCTTGTGCGGGCCCTGCGTGACGGTGACTACCGCCTGTTCGTCAAGTGCCAAGGCATTTGCGCTGGCGCAGCGCTGGCTACAACTGGGCATCGTGGATGCAGCAGTGGTTGGCGGTATCGATACGCTGTGCGCCAGTGTGCTGTACGGCTTCCACGCGTTGCAGCTGCTCTCTGCACAGCCCTGCCAGCCCTTCGACGCCGATCGCGCAGGGATCAATCTGGGCGAGGCGGCGGGATTCGTCCTCCTCGAGCGCGGAAGCGGGAGGCTGCAGCTGATCGGGTTTGGCGAATCCAGTGACGCGCACCACATGTCTGCACCGCATCCGACGGGGCTCGGGGCTGAGCTGGCATTGGATCAGGCACTGGTTCGAGCTGGGTTGACCAGCGAGGCGGTGGACTACATCAATCTGCACGGGACGGCGACCCAGAAGAACGATGAGGTCGAGGCGGCGATGGTCGCCCGCCGCTTCGGTGCGCACACGCACGCCAGCTCGACCAAGGGCTACACGGGGCACACGCTCGGCGCCGCTGGGGTCATGGGGGCTGTGTTGTCGCTGTTGGCGATTGAGACCGGGGTGATGCCGGGAACGCTCAATTCCAATCGACTCGACTCCGCCTGCGGGCCGCAAATCCGACTCGACACGCGGCAAGGCGATGTCCGTGTCGCCATCACCCATTCATTCGGATTCGGTGGTACCAACTGCGTCTTGGTCTTTGGTAAGGGGTTGGCGCAGTGACGTTGCCGCATGTATTTCTTGAAGGTATCGAGCTGTGGGCACCTCATTTGCCAGGGTGGACGGTGGCGGGTGAGATCTTGCGCGGAGCGGCCGATCCGGCCGTTTCGCCCGCCCGTCGTCCATTGCCCGAACTCTTGCCCGCGCCAGAAAGGCGCCGAGCACCCGACACGGTGGCTCTGGCGCTCGAGGTTGCGCGGGTCGCCCTTTCCAATTCGGCGCAGCCGGCCGGTGCGACCCAAAGCGTGTTCACCTCGGCCCACGGGGACCTGGGCATTACTGACTACATGTGCACCACTCTCGCAAGCCAGCCACGCGCGGTCTCTCCCACGAAGTTTCTAAATTCGGTGCACAACGCGGCGGCTGGGTATTGGGGGATGGCCACTGGATGCATGCAATCGAGTATGGCGCTCAGCGCATTCGATTGCAGTTTCGCCAACGGTCTCCTGGAAGCGCTGGCACTGTGCACGTGCAATGGTGCGCCGGTGTTGCTCGTCGGGGTCGATATCGCGGCCACCGGGCCACTGACATCCACGAACGACAGCGTGGGCCAGTTGGCCGCGGCGATGGTTCTTGCGCCGATTCGAACGGAACGCGCTCGGGCTGAACTGTCGTGGTCGGTCGTGCCAGGTCCGGCGCGGCGGCGCTCTCTTCGCTGCGACGCGACTCGCTCGTTGGCAAGCAACGCGATGGCCGATGCATTGCCGCTGTTCGAAGTCCTGGCGCGCCAGGACTGCGAGCCGGTGTGCATGCCGCTGGGGGAAAACCTTGCCTTGTGCCTGCAATGGGCATTTTTGGTCTAGCCGTGACGCATCCGTCATACTCGTCCGATGGAAGTCCCGACCCAAGATTGCGACGTGCTCATCATGGGCGGAGGTTTGGCTGGGCTGACGCTGGCGCTTCAATTGAGGAAGACCTTTGGCGATATTTCGGTGACGGTGATCGAGCGAAGGAGCCACCCAGTCCCGGAGTCGACTCACAAGGTGGGCGAGTCGTGCGTGGAAATCGGGGCGCACTACTTCAGTACGGTGCTCGGTCTGCGGCCACACCTGGAGCAGTCGCAGCTTCGAAAGTTCGGATTTCGATTCTTCTTTTCCGAAGGTCGGCGGGACTTTGATCAAGTGACGGAGGTCGGCGCGAGTCGGTACCTGTCTGTCCCGAGCTACCAGATCGATCGGGGGATCTTCGAGAACTATCTTGGTGCCGAAGCGTTGCGACGCGGAATCCGATTCATGGACGGCACTTTGGTTCGCAGTATTGAACTGTCTGACGACGATCAACTGCACAATCTCACCTGCGAGCAGGGAGGGAGAACTCGACGGCTGAGATCTCGCTGGCTCATCGATGCGTGTGGCCGCGCGGGATTGCTAAAGCGCAAGCTTTCGCTGATGCAATCGAATTCACACCATGCGAATGCCATTTGGTTCCGGATCAACCATCGGATCGACGTCGACCAATGGTCGACTTGCGAAACATGGCGCAATCGATGCGATCCGCCTGCCCGCTGGTTGTCGACCAACCACTTGATGGGCACAGGGTACTGGGTGTGGTTGATACCGTTGGCGTCGGGGTCCCACTCCGTGGGCATCGTCTCCGATCCTCGCGTCCATGCACTGGAATCGATGGACAGCTTCGGCAAGGCGATGACGTGGCTGGAGACGTTCCAGCCCCGCCTGTTTGACGAACTCGACGGTAAGCGCCATCTGTTGCAGGATTTCGCGTTCATGCGCAAGTTCTCCTATGGATGCAAGCAAGTCTTCTCGGCGCAGCGCTGGGCGCTGACGGGCGAAGCGGGCCTGTTTCTCGACCCGTTCTATTCACCCGGCAGTGACTTCATTGCCATCAGCAACACTTACATCACTGAGCTGATCGCCCTCGACCGCAACGCTCACCCGCTGGGAGCGCGTGCGCAGCTGTACGATCAGATCTACCATTCCTTCTATGAGAGCACGCTGGCGCTGTACACCGACCAATACGCATTGTTCGGTGACGCAGAGGTCTTGCCAGTCAAAGTCGTCTGGGACTACACATACTATTGGGGGATCCTTTCTCAATTCTTCTTCCAGGGCCGACTGACCGATTTGGCTGCGTTGGCAGCGCTGCGCGAAGAACTCAACCACTGCAAGGTGCTGAATGTGGCCGTGCAAAACTTCCTGAGGCAGTGGTCCCTGCGCAGTCGCAAGCTCAACGCGGCGGTGATGCACGACCAGGCCGCGATTCCATGGTTCGCCGGCTTGAACCGGGGGCTGTTGGACAATCTGGACGACAAGCAGTTTCAATCGCGGGTGCGGGCGTCGGCGGCGTTGTTGCGAAGGCTCGCCCACGACATGATGATTCGCGCAACGTCGCAATATGAGGGTCTTGATGCCAGCGAGTTGCGCCTATGCCTGAGTACGCCAGGCGCGCTCGTGGCCGGCACCCCGGAATCGCCGCTCGAGTCGTTGCTTCCTGCATTTTGAATCACTGGGTGCCCATGGATCGCGGCAGCTTCCGCGCGCAATCTTCGGTCCATTACGCGTCACAATCCCGCAACGTTGTTGGAGCAGCTGGTCGTTGATCAGGGTAAACCATGATTCAACCGGCTCTGTGAGGAGATTCACGTGATCGCAGCCACGATTCCGGTCAAGACTTCACTCGGCCAGGCAGAGCTCAGTACGCGCCAGCTCGGACTGAGTCAGCGGCACCGCACGGTGTTGTTTTTGATCGATGGGAAGCGCAGTGCATCGGTCGTGCGGGAAATGGCACTGAAGGCTGGCGTGCCGGACTCCTGTTTCAGCGATTTGGTCGACATGGGCTTGGTCGTCTTGGCAGAGCCGACGATTGCGCTGTGGGTGGGTGGCCCCGGCCCGGGCGATGTGCTTCATGTCGATCTGCCGATTCAAGGCGGCGAAGGCTTCGGGGTGACCCAGAACTCGACACTGCCGCCTTCGCGCACGCTGTATCCGGAGTCGATATCGACGGACGCGAGCCTTCGCGATCTGCACGCTCGGGACTCCTGGCTGCCCAGCGGCAGCGACGAGCCCGGGGCGCGTGACTCCGGATTCGCGGAGGCGCGCATGATCATGATCCGGGCAGTTCGCACCGAAGCACCGTTGTCGGGGTCGCTGACTTTGCTTCGACTGCGTCGCGCAAGTACGCGCGAGGACTTGAGCAAACTGCTTCAGGAAGTCGAAGCCCGTATCACCAAACCTCATCGCTCGTTGGCCGCCACTCAGACGATGCGACGTGTGCGGCTGTTGCTTGAGCGGCGGGTGGATTCGTGGTTCGCGCGTGTGTGATCAAAGGAATCAATGACCTTCCTCGCAATTGATGTGGGCAATACCCGCTTGAAGTGGGCGCACTATGCTGCGCCTCATCCGGGTGCGAAGTTGCTTGCGCACGGTGCCGTCTTCCTGGAGACGATTGACACCCTGGCCGAGACCGACTGGAGGACCTTGGCGGCACCGGCCAGCGTTTTGGGCTGCGTCGTCGCGGGTGAAGGCGTCAAGCGTCGCGTCGAGGAGCAACTCGAGCTGTGGGATTTGGAGCCGAGCTGGGTCGTCACTTCGCACCGTGCCTGCGGCGTGACCAACAACTACGATCACCCCAGCAGGCTGGGCGTTGACAGATGGGTGGCGCTGATTGGCGCACGCCATCGCATCCTCGAGCGAGGTCTGCCGCGACCCATACTCGTCGTGATGGTCGGCACGGCGGTCACGGTCGACGCGCTCGATGCCCAGGGTGTGTTTCTGGGCGGCCTGATCCTGCCGGGCTTTGGCCTGATGTTGCGCGCGCTGGAAATGGGAACCGCCGGACTGAAGGCGCCGACCGGTGAAGCCGTCGCGTTTCCGACCAATACAAGTGATGCGCTGATGAGCGGTGGCGCCGACGCCATCGCTGGTGCCGTGGAGCGGATGCACCGGCGGCTGCTCGCGCACACGGGTCAGGAGCCCGCGTTGATCATGACGGGTGGCGCTGCCGTGAAGCTGGCGTCGATCTCCGATCTGCCGTTTGAGAGCGTCGAGACGCTGATTTTCGAGGGGCTCCTGCACCTGCAGGCTCGTCGATTGGCGCTCTAGACATGATGGTTGCTCGCCGCATGCAGCGGTGGCTCGTCTCCAGTATCGTGGATTGCGCACCGAGGTGTGCCGAGCCACATGCGACTGGGCGGGCCAGCCGCAGCGTTTAGGAGACGAGCCATGGAAGAGCGTATCAATTTCTTCGTGGGATTGGATGCCCACAAGGACAGTATTTCCATCGCAGCCTGTGAGGCCGGCCGGGAGGCGGCGCGCTTTGTGGGCACGATCGGTCCGGATGTGCGGGGCCTGTTCAAGATTCTGGACAAGGCCGGCGAGCCGGCGCGGGTCAGCGTCGTCTACGAGGCCGGCCCCACCGGCTATGGACTGTATCGGGAGCTGCTGCGCCGAGGCTACCGGTGCGAGATCATCGCGCCCTCGCTGATCCCCAAGCGCGCGGGCGTGCGGATCAAGAACGATCGGCGCGACTGCATTCGCCAGGCCGAACTGTCGCGCGCCGGCGAACTCAAGGCGATCTGGGTCCCGGACGAAGCTCATGAAGCGATGTGCAACCTGTGGCGAGCTCGGGAGGACGCGGTCGGCATTCGGCTGAAGTCACGCCAGCAACTCAAGGCGTTTTTGCTGCGCATGAACCGCCGCTACCCGGGCAAGACATCCTGGACCAAGAGCCATGAGCGCTGGATCGCCGAACAGCGCTTCGATCATGCCGCCGACCGCATGGCGTTGGCCGAGTATCAGCTCGCCGTCCAATCGGCCGAGCAGCGCGTGGACCGGCTCACGACCGCGCTGGTCGAGGCCACCCAAGGTTGGCGCTTCGAGCCCGTCGTGGCGGCACTGCGCGCACTTCGTGGCATCGATACCGTGGCAGCGATCGGCCTGGTCACCGAGATCGGCGACATCTCTCGCTTCGCCACCGCGCGTCAGTTGATGGGCTACCTGGGGCTCGTGCCCAGCGAGCATTCCACCGGCAACAGCATTCAGCGCGGCTCGATCACCAAGACGGGCAACTCACACGCCCGACGGCTGTTGACTGAGGCTGCGTGGAACTACCGATTCCCAGCCCGGCTCAGCCCAACGCTCAAGCAACGAAGTCAGGACTTGCCCGAGGCGGTACGCAACCACGCGTGGAAGGCGCAGCAGCGCCTGTGTACGCGATTCTCGCGCCTGTCGTCCCGCGGTGTTCAGCACAACAAGGTCTGCGTGGCGGTCGCCCGCGAGCTGGCCGGATTCGTGTGGGCCATCGCCCACCAAGCCATACCCGCAATGTCAGCAATTCATTGACGAAAGGAACAATCCAATGGCCAGCGACCCTGCAGTGATGCGGTACGAATCACGGTAGGAAGAATCCTCAATCGGGCTATCTACAGAAGGCCTTCGGGCAACCTGCGTCTCTAGAGTGAGGCAGCTTCCACGACGGATACATGCACGGTGGTAACCAACCCACGGATATCAGTCTGATCCATCGTCGCAGCAGCAGACTTGTGCCGCATCACCCCAGGGCCGTTGGCCATGAACCAACCAATTCATTGAAGTGACTTGACAATAGCAACCATATCAGCCCAGCTTGCGCTGCGTGAAGCTGTGCGACACGTGAAGGCAGTACGCGGCTCAGGCGGTCAATGTCGCGCTCGAATATCCGGTGCGCACCCGTGCGGGCATTGTGGCGACCGCGCCGTTGGTGTTGCTCGACCTCGTCACTGACGCAGGGGTGATTGGTCGCAGTTACGTCTTTACGTACACGCCTTTGGCGCTGACGGCGGCCACGCTGGAGATGGCTCGTTCACTGGGCAGGCCCTTCAGATTCATCGTCATGCGCCAGCGATTTGACGTACCACGGCGGAAAGATCCATATTGCTGCACTTCTCACACTCCCACGTATTAGTGGACGACTTCCTGCCCCCGGGTGGCTCAAAGGCGAGCACGAAGCCGTCGTATTGGTCTTGTGCCCGACGAGCGTTTGCGGACCCGATAGCGGTGCCATAAAGCCGTAGCTTGCAGCCGGTGCGGTGACGGTCATGGCCGAAGACACGGCACTGAGCACTGCAAGGCGCAGGCTGTGGGGTCTGCATCTTTGTCTCAATGTAATGTGGACGTAGCGACTCATCGCAGGCCGTCTGGTACGGGGCCAATAGAGGCAGTCTTGGTAGCGGTTAGTCGATCTGAACGAAGACGCGTTGCCCGTCGATCTTCACCGGATAGCTGCGAAGTGCTTCGGTGACGGGCGCGCAGGTTGGCTTGCCGTCGCGCACGTCGAACTTGCCCTGGTGCAACGGGCATTCGATCTCGTGACCGTCGAGGAAACCGTCGCACAGACGCGCCTGACCGTGCGTGCAGGTGTTGTCGGTCGCGTACACGGCGTCTCCCACCGCGTATACCGCAATGTCGCGTCCGGCGACCACGACGCCGATCACGTCGTCGGTCGGTAAATCGTCGGCCGACAGCGCGTCGACCCAGTTGGGGTTGCTCATGGCGGGCCTCAAATCGGGTAGATGATCGAGTTGGGGATCATTTCACTGTCGTAGATGCACTCGCGCGATGCGAACTTGAGCCCTTCGGGTGTGCGCGCCACTATGTCGAGATACCGTCCGACATTGAACACCGTCGAGGCGTCCGACAGCTTCGTGCGGAACACCGCGTAGTTGGCTTCACACCGATATTGATCGCCTTCGGTGCTGCGCACGATCGGCGATCCGACGATGTGCCGCTGGTAGTACGGGTCGTGAAACAGCGTTTCCTTGATCCCGTAGACCCGGTCCTTCAGCATGCCCTTGCTCGTGAACGACAACGTCGCCAACGGGAAACCTCGCTCGTGGTTCTCCCGCGGTTGGAGGCGGTAGATGCACTGTTCGGTGAAGAACTCGGGCCACAGGTCCCAGTTGCCGGAGTCCACCGCGCTGGCGTAGTCGGCGTACAACTGCGTCAAGGCCAGCCAGTCCTCGAAATTCAGATTCGTGCTCATCGTTTTCGCCTCCATCAGGCTTCCATCACTTCGCGCCAGTAGCGGTACATGCCGCGGATCAGCGTTTCGGTCACCATGTGCTCGGTGTTCTCGACCTCGCGCCCTCCAAGCTCGGCCAGCGTGCGGTAGAAGGGCTTGCTCTCGAAGGCCTGTTGGGAGAACTCGATCACCTCGCCGTCATCGGCCGACACGAAGCCGGCAGGGCCGAACAGATTGGCCTGGCGCAGCCGGCGCTGTGTCATTTCTTCGGCGTCGTCGTCGAAGCCGAAATGGGTCCAGACGAAGTCGAAGCTGCCGTGACCCGCGGGCTGAATGTGTCGGGTCGAGACGCTGTTGACTTGCTGCTGCAAGATCACGCTCGGGAAGATCGTCGTCATCACCGCCGTCGGTCCGCCCCACCAGGGCTCTGGAACGATGTCCAGAAAGCTCGGATCGTTAAGCTGCATGCCTTCCTTGAAACTCGACACCTGCGTGACCTGCTCGGCCTTGCCGGCGTTGCCGCGGGTCGAGATCATCGCGGCGTGACGGTGCCGCCCGTCCATGCGCAGTTGCGACTTGTTGTCGGCGCGCCAGAGCCCGTAGGTCACGAACCAGGTGTGCAGCAAGCCCGGGTGATAGGGGTCCTTGATGTTCTCCTGCATCAGCTTCCAGTTGCCCGGGATGCGCTGGCGGTTGTAGCCGAGGATCTTGAGCTTGCGGCCGTTGAAGAGGCGATCGAAGTAGCCCAGGATCGTCGGGCCCAGAAAATCCTCGAGCGGCTCGACATCCGCGTCGAACGATGCGAAGACGACGCCGCCGCGGGAGGCGACCTTCAACTTGGTCAGGCCGTGCTCGCTGGTCTTGAAGTCCGCCGGCATGCCGCCGTGGACCTGTCCGTCCTGCTTGACGCCGCGGCGAAACGGCACGCCCTGCAGGTCGCCCTTGAGCGTGTAGCTCCACTGGTGATACGGGCAGACGAAGTCCTTGCGATTACCGTGGCGCTCGCGGCAAAACCGCATACCCCGGTGCGCGCAGACGTTCTCCACGACGCTGATTCTGCCTTCCGCGTCGCGGACCATGATCACCGAGCGTTCGCCGACCACCGTGCGCTTGAAGTCACCCGGATTCGGCACCTCGGCTTCGAGGCCGACATAGCACCAGTGCGCCTTGTAGAAGAAGCGCTCGAGTTCGCGCTTGTACAGTTCCTCGCTGGTGTAGGTCAGGAATGGAATGCGCGAGGTGCCCTCGCTCTCCCAGTGCGCTTGCGTCGGGAAGACGGTTGATGGATTGCTCATTGGTGTCTCCTTGCTGTCTTGTGGTGCTGCGGCCCGACCCGCTCAGCCGTCGACGCGGACCTCGATCGCGCCCAACCCCTGGATCTCGCCGCGCATCAGGTCGCCCGCGACGACGGCGCCCACGCCCTCGGGCGTGCCGGTCATGATGATGTCGCCGGGCTCGAGCGTCTCGTAGTCAGACAGGTAGGCCACACATTCGGCGACCGACCAGATCAGCTTGTCGATGTCGGACGACTGGCGCGGCCGGTCGTTGACGGTCAGTGTGATCGCCGCAGTCGACAGGTTGCCGATGTCCTGTGCGCGGTGCAGCGAGCCGATCGGTGCAGACAACGCAAACGACTTGCCGAACTCCCACGGCCGGCCCTTGTCGCGTGCTTCGAGCTGCAGGTCGCGTCGGGTCATGTCCAGGCCAACGGCGTAGCCATAGACGTGCTCCAGGGCTTTGGCCACCGGTATGTCGTGCCCGCCCTGGCCGATCGCGACGACCAGTTCGATCTCGTGGTGGTAGTTCTTCGTCTTGCGTGGATAGGGCACGCTCGTTGGCCCGGTGGCATCCACCACGGCATTGGCCGGTTTCATGAAGAAAAACGGCGGATCGCGATCCGGGTCCTTGCCCATCTCGCGGGCATGGGCGGCGTAGTTGCGGCCGACGCAGAAGACGCGGTTGACCGGGAATCGTTCCTCGCGTCCTGCCACGGCGAGGGTGTGAAGCGGTGGCGCCTCAATAGCAAGTTTCATCGTGTCGGTCCTTGAAAGTATTCATCACAGGCGCTGCTCGCGCCATAGGCCGAGTGCCTGTTGCACCGGGCGGTCGGAGAAGCTGAACAGAACGGCGTCACGGTCGGCACGCAGTTGCACGGTATGCCAGGAGGGCACGACAAAGATGTCGTTGTGTTCGAAGCGCCAGGTGTCGTCAGCGACCTTCACTTCGCCGCCGCCTTCGAGGCAAACATGCACGGTGCCGTCGGTCGAACGCACCGGCTGGGTCTGGAAGCCGTCGGGCAACCACTGTGCGAACGCGCCGATGGTTGGCATCGGCGATGCGCCGGTCGCCGGGTTCACGTAACGCAGCTTGAAGCCGTGGTGTGAATCGGGCGAGCCCTGCGCAATCGCCTTCAATGACGCACGGGTGCGCTCGAACGGGTAGACGAATACCCGCGTGGGGTCGGCCGGCGTGGCCGTATAGTCGATTGGCAACATGTTGGCACCATAGCGGGCGAGTGCGTCGCCCCCAGGTCGCAGCGGTTGCTGCGACGACTGCTGGCTCTTCTCGGCGAAACCGGCGTCGAGGAATCGCACCATCGGGATGTCCAGACCGTCGAGCCACACGACCGGTTCCTTGCCGAGGTTGCCGTGGTCGTGCCAAGTCCAGGACGGCGTGATGATGAAGTCGCCGTGGCGCATGGTCGTGCGCTCGCCGTCGACAGCGGTGTACGCCCCCTCACCGTCGAGCACGAGTCGCAGCGCCGACTGCGTATGGCGGTGTGCCGGCGCGACTTCGCCCGGCAGGATGAGTTGCAGCCCTGCGTACAGAGACTGGGTGATGCAGGATTGCCCGCGCAGCGCGGGGTTCTCGAGGATCAGGACCCGGCGCTCGGCCTCTTCGGCACTGATCAGGCGGCCCGCTTCGAGGACTTGGTCGCGCAATTCGGCATAGCGCCAAAACGCGGCCTGAGCAGGCGAGTGCGGTTGCGGCGGGACGAGCCCATGCAGCACTTCCCACAGCGGGGTCATGCTCTTCGCGCCGATGCGCTCGTAATAGACAGCACGTTCGCGCAGCGCGGAGGAAGTGGAATTTGCGGCGTCCAATGGGATGTCTCCGTCAGGTGGGCTGCGTATAGAAGGCGTCGGCGTAGACCCTGGCCGGGTCGATCCCTTTGTGCCGAGCGAGCATGGTGGTAGCCTCCACCATGGGGGGCGAACCGCACAGATAGGCACGCCAATCGGTCAGCGAGCCGAGGTCTTGCTCGATGGCCTCCGTCACCACCCCGCGACGGTGCTCGCGCGGGTCGCCACCGGACGTGACGACAATGTGGAGCTTCAAAGCGGGATGGCGGCGCTGCAGGTCCGCGAGCCAGTCCAGACCGTAGATATCGCGCGCAGAGCGCACACCGAAGTACAGGTGGATCGGGTTGGGCATGCCGTCAGCGACCGCGCTGCGCAAAATCGACAGGATAGGCGCGAGTCCTGTGCCCCCGGCCACAAAGAGCATCGGACCTTCGTGCTTGCGGCGCAGATAGGCGGTGCCCAGCGGTCCGCTGACCCGAACGGCATCGCCAACCTTGAGCTCGTTGGCAATGAATGCGGACACGCGCCCACCAGGCACGACGCGGACATGGAATTCGAGCGTTCCATCGCTCGGCATACCGGCCATCGAGTAAGGTCTTACGTGCTCGGGTGTGAATTGGAGTTGGGCGTACTGACCGGGCGAGAACTCGATGGGCTTGGTCGGTTTCAAGACCAGTCGCTTGATGTCGTGAGTCAGCGTTTCGATCGACTGCACGGTTGCCTTGACGATGCGTGCGGGGTGGACGACGATCTCGTCGGGTTCAGGGATCTCGATCGTGCAAGGCTCTGTCAGAAAGGTCTGGCATGCCAGGACGTATTCGTCACGTCCATCCAGGGGATTCTGCTGCTCGCTTCCCGAGTCCAACACCTCGCCTGCCACCACGCGACAGCGGCAGGTGCCGCAGCGGCCGGCCATGCAGCTGTAAGACATCGGGACTTGCGCGTTGCGCAGGGCGTCGAGCAGGTTGGCGCCCGGCTCGACCTGGATGACCTTTTGCAGCGGTTGGATCAGCAATTCCATGAGTTGAATGATCGGTGTCGAATGTCGTTTAGCCAATGGGATTTGGCGTATACGATGTATCACCCTCAGTGATGTGAGGACCGGAGTCGTACCGATGGAACTACACGAACTTGATCTGAATCTGCTCGTGGTCTTCAACCAACTGCTCATCGAGCGACGGGTGTCGAAGGTGGCGGAGACTCTGGGCATCTCGCAGCCGGGCATCAGCAATTCTTTGGCCAAACTGCGTAAGCTCTTCGGCGACGAGCTTTTCTTGCGAACACCCAAGGGGATGGAGCCCACACCCTTCGCGGACCAGCTGGCCGAGTCGGTGAGCTATGCGCTTGCCATGATCCACAGTGGTGTCAATCAGCGCAGCAGCTTCGATCCTTCCAGTTCGCGCCAGGCGTTCACGCTCGGAATGACGGACATCGGCGAAATCTATTTCCTCCCGGCGTTGATCGAGCGACTGCATCGCGAGGCACCCGGGGTGACCGTCAGCACGGTGCGCAATACGTCGATCAACATGCGTGATGAATTGGAGGCGGGCAAGGTCGATTTGGCCATCGGTCTTCTGCCCCACCTGAAAGCCGGGTTCTTCCAGCGGCGCCTGTTTACACAAGGCTATGTTTGCATGATGCGTCGCGGGCATCGTCTCGACAAGCGCAAGATTTCGCTGTCCGAATACTCCTCGGCGGAGCATCTGTTGGTGGTCTCGGCAGGCACAGGGCATGGCAAGGTCGACGAATTGCTGCGGCGCAGCGGTATCGGTCGAACCGTGCGCGTGACGGTTCCCCACTACGTCAGTGTGGGCCACATCCTGCGCGGCTCGGACCTGATTGCCACGGTGCCGGAGCGCCTCGCGGACCGACTCCTCGAGCCGTTCGACTTGGTCAAGGTGCCGCACCCAGCGAAGTTTCCCGACGTCGCCATCAACGTATTCTGGCACGCCAAGTACCATCGTTCACCTGCGAACACATGGTTGCGCGCGATGGTGTTCGAGTTGTTCGGTGACAAGTTGCCGGCCAGTCCCAAACGTCGCTCATGAGGATGTGGCCGGAAATCCGCCGCACCTCATCGAAGTAATGTTCGAAAGTTGCCTGACGTAACAAGTCGGCTGCAAGTTCTGAAGTATCGCGCGCACGGCGGTGCAGGCTCGCGCAACGCCGGCAATTCGCTTAAGGCTTCGAGCTTCAACAAGTTGCCAGCCTCACACGGTACGAACTCCTGTCTCGGTCGCGCGGTGCTCGAATTGTCAGTCTCGGTCAATTCGCCTCCGGAGTTGATCGGTGACGAATTTCAAGTGTGGACACGAACCTACGTGACAGGACTGCCCGATGTCAGACGCGCTCCGCGGGATGCAGCGTCGCTGCCACGACGATCCTGTCAAGTGGTCGCTCTCGAAATCTAAGGACCGGTGAACGTCAATACTTGCGCGTTTGCAACGTCTGCAGCCGCGCCTTCTGTTAGAAGAACGCCATCGTTGACGCCGGTCGCTGTCCACGCTTGTACTCTGGCCACATATGCGGCCTGACTGCCGTAGAACTGACACAGGTGTGCCGGTGTGTTGTCGACGTGTGAGCCCGCAAACGTGCAAATACCCGCTGGCGAGCCAACCCCTGAATCGGTCGAAATCGGCACATCGTAAGCGGCGGTTTGAATGCCACCGAACACTCGACCGTTGGAGTCGCGCAATAGCTTGCCTTGGCCGTCCACCGCGAGCCGTGACCCGTTGACTGGGGCGGATCCACCACCATACGGATTCCGTTCCACGCGAGCCAGGCAAGCCCTTCCTCGGCTCGAAGAACGAGTTCGGCCTCTCGGACCCGAAGGCCAAGTCGGGTTGGATCACCGCCATCGACGCAGCCACCGGTAAGCAGCGTTGGCAGTACCACCCGACGCAGCCGATGGTCGCCGCCGTCACGCCGAGCGCGGGTGGCCTGCTCTTCACCAGGGATTTCAACGGCGATCTGCTGGCATTCGATGCCGCCACCGGCAAGATCCTGTACAAGGATCGGGCGGGCGGGCCGATTGGCGGCGGTGTCGTGACCTACGCCGTCGGACCCAACGGGTAGTTGCCGAATCGAACCTGCCTGTCGGAGTTTGCGCCGTCGAGTCCGCAATCTCAGGCGTGCACGAACCGACCCAGCGCGCGTCGCGGCGCGGGCTCGGGGCGTTCGGCATATCCCAGTCGTACAAACATCTGCACGCGAGCCGGCTGCGGCACGTCCACCTCGGCGTGGAAGCGGGCATACAGCGTTGACATGGCGTCGAACTCCTGCAGCACCTGCGAATTCGGGTGGATGGCGAGCCCCACCTGCGCCGCTGCAAGGTCGGTGCGCATGTACGCGCGACCGGCTTCAATCTGCGTACGGCGGCTGTTGTCGGCGCTGGTCAGCCAGGCCCAGGCGTGGGTGTGGTTGGCGGCTTCAATCGAGCTCTCGATGGCTGACTTCGCGGCAACACCATCGGTTCGGCGCAACGCTGTGATGTCCAGCATGCCGAGATGTCGCCCGAACCAGGCCATGGTGCCGGTGACCGGAATGCCGGACGGTTCCGCGGCCACCGCTGCAGCCCCGACACGAATGAAGTCTGCGCTTTCGGTCCAGGCGGCCGCGTTGCCGAACTCCACGCGATAGCCCGCGATGGCCAACTCGCGCAGACGCTGTACTCTCGCGGTCGCGGTGCTGCTTTGGAG
>Ga0182021_10003068_pt1 | contig 19624 bp, 20 predicted proteins | sample 612E3MmetaG_FD_120493 | JGI IMG/M metagenome (GOLD analysis project Ga0182021, IMG submission 120493) | Permafrost microbial communities from Stordalen Mire, Sweden - 612E3M metaG (Illumina Assembly) | ecosystem: Environmental > Terrestrial > Soil > Wetlands > Permafrost | place: Sweden... | reverse complement strand
CGGCTTCGGCAACCGGCACGGCGCCTTCCACCGGCGCGACCACTTCTTCGGCGCGCATCGCCACAATGTGTGCGATGACGGTCGTCGCGTCGCTCACCAGCTTCATCGAACCGCTCAGTTCCACGTCGCCGGCGCGCTTGCCCTGGCCGATCATCAGTTCGCTCACGTCTACCGTGAAGCTCTCCGGGATCTCGTCCGGCAAGCACTCGATCTCGATGGCGCGGGAGATGATTTCGAGCAATCCGCCCTGCACCTTCACGCCGGCCGCCTCGCCGGAAGTACCCACGGGGACGGTGACGCGGATGCGCTTGGTCAAGTCGATACGCTTGAGGTCGGCGTGCAGCAGCAAGCCCCTGATGGGATCCACCTGCCGGTCCACTACCATGACCGGGGTGTTCTCCCCGTCCTTGATTGCCAGCGTGAAGATGGTGTTCAGCCCGGTCGAGGAACGGATGATCTTGCTGAGTTCCTTCGGGTTGACGGCTACACTGACCGGGTCCTGATAAGCGCCGTAGACCACCGCCGGGATGTTCCCCGCGGCCCGTGTCCGGCGCGCTTCATTCTTGCCGCGCGAAGTGCGCACTTCGGCGGCTATCGTAATCTGTTCTCTCAAGTTCGATTCTCCTGGTTCGGGTCTTCGAAGTCCGATTCGCCCTACGGCTAACGTGGGTTCAAAGGTGCCCGTCAATCTCTACACAAACAACGTACTCACCGAAGTCTCCTCGTGGATCGACCGTATGGCATCCGCCATCAACTTCGCGATCGACAACGACTTGATCCGGCTCGATTTCCGCGCCGCTTCCGAAAGCGGGATCGAATTCGTAAAAACCACTTCTTTCAGCTCGGATTCCTCAATCCGGCTCACCGCGGGTCCCGAAAGCACCGCGTGCGTGGCGCAGGCCGAAACACTGGCCGCCCCTTTTTCGAGCAAAGCCTCCGTGCCCTTCACCAGCGTGCCCGCGGTATCGATCAGGTCATCCACCAGCAGACAATTCCGGCCGCTCACGTCGCCCACGACGTTCATGACTTCGGCGACGTTGGCTTCCTCCCGCCGTTTATCGATAATCGCCAGCGGAGCGCCCAATCTCTTGGCGAAGGCCCGCGCCCGCTCCACACCGCCCGCATCCGGCGATACCACCGTCATGGCGGGAATTCCCTGCGAGCGGAAGTAGTCGATCATCACCGGCATGGCGAACAAATGATCCACCGGGATATCGAAGAATCCCTGAATCTGCGCGGCGTGCAAATCGAGGGTCAGGACCCGGTCCGCCCCCGCCGTTTCCAGCAGCGCCGCCACCAGCTTCGCCGAAATCGGCACCCGAGGTTTGTCCTTGCGGTCCTGCCTGGCGTACCCATAATAGGGTAACACCGCGGTGATGCGCTGCGCGGAGCTGCGCTTGAGCGCGTCGAGCATCAGCAGCAGTTCCATCATGTTGCGATCCACCGGAGTACAGGTGGCTTGGATCACAAAGACGTCCTCTCCGCGCACGTTTTCCCGCAGTTGAATGTAGATTTCCCCGTCGGAAAACTGCTTCACCATGGCCTGGCTCTGCTCCAGTTCCAGGGCATGGCAAATCTCCTTCGCCAAGGCTGGATTCGCGTTGCCAGCGAACACCTTGAGGCGGTCGTGGTCGTGATTCATTCTGAGTACCGGCTTTGAAGCGGCCATAGTCCTGGCGTCGTGTGCTCTTTCAGTGCCCGCCGCCACAGCGCGCGATATCGCGCGCGGCCGACCAGCGAAATTGGAAACGTCTCCACTTCTCCCAACAACTCAATGGCGCGGGGAATCCCGTTACCATCCGGGAACAGCCCAAACAGGGCGCTGCCGCTTCCCGTCATCAGGGCCACGGTGGCGCCCGCGCGCACCAATCGCTTCTTAAGTGTAGCCAACTTCCGGTGCTGCTCGAAAACCACGCTTTCAAAATCGTTGCGGGCGGAAGCCAGGCTAGCCGTGTCCCACGTAACCGACTGGAAACTAACTATTTTATTTTGTTGTAATTCAGTTGTCAAACGGGGGCTCAGGTCGCGGTAGGCCTGGGCCGTGTTCACATGGACGCCGGGAGCCACCAGAATGCCGCGTCGCTCGGGAGTGTCGGGTAGCGGAAAAAGCTCCGACCCGCGGCCGATTCCCACCGCCGTTCCGCCCAGCAGGAAGAAGGGAACATCGCTACCCAATTGCTCGGCGAGGGCACTCAACTTCGGCAGACTTAGAGCGCATCCCACCAGCGCGGGCAGCGCCAATAGCACCGCCGCCGCATCGCTCGATCCGCCGCCCAAACCCGCACCCATGGGGATCCGCTTGGTCAGCCGCATCTCGATATGGCCGGTAGAGCGCGTCGCCTCCATCACCAGGCGCGCCGCGCGCACCACCAGGTTATCGGCGATGGCGAGCGGGTCCATCAGCGTGATGGCGGTCTTCCGGGCCGGCGTGTAGGCGATCTCCAGCGTGTCGGCGAGCGAGATGGTCTGGAACACGGTGCGCAGCTCGTGGAAGCCGTCGGGGCGTTTGCCGAGCACCCGCAGATCGAGATTGATTTTGGCCAGCGCGCGCACCCGCGCCCGGCGCGCCGGATTCATTTCAGACTCATTTGTCGTATTCCAGCAGCGAGAAGACGTCGTATCCGCCCAACCGCGCGCGCCCGCCGAGGAAGGTCAACTCCACCACGAAGCCCAGTCCCACCACCACGCCCCCGGCTTCGCGCACCATACGCGCCGCCGCCGCCGCCGTGCCACCGGTAGCCAGCAGGTCGTCCACGATCAGCACGCGGTCGCCCGGGCGCACGGCGTCCTTGTGCATCTCGAGCGTGTCGGTGCCGTACTCCAGGTCGTAGGTCACGCTCACGCACTCGGCCGGCAGTTTCTTGGGCTTGCGCACCGGCACGAAACCCGCGCCCAGGGCATACGCCAGGGCCGGGGCGAAGATGAATCCGCGCGCCTCGATGCCCAGCACCACGTCCACCTGCGTATCGCGGTAGTGGTCCTTCAGCCCGTCGATGACGCCGCGGAAGCCGGCCTTGTCCTTGAGCAGCGTCGTGATGTCGTAGAAGAGGATGCCGGGCTTGGGAAAGCCGGGCACCTCGCGAATGAGTGTTTTGAGATCTGGCATACGGGGACGCCCGTATTGTCACACGCGGCGGGGACGGGTTCAAGCACCGTGCGTTATTGCAGGTTGTCCAGCCTGTTGTCGTGCTGATCGAGCCGCTGCTCGTGGATCTCCGCTATGTGCAGCAGACTCGCGATGCCTTCCATGATTTCGCCCAGGCGCCGGTCGCGCTGCCGATTCTCTATGGCCATCAGCTCAACGGTTTGGGTGAGCGCTTCGTGCCGCTCGGTCAGACGCTCCAATCTCTCGTCTAGGGTCATTTGGACCTCTCCTGTCCCCGCGACAATTCCAGGATAGCAGTACGGGGAACAGAGGGAGGGGGCCTAACCGACAGGCCGACGGAGGGCAGGATCTCTTGAGAATCTCGCCGGGGTGGACGGGCGGCAGGCCGTTCTTTTTCTCCACGACTTCCTCCTCTCACTCGTAAGGGATGTCCACCACCGTATAGCTGCCTGGAGTGGCGCCGTTCACTGCCACCGCGACCCGGTCAAGGTGCAACCGCACGACCCGCCATTGTGAGTTGCCAAGTACAACGATGGCTATTTTCCGTCCCGTCAAGTTCTGTTGATACCGGATTCTCTTGTCGGTCGTGAGCAGGACGTCGAACCCTTCCGCCTCGGCGGCTTTGAGCAGTTCGCCGTTAGAAATCCGGTCCCACCCTCGCTCTCTCGCCTCCGTGACCTCGTGACCAGAAAGCGACGCGGTGATGCCGCTCGGGGTGCCATGGTCAAAAAGAATGAGCATCGGCGAAAGTGGAGGTGCCAGCGGGAACCGGCGGCGCGTCGAGGCTACGGGCGGCAAACTCGAGCACGGCCTGGATCTGCTCCCGCGTCACATGAAACTGATCGATGATTTCCTCGATGCTCGAACCCGACTCAAGATTTTCAAAAACTGTAGCCACGGGCATACGGGTGTCCCGAAAAACCCACGCGCCGCTGCGCCTGTCCGGCACGCTTTCAACGGCGGGGCAACGCGACCAATCGAGATTCGCCATTCTTCAGCTCCTTCTCTTAGGGTACGCCAAAAAAGTACAAAAGAACTGCCGCTGGGGCATTTTGAAAGAACGCGGGCGGGGGACGGGTTCAACCGCCGTGCAGCGAATTCCACACCATCATCGCCGTCAGCCCGATCATCACCACGCTCGTCGTCCCCGCGATTACGTTGGCCCACATGCCGTTTTTCCAATCGCCCATCAGCCCGCGCTTGTTGACCAGAATCAGCATGAAGATCAGCACGAAGGGGATCAATACGCCGTTAGCGACCTGGGAGAGCAGGATCAGCTTCAACAGCGGCAAGCCCGGAATCAGCACGCACCCGGCGCCCACCACGATGAGGAACGTGTACAGGCCGTAGAAAACCGGCGCCTGGGTGAACCGCTTGTCCACGCCCGATTCGAAGCCCAGCCCCTCGCATACGTTGTATGCGGTAGCGAGCGGCAGAATCGCCGCCGAGAGCATGGACGCGTTCACCAGCCCGACGGCGAACAGCAGGGTGGCGAACTTGCCCGCGAAGGGCGCCAGGGCCAGCGCCGCCTCCGCCGCGTCGGTGATCTCCCGGTGCCCGGATTTGTACAAAGTCGCCGCGCACGCCACCACGATGAAAAACGCGATCACGTCGGTCACGATGCAGCCCAGAATCACGTCCCAGCGCGACAGCGAGAAGTGTTTCTCCGTGATCCCCTTCTCCACAATCGACGCCTGCAGGTAAAACTGCATCCACGGCGTGACGGTGGTGCCGATCAAACCCACAATCATCACGATGTAGTCCGGACTCGCGTTCCACTCCGGGATCACGGTTCGCCGCAGCGCCTCCGGCCAGTTGGGATGCGCCATGAAGGCCGAAATCGGGTAGGTGAAATAGATCAGCGAGAGCAGGATCAGGATCCGCTCCACCGGCTTGTAGCTCCCGCGCACGATCACCAGCCACACGACCGCCGCGCCGATGGGCACGGTGAGATACTTCGAGATCCCGAAGATCCCCATGCCGCTGGCGATACCGGCGAACTCCGCCGCGATATTTCCCAGATCGGCCAGGCCCAACACCACCATGGTGAAGAAGGTGATGCGCAGTCCGAACTCCTCGCGGATCAGGTCCGAGAGCCCCTTCCCGGTCACCGCCCCCATGCGGGCCGCCATCTCCTGCACCACAATCAGCGCGACGGTGGTCGGGATCAGCGTCCAGAGCAGGGAATAGCCGAACTTGGCGCCGGCCTGCGAGTAGGTGAGGATGCCCCCGGGATCGTTATCCACGTTGGCCGTGATGAACCCAGGCCCCATCACCGCGAAGAAGGCCGCCAGCCTTAAGCCGACGAGTTTCCAACCCGTCCGCCGCACGCGAGGTGGCTTTCTGGCGGGGCTGTCGTGGGCGGAGTGCATGCAGGCTATGAGTAAAGTGTAGCTTTGGTCAGATCAGCTTGTCGTACTGGCCGTGCGGCCCGATCCAGAACCAAACCATGTCCGAGCCGTCAAGCCGGCCGAGGGCGCGATAGCCGCGGCCGACCCGCACAGAGTAGACATCATTCTCGTGGTCGACCTTCTTAAGATTCATGCCGGGGTGCGACGGATCCCGTCGAAACAGGCGATACGCTCGCCGCGCCTGCTGGCGCACTGCATCAGGGAGGTTTGCGTAGGCTTCGCGAAACCGCCGCGAGGTGAAGGACTTCATCCGATGAGTTCGTCCAAGGGACGCGTTTCGCCTCGGCGGTGCTCCTCAAGCGCCTCTTGAGCGAGCGATCTTAAGACCTCAGGATTGTTGTTGAACTGGCGGGACCAGACTTCTTCGTCGTCCAGAGTTTCCAGAATCTGGGATGCCATCGCGTCCTGCTCTTCCCGCGAAAGTGCCTCGATGCGCTGCAGCGCCTTTTCGAGCAAACCAGTCATGCTTTCAAGGTAGCGCAATCGGTGCCCGTGGGCCAGGCCCCGCCGCCCCCGCCCCCGCCAGGCATGGACAGGCGACCCAGAGGGTGCCCCGGCCTGTCCTACTTCTCCGCCGTAGCCAGCATGGTTTCGAAGTAGGGAGCTTCCTGCTCGCGGAACACCACGGCGGTCTCCACGTGCTTGAAGGCCGCCGCCTTCAGGTGGCGTTCGATCTCCAACTCGGTGAAGCCGAGCCAGAGGTCGGCGTACATTTCCCGCGCCTCTTCGAAGTGGTGGCGGCTCAGATCGAGGATCGCGATGCGCCCGCCGCGCTTGAGAATGCGCCACGCCTCCCGGATGGCGCGCTCGGGATGAACCGCGTGGTGCAGCGCCTGGCTGAGGAACGCCAGGTCCACCGTGCCGCTGCGTATGGGGACGTCTTCCAGATCGCCCAGGCGGTATTCCAGGTTGGCGATGCCGTGCTTGCGCGCCAACTCGATGCCGAATTCCACCATCTTCTCCGAATTATCGATGGCGATAACGCGCTTGGCGCGCTGCGCCATCAGTTGCGAGAGGGTGCCCTCGCCGGCGCCGAGATCGGCGATCACCATGGGCGGCATCAGCTTCAATAGCGCCTCGGCGATCCCCTTCCACGATCGCCCCGGCACGTACTGGCGGCCGAACTTGCCGGCCAGCTCGTCGAAGTAGCGGCGCATGTTGTCGCGGCGCTTGCGCAGGGCGAGCCGGAGGGCTGCCTGGTCTTCGGCGGCTTCGGGAATTTCCGCCGCGGCCTGGTGGAAAAGCTCCATCAATTCGGGCGAAGCGGTGAGGCGATAGAAGGCGTTCTTCCCCATGCGGCGGTCGTCCACCAGGCCGGCCTGCTTGAGTTGGGAGAGGTGGGTGGAAATCTGGCTCTGGCCCTTGGACAGAACCTCCTGGAGCTCGGCCACGGACAATTCCTCCTGTTCCAGGAGGAGCAGGACGCGCAGGCGGTTGGGATCGGCCGCCAGCCGCAAAGATTTCAGGATTGACGCCATTGTGAAAACCGTTGTAGTATCAATGTATCAAGATTTCTTGATACGAGGGTAATCGGAGACATAAAAAGATGGGCACCGCAACGATCAACCAAACCACCGTCGAATTTAAAGTGGCGGATCTCTCGCTGGCCGAATGGGGCCGCAAGGAGATCTCTATCGCCGAGTTCGAAATGCCTGGCCTGATGTCGATCCGCCGGAAGTACGCCGCGTCCAAACCGCTGGCCGGCGTGCGGATCACGGGTTCGCTGCACATGACGATTCAGACCGCCGTCCTGATTGAGACGCTGGTCGATCTCGGCGCCACGCTGCGCTGGGCGAGCTGCAACATTTTCTCCACGCAGGATCACGCGGCGGCGGCCATTGCCGCGGCGGGCGTGCCGGTATTCGCCTGGAAGGGCGAGAGCCTCGAAGAGTACTGGTGGTGCACGTACCAAGCCGTCAGCCACCCCGGCGGGAACGGTCCGCAACTGGTGGTCGACGATGGCGGCGACGTCACGCTTCTCATCCACAAGGGTTACGAACTCGAAGCCGGCAGCGACTGGGTGAACAGCCCGTCGGACGCCCACGAAGAGAAGGTCATCAAGGACCTGCTGAAGAAGGTGTACGCGGAAGATCCCCAGCGCTGGCACAAAATGGTGGCGGCGTGGCGCGGAGTCAGCGAGGAAACCACCACCGGCGTGCACCGCCTTTATAAGATGCAGGAGCAGGGCAAGCTGCTGGTGCCGGCCATCAACGTGAACGATTCGGTGACCAAGAGCAAGTTCGACAACCTCTACGGCTGCCGCGAATCGCTGGCCGACGGCATCAAGCGTGCTACCGACGTCATGGTAGCGGGCAAAGTGGCGGTGATCTGCGGGTACGGCGACGTGGGCAAGGGTTCGGCGCACTCCCTGCGCGGCATGGGGGCGCGCGTCATCGTGACCGAGATCGACCCCATCAACGCGCTGCAGGCGGCCATGGAGGGCTTCGAAGTTACCACCATCGAGGACACCCTGGGGCGCGGCGATATCTACGTGACCTGCACCGGCAACTGTGAAATCATCACCCTGGAACATATGCGGAAGATGAAGGACCAGGCGATTGTGTGCAACATCGGGCATTTCGACAACGAAATCCAGATGGACCGGCTGAACCAGAGCGACGCCAAACGCACCAACATCAAGCCGCAGGTGGACATGTACACGTTCCCCGGCGGTGACACCATCTTCGTGCTGGCCGAGGGCCGGCTGGTGAACCTGGGCTGCGCCACCGGCCACCCGAGCTTCGTGATGAGCAACAGCTTCGCCAACCAGACGCTGGCACAGCTCGATCTGTGGAAGAATAGGGACACGTACAAGATTGGTGTGTACACCCTTCCCAAGAAGTTGGATGAAGAGGTGGCGCGCCTGCACCTGGAGAAGATCGGTGTCAAGTTGACCACGCTGACGGCCAAGCAGGCCGAATATCTGGGCGTGCCGGTGGAAGGCCCGTACAAGGCCGAGAATTATCGTTATTAGACAGACTGGAGACATCCCTTGGCAGACAATCAAAGACACATTTTCACGTCGGAATCGGTGACCGAAGGGCACCCGGACAAAATCGCCGACCAGATTTCGGACGCCGTTCTGGATGCGGTCCTGGCGGACGATCCGATGGGCCGCGTGGCCTGCGAAGTTCTGGTCACCACCGGGACGTGCATCGTCGCCGGAGAGATCACCACGAAGACTTACGTGGACGTGCAGCGCATCGCGCGCGGCACCATCGACTACGTGGGCTACAACGACGCCACGTTCGGCTTCGATGCCAGCACCTGCGGCGTGCACAACCTGATCCAGTCGCAATCGCCCGACATTTCGATGGGCGTGGACACGGGCGGGGCGGGCGATCAGGGAATGATGTTCGGCTACGCCTGCGACGAGACGCCGGAACTGATGCCGCTCCCCATCATGATGGCGCACAAGCTGTGCCGGCGCTTGAGCGATGCCCGGCGGGAGGGCGTGTTGGACTTCCTGCGGCCCGATGGCAAGAGCCAGGTTTCGGTGGAGTATGTGGACAACCAGCCGAAGCGTATCGAAGCGGTGGTGATTTCCACCCAGCACAGCCCCGACATTTCCATCGAAGACCTGCGCGAGGAAGTGAAGAAGCACATCATCGACGTCGTGGTGCCGGCCGGCATGGTGGACGAGCGGACCAAGTATCACATCAACCCGACGGGCCGGTTTGTGGTGGGTGGCCCGCACGGCGATACGGGGTTGACGGGGCGCAAGATCATCGTCGATACCTACGGCGGGATGGGCCGTCACGGCGGCGGCGCGTTCAGCGGCAAGGATCCGACCAAGGTGGACCGGTCGGCGTGCTACATGGCGCGTTACATCGCCAAGAACATCGTGGCGTCGAAACTGGCTTCGCGCTGCGAAGTGCAGTTGGCATACGCCATCGGCGTGGCGGAACCGGTGTCCGTGATGGTGAACACGTTCGGGACGGGGGCGATTCCGGACGCCAAATTCACCGAGTTGGTGCGGGCGAACTTCAAACTGACCCCGCGCGCCATCATCGACACGCTGCGCCTGCGGCGTCCCATCTACCGCAAGACGGCCGCGTTCGGCCACTTCGGGCGGACCGAAGATACGTTTAGCTGGGAAGTCACGGATAAGGCCGCTGCCCTGAAGGATCAGGCCGGCGTAGCTCTGACGGCGGCGAAGTAGGCGGCGCTGTGCGTTGGGCCCGTTTCACGGGAGGAAGGTGCCAGATGCCCCGCCATGGCGATGCTTTGGTGGGGCATGCTTTATCTTGCCGCTGTGGCAGCCTTTTCGACAAACTGGCTTGACGATCAGGCGGTCAGGTTCGGAGCTTGCTCATGCTTTCGCGGATCTCATGGACGAGGCGTTCATCTCCATAGTACGCGGCGTCTTCGCGACGCCAGTCAGGGTTCTCCACGTAATAATCGAGATCATAGGCGAGGTCCGCCAAAACCTCGGATTCGCTGTCGTCGAAATCCGGCAGCCCATCGGCACTCATCACGTACTCCTGAAACTCGCGAATTTTTTGCTCCCGCTCGGCGGGCTCCTTCTCGATGCGCCGGAGCAAATCGAGGACATCATGGCGTGTCATGGCCTGCCTGAATTCTACCCGAAAAATGGCGCTGAACACGAGCTGGGCAGTGGCCCAGAGGTCTGGACAGATTGACTGGAGGGGTACGGCGTTGCGGGTGTCTGAGGCAGAGGGTTGGCCCTGAACACGGCACTTCTCCGGTAACCCCACTTCAAGACCGAACTCGCATCAGCGGACGCAGTCTGCCTCGCCCGCGACAGTGGCGGTCGGCTCAGAACTTAGTTCCCGGTTGGGATCCGCTCGATGTGGTCGACCACCACGAATTGGTCCTGCACATTGCGGCGCTCGAGTTTCAATCCTAGCGACTCCCGAAGCGCGCTAAAGAGGTTGGGTTCAGGCGCGGGAAGGTCGGCACCTGGGGGTGTGGCCGCTGAGGCAGTTGCGTCACCTGCGCTCGATTCGAAGGCCTTGTCCGGCGTCCAAGTGAGGTCGATGCCGTATTTTCCGGTGAGGCCGGTAGCATCTTGCACGGGTCCGTACCCCTGTCTCGAAAGATTCGAAGCAAGCGTTGCCATCGTCATGACGCCTTTAAGTCTTCCATGGCCAAACGCGCCAAATAACATCATGCCGGAGCGGCCGGGGCCCATGAAACTCGTGTTCGGATCGTCCTCCTTGAATTTCGGACCACGCTTATCCACGACCAACGCATACCCCGAACGCGGGCGATCCTCCTTGTGGGCGACGAGCTTGAACCTTTCGGTCAGCAACGCCTGAAGCATGGAAGGGAGCTGGTCTCTGGTGGCACCTTCCGGAATCTTGGCGGAGATCTCGAAGCAATCTGTTTCCAGCCAGGAAGGTCCTTCGATCTGCTCCATCTTCACCTTGAATGCTTCCATCAGGACTCCCTTGAGAGGCACACCCTTCAATGTGACGGACCCAGGGTCGATGGAGTTGTTGCCGGCGAAACAGCGATCCGTCCGCTTCACCGAAGCCACTTCGAACTTCGGTTGGATAGGGGCATTCTGGGCCCTAGCAATGCAAGTCGCGGGAACAGTGATGAGGAAAAAGAGGAAAGTCTTCACGGGCGCGTTCTCCGCCAGCCATTATTGCACTTAATCGTTCCTGCAAAAACGGAAAAAGAGGCGCTCTCCTCGCTAATGGCTGAAAGACAGCGATTATGGATCAAACACGGCGTTATCGTAGAAGTGGATTCGGGACGCAGACCGGGCGGTGGCACTTCTCCTGCAGCCGGACTTTGCGTCCACCGTCTTTTCGGTCCAGGACAACGTCCTTCACACCGGATGCAGTTCACCTTCAAGCGGGAGGCCGTCGCTATGGCGGTGTTCCTCGTCGTCCCGGTGCTGTTGGGCCTACTCGTCGCGGTCGTGATACCGCTCTTCTGGCGGTAGTTCCGGCCCAAGAGACGTCACCGCTGTTTCGCGCTCCCAAATCCAAGTCGCACGGCAGCGGGGACTGCCCTCCGAACAGAAGAAGATGGTTGATGGTCTATATGGCGAAAATCAAAGTCATCGAGACGGACGAGGCCCCGATGTGCCTGTACTGTGAGAAAGAACTGAGTGATGTCCATGTGAACGCTAAACAAGGGTCGCTGGTCGAAAGGCATAACATCTGTTTTTGCCCGCACTGTCAGAAAGTGCTCGGCATCGCCTTCGCCCGCAGCGCATTCTGAACCGACAATGTGGCCCGGAGCGTTGTGGCCGATACACGGGTTTGTGGGCTTCATCCTATCTGGCGGGCCGGGGTCACTTCACTTCCCCCCAAATCCACATATCCGGTAACGATACGATCCGATGCCGGCTGGGCCGAGTTCTTCAGAATCGTGAAACGAGAATGAGTAATCTGCCCATCCGACCTGTGAAGACCGCCCGCCAACGTTCCCCCGCTCACTACTTGGCCAGCGCGGCGCGCGTGGAGCGCAGCGTGTTCACCAGGCTCACTTTGGGCAAGTCCCGAATGATCGGCAGCACGATCCAGCCCAGGCCGGTGGGAACATCGCGCGTCAGGGAGATGGCCTCGCATTCCAGCCACGTGCCGCCGTCCCGCTCCTCGAACCGCCAGTAGCTGTTGAGCTTCCACAAGAAGCCTTCGCCCGTGCCCGGCGGCTTCTCGCGCTCGTCCGGCTTGCCGGCGTGATCCACTTCGGCAATCTTCGTGGTGCGCGACACACTGCGCCAGCGGGTCTTGTCCAGAGGCGTATATTTCACGTCGTGTTCGGTGGAGAGCACCACGGTGATCACCTTCTTCTTGAGCAGGCGCAGGTAGATGCGGAAGTCGTTCCCGGTGTGCGAAATCACGCGGGAATCGATGACTTCGGGCTGGTAGACATCCTTGTGGTGGTCGTAATCCCGCACCATCGCCAAGGTCCGTTCCAAGGTGACGCCAGGGAGGAACACGCTGCCCACCCAGTCGTGCACCAGGCCGCCGGGAACGGGCGTCACGGCTTTGCCGCCGAACGGCTCCACCACCGCTTCGCCCGCCTTCACGCGGCTAGCCCGGTCCGCGCTCTCGTCGGCCCAGAGGAAGACCTTGCTGTCGGCCAGGCGCTGCTCCGTCTGGCGTATGTAGCGGTCGAACGCCTCCACGGTCCTGGGATGCAGTTCGGCCGCGCCGGCGGGAAGAGCGAGCAGGATAGCCAACGGAGTCCATCGCATGTCTCCATTCTCACCCGCGGCTGCTAAAATCGGCTACATGGATCTCCGCTATCCCATCGGCAAGTTCGATTTCCAGCAAACCGTGGAGCCTGGCCGGTACCCCGCGCTGATCGCGGAAGTCGCCGCCGCCCCCGCCCTGTACCGCGACGCCGTGCGCGGGCTGGACGAGGCGCAGCTCGATACGCCGTACCGCCCGGAAGGGTGGACCGTGCGCCAGACCGTTCACCACGTCGCCGACAGCCACATGAACAGCTACATCCGTATGCGCCTGGCGCTGACCGAGAACGAGCCCACCATCAAGCCCTACGATCAGAGGGCCTGGGCCGAGCTGAACGATGCGCGCACCGCCCCGGTGGAGCTATCCCTGCAACTCATCGAAAGCATGCACGCCCGTTGGGCCCGCCTGCTGGAAACCCTCAACGGCGCCGATTTCGCCCGCACCTTCATCCATCCCGTAGTCGGCGTAATGCGCCTGGACACCAATCTGGCGCTCTACGCCTGGCACGGGCGGCACCATGCGGCCCACATTACCGGCCTGCGCCAAAGAAACGGCTGGAAATAAGACTAGAACCGAAAAGGCGGCCGGCGCGTCGAATCGGTATAATGGCTCTAGAGCCGGAGCTGTCGAGAAACCTATGAGTAGCCGCACAAAGTATTTCGTCGTGAGCACTTCGTCGTGCCTCACCGTCCTGCTCCTGATCGGGAGCGTGCTCGGCCGGAGCGCCACGCCAGACGACACCTATAAGCACATCGGGGTCTTCAGCGACGTGGTATCGCGCATCAAGAGCGAGTATGTCGAAGAGCCCGATATGAAGAGCGTCACGCTGGGCGCCCTCAACGGCATGCTGGAAGCCATCGATCCCTTTGCCAGCTACCTGAATGCCGACCAATATCGCGACTACCTGAAGAACAAGGATCTCAAGCGCGCCGATGTCGGGCTGATCCTCTCCAAGAAGTTCGGTTACGTGGGCGTGGTGGGCACCATCACCGGGTCGCCGGCGGCCAAGGCCAACTTCACCACCGGCGACATGATCGAGAGCATCGGCGGCGTGGCCACGCGCGATATGCCGCTGGCCTATGCCAGCATGCTGCTGCGCGGGGAGAGTGGCACCGTGGTGGAGCTGAGCGTGGTCCGCACGCGCCACCCGGAACCGGCGGCCGTGAAGTTGACGCGCAGCGTCTTCGTATTGCCCGCCGTGGAGAGCCGCGTGCTGGCCGGCAAAGTCGGCTATCTCAACGTGGATGCGCTTTCGCCGGAATTGGTGAGGCAGGTTGCCGGCGCCGTACAGCAACTCCAGAAGGACGGGGCACAGAAGCTGATGCTCGACCTGCGCAACTGCGCCACGGGCAGCCCGGAAGACGGCATCGCGCTGGCCAATCTCTTCCTCAATAACGGGCGCATCACCTACATGGTGGGGCAGAAGGTGCCGCGCCAGAACTTCGAGGCGGACCCCGCCAAGGCGATCACCACCCTCCCGGTGGCGGTCCTCACCAATCGCGGAACCGCCGCCGCCGCCGAAATTGCCGCCGCAGCCCTGATGGACAACAAGCGCGCCCAACTGGTGGGCGAACGCACTTACGGGGATGCCGCTCTGCGCCGGGACATCAAGATGGAGGATGGCGGCGCGATAATCCTCTCCGTCGCCAAGTACTACTCGCCCGAAGGCAAGGCGATTCAGGATGCCGGCGTGACCCCCAACAACGTGGTCTCCGACGCCGACGCGCAAATCGACGTCGATGACAATGGCGAACCGTTGCCCGAAGCTGCCGGGGCGGAGACGGGCCAGCAGAAAAAAGTGGAAGACGACGCAGTGGTGAAGAAGGCGTTGGAACTGCTCGCCAAGGGATAAGCTCGGGGACAGGCCGAATCGTCAGGACGGAGCAGGTGTCTGCCAATTGATGGCACCTCGATGTCAGACTGTCGGTCCCCCGCGATATCGACACCGAACTCCTCGCCCGGCTGCGCGCCGCCTACCTTCTGGCGGGATAAGCCTCCGGCTTGTCAATCCTAGCGAAGCGCGGCACGATCCACTTAGCTCTTTCACAATATTGCTTTTTCTTAGTACCGGCAGGGCCAATCGCCGGCGCGCAACCTGAGACAATACTTGGTAGATCGTCATGGCGCAACGAAAACCAGCGAAGCGAACGGACGCGGCAGTTGTGCCGGCCCCAGAGCCAACCGAGTTGCTGGCCGACTTGCGGGGACTCATCCACCAGGCCCGCGAAGGCGTGGCGCGTGCCGTGGACTCGAGCCTCACTACTCTGTATTGGCACGTGGGCCGGCGCATACGCCAGGACATCCTGCGGGAAAAGCGGGCCGATTACGGTGGACTGATTGTCGCCGCGATGGGGCGACAATTGGAGGCGGAGTTTGGACGCGGGTTTGGGGAAAAGAACCTCCGTCGGATGATTCAGTTCGCCGAGGTCTTCCCCGATCGGGAGATTGTCGTATCGCTGATACGACAATTGACCTGGACCCACTTCATCGCGCTCATCCCGTTGGATAAGCGCCTCGAACGCGAGTTCTACGCGGAGATGTGCCGGGCGGAGCGTTGGAGCGTGCGCACGTTGCGGCACAAGATCAATGGGATGCTGTACGAACGCACGGCACTCTCGCGCAAGCCGGAAAAGCTGGCGGCAATGGAACTTCAGCAATTGCGCGACGAAGACAAGCTTACACCCGATCTGGTCTTCCGCGATCCCTACATCCTCGATTTCCTCGGTTTGAAAGACACCTATGCGGAGAAGGACTTGGAAGCGGCCATTCTCCGGGAGATAGAGGCCTTCCTCCTCGAACTCGGCGTGGGCTTCTGCTTCGTGGCCCGCCAGCAGCGCATGCAAATCGACGACCGCGATTACTACCTCGACCTGCTGTTCTATCACCGCAAGCTCCGCCGCCTGATCGCCATTGACCTGAAGCTCGGCAAGTTCGAGGCGGCGGACAAGGGCCAGATGGAACTCTACCTGGGCTGGCTCAAGCGGTATGCCTGCGAACCGGACGAGGCCGAACCGCTGGGCATGATCCTCTGCGCGGGCAAAAGCCAGGAACACATCGCGTTACTCGAACTGCAAAAGAGCGGAATCCACGTGGCCACCTACTGGACCGATGTGCTGCCCAAGAAGGAACTGGAGCGCAAACTCCATGAGGCCGTACGCCTGGCCCGGGTACGGCTGGAGACGCCAAGAGACTGAACGCGCCGACGCCCCATCGGCAAGGCCTTTCCTAAGCCGGGAGATTGTCGCATCACTGATGCGACAATTGCCCCCCCCCATTTCCCTGAGAACCTCCCCCGCCACCACCCACTACCACTATCTCTAAGGTAATATGCGCGCCCCCATCCTCCTCGCCCTCGCGACCGTGCTGGCGTCCGCCCAGCCGCGCGACGCCGACCGCGCTTACACCGCCCTCCGCGCCCGCGATTACGATGTCGCCGTGCCCGCCTTTCTCGCCGCCATCCAGGCCGCCCCGACCCGCGCCGATATCCGCAAGGACCTCGCCTACACCCTCCTCAAGATAGGCGAGCCCTCTCTCGCCCGCGACCAGTTCCGCGAAGCCATGCGCCTGGACCCCGCCGACGCCACCGCGGCACTTGAATACGCCTTCCTTTGCAACGAGACCAAGCAGCAGGCCGAGGCGCGCCGCGTCTTCGACCGCCTGAGGCGCGACGGGAACGCCACCGCCGATCGGGCCTTTCACAATATCGACGACCCCCTCGCCCTGGGCATCGCCCGCTGGCAGCGCGCCATCCTGCTCGGCGGCGATACCTTCAGCGGCCACTTCGAGTTAGCCACCCTGGCCGAACAGCGCGACGAACTGGCGCTCGCCGCCACCCATTTCGAAATCGCCTGGCGCCTGCTCCCCGACCGGCGCACCGTGCTGGTGGATCTGGGCCGCGTCTGGCTGGCCATGGGCCGCACTGCCGACGCCGCTTCCGCCCTCCTCGCCGCCTCCCGCGGGGGCGAACCGCGCGCCGCCGAGATGGCCCGCGAGCTCCTCCCCGCCCGCTACCCGTTCGTCAGCGAGTTCCGCCTGGCTCTGGCGCTGGACCCGGGCAATCATGAACTGCGCCGCGAACTGGGCTACCTGTTCTTGCGCATGGGCCGCGAAACCGAGGCCGAACCCGAGTTTCGCCTGCTCACCCAGAACGCGCCCGGCGATCTGCTCTCCGCTACCCAACTGGGATTCCTGCTCTACGCGCGCGGCGAAAAGCTCGCTGCCATGCCGTTGTTCGAACGCGTGCTCTCCGCCAAAGACGACGATCTCGCCAACCGCGTCCGCGCCGTGCTGCGCTTGCCGCAGGTGCTGCGCCCGCGCGGCGCCGCCGCCCCCCAGTCCATCGACGCCAAAATCATGGCCGAGCGCAGCATCAAGGCTGGTTATATGAAGGATGCGCTCAAGTACCTCGAAGCCGCCCACGAAAGCGACCCGGTCGATTTCGACGTCATGCGCAAGCTGGCCTGGACCAACAACATCCTGCACCGCGACGCCGTGGCGTTTCGCTGGTTCGACCTGGCGCGGCGCAGTCCCGACCCCACCATCGCCGCCGACGCCGAAAAGGGCTTCCGCAATCTCTATGCCGCCGCCCAGCGCTTCCGCACCACCGCCTGGCTGTATCCCATCTTTTCCACGCGCTGGCACGACTTGTTCGGCTATGGCCAGGTCAAGACCGAACTCAACCTGGGTATAGTGGTGCGCCCCTACGTCAGCCTGCGCTTCGTGGGCGATACCCGCGGCGCCATCGGCGGCGTCAACCCGCAGTATCTCTCCGAAAGCGCGTTCATCTTCGCCATCGGCGCGGCCACCCTGCCATGGCATGGCGTCACCGCCTGGGGTGAGGCCGGCAGCGCCATCACCTACCTGAAGGGGCATATGTCGCCCGATTACCGCGGCGGCATCTCGGTGAATCGCGGCCTGCATCGCGAGGACAGCGCCTGGTTGGCCGAAATCTCCCTGGATGCGCTCTACATCAGCCGCTTCAATCAGGATTTTCTCCTCTACACGCAATCCCGCGCCGGATACAATTTCGGTCCACTGCAATTCCACTGGAACGGCAACGCCACCATCGACGCCAAACGCCAGGATTGGGCAAATTTCGTCGAGACCGGTCCCGGGTTCCGCGTTCCCCTCGCGCCATCCATGTACCTGACGTTCAACCTGCTGCGTGGCGCGTATCTGATCCAAAACCCCGCGCGCCGCGCCACCTTTAACGACTTCCGCGCCGGATGCTGGTATGCCTTCACTCGCTAGCTGCCGCCCCCTTGTCCGTGGAGCGGCCTTCCAGGCTGCCATGCCCCCAGTCATGGGGGCATACTTCCTCCGCTCATTGGTCCCCAAGGTGTTCTCCGCGCTGATCTCAGCGTCTTTGCGTCTCCGCGGGGAAATCGCATTCCCGTTTGTCACCGCCTTCGCCCTATTATGGTGCGCTCTCAGCTTCCTTCTCTTCGCCTCCTCCGCCGCCGCCGCCGAGTTGCCCTACTTCAGCGTCCTCTCCGAGGACGCCGGAGCCTGGCCGGACATCCTTTCCTCCATCGGGCTCCAGCGGCAACCCGCCGGTGTATCGCGGATTTTCGTGGCGCGCACCGGCGCCGCGGCCAGCGTCGAATGGTTCGACCGCGTAGAGCACGGCGCCATTCTGATCCTCGAAGGCGAGTCCTCCCTCGCCGGCCTCTTCGGCTTCCGCCGCTCCGGCCAGGACCCGGTGCGCGTGCAAAGCCTCACCGATGTACACCGTCCCACGCTGCCCATCGTGTGGGAACAGGGGCTGGAGCTGCCCGTTTTCGAAGTGCCGCCCGGCGCGCAGGTGTTTGCCACCGAACGCTGGACCGGCGCCCCCATGACGGCCGGCCTGAAGCGCGGCTCCGGCGCCATCCTCTGGGTGGCCGCGCCGCCCGGCGAGCGTGGCAGCGAGCGCTTTCCGTATCTGCTGAACGCTCTCGCCGATCTCGGCATGGACCCGCCCTTCCGCTCCAACCGTTTGTGGGCCTTCTTCGATTCCGCCTACCGCACCCGCGTGGACGTGGACTACTTCGCCGCCCGCTGGCGCAAGGCCGGGATCGCCGCCCTGCACGTCGCCGCCTGGCACAACTTCGAGCCCGACCCGGAAGCCGATGCCTGGCTGCGGAAGCTGATTGAGGCTTGCCACCGCGAGGGGATCCTGGTGTACGCCTGGTTCGAGCTGCCCCACGTCAGCGAGAAGTTCTGGGCCGACCATCCCGCCTGGCGCGAGCAGACCGCCCTCCAGCAGGACGCCCAACTGGATTGGCGCAAGCTCATGAATCTCACCAACCGCGAGTGCTTCCGCGCGGCCGGCGCCGGCATGCGCGCGGAAGTCGCACGCTTCGATTGGGATGGCGTTAATCTGGCCGAACTCTACTTCGAGTCGCTGGAAGGCATCGCCAACCCGAGCCGCTTCACCCCCATGAACGCCGACGTCCGCGCGCAGTTCCAGCAGCAGGCGGGCTTCGACCCGCTGGAACTGTTTGGCGCGCGCGCCGACGAGAAGTCGCGCCGCCTATTTCTGGATTTCCGCGCCGGGCTCGCCCGCCGCATGCAGGAGGAGTGGCTCGCCGAGATCGATCTCTCCCGCCGCGATAAGCCCGATCTCGACCTGGTGCTGACCCATGTGGACGACCGTTTCGATACCGGAATGCGCGACTCCATCGGCGCCGAGGCCGCGCGCGTCCTGCCGCTTTTGGATTCACGCAGCTTCACCTTCCTCATCGAAGACCCGGCCACCGTGTGGCATCTCGGCCCCGAACGCTACCCCGCCATCGCCGAGCGCTACCGCGCCCTGACATCGCATCGGGACAAGCTCGCCATAGACGTGAATATCGTCGAGCGCTACCAGAACGTCTACCCCACCAAACAGCAGACCGGCACTGAGCTGTTCCAGTTGGTGCACCGCGCGGCGGGCAGTTTCCCCCGCG
>Ga0182021_10003067_pt1 | contig 19624 bp, 17 predicted proteins | sample 612E3MmetaG_FD_120493 | JGI IMG/M metagenome (GOLD analysis project Ga0182021, IMG submission 120493) | Permafrost microbial communities from Stordalen Mire, Sweden - 612E3M metaG (Illumina Assembly) | ecosystem: Environmental > Terrestrial > Soil > Wetlands > Permafrost | place: Sweden... | reverse complement strand
TGCAAACAAGATTGTGGGGGAACGTCCGATTCCATTATCAACATATTTCAGCAGAGGGATTTATGCACAAGACGAGTGGAGCATCTTGCCCAACAACGTTACAATAACGCTAGGAGCGAGATACGATTGGATTGGCGTCAGTAACGATAAAACATTTAATCCTGAATATATTATCTCTTCCGGAATAGTACAAGCCAATACAGCAGATTCCACCATTCTTTGGAACAGCGGTTCCGCACACGATGAATCCTGGAGTGCGAACACAGGAATGCACTTCAGGCTTAATTCGTATCTGGATTTGACGCTTCTCGTAGCGACCGCATTTCGATCACCATCGCTTGAAGAACGATATCAGTATTTAGATCTCGGAAACGGATATGTTCAGGTGGGAAATCCCCATCTCCAACCCGAACGAAGTGCCTGTATCAATTTTGGTAATCGAATTCACGTAGATGGGTTCGCTCTCAAAACGGATTTTTTCTTGAATCAATTGACAAATCTTGTGAGCACCATACCGGGTACATTCGAAGGACGCCCCGCGTTGCTGAATACAAATATTGGAGAAGCTCGACTCTACGGGTATGAAATTTCCTGTGACGTAGATCTGGCTGCGTGGAGTGTTTTGAAGACTTCCCTGTCGTACGTTCGCGGACAAGACACACGTACGCGTACCGATTTGCCGCAAATTCCACCGTTCAACGGGCAGGTGGAATGGAGCAGCTATGTACAACACCTTGGCACAGTAAGTATATCCTGTTCAGGTGAAGCTTCACAAAATAATCTTGCACCTGGAGAAGCAACCACCGCCGGGTATGCGGTTGTAGATATCAGTGTTGCCGGTGTTCCATGGCATCTTGGACGCTTATCGTTCACACTTCGTTCTGGTATTCAGAATGTGCTGGACAAACCGTACCAGAGCCATCTTTCAACGCTGCGAGGTCTTGTGAAAGAAGAACCCGGCAGGAATTATTTTCTGAGCCTCAACGTCGCTGTATAATGAATATTCAAAAGGATTAATAAATGTTCTGGTTTACACTGGCAACATGCTCCGCGCTACTCTCGGCAGCTGCAGCCCTCATTCAAAAAAAAGTTTTATTCCGGCTGAACGCGCTGGAATTTTCATTCTTGGTTTCCGTCATCATATTGCTATTTTCATTATTCATACCCTTCTCAAAGGATGTTGCGTCTCTTCCTCTCTCACAATTGATAATCATCATCGGTAAAAGCATTCTTGGCGGAGCTGCATTTCTCTTTGTGATGATGTCTTTAGAACATAATCAGATCAGCGTTGCTTTGCCGATTCTGGGAATGACGCCCGCAGTAACCGCCATCGCTGCGCTCTTGATGCTTGGAGAATCACTTCGGGGTTGGGAATGGCTGGGAGTTGGAATGATGATGGAAGGGACATATATTATCGAAAAGCGCCCGGCACAAAAATTTTTTCAAACAGTGAACGAGAGCCTCCATGTAAAAAGTCATTATTACATGTACGGAGCACTCGGATTATTCGCAGTGTCATCTGTCTTTGATAAACTTCTTGTGAGCGGATATAACACAGATCCGCTTGTTGTTCTCTTCTACCAGCATATTGTCTATTGTTTCATGTTCGGTGTTTTATTGTTCATCCGTAAACAATCAGTTAGAGCAGTAGTACAAAAAGGGGGGACACAGCTTCCATTCATTATCGCGGTAGCGCTCCTCACCATAGCGTATCGCTTTACACAGCTTGAAGCGACAAAATTTGCGCCGGTCGCTTTAGTATTGGCTGTAAAACGCACTTCTATCCTCTATGCATCATTTTTTGGCGGTAAAATATTTTCTGAAGAACGGCTTGCACAAAAACTTATTGGCGGTGCGCTTATTGTGGGAGCTGGATTTATCATTCTCAGGAATGTTGGGTAAAAATCAAAACGTACCGACGAAAACCTCTGCGGCGAGATGAGTTATTTCGGTTCTGCATGAATCATGATCCGTCGCAGCTGTTTGAAGTGTCTAAAGAGTACTGCCTCCACATCTGAAATAATCTGATGCACTTCATCGAGTGTTTTTGTTTTTTCAACCTGGCAGGTTAGCGTAGCATTGTACTGATGCCCTTCCTTCAGTAGCGTTAAATCCTTGCAGGCGAAAACATCTTTATGCTGTTCGGTGACTTCCCGGATTTCCTTCGATAAATGAATCTCCGCGTCTGTCACATTCTTCAGAACACGCTCGGATGGATGATATTCTTCCATATGAATGGTTACCTTGCCGACAGACTGAAGTGTGGTTTGAATTTGCTGCTCTATTTCGGATGATACTTCATGTGCCTCAGTAAAACTTTTTCCTTCTGCATATTCCACATCGAAATCGATAAAATATTTCCCGTCCGTGATATGTACTTCAATATTATGCGGTGCACGGAGCCCCTTGTCCATCACAATCATCCGGATTTTATCGATGATGGTTTCATCCTTCGCTTCGAACGGTTCCGAATGCACAACAACATCAGCATTGGGATGAATATCATGGACAGCCCGCTCAATGCCGTCCATAATGGCATGAGCGCTTTGAAACGGAATGGTCCGGCGGATAGCGACAACGGTATCTACAAAGAGATGCGCCCCGGATGTGCGGATACGTGCCTTGCGCAGTTCTTCCACGCCCTCCACTGATTTAATAGCGCTTTCCACTTCTTTCGTTAAACTGTGCGGTACGCGATCCATCAGAGCGTCAATGGTGCGGCGCCCCAGCCGGTAGCTCACAAATAAGACGAGCAGCGCAACACCGATCGCAGCCACAGCATCGAACTCCGGATATCCAAGCTGTACAAACAACAATCCGGCAATGACCGTAAGTGAGGACCAGATATCGCTGGAAAAGTGTAGCGCATCTGCCTCAAGCGCCTGGCTCTTGTGTTTCTTCGCAACCCGATACAACGCACGTGACCGGCTCGTGTCAATTAGGATGGAAACAGCCATCACAATAAAACACCAAATGTTTGTTTCAACGAGATGGGTATGAGCGATCAGGCGGCTGGCACCTTCCCAAATAATCCATGCGCATGTAATGATCAGGAGGAATGTTTCTATGAACGCAGAGATATTTTCTAATTTCCCATGACCATAAGGGTGATCTTCATCAGCGGGGCGGTCAGAAAAAGTGACGGCGAACAAAGTGATGACAGCAGCGAGAAGATCAAGACCAGAGTGCGCCGCTTCAGAAAGAATGCCAAGGCTGTTCGTCCATAGTCCAATGCCGAGCTTGAAACTCGTTAAAAATACTGCTGCCAGCACAGATGTCCATGCTATAAATCTTTTTTCTTTGTCCTTTGGAATTGTCATGGAAATTTTATCGTTCTTGTTGGTCAATATACAGAGCGTTTAGAAAGAGTGCAATGAACATTGCAAAGCAAAATGACTTTGCATATATTCACAATATATAACCATTGAATAGTGTCACTTAGAATTGTAAGAAAAAAGGGTAAGGAAACAGTATTTCGGATTCAAAAGACAATATGCGCATCGCTATTATTTCTGATATTCATTCTAATCTTGAAGCATTGACCAAATCGATGGAATTGATTGATACGCAATTCGTCCATGAGATAATTTGTCTTGGAGATATAATTGGGTACGGTGCAAATCCGAATGAGTGTATCGATCTCGTACGCCAGCGGTGCAGCATCGTCATCAAGGGTAACCACGAAGACGCTGTCGAAAATATTTCTCTGACCGAGCACTTTACTGATGATGCACGGGCCGCAATCTTTTGGACACGGAAACAACTGACAGAAAAGAATTTTGATTATCTCCACACACTTCCTCTTTCTCACACAATGAACGATTTTCTCTTCGTTCATGCCTCTCCGTGTAATCCGGCTGATTGGAATTATATCCTTGACGAACATGATGCTTCTGAGGCATTCCACTGTTATTCAGAAAAGATCTGTTGCATCGGTCATACACATATTCCCGTAATATTTTCATCCCGCGGACGCGTACAGAGAATTAATAAAGAAGAACAATCGATTATTAATGTGGGAAGTATTGGTCAGCCGCGTGACCGGAATATAGATTTGAGCTTTGGTGTTTTTGACACAGAGCAATGGTCATACGAGAATATCCGCAGTCCGTACGATATGGAAACCGCTGCCAGGAAAATATTAATGACCACACTCCCTCAAAGGCTGGGGCTGCGATTATTTATGGGAGTATGACAGAGTTTTAAAATTCGAATTGATGCTACCAAAGCAGAAAAACAGCTCATTCCTGAAACGTGAGCGGGAAAAATTTAATCAGCAGTTTCTTCAGTAATGAATCCGAGCTCTAAAGCGTAATCACGGAGCTTTTCTTCCAGCATTTTTCTTCCTCGATGTAACCGTGATCGGACAGTACCGATGGGGCAATTTAAGAAATCAGAAATCTCTTCATAGGTCAATTGTTCAATGTCGCATAAAATTAATACTGTGCGGAAATCCTCTGGCAGGGATTGCAATGCACTGGTTACCTCATCGCTTAGCATATTGCTGTATAATCGTTTCTGCAGATCATTGGAGTCGGTGCTGTTATCACGAACGGAATCATAAAAATTTTCAACGTCTTCGTAGTCAACCATTCCCGGCTCGCGTGTTACTTTACGATACCGGTTGATATAGGAATTTTTCATGATGCGGAAGAGCCAGGCGCGGATATTTGTTCCTTTCTCGTACTTATCCCAAAAGCGAAATGCTTTCATGAACGTTTCCTGTAAAAGGTCTTTTGCGTCGTCGGCATTGCCTGTTGTGCGTAATGCAAAGTTGTACAAAATATCCTTATGTGGAAACGCTTCTGCTTCAAATTCTGATTGCCATTTGTGCAGAGCTTTAGACGGAGAGGAGGTCGTGATAATATTTGCCTGTTTACGAGCCATGCTAATTACAATTGCTTTAAGAGCAACGGAAATTCATTTGCTGGAAATGAATGATCCAGTTTTATCCGGTTTGCATCGAGCTTTGCCCCTTGAACATCTATCTCTTCTTCTAACGCGCTCAACGTGCTGAGATCGCCGATATCTACAATGGTTGCAATCCGCTCCAGCATTCCTGTTGAACTGTTTCTCCGGGCATCGACATTAATACCGACGTCGACTCGAAGTGAATCGGTCTGGTCGCTTATGTGCAACATGGCATTCCGTATGATACGATCGCATCCTAATTTCATATTGAAGGGAATTTGTTCATAGATCCCGATATCTGCCTGTGCACTCTCGCCTGTGGCAATTGCATAGAGCGATGTCAATAGTGCGACGCAATTTAGTTTCCGGATGAAAAATTTATCAGGATCGTCTTTCCATCCTCCGGATTCGACTAAGACCGTGCTGGTGCCCCATTTCTGGATGTTGTCGCCGAAGGCGCGCGATTCAAACGTGTCGTCCCATTTTGCCACATGACCAGGAATAAACAGATTCAGGATCTGTATAAATACCGAAGCGACCTTTTTCGCTTTTATCCTCACCGGATTATCTGAGCGCGATTCATCGGTAGAAGGGGCAAGTAATGCGATGGCGGTTATTTTTTTCGTCGTGCCGACGGTTAACCGGGTATCCTGATCGTGGAGATTAAAACCGAATTCCGGTGAATACATATCACGAGCTTCTTTAAGGATTCTCGCCTCTGAAGTTTCCAATGCCAGGGCATCACGGTTCAGATCAATAAGTTGAGCCGTTCGGCGCGTGAACCGTTCAGCTCCATCCGGGTTCAGCATCGGAATGGCCAGTAGAGTGAGTTTCTCCAGGAGGATTTTCGTTATCCGATGATCTGGATTTTTTATGAGGAAGTTGAATATATCGACAAGAGCCATGGTCGCAGTCGGTTCATCGCCGTGCATCTGTGACCACAACATCACCTTTATTGGTCCAGTTCCTATTGAATAGAGCGAGATGGTTCTGCCTTCACCTGATGTCCCGAGGGGCAATTGAGTAAATAAATGTTGTTCTTTCAATGAGTGCAGCCAGATCAGCATATCTGCATGGGTAAAGCGGCAAGAAATAATTTCTGATGCGTGAAAAAAATCATACGAATCAAACAATTCACGTGCAATATTCTGTGTTTCCATGTGAAGAGATGTTGTCATATGGGAAATTATTTCCAATTGAAAGTTGAATCTTTTTTCTTCTTATAGATATAAGATAGCGCATTCTTCGGTTCTTTGCACTGATTTTCTGTTTTCTCATGAAAAATGAAAAAACTAGATCTTAAAAACGAATCGTATGTTGACATTCAAACGGTCATTCTTTATATTGGCGTCAGCGCGAAATTTCCATTCTGACCACACACGTAAGGAGAATTTCAATGTCAGACATTTCATTAGACGCACTTGGCATGATCGAAACCAAAGGACTTGTCGGCTCTATCGAAGCAGCCGATGCAATGGTCAAGGCGGCTAAAGTGACACTGATCGGTAAAGAACAAATTGGCGGCGGCTATGTCACCGTCATGGTACGCGGCGATGTTGGTGCTGTCAAAGCAGCCACCGATGCCGGCGCAGCAGCGGCACAGCGTGTTGGCGAGCTCGTGTCGGTGCATGTTATTCCGCGCCCGCATAGTGACGTCGAACTCATTCTCCCTAAACGTCCAGCACAAAAATAACTTCTCTGATTTCATCATCCCGAAGAATGTTACCCATCGGGATTTTTTTTTATCGGATAATGATTCATGGTTGACTATGCTCTTGGCTTAGTAGAAACCAAAGGTCTTGTTGCCGCGATTGAAGCGGCTGACACGATGGTGAAGACTGCCAATGTTGTTTTGATTGGTAAAGAAATAACACGAGGTGCTCTTGTCACAATCAAAATCACTGGTGACACGGCGGCAGTGCGTTCAGCCGTGGATGCCGGTGCAGCAGCAGCTCAGCGTGTTGGCGAACTTGTATCCAAGCACGTCATCCCGCGCCCCGCAGATGGATTGGAAGTGTTGATCTTTGCCGAGAGTCAACTCAGGCACGATGCAGGGGAAAAAGTCCTCAACAGAGAACCGGTTCAGCCAGAAAAAAGAGAAGGTTCTATTCTGGCAGAAGAACCTCCAATACAACAAAAAGAAAAAGTTCAGGAAATTATTGAAGAGCCTAAGAAAGAGCCGGTTCAGGAAGAACCCTCCATAATGCCGGAAGGGTTAACTCCGGAGCTGCAAGAGTACTTCAAACAATTAGATGTCATGACTGTGCATGAACTACGCCGCCTTGCTCGAACCGTAGAAGGATTGTCGATTTACGGCAGACAAATCTCCCGGGCTAACAAGAAAGAATTGATTGTAGAATTGCTGAAAATACAAAAAGCATAGAGCCATTCTTCTGAAATCAGAATCAACGTTTCATTTCTCGCTTTTATCAATTGGCTTTAGACTAAGAACAATCACTCCCTTTTTATTTTTTCACCTTGATCAATTGCAGAAGTACGGGTTTTAATAAAACGGAAGAACATCTAAACTAATATGATGTTTGCATCATTCAAGAATTCGGATTACTTTTTAGTAACGAAAACGTTGTTTTTGCGGGAGTAATTCAGCGGTAAGCTTTTAATATAGAAAGACATCGAAACTCTAGAAATAAAAAGACCGAATTAAGGCAAAGAACTGCAATTTAAGGGTAAGCATTTTAGACATGTTTGCCCTTTCTTTTTTCTTAGACACCCATTGTGGGCACATATTGGGCACACAAGAGGGAATTCAATCCCTCATTCAATCGCTTGAAGCAGAACGTGATCAATATCTCAAGCAAGGACTTTGGTCCAAACAGATTCAGTTTCATTCGTGATATTGCAGAACGAGTTGTCGAACAAAATAATCAGCTTATTAAAAAACTCGAATCGCTGACAAGGGAGAGAATGCTATTCTGACTTCCTCCTATTATTAATGCTTACCATTTAGGGAGCTAAGTCGTTTTACGTGTTATATGCCGTGCGCCGTTCGCAGAGGGAACGGAATCTTTTGCACAACAAGGGCGATTATTCTTTAAATAAATATTTTTTCTGTTTTGTTTTTTCAAGATAAAGACAGTTGGCAAAGTTAGAAATATCAATTTCAAATTTTTCTTTTCGAATTTGGTTTTTGATATAGCATTTGACTATTAGTCCCAGCTAACGTTCGTTTGTAACGAGTGCTATATAAGCTACTACTCTATTTTCGATTCAGTTGGACAACTGCGTATCTCATCAAAAAAAGGTGTTCTTCTTTCTTCAACACAGTTTACAGCATAGAGGTAAAGTGCGGCACTCCAGGTTTGCCAATCCTGCCCCATGGGTTTACCGTCTTGCGCTTTTATCCATTCGTTAAATCCAAAATCGACTTTCCCGGTATTGGAAATTTTTATACTATGCGTAAGCGCCACAAGCTTTTCCCTGGCGAGTGTGTACCTTTTAGCAGCAACTAAGGCTGCCACATAAAACCCACATATAAAAGGCCATATACCTCCGTTGTGATAATCCCCGGGATTGTTAAATATTTTATATCGTGGTAGCCAGTCGGGATCTTCAGGTTTAATAAATGGAAAGAAATTAGGCGGCAGATCAACTGCCAATTCACTTCTTTTTCTCATGCTTGCACATTCCTCTTCGATCCAGGAAATTATTTCCTTAGCCTTTGTGGGTGAAGCTAATCCGGAGAGAATGGCAAGACAGTTACCGAGCAAGTCGAATCGTTCGCTACTATGAATTTTATACGACCAGAAAGCGTAGTAAGGTTTATGTTTTACCACAAGGCCTTCGTGGACATGACGGTGTATTGTCCCTCCGGTAATGGTAAATCGACCCATCTCGTGGCGCATCCTATCTGCTCTATTGTAGTTGCCCATGAGCCGAAGATAGCTATATACCAGGGTGTTTACAAACAGACCATATCCTGTAACCCATTGTTCGTCGCGCCAATCGCTTGTTGGCTGCTGGGCAACTAGACACCGATCTGATGGGCTTTGATACTCCATCCAGGTCAGGGCTTTTTCAACTGCTTCTTTAAGAAAGTTAGGTTCACCTGATACTTTTCTGAAAATGCCAACACCGAGTAAAAACAATGGAGTTGTATCACTTGATCCACGGTCATCTTTGTCATGCACCAGCGAAGGAATATGGCCACGTTCTGTCTGATTTTCTGCTAGTGTTTCCAGTACCTTTCGGATGCTCTGCATGAGCTTTTGATTTCCTGAAACCGCAATTCCAAAAATGGAAAACATCAAATCCCTTGTATATGGCTCCGGATAACCCCAGCCAGCAGTCCGTGGAAGTCCATTGTAATGCCCGTGGCTATTATGAAGCAGCACTTCAAGGGCGGCCTTCTTTGCCTCTTCTATCTCTTGCCAGATTGCATTTTGCATTTTCGAATTACTTTATTCCCAATTTGTCGTTCATTATTTGAATAAACCGTTTTGCAACAACGCGATAATCAAAATTTTTCACTACACGTTCCCTTGCAGCCTTTCCCATTTTTTCGCGTAATGCCGCATCAGTCATAAGATCCATCAAATAGTTGGCAATATCATGAACATTGGCACGGTAATCCACCGTCCGTGGTTCTTTAAATATCACTCTATGTTGATCTTCAAAGCCCGATTCATAACCAAGCGTTACCTGGTCCACAACAATTTTCTGTGCTACATCTGCCAGGAATGCCGTTTCGCCATGGATAAGTGTATCGAGCATTCCCATTGCCTTAATACCTATAACCGGTTTTTCGCATGCTCCCGCTTCCACTTGCGGCATTCCAAAACCTTCAAGTCGGGAAGGGGCCGCATATATATCGCATGCCCCAAACAAATAAGGCATGAAATTTCGTGAAATGGTGTTGGTTTCATAAGTGACATTTTTTTCAATGCCCAGGTTTATCGCCATTTCCAGATCAGCCAGGTTTTGAGTTTTGGTTCGAGGCTGAGGCCAAACTTTGCAAACATATTTCCAATCAGGCGCTTTTGTATCGATGATTGCGAGCGCCTGCATTACTTCCTGTGCACCTTTTGATGCGGCGTCGCCGCCAACAGTGAGAATCATTATCTGATCGGGTGAAATTCCCAGCGCATCGCGCACCGCTAAAATTTTCGGGTCATCCTTACTGTAAGGGATAAAAACATCCGTATCGCAGCCTACAGGTAACACTTCTATTTTATCGCCATTGATTCCATCGCGGACATACATTTCCTTAACCCAATTCGATGTCACCAGTATAAGCGGAAGTGCATTTAAAACCACTTGGTAGTTTGCAATATAGCCGTCGGCAACCAACCATGGTACCGGCTGCACGCCGTAGCGTTGCGGGTGAAGCACTAATTGCGGCGTGTGCCCCCAATAACCAATACCTACAACAACATCAGGCTTATACCAACGATAGTACCATTCCTTCTCCTGCGCTGATTCGAAATGAACAGCATGAGCATCAACGCCCATTTTAAGAAGCCCCCTATAGAGAAGATCTCCCTGTGTTGCAAGCCCTCCGGGTGAAGGAGGGTAATAATATAACAGCAATACTTTCATGCTAAAACGCCTCCATGATTAAGCCAATTTTTGGCATCATACGAATTTGTAAATTGCCAGAATGATTCTGCCCTCGGTGTTGTTTCTGCTTCCCAGCTATTTTTTTCAAATCCGTAGGTGGATGTCATGATACTGTATTTTTTCAACCATATCTGTTTCGTAAGTATGTTGTAAATAGCAGCGTTCTCGACAGGTTTGGGATAAAATTTCTTACCACCGTCTTCATAAGCAAAAGTCCAAAGTTCGCTGGTAGAAATTTTACCGGCATGCCAGAGTTTAATAACTGCTTTACTTACATCTTCATGCCGGAAATGTCTGGTATATTCTCCTGAAGGATTATGGGAAATAATCAGATCGAAATGAGTCGGGGGAAGCAACTGCAGGATGGCTCGTTCTACCTTTTTTTCATCCAAATGTTTTTGTACAGGCCCGTCGTCAAGGTCGCCCATGATCCCTTCCGATTTTAAGATCTTTAATGTTTTATAAAACCTGGGGGCCCGGTCTTTATCGCTTCCGCGGCACAGACAAACAATAAACCATCGTGATGAGGAATGACTTAGTATTGTTCCGCCGGCCCATAGCGTTTCATCGTCGGGGTGAGCCACGATTACAGCTACAGACTTTGGAATTTTACGATCCATTTTTATATTTTTCATTGGGTAAGGTATAAAGTAATAATTCATTAACTAATGCTGATAAACTCAGGGAAGCACATGCTATGTGTTCATCGGCTGCACCATAATAGATGTAAAGGGTATCTCCAAAAATGGCTGTTCCTGTTGGGAATACAACATTATTGACTTCTCCTTCTTGTTCCCAATCATATTCGGGTGAAAATAGTGCAAAGGGTAGACGGGCAATTTCTATTGAAGGATCATCAAGTTTCAGTAACGCTGCACAGGCAGAATACACATTTCCTTTGGAAGTTTTTTGCACACCATGGTATATCAATAACCATCCGTGTTCTGTTTCAATTGGTGGGCATCCTCCACCAATGTAGTTTGATTCATGCTTATACCGGGGATCCATCACGATATGTTTCTCCAGTCTCCTACAATATCTTCTCCAGAATTCTTTCGTGAGGTCCTTCAAGTTATTTATTACTGCAATTTGAATGCCCGGTCTGATACGATGCAGGAAACACAACTTGCCTTTTATCCTCCTGGGGAAAAAAATCACATTCTTGTCCCATAGCAATATTTTCTTTTCAATATCTGTTTCATGGTAATAAAATTTGTGATTTCGGTAATACTTTTTATTTACCCTGGCGGCCGATTCCAGAAGATATACGAATTCGACATAGGTGACGGGAGGAACAATTATTCCGCGCTTTTCAAAAATCTTCATGTCAGTAGAAACAGCTAATGCACCCTGTGCATTGGTTCCATCATAAGCCGTATAAGTCAGATAGTACAAGCCGTCAATTTTTACAATGCGGGCATCTTCAACACCGTGCGATTCGTATTCGTATTGAGAAGTAAGGACAGGTCTATCGCTTCTTTCTCTGATCGTAAGCGGACCGTCGAGTTTGCAATAACCGATAGTGGAATAATTCCCTTTTCGCACCGCCCGGTAAAAAACGTGAACCGTATCACCCTCTTGCATGACAGCAGGGTTCAATACACCTTCGTTCTCGAATTCGAGTTCTGTTTTGTTAAGCAAAATGCCTTCTTTTTTAACTTCTATCATATTTTATCTTTCATTTGAACCTGTTATACCAATTGCATTTATATTTTATGTTTATTAGTACGATGCATCTATTAGATGGATGCATCTAAATTTGTGTTATCTTATAAATATATTAACTCCAGTTTCTCAAGTTCAGACTTCACCATGATTTTGCGTGAATGCACACCATATTTATAATGTAAAGTTTCAAACTATTTTTACTCTTCGATCTATCAAATTTCTCTATGAAATGATGGCTTGTGATTTTACAGGTCTCAGTTTCCACATTGATATTGTCTTTATTTTTATCGCCTTATGTATAACATTTGTAAAAACTGCCGGAGGCCTATAAATATCACAGACATTCGTCTGTGTCAACTTATAATGCTCGATTTAACTTGCGTTTTTATTCCTTTTCCATGCTGTCAGTTTACCTGTTTTAAACTTCATCTTCAAGTTAAGCATTTTGACCAATCAATGCATTCCCGCCTCTCCTAGCGACAGTTGGAGCCAATAAGTTTGCTTTTCGTTCCATGTAATTCGGGTTGACAAACCATTTCGGTAACATTCTTCATGTCAACTTACTTCGTAAAACGTTGAAAGACAAACCTATCCTAAGTAATAAAGGAAATAAGTGTAAAGTAGCGCATGATGCATGTCGTCAAGCATTACATCCATAGCGTCAAATTATCTTGATAAATGGTGTTTTACCATTGCTTCAAATACATTTTCAAAGTACATTTTGCTGTTATTTTCTGATAGTTACTAATTTATGGGCACATAATGGGCCCACGTTGGAGGAAAAAGCAAAGATAAGCAACAAAAAGAAATATAAAAAGCAAACATTACTGCGGGAGTAATTCAGCGGTAGGCTCTTGGCGTAGAAAGAAGTCGAAATATCAAAAGAAATAATTCAAAATTAAAGCAAAGAACAACAATTTAAGGGTAAACAACTTCGAGATGTTTGCCCTTTTTTATTGCATAGACACCCATTGTGGGTACATATTGGGCACACGAGAAGTTCAATCCCTCATTCAATCGCTTGAAGCAGAGCGTGACCAATACCGCAAGGACTTTGGTTCAAACAGATTCAGCTTCGTTCGTGAAATTGCAAAACGAGTTGTTGAATAGAATAATCAGCTCATTTAAAAACTCGAATCGCTGATTGGAGAGGGAGTGCCGTTCTGATTCGTTCATCCCTTCTATTTTTTCAAAGCCGCCTTAGAGAAGAGATACTCCGGGATGGTGGCGTCAAGAACAATGGAGTCAATAAAAAACTCGGTTCCCTCTCCATCTTTAAGCACATCTTTGTATAAGACTGACTTTGCTACCCATCGATTCTGCACTTCCATTACTTCACGTACATCGATCATCTTCAAGAGTTTTCCGCTTTTAGCACAGAGATTCTCTTTCAGCATGATAAAGCGCGTTTTATCAACCCAAGCTTTCCGGCTCTCATAGGCGATGTCTTCCTTTTTTGCAGTGAGATCTAAAACCCAGCACTGCCGTCCGTTCACTGTTTCTTCAGAGGAGTTTTTTGCCTTATAGAGATTGGGCAAATGCGGGTCTTCCATCATGTCTTCGTAGGAAAGATCGGAACCCATCATCGACTGACGTAACATATGGCCGGAAATTAAAATTGTCCGATCCGTAGAAGGAGAGTAGGTCCACAACATGTCTTGAAGCTTCAGCATTTTCGTGCCTTTCTCGCGAGCAGGGGCCAGAAATTCAGTGAACGCTTCTTTTGTCCCTCGTTGCCAGGACTTCGCTTCGACAGTCCTGGTGCCACGCTCTCCATGAATCACCATGCGCGAAGTGAGAATCTTGTTTTCCGAAAACATGTTTTGATCTACTTTTCTAAGGATCTCGTCTCCCAAAGGAGTCTGACCCCAAAGAGCTGCAAATGGTAAGAGAAGTATAAACCAGATTAGATGTTTCATGTTTCAAGCTCCTTAAACAATTGCGATGTTTGTCGATTGAAAATGCCGATGCCGGATGTTACACTGCCGAGCACTGTGGCAAGAATACCCGGCAGAAAACCGATGACAAAAGTCGAGGGTTCTACTTGCGCCCTGATAATATCAGTGAGCATCATGGTGCTGTTCTTCATCATCGATCCAATGTCGAATCCGTGTACTTGCAGATAGTATGCACATACTACTCCAATCGCCGTCCCGAGCAGGGAACCGACAATGCCGACCACTAGCGATTCAACGATCATTGATCGATAGATGTGACCGTTCTCTTCACCGACTGCAAGCCGCAAACCAAATTCGCCATACCGCCGCAAACTTCCGGTCAAACCTGCATTCCATAAGACAATGGACATAACGAAAACAAAGAGACCAAGGATCATACGTGTGAATTTTCCGACAAGATCAAGATAGTCGGAGAGACCACTTTGATTTCGCAAAGTTCCCATGATTGGCGAGAACTTCTCTGCAATATTCGGGAAGTGTGCATTAAATCCATTGACCATGATATCTGCGAGGTCTTCATGATAGAGGTCATCCCAGAAAAAGCCCAAAATTTCTCCGGCACCTTGTTGCATATCCAGTGCTTGTTGCATATCGGAGAGGTCGGCAATGATTGCACTTCGATCCATCTGTCCCACGCCAAATCGGATCGTTCCGGCAATTGTAAAATTTGTGAATGACATGCTGCCGTACATCGTCGAGCTGATAACTGTAGCTTTTTGACCCGGCTGAACATGGAGTTTCTGTGCAAGTTCTTCCGCTATTAAGAGATCGCCATGCTTTTTGGGTAATTCTCCTCGAACGAGTGCAGGCCGGATATTAAGCATTTTCCACTCTGGACTATCGGCAGAAAGGAGGTTTACTCCCATGCCGACCACAGGGGTTTGTTCTTTTGTTTCACCCTTCTCGTCTGGTATATCAAGAAGCCCTCCGAAAGTAATACGCGGTGTCCAGAGAAGATCAGGATAACTCTTTCTCAAAGAAGAAAGAAGCGTATCGATGCCGAGAAGTGCCAAATCATTGGGAACTTGGTCAACGTGCGCCGCATACGCTTTTGTCATAACACGCACATGCCCTGTTTGATAATGTGCAGTGGTTTGGATGAGTCCGGAAACTGCTCCATTGATCCAGGCGTGCAAGAACACTGTGAGCATAACACCGGCTGCGACTATCAACACAGGGAAAAGTGAACGAGACCGATCGCGAAGCAATCCTTTGAGGAGAAATTTAATCATGAAAATTTCCCTCTCAATGCGTCCGTCGGCTTCAAGTTGGCAATTTTCCTTGTTGGCAAAAAGCTGACGAGCGTTGTAACGAGTAGGACCAGAAGTGTGGTTCCTGCGATCAAGCCTGCAGAATAGGTTGGAAAGAGTTTTTCACCGAGCGCAATACCGGCGTTGTCAAGTGCTCCTGGAAGAGCTATGCCTGTTCGCGCAATGTAGTTGAGGAGCGGAATGCCGTAGGCTGCAGCGACAATTGCCGCGAGTACTCCATGGAAAGCCCCCTCCAGCGTAAAGAGTGCAATGATCTTCAGCCGTGTCATCCCGAGCGCCATGAGCGTGCCCATCTCTTTCTTGCGGCGGAAGATGGACAGAACTTGGGTATCAAAGATTGCAAGCATTGCAAGGAACAGAAGAATCACGTATAAGACGCTTCCCTGGATCGTCTTGCTTCTGAAGAGGGCATGAATATCCTGCAAAAGATAATTCAGATCTCTGAACTCCCATCCGGCCAGCTGTTTTGGTGGTTGGACATTGTTTTTCAGTACAACCATTGTTGCCTGTCCGGGCATTGTCGTCAGTGATTGAAGTCGATCCAGAGAAATCCAGATTTGCTCATTGTCAATTTCCTGCACGGACGTTTTCATCACATCTGCAATCTTTACCTCTCTCGCATCAAATGTACCATGAACATCGCGCCACTGAACCGTAAGTTCATCACCTTTATGCAGTCCGATGCTTTTTGCCATTCTGCTTCCGATGAGAGCCGGTATGCTTCCGTTATTGTTCATTAAAAGGAACGAAGGAATAGATAAGACACTCTGGTTCGAGTCAATTCCTTTGAGGAGGATATTCCGAAAACGGCCCTCAGGGTAAATCATAGCCTGACAGATGAGGATTGGAGTTGCTTCATTATTCTCAACAAGAGCCTGAAGTTCTGCGGGAATGGAAGCATGTGCATCTGCGGGCGTAAGTGGATCATAGGGATCATACGCTTTCACCCAGAACTGGCCGCCGCCATAGAGGGCGTCAATGGTCGCTCGTTCAACCTGATCATTCATACCGTTATACATACCCTGCAAAAAAATGATGGCAACAAAAGAAAAGGAAAGTGCGACGACATTGAGCCATGTTCGAAGACCTGCGCCGAGAAGATTTCGCAAAGCGAGTTTTGGAATAAGCACGGTTCACCTTACTTTCATGATTTCGTTTCATCCTTTTCGACTCTTCCGTCGACAAGGGTGATTTTTCTCTTGAGGTATGCTATAACCTTTTCGTCGTGTGTAGCAAAGACAAAGGTGGTTTTGAGTTCCTCATTCAACTGCAACATAGTTTTCATGATATTATGTGAATTCTCCGCATCAAGGTTGGCTGTAGGCTCATCGGCGAGAACAAGTTCCGGTTTTTTGACGACAGCTCTGGCTATTGCCACACGCTGACTCTGCCCGCCCGAGAGTTGTGCGGGCTTGGACTCGGATCGCTCTGCTAAACCAACCCATTCAAGAGCATCCATCACGAGTTTCTTTCGCGTGGATGAATCTTTGCCGAGAAGCAGCAAAGGAAACTCCACGTTTTCGAACACTGTGTAGACCGGCAACAGGTTGAATGTTTGAAAAATGAAACCGATATGGTTCTTCCGAAGCTGTGCAGCCTCCTTGTGTGAGAGCAGTTCCGATTTCTGTCCCAGCACTTCAGCACTGCCGTTAGTCGGAGCGTCAAGGCAGCCGATGATGTTCAATAGTGTCGTCTTGCCCGATCCGCTTGGGCCAACCAAGCCGAGGAATTCGCCTTTATCCACAGAGAGATTAATCTTATCCAATGCCTTAAGTGTATTGAGTCCCAGAGGATAGATTTTATTTAGGTTTTCCGTTTTTATGACTATTGTATTTTGCATATGTATTCCATTGTTCTTGCTTACGATTTCATTTTCCATCGTTTGATGGTGAGAAAAATACATCTCAATGATTAAACACGACCATAAGTTGAATTCCACTCCCTGCAAAGAGACTATTGCCTGTTTGAGTTTGATAGAGTTGAATATTGTTTGGATTCCAAAATCCGAGGAGATAAATGATCCAATTATCATATGTCCTTTGCAAAGTAAGAAGGCGGTACCATTCGTAGTTTGACCAGTCGCGATACAATATGGCCGATATTCGATCAAGGGTACCCAACGGGTAATTCAATGACAAACCGGAAAAGCCGATGCCGTTTTCCGGACCGAGAATGTTGTTTGGATGTTCATCCCGGAAATATTCAGTGAGGACGGTTAATCCATTTCCGATATCGAAAGTGTAATCGGCTCCTAATGTCCACAGTCTTTGATATTTCATTCCAGGAATTTCGGTTTGTTCATGGATAATTACTGCCTCGAACCATACTCCGATTTCTATGTCCCATTTTCCATCGAGCGCAAATCTATTTTCAGGAACGGAAAATTCCCCGGTGCCCGCCGGGATTCCCGTCAGATTGTTGAGATCGGCTTCACGATGATGATACGATATTCCCGTCTCACCGTTCAAGAAAGGTGTTTGTATTCTACCTCCATACTCAATGCTTTTCTTTTGTGTTGGTACAACTTCCCATCCTTTGGTCTCCTCGTTGCCGTAAAGTCCCCATAGCCAGACGTTGACATTGGTAAGCAAGTAGTATCGCGTGAGAAAACCATACACTCCATTAGTAAGCTGCAACGGATCGCGCGGATCAATCTTGTCGAACCACATGAGTGGCCGAAAGAGCGTTGCAGTACCGAAGCTTATTTTTTGCAGTCCAACACGAACTTCGAACACATCTGATGCAAGCCGGAACGATGCGCGGTATGGTTTTATTATTCCGTCGTATCCTGTGTGCTGGTTTTTTGCAAAGCTTTCTGTAGCGTACGCATTGAGCGACAAATCCACATCGGCATTAAGGCCGCTATTTATTTTTTGTTTCAAAGTCAGTTCAGGGATATAGCGAAGACCTGTTTGGGAAACCAGAGAGTTGTCGGGAGCGAACATAATCCATCCGGAAGCTTGACCGTCCAGGGAGGAAGTTTGTCCATGTGCTTGCGTGAACCCACAAGAAATAAGAACAAGAAAAAATATGCAGGTAGTTCTTGTTTTCAAATGTTCATTCCTGAACACAACGGGCAGCACCAGAAAGATTATTTCTATTTTTGATTTTGCCAATATGAAAATAAGAGTTCAATCAGATAGTCCTTAATATCATTGAGCGGAAACATTTCAGGCGCGGCAATATAGTTTGCAGCGATACCATCGAAGAGAACACCAATGAGATAACAATCGAGATCGGGTTTTTTTGATCCTGCTTGGATAAGCAGGTCACGCATTCTCTTAAGATAGATTTCGATGTACTGTTTACCTTTTCTTCTTAATATTTTTCGCCAGCTCTCATCGAGGTTCAACCGCAATGAGAGTAGAATCAATAACGGTTCCTTTTCCAATAACCCCAGCCATCCATTCATAAAGGAAGTAAGTTTTTCTTTGGGGTCTCGTGCATCATCATCCTGGTTGAATTTGGGCAAAAACCTATCTATCTCTTCGTCGATGATCGCTAGCAATATATCTTCTTTAGTATGAAAGTGGGAGAAAATGAGACCTTTGGAGACTTTGCCTTTTTTTGCAATCTCATCCGTAGTGGTCGCTGAAAAACCTTTCTTTGCAAACAATTCCAGCGCAGCTGAAATAATAGCGCTACGGCTTTTTGCTTTCATTTGTTTGGATAATAACTTTGATCGTGGCGACATGATCGTATTCCCATATATGACTGACTACTTAGTCAATATAAATAAAAGAAGAAAGGAAGTCAATGCTTCTACATGAATACTTTTTTTAGGATTTGTGTCTTGATTGAACAGAAGGAGCGATTAGCCAGCCTCCAAAAGAAGAACCATCTGAACCTGTAAGAGGAGTTAGCAATGCAGTTGACACTTGAAGATCAGAACCAAGAAATGCGTTAAAACAATATTAGGAAATTAATGTATTGGGAGAAGCAAACATATTAATTCATTTCTGTAATCGTTCCTTCGGTATGGAATAATTTGGGAAAATATAGTATTAATATTGCTTCAATGGCATTTTCAAATTACATTTTTGTTGTTGCTTTCCTATGGTTACGATTTTATGGGCACATAATGTGCCCCACGTTGGAGGAAAAAGCAAACATTACTGCGGGAGTAATTCAGCGGTAGAATGCCAGCTTCCCAAGCTGGACGTCGCGGGTTCGATCCCCGTCTCCCGCTCTTCCAAAATGGCCCGCAAATAAAATGAGCGGCTGCCATTTTGAGAATCC
>Ga0182021_10003065_pt1 | contig 19626 bp, 18 predicted proteins | sample 612E3MmetaG_FD_120493 | JGI IMG/M metagenome (GOLD analysis project Ga0182021, IMG submission 120493) | Permafrost microbial communities from Stordalen Mire, Sweden - 612E3M metaG (Illumina Assembly) | ecosystem: Environmental > Terrestrial > Soil > Wetlands > Permafrost | place: Sweden... | reverse complement strand
TCCGGCGAGCCTCTCGGCTACAACCTGGAGGCTGCGGCCGTGTACGAGCAGCCGCCGGCTCCTGGGCAGCCCTATCGCCTGCCTGCGCCGCCAATGGCTCGCCCCGCGGATGTCATAGGCGGTCTTGCCTTCGCACTTCTGGGACTCGGCGCGCTGGCGTTCATGCCCCCGCTGGCGCTGGGGTTCAGCGGGGCAGGTGCGTTGGGCTGCGCGATCGCCATGATCCGGTCCCGCCGCGGGCCTGCGATCAACCGCTGGCTCGCGACTGCCGGGATCATCCTCGGCCTCGTGGGACTCGCACTAGCGTTCCTTGTGATGGCGGACTTTTCCACCGGCTACGAGGTGCTGCGTCCCTCCTGATCCATGGGCCCGTCGCGCAGTAACCTGGAAGCCACGAGGAGGACCGATGACCGCGTCGCCCGGCCGGGACTACTTCCAGGCCCCCGCGCCCGGCTCCGTTCAGCAGCCCGTGGGGTTCGGCTTGGGCGACGCAGGTCTGGTGGCCACGCCGTTCTTGCCCATGGTCACCCTGCCCCTCGTGTTCGCCGGCGTCATCCTCGGCGTCCTCGCAGCGGTGCTCACCCTGCTGATCTTCCTTGTCGTCATGCCAGCCTCGGTGACCATGAGTCCCTCATGAGCCGACCCGACGCCCGCGACTCGGCTCAGGACGATCGATGACTACCCCGAGCTGGGACTATCGCCAGCCTCCGGAGCCTGATCCCGCCCATACGGGGCGAGGTCCGGCGGGCGAACCGCTGGGCTACAACCTCGGCGATGTTCGGTACGAACAGCCTCCGACGTTGCTCCAGCCCTCAGGAGGGTACGCACCGGCGCCCCTGTCCACGAGTCAGGCGACGGCGGGATTCGTCGTGAGCCTCGTCGGCCTCGTGTCCATGTCGTTCCTCAACGTGATCGCCTCGCCGGCGATCATCGTCGGACTGGTGCTCAGCGCGATCGCCCTGAAGCGCTGCCGGCAAGGTCTCGCCGGGGGCCGCGGCTTCGCGATCGCGGGCCTTGTCCTAGGCATCCTCGGAGTGCTGCTGACCGCACTCATGCTCGTCTTCATCGTGTCGATGATGGCCTGGGGCTTCTGAGATCGAGCACCAGCCGGCCGTATCTGACAAACCCTGAGCGCCCGGCGCCCGGCCGCTAGCCTGAACCGCACAAGGAGGGCCGATGAGCGCGTTGTCCGGCGGCGAGTACAGCCAGCCCCCCGCGCCCGACCCGGGTCGGGCGCCCCATGACACCAGCGAACCGCTGGGGTACGACTCCGACGACATCCAGGGATATCAGCAGCCTCCACTCCCCCTGGTGCGGCCCGCCAGCACGTACGACCTGGACCCTGTCCTGCCAAGCGGCTACACGTGGGACCCGCCCTCGGCCGGCCCGTCGATCGCCGGCTTCATCCTGAGCCTCGCGGGTGTCGTGAGCGCGATAGTGATGCCGCTCCTCATCGCTCCGTTCGCCGTGGCCGGGATCGCCGTGAGCTTCACTGCCCTCGTGCGGTGCCGACTCGGCCGGGCTCGAGGCCGGGCATGGGCTGTGGCCGGGCTCGTCCTGGGCGTGGTCGACGTTGCGCTGGTCCTGCTGATGATGCGGCTCCTGATCGCCTGGATGACGACGATCCCTGGATGACGACGACCGACCCAGGCCTCAACAGCCGCAGGCGGCCACGACGCTCGTCGTACGTTCCAACCAGTCACGGGCTGCGAGCGCCTTCTGGGGGACGACGTCGTTGGCGATGAACCCGAAGACCACGAGACCGCCGTCCGCCGTACGGGTGAAGCCGGCCAGAGAGTGCACGCCGGTGAGCGTGCCGGTCTTGGCGCGCACGGCTCCGCGGCCGGCGCCTTCCGTCGTGGGGTCGTCGTAGCGCGCGTGGAGCGTCCCGTCGGCAGCAGCCGTCGGCAGGCCGTCGACGAGCGCACGGAAGCGGGTGTCGTTGAACCCCTTCGCGACCGCGAGCGACAGCACGGTCGCCGACGCCAGGTTTGCGCGGGACAGTCCGGAGCCGTCGTCGATCTTCATCCCGTCACGCCACAGCCCGAGGGTGACCAGCTGTGCCTGCATGGCGGTCTGCGCCGCGGTGATCGACCCGGCCGCTCCCGCCGCGCGGGCGATCTGGCGGAAGATGACCTCGGCGCCGTCGTTGTCGGAGTGCAGCAGGATCTCGGAGACGATGAGGTCGAGGGGCATCGACTGTACGGAGGCGATCGCGGTCGCGGCTGCAGCGGCCGTGCCCGCAGCGACAGCCGTCACCTGAATGCCGCGCGTCTTCAGCTGGGCGGCGAAGGCGTTCGCCGCATCGCCTGACGGGTTCGTGCCGTGCACACCGCCCACGATCCCCTCGTCGACCCACAGCGCTGACGTGGGCGTCGCGAACTCGTGGTAGCCGGCCGTCCAGGCCGGGTTCCAAGCGGGGCCGGTGAACAACGAGTCGTCGTACGCGAGCGACACAGCGGTCTGGCCGCTGGCCTTGAGCGCCTTCGCCGTCGCGTCGGCGAGGTCACTGATCGAAGCGCGCTGGGGGTAGCTCGCGGTCGTGGAGCCACTCAGGTACGGGTCTCCCCCGCCGACCAGCACGATCTGGTTCCCCGTACCGGCGACAACCTTCGTGGTGAACCTGTGGTCCGGTCCGTACGCAGCCAACACGGCAGCACTCGTCAGGAGCTTGAAGGTCGAGGCCGGCGTCATCAGCGTGTCCGCGTTCTCGCCGGTCACCACCGTCCCCGTGAGGGGGTCGATGACGACCATCCCGTCTCGCGGTACGGACGAGCGGTCCACCGCGCGCAGCTTCGCCAGCAGTGTCGCACCGTTGGGCAGCTTGCCCTGGCTGGCCGTGGCTGCGACCGGGGTCGGGGTCACGGGGCTGGGCGTCGGGGTCGGCGTCGGCGCGTACAGACTGGGGTCGATCGTGGGGCTGCCGCCGTCGGACCACAACCCCGTCGCATAGAGAATCCGGGGCCCGCCGAACCACACGCCCGCGGCCACGGCGAGGACGAGGACCACGGACAGCGCCATCGACCCTAACGCTCGTCGTGGCACAGAGTCCTCCCGGGCGGCTATCCTGCGAACCAGTCGAACATTACAGAAAGAAGCTGAACATGGCGGATGACCTCAGGCGGCAGCTTCACATCGAGAACCCTTCGGGTCTTGTGTTCGACGTGACGATCGAGATCCCACGCGGTTCCAAGAACAAGTACGAGCTCGACCACAAGACCGGCCGCATCCGGCTCGACCGGACGCTGTTCACATCTACGCAGTACCCCAGCGACTACGGATTCATCGAAGGCACCCTCGGCCAGGACGGCGACCCGCTCGACGCGCTGGTGCTCCTTCCCGAGGCCACCTTCCCCGGCGCGCTCATCGAGTGCCGCGCCATCGCGATGTTCCGCATGACCGACGAGATGGGCGGCGACGACAAGGTCATGTGCATCCCCACGGCAGACAGTCGCCAGGACTACCTGCGCGACATCGGTGACATCCCCGAGTACCAGCTGCTCGAGATCCAGCACTTCTTCACCGTGTACAAGGACCTTGAGCCCGGCAAGTCGGTTGAAGGCGCGACCTGGGCCGGCCGCGCGGCGGCCGAGGCTGAGATCCTGGCGTCGTACGACAGGGCCAAGGGCACTCACTACGAGGCCCACCACGTGAACCTGGCCTGATCCTCCGCCCGAACGCCATATGAGAATCCGTCTGCCCTCAGTGGGGCCGGCGGATTTCGTATTCCAGGATGATGCGGAACCGCCAGCGCCTCAGGGCCGGTCGGCTAGAGCGAGAGCCCGACGGCGAATCCGCCTGCCGCGCCGGCCAGCGCGAGCGAGAGCTGCAGCAGCCCCAGTCCGACAGCGAGGCTGAACCTGCCCTGCTGGATCAGTCGTACGGTCTCGAAGGACGTCGTCGAGAAGGTGGTGTAGCCGCCGAGGAAGCCCGTACCGATGACGATCTGCCAGTCGGGCTGCGCCACGTGCGCGGCGACGAGGCCGGCGATGATCCCCAGCGCGATGGCGCCGGTGACGTTGATGATGAGGGTGCCGATCGAGCCGATGGACCGTACTCGGCCACGGATCAGCCCGTCGACGACGAAGCGCGCGACCGCCCCGAGGCCCCCGCACAGGGCTACCAGCAGCATCACCATGACCGTCGACCCCCGAACCTGATGCCGGCGGCGCAGAGCAGCACCCCGCCGACCAGGGTGCCGGCGAGGTAGAGGACCGCCCAGCCGAAGCGGCCGGCGTGGGTCAGGAGGACGGTCTCGACGGCGAACGACGAGTAGGTGGTGAAGGCGCCGAGGAAGCCCGTTCCGAAGTGGAGCCGCGCCAGGCGGTGCCAGCCGTGGTCAGGGCCCGAGACGGTGACGCGCTCGAGCAGCAGGCCGAGTAGGAACGCCCCGAGCAGGTTCACCGCGAGCGTGGGGATCGGCAGGCCGTCGGTCTTGGGGATCCACAGCGAGAAGAGGTACCGCGCCGTCGTACCGAACACTCCGCCGAGGAAGACCACGTAGATGTAGCGCCACCGAAGGTGCAGCGGACCGTGGAAATGCCCTGTCGAGTCGACGTCGGCATCGACCGGCAGTTCGGGATGGGTGTCGGTGTGGCCGTGGAAGACACCGGGGACGAGCTCGTCGGGACTCGCCTTCCGACTGGCCGCCTTCGTCACGACGACAACCCTAGGGCGAGGCCGTCGCCCATCTCGTCGACGTCCACATGCGGTTGAATGTGCCGGTGCCCTTGCTGATGCTGATCGCTCCGTCCCTCAACCGCGTGTACGCGGGTGAGGCCCCACGCCTTGCCGCCTCGGAGCTGGCGGTGACCGCCGGCGTTGAGGTCGAGCCGGTGGTGATCGCCGGTGTCGACTACCTGCGGATCCAGGCGGAGGACAGCGAGAACCTGCGCGGCATCGTCGCTGTCCAGTCCGCCAGGCTCGGGCTGTACGAGGAGGTGTCCGGGCTGCTCCGGCCGATCGAGCTGCCGGTGGTTGACGTGCTGGACGAGGACCTGGTGACCATCCCCAAGTACCCCGGCAAGACGAACGAGCAGCTCACGCGCCTCCTCCTCAACGTCACGCTGTCTCAGGTCGTCGCGGGTCAGGGAACGCGGTCGGTGCTGGATCCCTTGTGCGGCCGCGGAACGACGCTGCTGCAGGCGTGGCGCCTGGGTCACGACGCGGCCGGGATCGAGTCCGACCAGAAGGCCGTCGAGGCGTTCGCGGCGTACCTGAAGACGTACCTGCGCCGGAAGCGGATCAAGCACACCGCGGAGATGACGCCCGTACGTCGCGAGGGCAAGTCGCTCGGCAAGAGGTTCGACGCCGAGGTGACCGTCGACGGTCGGAGCATGTCGCTCGGCGTCTTCACCGGCGACACCCGCCAGTCGGCCAAGCTGTGGGGCAAGCGCCGGTTCGACGCGATCGTGACTGATGCGCCGTACGGGATCGTGCACGGGTCAGTCAGCGATGTACGTGGGGGCGGCCGCGACCGCTCCGCCTCGGGACTGCTCGCCGACGCGATCCCGGTCTGGGCCAGTCAGCTCCGCAGCGGCGGTGCGCTCGGCATGTCCTGGAACACCCTGGGCACCCCGCGCGAGCGCCTGGCCGAACTCCTGACAGCCGCCGGCCTCGTCGTCCGCGACGACGGACCCTGGCGTCACTTCTCCCACCGCGTCGACTCGTCCGTCCACCGCGACGTCATCGTGGCGGTACGCGAGGTCTGATCCCGTCTTCCGTGATCGGCGGGTTATGGGGACGCTCGCCTTCTGCCCGGACCGCGACTTCCGTGTTCGGTGGCTTATGGGGCGTCCACGACCCTCCATAACCTGCACAACACGGAAGTCGCCTTGTGTTGCTTCCCGCCTCCCGCTGATAACCCACCGAACACGGAAGTCAGACGCCCAGCGCGCGAGCGATCCGATCCATCACCTCGCTCGGCCTGGCCATGATCTCGCCACCGAGCCACCGTACGAACCTGTTGCCCTCGTCTCGCAGCACCTGTTCGCGCTGCTTCTCCGCCACGAGGTCGTCGCGACTGGCGTACTTGAGCTTTCCGTCGCACTCGCCGACGAGTCGCGCGTCACGCCAGTAACAGTCTGGGTAGAACGTCCCGCTGGGCGTCACGATCTTCGCTTGGAACTCCGGCATCGGCAGACCTGACAGGTGCAGGTGGCCGGCCGTGAGCGACTCTGCGGCCGACTCCCGGCACGGCTGCACGCGCTCGATGGCCGGGAGAAGCTGAGTGCGCCAACGTCGACCCACCGGATCCGACAGGGCCTCCCGAACCGCGCGGACCAGTCGCGGACTCACGTAGTCGGATCGGCGCGGCGACGTGACGAACGACGCGACGAGCCGCCGTCCTGCGGCGTCAAGGATCACGAGCGCCTCGGGCAGCGACAGGCCCGCGGAGAGGTCGACAGCGGTCCGGGCCAGCGACGTCACGAGATAGCCGTCCCGGTCCCGAGCGACATGCGAAGCCGGAAGCGACGCAATGTGCCACTCAGCGGCAGGGTGGCGCGCTCCGTTGCCGGTGGAGGGCAGCGTGAGGGAGACCGCAGACTCGTCCCAGTCGTGGAAGCCGGGAGACGGCAAGCCCCAGAACACCGCCGCCGAAGCGTGGCTCATCACCGCGTCCGGGTTGGCCACCTGCTCGGCATGGGCACGCACGAGGTGCTGCCCGGCCGGTTCGTCGGGCCAGCTCTCGGCACTGACGAAGACTCCCCGGCGGAGCCGGACCAGGCGACCGTTCGCCACCTGGGTCGCCACCATGGCGCGCGTCACTCCGGCAGCCAGCAGCAGCGCGCGGGTGACGGGTTGGGTGGGCAGGGTCCATGGCCTGGGGGTGCGCATGCATCGAGTCTGGCGACATCCCCGCCGATGCAGGAAGTTATGCACAGCCACGGGGGGGGCGGGCTGTCTCGGCCACAATGATGCCCATGAGCGAACACCGCGTCTTGTACCTGATGCGTCACGCGTCCGCCGACTCCTGGGGGATCCTTGGCGACAGGAACCGGCCGCTCACGCCCGCGGGACGTGCGGAGGCTGAGCTCATCGGGGGGCAGCTCGCCGGCTCGGGCATCCAGTACGTGGTGGTCTCCGCAGCCGCTCGTACACGTCAGACCGTCATGAACCTCGGGCTGGGCGTGGATGTCGAGCCGAGCGACCACCTGTACGGGGCGGGCAGCGGCACGATCCTCGACATCATTCACGAGCTCGACCCGGCGCTGACCTGTGTGCTCGTCGTAGGTCACTCGCCGAGCATCCCGACGCTGGTCCACATGCTCGCCGACGAGGGGTCCGACAGCGAGGCCCTCGACCTCGTGTCCACGCACTTCCCCGCCGCCACCTGCTGCCGGTTGGAGTTCGACGGGTCCTGGGCCGACCTCGAGTCCGCGAGCCTCACCCGTACGTACCGCACGAGGCTCCCCCAGAAGCCCTAGTGCCTCCTCGGTTCCTCAGACCGTTCCCTGGTGGAAGCGGCGGCGCCACGCCGACCCGTCGTACTGCCACACCGACGAGCACAGCGTCTCCTCGCCCGCGCGCCGCAGCCGGTACCGCAGCAGCAGCACATCTGCCGACAGCCGGTCCGCGCCCAGCACCGTCAGCTCGACCGCGCCCGGCAAAGAGACCGCACGGGCAAGAACAGACCCACGCGTACGGATCGCGCCGCCCGGCTCGTAGGCCACGTACTCGGGGTGCAGCAGCTCGGCGAGCCGGTCCCGGTCGAGCAGCACCTCGTCGGTCAGCAACGCGCGCTCGAGGGCGACCACGGTGGTCTCGACATCGTCCTCGGGGGCGGGCCACCGGCCCGACGCCACCGGTACCACCGGGGTCTCCGCCGCGCTGAACAGGTCCGGCTCCGGGTCGGGCTTCGTCGGCCCGACCGCGAGCGAGATCGCGGGAGCCGACCCGGCGATGAAGCCCGGTCCGTGAGGCACGACCAGGCCGTCACGGTACGCCGTCGCCGCAGCCCTCGCGAGGTCGTCGGCCCTCTCGTTCAGGGAGTGGCCGGCATGGCCCTTCACCCACTCGAACTCCACGACACGGCTGGTCAGCTCCTTGTCGAGCTCCTTGAGCAGGTCGATGTTGAGGACGGGCTGGCCGTCCGCCTTGCGCCATCCCCGGCGCTTCCAGCCGGGGATCCACTTGGTGCAGCAGTTGATCGCGTACTGCGAGTCGCAGAGCACTCGCAGCTCCTCGCCGCGCGTCTGCCGCAGCAGGTCGAGCACGGCCATGAGCTCGCCCATGTTGTTCGTGCCGTGCGCCCAGCCGCCAGCCGCCCAGCGGTCCTCGTCGACGAACCACGCCCAACCGGCCGGGCCGGGGTTCGACAGGCTCGACCCGTCGGCCGCGGCAATGATCATGGCGTCATCCTGGCAGACGAGCAGGCGTCCGACAGTCGGCGCCAGCGAGCCGGTCAGGCTCACTTCACGTACACCAACGCGTTCACGCCGCCCGTACAGACCGTGTACGTGCCGCGCACACAGGCCATCTGGTAGTCCTTGTTGGTCGCCGGGGAGTTCGCTGTCACGGTGAAGCTCCCGGTCGCGCCGGCCGGGATCGCCGCGGCCACGTTGAGCGCGAAGCCGCAGCTCGTCGTCGAGTTGACGGCCACGGTCGTCGAGCCGGAGCACAGGGCCGCGCCCGCCGGCGGGAACGCGTCGGACGGGACCGCGGACGGTGTCACCGTGGCGCTCTGCGCCTTCGACGGCGTCCCGCTGGCCTTGCTGGCCGATGCCGAGGGCGTCAAGGACGCGGACTTCGACGGGCTCGAACCAGCGGTCGGCGAACCTCCGCCGGTGAACCACAGGATGCCTCCGGCGATCGCCGCGATGACCAGGAGCACCAGCAGGATGATGACGCCCCGCGAGCCCGCGAGGTTGCCGCGCGCGGGCCGAGGGGAAGACGGCGGCAGGGGAACGTACGGGCGTTCCGACGGCAGCAGGTCGGCCTCCGGAGTGCCCGGACGGTACTGCCAGGCGGGCGCGGGCATCAAGGGCGGCGGTACGGGTCGCACCGCGGTCGCCTCCGGGTCCCCCTTCGCGCCGGGCGACCGGAAGAGGTCGTCACCGGGAGCGGCCGGTGGCTCCTCGACGGGGCGACGGTACAGGTCGTCGGGGATGGCCGGACGGTCCAGGTCCCACGCGGGAGCGGCCGGGCTCGTCCTCGGCTCGGCCGACATCCGTGCCCCGCACGACGGGCAGAACAGTGCTCCGTCGGGCGGCTCGGTTCCACACTGTGGACACGCGGTCATGGGTGCCGAGTGTAGTGGTCGGGGCAGGTCGAACCCGGGAAACCGGCGATCACCACGTGCCGCCCCCGCCGCCGCCGATGCCGCCGCCGCTGAACCCACCGCCACCGCCGGAGAATCCCGATCCGCCGCTGGAGCCGGCCGTGGGCGTGTAGACGGCCGAGTCGAACGAGTTCCCCAGGCCGGTGAATATCCCGGTCAACGAGTTCGACCCTGTCGCAGCGAACATCGTCTGGAGGGACGCGTTGCTGCCGCCGGAGTACCAGGCGGGAGTCGACATGGGTGCGCCACGGTCGACCAGCTCGGCGAACACCGAGACCCAGTGGTCGACGCAGCCGAACGCGATGGCGTAGGGGAGGTAGTGGGAGAAGATGTTCTCCGCCTCTTCGAACGCGATCTGGTCGGCCTCCGCGGTCTCGAGGTACAGCTTGAACCCGAGGGTCTGCGACAGCAGGGCGCTGCCCGCGGGAGTCCTGGCGGGCAGCCACCACCGGGCGACGAAGAGGACGACGGCGAGCAGGAGCACCGGGACGGCGAGCAGGCCCCACCCGAAGAATGCTCCGAACCCGAGGGTGATGATCGAAGCGGTGAGGGCGACCACCGCGCCGACCGTGAGCACGGTCTTGGTCGAGTCGGGAGGGCTGGAGAACCATCCGGCCTCGACCACCGCCGCGTACAGGTCGTGGCGGACCTTCGACACCGCCAAGCCGAACGGATGGCCGGTCAGCCTGCCCGTACCGGCCTTGAGCGCGCCCTTCGGGAAGAGCGCGTCGAAGAGCTCCTGCTCGTACGGGACCAGCCCCTGCGGGTCGGCCACCACCTTGTGGATCCGCGGGATGTCCGAGCTCTTCCTGGCCTCGAAACGGATCAGCCCGCGTACGGCGAGATCCGTGAGCGTCGCCGTCACGTCGACGATGTCGGCCTTGCGATCCAGGAGGGTGCCGACCATGCCAGGGCCGACGGCATCCGGTGGGGAGAAGCGGACGGCGTACGGCACCTGACGGACCCGCCGCGTATCGGCGGTCTCGTTCGCCATCGGCAGCAGTCCGGGCGAGACTGCGGTGAAGATCTGGTCCCTGCCCCGCCACCACAGCACCACGCCGCAGACCAGGACGAGGAGCACCGACCCACCGACCACCGCGTCCTTGAGGGGGGTCATCTCGAAGGCCGGCGGCGGGGTCGAGTGCGTGCTGTACGTGGGCTCGGCAGCGCTGAACGTTCCCCACGGCCATCCGGCGACGATCGCCATCCCCTGACCCGGCGCCAGGCTGTCCTGCCTGTACGTGGCGCTGCTGCCCGACCCCGAGTCTGCACAGCTCCCCGAGTAGGTACTCCCCTGCAGACACTGGGTCGCAGAGATCTCGGCGTCGGAGGTCAGCGTGACGGTGATGTTGGACATGGAGAGGGTCCAGCCGGTCCCGATGACGTTCCAGTACAGCTCGTCCATCCCGCTTGCGACGACCTTGGGGTTCACGACGCCGGACACCGTGTACGTGAGCACGTACGTCTGGTCACCGCTCACTTGGACGTCCGGGTTGCCGATCCGGACCATCAGCACGCCGTAGCTCGGTGCGCTGATCACCTGGTCCGCCGGGGCACCCGTGGGGCTGGTCACCCCGGTCACCGAGTAGTCCAGTTCCCGGTACTGGTCCTTCGTGCCCGTCGCCTGCCGGGTGACGAAGTAGACGTACGGTCCGTGGCCGGTCCCGACGAAGTGCACGTCGAACGTCTCGGTGACGGCGAGCGACCCGTCCGCCGCGATATGGGCGGCGATGTCCATCCGCGTGATCGAGTCCTGCCCTTGCCGAAGGCCCAAGGCGATCAGCCCGCCCAACACCACGGTGATCGCGAAGACGGCGATGAGGGCGGTCGCGACGTACTTCCGGCCGGCCGGCGGGCGGCTCACCAGCTGCCGCCGCCCCCGCCGCCACCGCCGCCGCCGAAGCCGCCGCCGGAGAATCCCGAGCCGCCGCTCGAGCCGGCTGTGGCAGCGGTCATGGCCGTGGCCGCGGAGGAGCTGAAGCCGTCCAACGTGCTGATGATGGAGTCGAAGCCGCCGGCGCCCCACGCAGCTCCGTAGCCGTAGCCGTACCCCGGCCCGATGTACCAGGTCGGTTGCGTGATGGGCACCCCCCGAGCAGCGAGGTCGGCGAAGATCTTCGCCCAGCGGTCCGCACAGCCGTAGGCGATCGCGTACGGGAGGTAGCGGGAGAAGATGTCCTGACCTTCCTCCCACTTGATCTGGTCGGCCTCAGCGGTCTCCAGGTACTGCTTGAAGCCCAGCGCTTGGCTCGTCATCGCACTGCCGACCGCCGAACGGACGGGCGCGAAGCGTGCACTGATCGCCACGGCGGCGCCGACCACCACGAGCGGGACCCCGACGACGAACCCGCCGTTGAAGCTGAGGAAGAACCCTGCGACGGCCAGGACGATGCCGAATGCGGACCGGACGCCGCGGGCCGACTGCGGGTTGCCCTTGAACCAGCCGACGGCCGTGACCGCGTTGTACAGCTCACGCTCGATGGACTGTACGGACTGGCCGAACGACTTGCCCTGCAGCTCGCTGCTCGTGACGACCTGTGAGCCGTCGCCGAACAGCGCGTCGTACAGCAGCTGCTCGTACGCGGTCAGACCCTTGGGCGGGGCCAGCCTGACGATCTGGAAGTCGCCCTTGGGGTCGGGCTGCTCGATCCGCCAGAAGCCGCGCGCCGCGAGGTCGACGAGCGTGGCCGTCACGTCCCTGGTCTCGGCCTTCTCGTCGAACAGCGTGCCGATCATGCCCGGCAGGACGCCCTTCGGCGGCGTGAACTGTACGGCGAACGGGATCGAGCTCACCTTGACCACCGGCGCCGGCTCACCGGCCACCGGCACGAGGCCGGGCGTCAGCCCCGCGTACATCTCGTCGCGTCCGCGCCGTGACGCCGCGATCAGCCAGCCGATCGCACCGAGCACCACGACGCCCGCAGCTCCGAGACCGATGGGCGAGGTCAGAGAGGCCAGCGGAGAGCTGCTGCTCGTCGAGCCGGTGTGTGTCTCGAACGTCGGCTCCGCGTTCACGAACGTGCCGACCGGCCAGCCGGCCGCGATCGCGAGCCCCTGACCGGTCGACAGGTTGGTCTGCGAGTACGTGGCCTTGTCGCCGGAGAAGGTGTTGGCGGTGCAGGACTGGTCGAAGTTCGCGCCCATGTAGCAGGTGGTCTTCTGAACGGCCGCGGGACCCGTCACGTTCACCGTGATGTTGCTGATCGGGATCGTGAAGCCGGTGCCGATGACGTTCCAGTACAGCTCGTCCATGCTGCTCGAGCTGACGTTCGGGTTGACGATGCCCTTCACCGTGTACGAGACCGTGTACGTCTGGGTGCCGGTCACCGTCTTGCTGGCGTCGCCGATCCGCAGCGCCGTGGTGCCGTACTGCGGCGTCTCGGTGATGAACGTCGTCGGGGCTCCGGTCGAGCTGGTCACGCTCACGAAGTGGTAGTCGTAGATGCGGTACTGGTTGGTCTGTCCGCTCCCCTGCCGCGTCGTGAAGTAGAGGTAGGGACCGTGGCCGGCGGTGGTGAAGTCCATGTCGAACTCCTCGGCCACCGTGATGGTCCCGTCGGTCGCCACGGACGCCGTGACAGCCATGCGTGTGATGGGAGCACTTGCCGCGTAGGCCTTTGGAGAGGCCACCGCGACAACCCCGAGAGCCAGCACCAACGTCGCGAGCACCAATCCCAACCGTTTCATGTCCTCAACGGTACCGGCGAGGTATGTCACGAGCGCCTCTAAAGACCCAGTGAGAGGATGTCGGAGACGAAAGGACACCATGGCAGCCCTCAAGGCCCAGCTCCGCAGCGATCTCACCACCTCGATGAAGGCCCGCGACGCGTTCCGTACGGGCGTTATCCGGATGGTGCTGTCGGCCATCCAGACCGAGGAGGTCGCCGGCACGAGCGCCCGCGAGCTCAGCGAGGACGAGGAGCGAGCCATCCTCGGCCGCGAGGTGCGCAAGCGCAAGGAGTCCGCGGAGCTGTACGAGGCGGGCAACCGTCCGGAGCTCGCCTCCAAGGAGCTGGCCGAGGTCGAGCTGCTCGGCGCGTACCTGCCGACCGCCCTCACCGAGGCCGAGGTCGACGCGATCGTGGCCGAGGAGGTCGCCGCTGCCGGCGAGGGCGTCTCGATGAAGCAGATGGGCCAGGTCATCAAGGCCGTCAACGCCCGCGCCAAGGGCCGCGCCGAGGGTTCCGTCATCGCCGCCAAGGTCAAGGCAGCGCTCGCGGGCTAGGTATTTGTTGCCGACGGGCTCTGGATCGCCAGTCGCGACGAGTCGACCACAGGCCCCGCGTTCGGGTCCTGGGTCGGCGTCGGGGCCGGCTGGTCTGGTGTCCAGCGCACGTAGCTGGTCCTGGTGAGCTCGATCGTCCCTGTGCCCCGTGCGTCGTACAGGAAGAGCCGGTCCCCGTCCTTGTGCCACGAGTGGGTAGCGGTCAGCGCGCCGATCACGTCGGTCCCGTCCTGGCACCCGACGAGCGTCCCCCCGATGTCGGTGAACTGCAGCTGATCGCCCGTCACGACGTACGTGCCCTGTAACGCGTTGCACGTGTCCTCGCCCAAGAAGATGTCGGTCCCGAAGATCGTCGCGTGTGGGAGGAACTGGAGGAACGGCGTGAAGTAGCCTCCCGCCTTCATCGGCACGCCCCGAACCTTCTCGATCCTCCAGCTGGTGTCGACCAGTCTGGCGGACAAGTTCGTCCAGGGCTTGCCCTCCCAGAGGACGGCTGCGAGGAGAAGGACGACGACGATCCCCCCGACGAGCCACGCTCTACGTTTCCGGCCGGGGCGTGGTGTCCGCTCATGCGCCTGGAGCTGCATGTCTCCAGTACACCGCTGGCGTCGGGCCGTGGAGCCGGAACCCGAGCTGTGGTTGTTCTCGCGGGGCTGTGGGCAGCTCCGAGATCGAGAACCCGACTGGTGGTGCTTATCAGCGCACCATCGGGGCCGAGAACAACCACAGCTCGGGTCCTCGCCGAGGAACGTCCTTCAAGCATGCTCAGAAGAACCACGACTCGGGGTCTCCGCTGGTACCTCGCGCGGAAGTGCCGCCACGGCCACGTGCCAGCTAGTCGCGGACGTGCGAGTCCTCGGCGTCGGTCCGCATGAGGGCTGCGTAGCGGACGTGGGCCGCGTGGATCTCGTCCCAGTCCTCGGGGCCCGGGATCCCGATCAGGCCGGGGTTGGGCTCCTCGCCGTGTCCCTTGATGGACATGCCGCGACGCGTCGAGATGAATACCGCGCCGATGCCGATCACGGCCGCGCCCAGCGCGATGGCATACCGCACCCACCCCAGCGAGCCGGCCATCGGGAGCCCGACAATGGCGGGCGCGATGAGGACGGCGACGAGGTTCATGACCTTGATGAGCGGGTTGATGGCCGGGCCGGCGGTGTCCTTGAACGGGTCGCCGACGGTGTCGCCGATGACCGTCGCGGCATGCGCGGGAGATCCCTTCCCGCCGTGATGGCCGTCCTCGACGAGCTTCTTCGCGTTGTCCCACGACCCGCCCGAGTTGGCGAGGAAGATCGCCATGAGCGTGCCGCAGGCGATGGCGCCCGCGAGGTAGCCGGCGAGCGCGGGGGCGCCGAGGCCGAAGCCGACCGCGATCGGCGCCGTGATGGCCAAGAGGCCAGGGGTGGCGAGCTCGCGGAGCGAGTCGCGGGTGCAGATGTCGACGACCTTGCCGTACTCGGGCCTTCCCGTACCGTCCATGATCCCGGGGATCTCGGCGAACTGGCGGCGGACCTCGTACACGACCGCGCCGGCTGCCCGGCCCACGGCAGAGATGGCGAGCCCCGAGAACATGAACACGACCGAGGCGCCGACGATGATGCCGACAAGCGTCCGCGGCGAGAAGACCGCGGAGTCGTTGACGAACTGCTGGTACGCGCCCTGCAGAACGGTCTCGATGGCATCCGTGAAGGAGCCGAAGAGTGCGGTCGCCGCGAGCACGGCCGTCGCGATCGCGATGCCCTTCGTGATGGCCTTGGTGGTGTTGCCGACCGCGTCGAGCTCCGTGAGGATCCGCGAGCCGGCGGGGCCGACCTCACCCGACATCTCGGCGATGCCCTGCGCGTTGTCGGAGACCGGACCGAAGGTGTCCATGGCGACGATGACGCCGACGGTGGTGAGCAGCCCGCACCCGGCGAGCGCGATGGCGAACAGGCCGACGACCCCGGGCCCGCCGAGCAGGAACGCGGCGAAGAGGACGACGGCGATGATGACCGCCGTGAACACCGCCGACTCGAGCCCCAGCGCGATGCCGGAGAGCACCACCGTGGCAGCACCCGTCAGCGAGGTACGGCCGACGTCCTGGGTCGGGCGGTCCTCCGTACCGGTGTAGAAGCCCGTCAGGAGCAGGATGCCGACGCCGAGGGCGATGCCGAGGAGGACGGCCCCGGAGGCGACCAACCGCGGGTCGTCGATGGGGCCCGTGAAGGCGATCTCCGTGCCGAAGTCGGCGAAGTGGGACGGAAGATACGTGTAGGCCGCGACGACCGAAAGTGCGGCTCCGACGCCGGCCGACGTCATGAACGCTCGCTTGATCGTCACGAGGCCGTTCTCGTTCGGCCGGGGACGCGTGAGGTACACGCCGACGAGAGCCGTGAGAACGCCGACCGCCGGGATGACAAGGGGGAACACCAGCCCCGACGCGCCGAACGCCGCCTTGCCGAGGATGATCGAGGCGACCAGCGTCACCGCGTACGACTCGAACAGGTCGGCGGCCATGCCGGCGCAGTCACCGACGTTGTCGCCCACGTTGTCCGCGATCGTCGCCGCGTTGCGCGGGTCGTCCTCGGGGATGTTCTGCTCGACCTTGCCGACCAGGTCGGCGCCGACGTCGGCGGCCTTCGTGAAGATGCCGCCGCCGACCCGCATGAACATCGCGAGCAGCGCGGCGCCGAAGCCGAACCCCTCGAGCACCGTCGGGGAGTCTCCCGAGAAGCTGAGCACGACGATCGCCGTACCCAGCAGCCCGAAGCCGACCGTGGCCATGCCGACGGACCCGCCTGTACGGAACGCGATCCGCATCGCGTCGTCGCGTCCCGTCGCCTGCGCCGCAGCGGCGACGCGCACGTTCGCACGTACGGCCAGCCACATCCCGAGGTAGCCGATGAGCGCGGAGAACCCGGCTCCCGCCAGGAACGCCAACGATCGCGCGACTCGCAGCCAGATGTCCGAGCCGCGCTCAGAGTGGGCGGGGAGCAGGAGCAGCGCGACGAACGCGCCTGCCGCGAAGACACCGAGCGTACGGAACTGGCGCGCGAGGAATGCCGATGCGCCCTCCTGGATGGCCCGGGCGATGACCCGCATCGCGGGAGTCCCCTCGTCGGCACGCAGCACCTCGGTCCGGAACCACAGGGACATACCGATGGCCGCGGCAGCGAGTATCGCCACGATGGTGACGATCATGACATTGCCGGCGGACAGCGTCGTCTGCTCCGGGATCATGCGTGGCCCTTCCCTCCCGTCGTCGTCGACGGTCGATGGTGCCGCGCAGCCTACCGAGGACTTCAGCATGACCGACAGGTTTCGGGATGACCAGTATCCGAGAAGTTATAGAAGTCATTGCCCATGACAGCGGGGGGACATAGATTCCCCACAGGCCCGATCCCCCCAAGGAGCCCCCCGTGAACCCTCGCATCCTGAGCCGCACCCTCGCCGTCGCCATGGCCGTGACGATGACCCTCGCGTTCGGCCCGCAGGCGGTGGCAGCTCCCGTCGCGAAGCCCGCCTCGCCCACGGCACCGTCCGTGGCGCCGAAGCTGCCGAAGGATGCGAAGACGGTCGCCGGCCGGTACATCGTGCAGGTCAGCGGTGCCGCGACCGCCGACGGTGGTTCCGCCGGCGCAGCCAAGGCGTCCCAGGACCAGGTGCTCACCGAGGCGGGCACCGAGGGTCTGAACGTGCGACGTACAGCCTCGTTCACGAGCGCGTACAACGGCATGACGGTCACGGCGTCCGGCGCCGACGCGGACCAGCTGCGGGACGTGTCGGGGGTGCTGGCCGTGTGGCCGGTGCTCCAGGTGGCTGCGCCCGACCCGGTCGTCAACCCCACCAAGGACCTGGTGTCCGCGCTCGCGATGACCGGCGCCGACGTCGCGTACTCGGAGCTCGGCCTCACCGGTCAGGGCATCAAGGTCGGCGTCATCGACACGGGCATCGACATCGACCACCCGGACCTCGGCGGTACGGGCAAGCCCGGTACGACGCCGTTCCCCAGCTCGCGGGTCAAGTGGGGGTACGACTTCGTCGGTGACGCGTACGACCCGGCCAGCGCCGACCCCGCCAAGGAGACGCCGAACCCCGACCGCAACCCCGACGACTGCGCCGGCCACGGCACCCACGTCGCGGGGATCATCGGCGCGAACGGCGACTTCGCCACGGGAGGCGTGCGTGGCGTGGCGCCGGGGGTGAGCTTCGGCTCGTACCGCGTGTTCGGCTGCGACGACAACGCCGGCACGAGCACCGACGTCGTCCTGGCCGCGATGGACAGAGCGATCGCCGACCACATGGACGTCGTCAACATGAGCCTCGGTGACACGTACATGTCCTGGCCGAGCTACCCCACGTCCGTCGCGGCGCAGACCATGCAGAAGGCGGGCGTCATCCTCGTGGCGGCAGCCGGCAACGAGGGTCTCGACGGTACGTTCACGGCGAGCACCCCGTCGGTCTCCGACGGCGCGATCTCCGTGGCCTCGTTGGAGAACACGAAGATCCCCGTCCAGGCGTTCTCGACCTCGGCTGGAGCCAAGGTCGCGTACCTGCCGGCCGACGGCGCCCCGGTAACCCCGACGACTGGGTCCCTGGCATTGGCGCTCGCGGGGCCGGACGGTGATGGCGCGGCGAACACGGCCTGCACGCAAATCTCCGCCGACGTGAGGGGCAAGGCAGCCCTGGTCAGCCGAGGAACGTGCGGCTTCTACGACAAGGCGCTCAGTGCCCAGAGGGCGGGAGCCGCAGCCGTGATCCTGTACAACAACGAGCCCGGGCTGGCAGGCGCCACAGTCGTCGGGGACGAGCCGATCACGATCCCCGTCGTGGTCATCTCGCTCAGTGACGGCACGGCGCTGGCTACCGCGCTGACGTCCGGTCCGGTGTCCCTGACCTGGTCGCCGCTGTGGATCACGTCCGTCAACCCGGTCGGTGGGGTCGTGTCCGACTTCTCGTCGTACGGACTCGCGGCCGATCTCAGCCTCAAGCCCGACCTCGGGGCTCCGGGAGCCAACATCCTGTCGACGTGGCCGATTGAGAAGGGCTCGTACTCCACCCAGTCCGGCACCTCGATGGCGTCGCCTCACGTGGCGGGCGCTGTCGCGCTGCTATTGCAGGCGAAGCCGGAGCTCAGGGGCAAGACGACCAAGGTCCGCGAGCTACTTCAGACGACCGGCTCTCTGGCGCCCTTTACGAAGGCCCCCGCGAGCGGCGAGCTCGAGCCCGTACATCACCAGGGCGGTGGTCTGATCCAGATCGTCACGGCGCTCACGACGCAGCAGACGGTGTCACCCGGGAAGATCTCGCTGGGTGAGGGCTCGGCGGGGCCGAAGACCACGTCGATCACGGTGACCAACACGTCGGCGAAGCCGGTGACGTACGCCATCACGAAGTCCGACGGCGTCGCGACGGAGGGGAGCTACATCGACGCCTTCCTCCCCGACACGACCGCGACCATGTCCGCGCCGAAGACGGTGACGGTACCGGCGAGGGGCAAGACCACCGTCAAGGTCACGATCACGGCGCCGACGGCACACCCGACGGCGATCTACGGCGGGTGGGTCACGTTCACGGCGGCTGGCGCGACCACCCTCCACATCCCGTTCGCCGGGATGGTCGGCGACTACCAGTCGGTGACCGTTCTTGGCGGTGTCGGGCTCCCCACGTTGGAGTCCGACGCGGAGCACCCCGTGTACACGATGAAGGGCGGCGACTATCCCGCGGTCGCGCTGCACCTCGACTACCCGGCCAACAACCTGCGGATCGACATCTTCCGGGTGGGTTGGAGGGGTCTGCTCACCCCGATCGCCCCGAACTACCGGAACTGGGTCAACAGCGGTCCGACCGGCAAGGACCCGTTGGACGCTTACGAGGACTACACGTTCAACGGCACGTACACGACACTCGGCCAGAAGGGGAAGCAGTTCCCGATCAGGAACGGCACGTACGTGATCGTCATCACGGTCACCAAGGCCCTCGCCTCGGGCCACAGCCGAGGCGACTACGAGACGTGGACCTCACCCACCTTCACGATCACCCAGACCCCGTAGCTCGCGGAGAGAACAAGGCCAGGATCAGGAGAGCACCTGTACCGCTCGGGGAGAGCACCTGTACCGCTCGGGGAGAGCACCTGTACCGC
>Ga0182021_10003064_pt1 | contig 19629 bp, 16 predicted proteins | sample 612E3MmetaG_FD_120493 | JGI IMG/M metagenome (GOLD analysis project Ga0182021, IMG submission 120493) | Permafrost microbial communities from Stordalen Mire, Sweden - 612E3M metaG (Illumina Assembly) | ecosystem: Environmental > Terrestrial > Soil > Wetlands > Permafrost | place: Sweden... | reverse complement strand
GTTACGAAATGGTAGTGGATTTGATATGCACTATTCTGTGTCTTCCTGACCGCTCTCATACCCTCGTATTATACATCAAGCGGTAACCGCCCAGCAAGCTGTGGCGGAATTATCAAGTTAAAATCATATATAATGCTATTTTTAAAGCAAAGATGATATTGAGGGCAATATCATCATACATATATATTGACAAACACTTCCATTTATAACATTATCACCGGCGCTAATATTTTTAATTCTACCACTAAAAGATTGTGGCGGTATATAAACTGACTTTTTAGTGAATTTTAATGAGCGAATACAAATTTTTACCCACCGTTTTGATTTTAATAACAAAAACGCGAAATAATATGCTGAAATCTAAAATATCAATTGGAAGTTGTTATATTTTTGTCTCGCTGTTGCTTATTTTATTATTACCTTATCAGGTTTTTTCTTACGGTTCTTCTTCAGGTGAATTAAAAAAATATCTCCTTCTTATGGAAGAAAAGTTTTCCAATTACGGATGGAAAGATCTCCATCCACGTGAAATACCCTGGGAATATTACCGTACAACAAAATACAAAAGGCCTCTTATGTTCGTTAGTTTCGGAGACGGTTCAAAAAACTGCATTTTATTTTTTGGCGGCGTGCATGGAGACGAATTACCCTCAGTATATCTAATGTTCAAACTTGCCAATTACGTGAAAGAAAACCCTGTTTTGTTTAAAGACAAATGTATTGTTATCGCACCGCTTCTCAATCCCGATGGTTTCTTGTCCGCTTCGTCGACACGGATCAATTCCAATGGGATTGATATCAACAGAAATTTCCCTACAAGAGACTGGCCGGCCAAAGCGATTAGCCAGTGGATTGCCAAGGGTAAAAACAAGCGCTATTATCCGGGAGCAAAGCCCGCATCAGAACAGGAAACCATTTTTCAGATTGCTTTGATTAAAAGATTCAAACCGCAAAAAATATTGTCGGCACATTCACCTCTCAATTTCTTCGATTATGACGGACCTTCATCGGATCTGAATTCATTCGAAAAATGGATGGAACAGATCTGCAAGGAAATAAATCATCCTCTGAAGAAATTTGGATATTATCCCGGATCGCTGGGCAATTATGCCGGCCATGAACGCAATATTTTCACCCTGACACTGGAGCTGCCTTCATCTAATCCAGGGCAGGGAAAACATTACTTTGAACAGTTTCAGACGTCAATTTTAAAATTTATTAATCTGCCGGTTGTCGGTTCACCGCCGAACGTCAGGATTATCAATAACAATAAGTAGTTTTTGATTGTATTATGATATTTTTTTAAGAAAAAACTGAAGAGAATATCTTGCCAGAGTATTCATGTAATGAGGGGCGCTGGCCATCCAGGCTCCGATAATGAACACTATACAAGAAAGAGCATAAGTCGTAGGACAGCCAATCACGGCTATCAGCGGTTCTTGAAACCAAACGGCAAGAAAACTCAAAGCGAAAATTGCCGGCCAGCCCATAATGAAACTCAACACCATCAATATCAAACCGGCAATTAACCGCGGTGTTGGTCTTTCTTTGAATTCACTTAGATCAGCAGGTTTTTCCATTATCTTTTGGATAAATTTCTTTCCGGCAAGATATTGGCTAATTTTTTTTCGAATCATAAAACCTTATCCTTGGATACCAATTCGCTTGTAAGTTACCACCTTGCAGATGGTAACTTGCCGGTAAGGTAAAAACATCATTTCCTATGCGCTCCCCTGCGGGATGCGCTTCCGGTCTTTGGCTAACTTTGTTGGCATCGTCGTCGGCTTCCTCAACGTATGTATAATACGCCTCGTCGCCTCCGCCTTGCCGCCGCGTTATCCTTTGAAAGCAAAATGGTATGAAACAAGCCGGTCGTTCTACCGGCACGAACGATGACATACACGAGACATATTCTTTATGCAACGGCTTTTCTGCTTACAGTCATTTCTTGACAGAGTTTAGTAGTGATTATAAAAGTGTTCCGTAAAGAAAATTTTGATTTATTGGTAATGCCATGAATAACCAAACTAATGTCTGGGATTTTTTTGATCACTTATACTGCGTTTCTCTGCGAGAACGTGAAGATCGTCGCCGTTCGGCAATCAACGAATTTTCAAAAGTAGGACTTAATGATAGAGTTGAGTTCGTGCTTGGTGAACGTGATCCGTCCAAGATGGAACAGGGTGTGTATGAATCCCACATGCTTTGTCTGCGTAAGGGATTGGAGGCAGGAGCTGTAAATATAGTTATTTTTGAAGATGACGTGGAATTTGATCGTTTTGAACCGGAACGATTAAGAAGTTGCACTGAATTTTTGAAACAACATCCTGAATGGAAGGTTCTGCTTTTGGGTGCTTTAATTCGCTCGAGCCGTAGAACTACTAATCCTTTTGTGCAAAAAGTTCGTTACCAGAGCCTGACCCACGCCTATGTTTTAAATCGTCATTATGCGGAAACTTTAGCTTATGAGCCATGGAATGGTATTGTTAACGATACTCTGTTTCGGCCACTGACTGATGATGTATATGCAATTCATCCCATGTGCGCATTTCAAAAAGATTTTACCTCGAATAATTACAATTACCCCAAACTTGAGCTGTTTAGACGATGTTTAGGAGGACTGAAGAGGATTCAAAAGGCCAACGAATTCTATCAAAGACATAAATTCGGTGTTATAGCCGCCCACATTGTAATTATTTTATCTTTGCTAATTTTTCTCCTAGCGCGATAATCTTTAGAATTGTAATTTTTTACTTTTGGCTCTTTTTTTGATCGTGTCCGTCAAATGGTCGCAGATGGCCGAGGCAAGCTTTTTGTTTGACGTTCCGTTCACGTGTATATAATCTCTAAAGACGGCATTGGAGGACTCCTTGAATATTCCACTCAGATCATGGAAACAAAGGGAATTTGCTGTTGTTCTACCTGCACATTCCGGAGAATTCTGGTTCTTACATCATTCGTATATTGCAGGGCAAAGCGCGCTTCATTTTGCGGCCACCCCGCAAACATATTCTTTTCCACCTCCAGCCATTTCCAGCCATTTCTTGACAGAGTTTAACGCCCATAATATTATAAAAAAGCAAAGAACAATGTACTTGATCGAGGATATAGTGAAGAAAGAAGCCAACGGCTGGGATTATTTTGATCGCATCTACTGCATTTCTCTGGAAGATCGCGAAAACCGGCGAGCGGCTGCCGCTGCTTCGTTTGCCAACGTTGGACTGACTGGAAAAATCGAATTCATCCTTGTCCAGCCCCATCCTTTAAATATCGAACAGGGAATGTACGAATCTCACATGACCTGCCTGCGCAAAGGACTGGAGGCCGGCGCAAAGAGCATCGTCGTTTTCGAAGACGACGTCATTTTCGACCGCTTTGATGCTGAACGCTTCCGGCAATGTACTGAATTTCTGGCTCAACATCCGGATTGGAAAGTGCTGCTCTTGGGAGCCTTAATACGCGCGAGCAAAAAAACGGCCAATCCGTTCATCCAAAAGGTGCGTTACCAGAGCCTCGCGCACGCATACGCCTTAAACAGATATTACGCGGAGAGCCTCGCTTACCGTCCATGGGAGGGGGCTGTCATCGACACTCTGTTTCGGCCGCTTAAAGACAACATTTATGCCGTTTATCCCCTGTTTGCGTTTCAAAACGATTTCATTTCGGACAACGACAAAAAATACAAGGGGCTGGAACTTTTCCGGCGACTGTGCGGCGGATTAGAGAGAATTCAAAAGGTCAATGAATTCTATCTACGCCACAAATTCGGCATTATTGCCGCCCATGTCATAATTCTTTTATTTCTTCTGATTGTTATCCTTTCGCGATGAATCTGCCGTACCATTTTTTTAGAAGGGCACGGGAAGAAAGATTTCAGGGGATTCCCAGTCGCGGATTTAACGAAACCGTATCCTGAAATTTTTATTGAACCAAAACGGGCCCGCAAATCCGATGGGGACAAGATAGCGGCCGGATATTATATCCATTACCACCATACGTCCATTTTCAGGTGGGCCCGATATTAGCGAAGCAATGGGATCAAATTCGGATTCCTTAACCGATAAAGACACTTTTACCGAATAAGATTCATGAATCTTCTCCTTTGCCCGCAGGAGCCAGACAGGGTTGAGCGTGAAAAACTGTCCCATACCACTCGCGTTAAACATCTTTCTGTCAAACACGGGAGACGGCTTCAATTCTTTATTCATACGCTCGCCTTTCATCTCCAGCATCGTAATGCCTCGCCGCGTTACGCTCGCACTGATTTTATTACCTTCTTCATTAAAAGTAAACGTCCCCATCTTTTTAGGGTAACCCAGCAGCTCACGGCCGTAGATTAGCGCCGTGTCATCATCGACGATCATCCATGTGCAGTGAATTCCTTTGCCGAGAAGCGTCCGGACATGGATGAGCATGGCCGCTTCACGATACGGGACGGTGAAAGACGTCTTGGGGTAGTTCGCGATAAACAGCGTCGCCATAGGTGGATTTGTAGGCCACATGCCCAGCGGCAGCGCGGCGGACGCTCTCTTTTTATCAAGGGGGACGTCGGCCAGAAGAAATCGCGCGTTGTCCCACAGGTTCACTTTGTTTTTCCATTTCTCCCATGATTCTTCAAAGAATGTTTTCATCTTTTTTCTCCTTTATATTCACTGTGCCGTTTTATACCAATTAGATATAAAATATTAAAAGGTTGATTAACCAGGCATAATACCAAGAAAGCTTTCAAAAATTTATATTTTAATTTTTGAAAGCAACTTGGTATTAATCTTCAAATACTTTTACCTGGGGGAAAAATCGTCCAATGTGACAGTTGAACAGATTGATATGGTTCAATTGATTTGTCCCTTCATATATTTGCAACAACTTCGAATCGCGCAGGCGTTTTTCGATGCCGCGGTCATGCCTGAGCCCCGCCTGTCCCATAAGCTCAAGAGCAAGCTGGCAATTTTTGACGCCCATATCGGTCCCGACAATTTTCGCCATGGAACCGTATCCCGACGTCAGAAAGGCCGACTCCAGATTAAGGTTCTGCGCCATCATCTTAACAGCGATCTTCGGCATCAGCTTACTGTTTAAAAAAAGTGACGCGATTTTTCGTATAAACGCCGTTGGCATAAATTTCATGTAATAATAGACCACTTTATTAAGCAATAAAGCTGACAGGCCTCCGGATACGACATCGGCATATATCACCTCGGCATAACACAACCTTCCGAGTTTGTAGTTCATATACATCTGCGCGAGGAGATGTTGCACCCACTCATGGTTAATCAGAAGTTTGCCGTCGACGGTTGTGTTCAGCGCAAACTCAAGAGCGTCTTCATAAGCTCCGCGGGCAACCCCAGTGCCGAAGGCCGAGACGCCGGCGCGCGACATACCGAGAACCATATGAGATCCCTGCTCCACAATCTCCCGCTGCGGCACTCCTTGAAAAAAGGATTCATCGTTCAGCACGAATTCATCGGCAAGAAAACAATCGTCAAACCTAAGCTCGCTTGCCGGACAGACCCGCTGTCCCATCTTGTCTTCATGCCTGCCGAAAGAAAATCCTTTCGTGCCCATTTTTACGGCAAACGATACCATGGCCTCCGACGGCTTCTTCTGAGGTTCATAAGTGATCAGACAGCACCATGTCGACACATGCCCCATCGATATAAAAATTTTGGAGCCGTTCACCACGTATCCTCCTTCAACCCTGCGCGCAAAACAGGAGAGATTGGCCCTGTCCACCAGAACTCTGTCTTCCACGTCGGTTCCCGCGCCCGGCTCCGTGATTGCCAGGGACACTAGGCATGGTTTTTCGCGCTTTTCCCCGTCGATCACCTCGCCGATTACCCTGTTCACGAGAGAAAAATTTAAAGACAACAACAGACCGCTCACGCCCAGATAATGAACAAACATCACATTGGCAAACCCGACGCACACAGAGGCGAGCTCTTCGGTAACATACGGGAAGGCAAGAGTACTAATGCCCTTTCCTCCGTATATTTTGGGAATAAACATGGTATAGAACCCCCATTCATTCGCCTTTTGCATAAGTTCCCAAGGCATATAATCCGGGTCTTCGAATGTTCTTCTGTCCTGCTCCAGGACTATGGAACGTGCGACTTCATCATTAAACCTGCGCGCATAAGCGACCGCGTCTTTAACCTCCCGTACGATTCCCTTGGGAAGGCGCGTCGTGCACTGAAGGCTTGGACTTATATTGTCGTAGGGAGATTGTCTTTTATCGGGAGATGGATTCTTTAATGAAGTGCTCATCTTAACCTCCTGTGCCTGTTTCTGCTTTTTAAATATTTATATCCGCTGGCGATATTCGATAAAGTGTTCTGAATTATTACCCGATTCTGGGCCATGGCTTTGCTTCCTCAAGTTCAAAAGCAAGCTCTAGCAGTTCTCTTTCATGGCCGAAGGCCGCGCCGAACTGGACGCCCAGTGGCAGGCCGTTGGAACTGAATCCCATGGGCAGAGTTATGGCCGGAGCACCAGTGACATTTTGCGTGGGTGTGAAAACAACATATTTTCTGACCCGCTCAAAAGCCTCTTCAAAAGGCACATCCGGTCCCATATAACCAATTTCCGGAGTGGGATGAGCAAGAGTAGGATTGAGCAGAATGTCGCAGTCTTTGAAAATATCACTGTACATCCCAGTGTATCCGATCAAACGTTTTATAATAAATGGCAATTTAAAGAAATTTTTCTGGAAGAGACGGCTGATTTTTATCGTCCAATCCTCAAGCTTGCTTCTGTCAAAACCGGGGGCAATTATGAACTGTCCAAAAAATCTGATTGAGAATGCCATCATTCCCCAGTAGATGATAAAATCGTCAGCCATCTGAGCATTGCAGGGACAGGGAATCTCTATGACAGTATGGCCGAGTTCTCTGCATAGAGATCCAACGCGTTGGATCAAATCTTTTAATTCGGGGTGGCAGGGCGTTCCGTATGGCGTATCCGTAAAAAAAGCTATGCGCAGACGTTTTTTCCCCGGATGTTGTACAAGTCCGATCTCAGGCATTTTGGGATTGCGGCGATATTTTTCCGCGCCGGCGTAGAACGCTGCCGTATCCCGCACAGTTCGTGTCAGCACACCCTGATGAAGAATATTAACCGGCATTAAATTATCTCCTTCCACCCGTTCCAGCCTCCCCCGGGAAGGTTTTAGCCCCACGAGACCACAGCAGGCCGCGGGAATACGGATGGAACCACCGCCGTCGTTGCCGTGCGCAATAGGAACAACACCGGAAGCCACCAGCGCCGCCGAACCTCCCGAAGATCCGCCGGTGGAATAATCCGTATGCCATGGATTGCGCGTAATACCTGAAGAAAGAGGCTCGGTTGTTGCAGTTAAGCCGAATTCGGGTAACGCGCTTTTCCCCAGACAGATAAGGCCGAGCGAAAAAAATTGTTCAACAAATCTTTTTGATTTTTTGATGGGTTTTTTAGGAATGGCTCGCGAACCCCATAAAGTTGGTACACCCTTTACATCATCCGTGTCCTTGATAAAGGCAGGAACTCCGGCAAAAGGGCCGGGGACAATATTTTTAACCTGCTCACGAGCCGCGTCAAAAGTTTCCGTGACAATAGCGTTGAGTTGTGGATTCACTGCTTTTGCCCTTGCGATTGCGGCTTCAACAGTTTCGGCGGCACTGATTTCCCCTGAAGAAATTTTTTGAGCAACTCCAACCGCATCAAGGGTTCCCATAGCGTCATTACAAAATGCACTGATTTTTTTCTTTCCTTCACTCATTTGGACTCCTTTCTTTGTCATTCCCGTCACAGATGACCCCATAGTGACCTTCAGGTTCTTTAGGTTACGTAGGCGGGAATCCATTTGCGATTTCGTGGTTCTTTAGAGGCAATTGTCAAGAGTAAAAATGGCAACCTTGCTTTTTCCTGAGTCTTGTCTCGATTATCTCTTTCACCTACCAATCCACAGTATGTGGCAATCATCTATATTTATGATTACCAGTTGAAATGTGCAATGACAAGCATCAGCGGCACGGCTTTGCTATAACTAACATTTGTTTAAGATAATATGTCCGTCGTCCCACCCTTCTTATAACGGAAATCACATTTCTCGTCACCCTTGGCGATGGTCATCGTTCGACTCAGTCCCCAGCCTAACAGCTCGCTACCAATCTTGTCCGTAGCACACATATACGGTACCAATTCTAACGCGTTTTGTGCGCTGAGAAACTTGCAGATAGCACACTCGCTGTAGTCAACGCCATAGTCAAAGTCTCGGCCATTACCTTCTACATAGGTCATGACAAAACTCCCGGGATACTCACGCTTCTGAGATTCTATTGCCCACTTTTTCGCGAGTACTAAAGACCATCGGGAAAACCAAAAATACTCAATCATGCGGCGTATAAGTCTCGGAATAGCTTTCCATTTCGCTTCGCTCATCTCATAGATCAGTTGTCCAGCATCCTCGATTGTTCGGTCCTGTCTTTGTAGTACTCGATAAATGGCCAAATTTCGACTCGCTGGAAGCAGGAAGATCAGGAAAGGATTTTTGTTGCCAATATAGGGAATCTGTGGTATCAGGGCTTCATATTCATAGTGCGACTCTCTTATCAGGGCATTGCCTTGCTCCTCACCAAAGCGAGAAATAAGTATTTGCTTGACGCGGCCAATATATTTATCGAAGCCCTTCAACAGCCATAACTTCTGCGAAACGTAGTTTTCGCTCATTTTTACCTATTTCATTTTAAATTAATTTTTAATAACTTCGCTTTTCCAATGAGTTGAATACATAATAGCACTATTCAATTTTTTTAAAAGAGGAAAATACACTGTCTCATTGATTACGGATTGAAACATACATGACAGTATTCTGTCACAAAAGAGAATGAAAATAGCCTTGCTGACCCCTTTTATTATGAGTGTAATAATATCAATATGTTAGACTTCTGTTTTCAGGGGAAAGATTGTATATTTGTGGAGCTTGATGATTTGTTTCTTTCATGAAGAAGTGCTTCATTTCGTTGGTCGCTTTTTTCGTTTTGAAGGTTGATCAAGCTGAATTGGGGATGGCGGAGTTTTTAGCAGTTTAATCGCGATGAATACTCCGAGAATAAAGAGGATAATGCTTCCATACTGTCCTGGCGTAAGCCCGAGGTACCGGACGTCTCCTTTCTGGTCGACATCCAGCCGGAGAAAATCCAAGAAAAATCTTACGGGCGTATAGAGGATCAAGACTGCTGCGGAATAGGTTCCCGGTTTTACTTTTAGACGATGGAGAATAAGTGTCGTTGGAAACAGGATGAGTAAGGTAAATAAAAACTCATAGAATCCCAGATTGTGTCTGGATCCTTCGGGCTGTTGGAATGCCAGAAAAAAATTGCTTAATTTACCGGGATGATCAAATATGATAGTGCATCCAAGTCTTCCAAAAACCCATCCCAAAACCAAGCCCTGAAGAATGCACTCGGCATAGAGCAAAGGGAAACGGACTTTCTTTTTGTAAACGTAAAAAAGAAATCCGAATATTCCGCCGAAGAATCCGCCAAAAGAACTCAGCCCTGTCCAGATCTTCAACAAATAAAAGAGGCCTTGCCGGGAAATGTACTCCGGATGATAGAATACGGCCTCGACAAAATGAGCAAAAAAGAAAGCTGAAAGCAACGTATATAAGATGGCATCATCCATTTCTTCCCGCGGAATTCCAGCCTGTTTCGCCCGATAAAGACTGAGAGCTCTTCCGACAAGAATGCCTGTGGCAACTAGCACTCCAAAAGGACTGATATGAATCGAGCCTATATGAAAGAGTTCTACGGTTTTGATGTCAGGCAGCATGTTCGCTTAACTCCATTATTTTTAGGATAAGTTTGGGCAATTATTTTTTTGCAACTCGTACTTTAGTAAATATAGGTCACTTTCCTCAAATACCTGTATCACAAGTTAAGTTAGAGTTCAGCCATTTTTGATTATCACGAATTTATTTATTGTAATTTGGCTTTTTTAGAAAAACAAATTTACAGAAAAAGTGCACGCTAAGTTCATTGCGCGCCGGGCAGGATACTAACGGTATTACTCTTTAAGAACATGATAAAATTAGGTGCAGACATTTATGGAAGCCTGTCTGCACCTAATCATGGTCAATTAGAAATAGCACCTTGGATTATATTGGGAAGTTACTGTTCGCAGCATCCTTTTAACAATCACAGAGGTCTGTCTGGAATGGAAAATCAAATATAACCTGACCGGGGATAACTCCATTTATAGTACCCTTTAATTCCATATCCAGAGGTTCGCCTGTTGTATTGTCATATTTGATTTTGCCGTCGCCAGTAATGGACACCCACGGAGAAATTACCGCAGTGTTATCTCTTGGATTTTGATAAGTGTAAAATCCATCGAAGCTACCGCCGATCCCCTGAATCTTAAATTCCTCTATTTTGGCAGTTCCCTTAAAGTCATCGTTTTGAATGGAGCCGACAATAAAATAGAGAGTGCCATAATGATCAGTAGTAGTACACTTTGGGTTAATCAATTTATGTTTGGCCCCTTGTGGGGTCACATACGTGGTCTCATCCGTGGTCACATGCATCTTAAACATCAAGACAAAAGATTTTTCCAGGTCATAGTCCAGATTCAAAACATCTTTTGCCGACTTAAATTTTGCATGTAATGCAGGGTTGGCTTTGGCAAAGTCGTTGTACGTAAACATAAAAACTTTTGAATCATCTGCAATGTTGAAATTTACCGGTTTCATAAACAAATCGTTGTTGGGCTTCAATTCCTGTGAGTAACCATGACCGACGGCAGATTTCAGTGCTCCACTAAACAATGGACACTTTGGCGGAATGGGCGCATCAGTAACGTCTAAACATCCTGATAGAGAAACCAACAAACAAAACATCAAGCCGATTGTCAGTAATTTTCTCATTTTTAAACTCCTTCAATTTTCGACTTTTTAGCAATATTTATTATTATCAAGTCAATTCTCGTAAGCTCCGTTAAAGTTTGAGACCTTTATTCAAGCAGTTCCGCAATTTTTCCCATTTACATTATATAGGAAAAAAGAGGATTGTTCTGTGACGGGCGTCACAATTAATGCAACTCTCGGTAAATCATTTTCACTGCACAATCTTGAAGGTTAACAGTTAGGCTGATAGATTAACAAGGAAATAACTTATTATTATTGTTAGTTTTATTGTACTTATTTGCTAATTTGCTGTCAAGTAAAAAAACCATCGCTTCAAATTGTTCCGCCAATATTAATCTCTTTTATTTTCGTTTATTTATGATGCTGGTGAATTAGTAGCAAATACAGATCGCAGGCGCTCCGCTAATTCTAAATTTTTCATCCTCGTTTCTCTTAGGCGTATTATAGGGCAGGTACAATTTATAATTTGCGGCGGTTGTTGTTTTTTGTTATTCGTTCATCATGGATAAGGAAATCATCTTACTTGGCAAAAACGCGCGTCAGATGAATATAGAGCTAAGCAATGAGCAATTGGCTCAGTTTGATGTTTATAAAAATGAACTTCTGCAATGGAATACCAAAACAAATTTAATTTCTGAAAATTCTTCTCAGGACATTATAACGCATCATTTTCTGGACTCGCTCACTGCACTACAATTTATTCCAAAACCAAACGCCTCGGTTATTGATGTCGGCTGCGGCGCCGGTTTTCCCGGCATCCCCTTAAAAATTGCAATGCCGGATTTAGAAATTTATTTACTGGAGGCCAATCGCAAAAAGGTATCTTTTTTAAAACACATTCTTCGTCTTTTAAATCTTTCGCCTGCGGTTGTTATTCATGACCGCGTTGAAAACATAATGAAGAAAGTCTTATACAAGGGAGAGTTTGATATTTTAATCTCCCGCGCCACATACAAATTATCCGAACTTCTGCCGCTCGGTGAATTTTTTCTTGTACCGGAAGGTCAACTTATCGCCTTGAAAGGTCCAAATGTCGACAAAGAAATCAAGCAATGTTTACCGGTTAAAAATCGACTCAAAATATCTCAATTGATTCAATATGATATAGATGTTGATTTTTTTGATGCACCTCGAAAAATTATTATCGTAAAAAAGTAAAAAATCCTTCTAAAAAGCACTTTTTTATGTTAGTGCTATCAACAATTCTTGCAAAAGAATTTATTTTTTTACGCTCAACAAAATAATGAATAAAATTATATGTATAGCAAACCAAAAGGGTGGTGTAGGTAAAACCACTACCGCAATAAATTTATCTGCTTCTCTGGCGGCGGCGGAAAAAAAAACATTGCTCATTGATGGTGATTCACAGGGCAATTCAACAAGCGGCATTGGAGCTGATAGAAATTCATTACAGACGGCTAATTTATATCACGCAATGATCGGCCAGGTGCCTCTCACGGATGTGATTATCAGCACAGCGATACCGCATCTGGATGTCGTGCCCTCCAGTCAGGACCTGATAGGCATTGAAGTCGAGTTTATCGGTCTGGAAGAAAAAGAAAAGAGATTAAAAAAATTATTAAACTCTCTGGACAGACATTATGATTTTATAGTAATTGATTGTCCTCCGTCACTGGGCGTTATGACGGTTAATGCTCTTGTCGCTGCTGATTATTTGATAGTTCCTTTGCAGTGTGAATATTTCGCCATGGAAGGTCTGGGCTATCTGCTCAATACCGTAAAACTGGTACGGGCGCAGTTAAATCCCCAGTTGGTTTTAGGCGGCATTCTGCTGACTATGTTTGATCAGCGCAATTTACTATCTCATCGCGTATCTGATGATGTGCGTAAACACTTTGGAGATAAGGTTTTTAAAACGGTCATTCCGCGTAACGTAAGACTTTCAGAAAGTCCCAGTCACGGACTGCCAATTATTCTATACGATATAAAATCGCGGGGCGCTGTTGCCTATATGGAAATGGCCAAGGAAATAATTCAAAGGGGATTTTAAATGGCACAAAAAAATGTGCTGGGAAAAGGGCTCGGCGCAATATTTCCGGATTTACTAAACGACTCCGAAAAGAAAAAAAGTCTTTCCTGCGGAATTGAAGAACTGTGTCCCAACCGTTATCAACCCCGTAAAATTTTTAATGATGACAAGCAAAAAGATCTTATCGCTTCCATCAAAAACAGCGGCATCATCCAGCCGATTATCGTCCGCAAGGCTGTCAACGGTTATGAAATTATCGCCGGAGAAAGGCGCTGGCGGGCGGCTCAAGCCGCGGGCTTAAAAGATGTGCCGATTGTTATTCGAGAAGCGACCGATATGGAAGCGGCGGAACTGTCACTGATTGAAAACATTCAGCGAGAAGAATTGAATCCATTGGAAGAAGCAGATGCTTATGTGACATTAATCGAAAATTTCAAGCTTTCTCAGGAAGAAATTTCTTCACGCGTGGGCAAGGATCGCTCAACAATAGCCAATATTGTGCGTCTTTTAAAGCTGCCTGCTAAAGTTAAAACTGCTTTAACGGAAAAAAAGATTTCCGCAGGTCATGCACGATGTTTATTGTCTTGTTCTTCGACAGAAGAACAAATAGCAGCACTGGCTTTAATTTTAAAAAAGGATTTAAACGTCAGGGAAACGGAACGATTAATTCAGAGAGTAAAAAAACACCCTGTAGATAAAAAACAGCCGGCTAAAAAAGACCGCTTTCTGAACGATTTGGAAAAGGCATTATCGGCAAAACTGCAGGCTAAGGTGCAAATCAACGGCTCCGATAAAAAAGGCTTGATAGAAATCAGATATACATCTATGGATGAATTAAATCGGTTATCAGGTTTGATTCTTGATGATCTGCCGTAATTTAATATTCCAGACCTATCCACAACTGTTGATAGGTCTGTTTATAAAGGCTATAGTAATGGATTCTTTTTGGGACAAAACAAGTAAAATTATTCAGGAAAAAATCAGTAAGCAAAATTTTGATACATGGATAAAACCAATCAAAATTGTAGCCATGGAAGATCAGTGCGTCCAACTGGCCGTACCAAATAAATTTTTTAAAGACTGGCTTGTAGATAATTACAGTTCAACGATCAAACAATCCTTGAAAGACGCCGCGGGGCTTGACGTTAATATTGATTTTGTTCTCTCCAAAAACAAAGAAAAAGATTACGAACCAGCAAACAGACCGGCATCAAATACAAAAAGCTCTTCTTCTGCCATGGCCAGCAGAAGTAAAAACTTTTCCTTTCTTAATGATAACTATAACTTTGATCGTTTCGTTGTCGGTTCCTGTAATCAATTTGCACATGCTGCGTCGGTTGCGGTAGCCAAACAGCCGGCCAAAAATTATAATCCGCTTTTCATATATGGCGGTTCGGGCTTGGGAAAAACTCATTTGCTAAATGCAATTGGCCTGCTCGCCAATTCGATTCATCCATCACTCAATATCATGTATGTTTCCGCGGAAGAATTCATGAATGAAATGATTAATTCCATTCGTTACGACCGGATGCCTAAGTTTAGAGAAAAATATCGCAATATTAGTTGTCTGCTCATCGATGATATTCATTTTCTGGCAGGGAAAGACAGAACACAGGAGGAATTTTTTCATACCTTTAACACATTGCATGATTCCGGAAAACAAATTGTCGTCACCAGCGATAAATTCCCGAAGGACATTCCAAATCTGGAAAGCCGACTACGTTCCCGTTTTGAATGGGGATTAATTGCCGATATTCAACCACCGGAAATAGAAACTAAAATTGCCATTATCGAAAGAAAAATACAGGAAAATAAATTAGAATTGCCCAACAATGTTATTCATTATATCGCTTCTCACGTAGAATCCAATATTCGTGAACTGGAAGGATTTCTTGTGAGAATAGGTGCTTATTCATCTCTTACCGGACGGGAAATTGATTTGGACTTGGTTAAGGAAGTTTTAAGCAATCTGGTTAAGCATAATAAAAAAGGTGAGGTAAGTGTTGAAGAGATTATTAAGGTTATTGCTGGAAAATTAAACATTAAAATATCAGATATTAAAGCTCATAATAAAAATAAAAATGTTGTCTTTGCCCGGCAAATAGCAATGTATTTAGCAAGAAAACTTACCAATTATTCTTTTCCTGATATCGGACAAAAGATAGGAGGACGTGATCATTCCACTGTAATTTACGCTAATAATAAAATATTAAATGGTATTAAGTCAGATATAAAATTAAAAAATTTAGTTCAGGAAGTGGAGGATATTTTAATCCACAAATAATAAACTTTTTATACTAAATTTATAAACAGTTAATTTTTTATTATATACTTAATTTTATTATTTAAAAAACTTTAATGAACATATCAACAAGTATTACTATTAATACTATTTATATTAATAAGAAAATAAATTAAAAGAATAATATAATAAAAACAAGGAGGATATATGGAATTTAAAATAAACAGAGAAACCTTTCTTGATGGTATTCAAAAAACTTTAGGTATTATTGAAAAAAAGACAACAATACCTATTTTAAATAATATTCTTTTAAAAGCGGAAGGTAATAAAATTAAAATAATAGCAACAGACAGAGAAATAATTTTAATTTCTGATTATGAAGCTGAAGTATTGGAAAAAGGTGAAATAACTATTTCCGCTAAAAAGATATACGAGATGATAAGGGAAATTCAGGGTGAGTTTATAAATTTTGTTCAGAAGAATAATATTGTCAAAATATCATCTCAGAGAGCCTTTTACAAAATACCGGGATTACCGGCTGATGATTTTCCAAGTATTTCAGATGATTCTGAGATTCCGCTTTATAAGATTAAAGGAAATGTAGTTAAAGATCTGATTAATAAAACAGCATTTGCTATGGCGGGTGATGAAACGCGTAAAAATTTGAATGGTGTTTTATTGGAAGAGGGAATGGATGGTGTTAATCACTTATTGAGGATGGTTGCTACTGATGGACATAGGCTCGCTTTAGCGAAAAGTTTAACTTCAGGGCATATTTTAAAGGCTGGAAAAGGAGTGATTATTCCTCGTAAAGGATTAATGGAAATAAAAAAGATACTTGATGAAAAAGAAGATGTGAAAATAGGTTTGCACAAAAATATGTTTGTTCTGCAAACAGAAAATACTATTTTAAAAGTCAGTTTGGTTGATGCTGATTATCCTGATTATAAAAAAGTTATTCCGACTGAAAAGGGAATAAAGGTTATTTTGGAAAAAGAATACTTTCTGCACGCTTTAAGAAGAATGAGTGTTGTTTCATCGGAAAGATATGGAGGAGTAATCCTTTCATTTTCCAAAGGGAAATTGACTCTTAATTCAACAAATCTTGATGTGGGAGAAGCTACAGAAGAAATAGATATAGATTATGATGGAGAAGTTATTGATAGCGGATTCAATGTTAATTATTTAATTGATGCTATATCAGTGGTGAATAAAGATAATATTGTTTTTGAAGTTGGTTTAGGATTAAAACCTTCAATGATTAAACAGGCTGATGACGATAATTATTTATGTATAGTGATGCCATTAAAAATATAAAAGAGGATTTGAAAATTATTTATGACACATAAGTATGATGCGGATAGTATTAAAGTACTGGAAGGCCTCGAAGCTGTGCGCAAAAGGCCGGCGATGTATATTGGTTCCACAGGCAAAGATGGTCTTCATCATCTCGTTTATGAAGTGGTGGATAATAGTATAGATGAAGCGGCCGGTGGCTATTGCGATACAATAACGGTAAAAATAAGAGTTGATAACAGTATTGTTGTTGATGATAACGGCCGCGGTATTCCTATAGATATGCATAAAACCGAGGGTGTATCGGCGGCGGAAGTTGTTATGACTAAACTTCATGCCGGTGGTAAATTTTCCGATGAATCCTACAAAATATCAGGAGGTTTGCATGGAGTCGGTGTTTCCGTTGTCAATGCCCTGTCTAAAACATGCGAACTGGAAGTAAGACGCGACGGGAATGTTTATACACAATCTTATACCCGCGGCGTTCCCAATGCGCCGCTGGAAATGGTGGGAAAAACAAGAGGCAAGGGAACCAAAGTTACATTTTTACCCGATGATGAAATATTTGAAGAAATTGAATTCAGTTTTGATGTTATCGCGAATCGTCTGCGCGAACTGGCTTTTTTGAATTCCGGCGTCAAAATTAATTTAGTTGACGAACGCACGGATAAAAAAAATGAATTTTTTTACAAAGGCGGCATAGTTTCCTTTGTCGAATATATTAACCGTAATAAAAAAGTCCTTCATAAAAACCCGATTTTTGTAACCGGCGCCAAAGAAGATTGTTCCGTGGAAGTGGCACTGCAGTATAATGAAACTTATCTGGACAACATTTTTGCTTTTGCTAACAGCATTAACACAACGGAAGGCGGCACTCATCTAATCGGCTTTAGGTCGGCCCTCACCCGTGTTTTTAATAATTACGCCACCAACAATAAAATAATCAAAGATGGCAAAGAATCACTGCGTGGTGAGGATTTAAGGGAAGGATTGGCCTGCGTTATCAGCGTCAAGGTCAAAAATCCGCAGTTTGAAGGCCAAACCAAAACAAAACTTGGCAATTCTGAAGTACGCGGCCTTGTTGAAGGTATAGTTTATGACAAAATCGGCAGTTATCTGGAAGAGAATCCATCTGTCGCGAAACAAATATTAAATAAATGCATGGAGGCGGCGCGCGCCAGAGAAGCGGCCAGACGTGCCAGGGAACTGACACGCCGGAAAAGCGCTCTGGAAGTAGGAGCACTGCCGGGCAAGCTTGCAGATTGTCAGGAAAAGGATCCGGCGCTTAGTGAAATATATCTGGTGGAAGGGGATTCCGCTGGCGGATCGGCCAAGCAGGGACGGGACCGGAAAAATCAGGCGATTCTACCGTTACGTGGCAAGGTATTAAACGTGGAAAAAGCACGTTTTGATAAGATGCTGCAAAATGAAGAAATCAAACTGATGGTAACTGCTTTGGGAACAGGTATTGGAACGGATGATTATGACGTCAGCAAACTGAGGTATCACAAGGTTATTATCATGACCGATGCCGATGTCGACGGTTCGCATATCCGCACGCTGCTGCTGACCTTTTTCTTCCGGCAGATGCGGGAACTGATTGAAAGAGGGTATTTATTTATTGCTCAACCCCCGCTGTTTAAAGTGGTGGAGAAAAAGCAGGAATTTTATATCCATAATGAAGAGCAGATGAAAAACTACATTTTGGAAAACGGAGTGGAAAAAGTAAAGCTGATCATGGATGACGGTTCTCAGTTTCCAGTGAGCGGCAATAAATTGTTGGCCTTGATTAAAAAAGTCATGCGGATAGAGGATTTGCTGGACCGTTTCGAAAAGGAAAATCACGACAGAAATCTGATCCGCATACTGGCCGGAGACCCCACCCTGACTGACGATAGTTTTAAGAGCGAAAAATCGCTGTCATCGATAGCGAAACGAACAGGTAAGGCTCTGGGGGAGAACTTTTTCGGTTTTGAAATTGAACAGGATGAAGATCATGGCGGATTCAAAATAGTTTTCAATCTGAAAAAGAACGGCCAAAATGTAACGTCCTGTATGAATCGGGAAATATTCCGTACGCCGCAGTTCGCGGATATCCGGTCATTCTTGGATCAGGTGTCCATTATGGGTGAGGCTCCTTACAGCGATACAGGGGAAGAATCTTCAACGCCTGTTGTCTTGGAAAGTTCCAAGGCGCTGGTGGATCATATTGTTAACTTAGGCAAGAAAGGCCTGACTGTCCAGCGTTACAAAGGTCTGGGAGAGATGAATCCTGAACAGTTGTGGGAAACTACGATGAATCCGGAAAAACGCACGCTGCTGCAAGTGGGAGTAGAAGACGCCGTTCTGGCCGATGAAATCTTTACGACCCTTATGGGCGATCAGGTGGAACCGAGGCGTGATTTCATCTATCAAAATGCTTTGTATGTTTCCAACCTGGACATTTAGTTAGCAAGTTAGAATTTTCTTGCTGTTTGAAAGAAAATTCGTTAACGCACTTATCCCGCAAGGGCGGGACTTATCCCGTTTATCGGGGATAGAGAATACTTTTTAGATTAATGATAGAGCCGGCTGAATGTCAGCCAGTTTTTTATTGAGAGAGGATGAGACAAAATGGAACGTGATATCCACCACAAGCAAACGTTGGTGAATATAGAAGATGAAATGAAAAAATCATACATGGATTACGCTATGAGCGTTATCATTGGCCGGGCAATTCCCGATGTGTGCGATGGCCTCAAACCGGTGCACCGCCGGATTTTGTATGCCATGTATGAAATGGGCAACCGCCATAACAAACCCTATAAAAAATCCGCCCGTATCGTCGGTGAGATCATGGGTAAATATCATCCGCACGGCGATGCTGCCATTTATGACACAATGGTGCGTATGGCACAGGAATTTTCTCTGCGCTACATGCTGGTGGATGGACAGGGCAACTTCGGTTCCATTGACGGCGATCCGCCAGCGGCCATGCGTTATACGGAAAGCCGTTTGGCGCGCATTTCTGATGAAGTGTTGGCTGATCTGGAAAAAGACACGGTCGACTATGTGCCCAACTATGATGAATCGCTCCAGGAGCCGTCGCTTCTGGCAACACGCATTCCTCTTTTGCTGCTCAATGGAACCTCCGGCATCGCTGTCGGTATGGCGACCAATATTCCACCCCATAATCTGAAGGAAATTATCATCGGCACCATC
>Ga0182021_10003063_pt1 | contig 19630 bp, 20 predicted proteins | sample 612E3MmetaG_FD_120493 | JGI IMG/M metagenome (GOLD analysis project Ga0182021, IMG submission 120493) | Permafrost microbial communities from Stordalen Mire, Sweden - 612E3M metaG (Illumina Assembly) | ecosystem: Environmental > Terrestrial > Soil > Wetlands > Permafrost | place: Sweden... | reverse complement strand
GTCTGCTCCAACGGGGTCACCGTCGCTCTTAGCTCTACCGGCACCCTGAGCCTCACCTACATGGCCGGTGCCGGCAACAAGACCGATGTCGTGCTCTATGTCACCGGCTACTTCGTGAAGTAGCCGGGGGCGGGGGCGGGGCGGGGCAGCGGGACTGGGCGGGGCCGCGGCTGGGCTGGCTCCCTATCCCTTCGGCAGCCGCCCGTACAGCTCGCGGTATACGGCGGATCGCTCCGCGTAGAGCTGGGCGTTGGCCGGAATGGGCTCCATGACGCGCGTGTCGACGGGGAGTGGCCACGTCGACTCGGTCGTGGAGGGGGCGATGCCGGCAGCCACGGCTCCAAGCAGGGCCGCGCCACGGGCCGAGGCGTGCTCGGTGGCGCCAAGGGCGACGGGCATGTTCAGGACATCGGCGATGATCTGCTGCCACAGGCGGTTCACGCCCCCGCCGGCGACGACGCCGCTCTTCGGCTCCAGACCAAGGTCGCGCATGAGGTCGAGACCCTCGGCCAGAGCGAACGCCACTCCCTCGAGGACTGCCCGGGTCATCTCCGCGGGGCCGTGGCTGATTCGCAATCCCACCATGGCCCCACGGGCCGCCGGGTCGAAGTGCGGTGTTCGCTCGCCCCGCAGATAGGGCAGGAACAACAGCCCATCGCTGCCGGCCGGGACCTTGGCCGCCGCCGCGAGGAGCTCGCGGGCGCCGTTGGGGTCGCTCGGCTTGAGCAGGCGCGCGACCCAGTCGAGCGAGGCGGCCGCAGACAGGATCGCGGCCATGAGACACCACTGGCCGGGCACCACGTGGCACAGGCCGTGGAGCCGTCCCTCCGGGTCGATCTTCGGCCCGGCCACGGGCGCCAGCACCTGGCCGCCCGTTCCCAGGGACACGAGCACCGTTCCATTCGAACCTGCCTCGCTGGCGAGGCCCAGGCCGAGCGCAGCCGCCGGAGCGTCGGCGCCACCGACGGCGACGGCGATCCCGACCGGCAGTCCCAGCGCTCGAGCTGCGTCCTCGCGCAATCCTCCCGCGCAGGCTTCAGACTCGGTTAGCGGCGCCAGCCGATCGCGATCGATCTCCAGCCGCCTGCAGATGTCGTCGGACCAGGTTCGAGCCCACAGGTCGAACAGGAGAGTGGCCGACGCGTCGGAGACGTCGCCACCCACTTCGCCGGTCAGCCGGGCGCGCAGGGCATCCTTGGGCTGGACGATCCAGCGTGTCCTGGCCATGACCTCGGGCTCGTTGCGGGCCACCCACATGATCTTCGGGGCGGTGAAGCTGACGTTGGAGCGGTTCCCGGTCCGGGCCACCAGCTCCTCGCGCGGGATGCGCTGCTCGATCTCGGCGGTCTCGGCCTCGGCCCGACCGTCCGACCACATCAGGGCCGGCCTGACCGGCGATCCGGCTGCGTCCAGAAAGACGGCGCCGTGCATCTGTCCGGTCATCCCGAGGGCTTCTACGTTCGCGCCGCGCAGCGCCGGGCGCGCCAGCATCTCTGACATCGCGAGCCGGAGGGCGTCCCACCATCGGTCTGGATTCTGTTCCGAGTATCCGGGTCGCCGCGACTCCGTGGAGTAGGAGGCCAGGGTGACTCCGAGAGACTCGCCCGCCTCGTCCAGCGCGAGCAGCTTGACCCTCGACGATCCCAGGTCGATCCCGATTGAGACGCGCACCTATTCCTCCATGACGGCGACTGCCGGGTGAACCCCTCCTACTAGCTTAGCGCGCTCGGCAATCGAGCGAGCCGCGGACAAGGTAGCGAGGAGGTTGCACCCCGTAGAGTGCCCAAGAACGCTGGCCTGGCTCGGACAGGGCTCAGCAGCGCTGGAAGTACGTGTCGCGCTCCCAGGGGGTGACCTGGCGGCGGTAGGCCTCCCATTCGAGAGTCTTGGCCGAGAGGAAGAGCTCCATCAGCTCGCTTCCCAGCGCGTCCGTGATGACGTCATCGTCCTCGAGCGCCGCCAGCGCCTCCCCGAGAGAGGCCGGCAGTGGCTTGGTTACGCTGTGGCCGCCACCGCCGAAACCGTGCTCCAGTTCCTCGAGCGGAGGACCGAGCTCGCAGCCGCGGTCCAGCCCGTCCAGACCGGCCGCGAGCATCGCCGTATAGGCGAGGTACGGGTTGCAGCTGGGATCGACCAGGCGCAGCTCCAGCCGCGTCCCAAAGAACTCGCCCGGCGACGCGTCCCCTCGCACGGGCGTGGGAACGCGGATCAGGGCGCCCCGGCTGTGACGACCCCAGCTGCCCGCCACGGGGGCCTCGTAGCCGGGCACGAGGCGTTTGTAGGAGTTCACCACCGGGGCCACGAGAGCGGACATGCCGGGAGCGTGTTCCAGCTGGCCGGCCAGGAACGCCCTGGCGACGGCCGACATTCCGTATGGGTCGGCCGGATCGTCGAAGACGCTGCGGCCGCTCCGATCCACCAGGACCTGGTGGGTGTGCATGCCGGAGCCGGCGGCGTCGGCGAGCGGCTTTGGCATGAACGTGGCCTGCATGCCGCGCTCTCTCGCCATCTCCTTCACGGCCGGCTTGAGGGTGGTTACGGCATCGGCCGAGACCAGGGCCGGGAGGAGCGGCAGATCCAGCTCGAACTGTCCGCTGGCCACTTCATGGTGACTCGATTCGATGCGGATGCCCATCGCCTCCAGACCGGCGACGATCTCCAGCTCCACCAGTCGGGAGCGGCCCCGGCTCCGTTCGAAGTAGCTGCTCGGGTCGTCCGCCAGCGGTCCGATCGTGTCCCCGAGGAAGAGGAAGAACTCGATCTCGGGGGCTACCAGGTAGCCCAACCCGGCCGACTCGGCCTGATCCAGGAGCGCCCGCAGCGTTCCACGGGCGTCGCCACGGTATGGCTCTCCGCTCGGCGTCACGACCTGGCAGATGAGTCGGGCGCACGGCACGCCGGCCGGCTCCATGATCGAGAAAGTCGTGGGATCGGGGCGCAGGTACATGTCCGACTCGACCTCGCGAGCCAGGCCCTCGATGGCCGAGCCGTCGAACCATTCCCCATCGGCAAGGATGGCCGCGATGCGCCGGGCCGGCACGGCCACGGTCTTGACGGCGCCGGTGACATCGGCGAACTGGAGTTCAACCTGCTGGACTCCGGCCTCTCGGATGCCCGTCAGGACTCGCTCCGCGGCGCGGCGGTCCATGTCGGTCGAGTGCTGCGGCGAACCGCCGTCGGCCTCCGCTTCGGGAAGGGCGCCCCGGTCTCTCGCATCCGAGGTCGGGCCGCCGACGGGCGTATGTCGTGTCTTGTGGGGCATCTGGTCCCTCCCGCGCGGTTCCGGGGCCTCTGCGCGGCTATTAGTGGGCATGGTTGATGAGGTAGGCCACCACCAGCAGGAAGATGCTGGCGGTCAGAAATGCGGCACTGATTCCGAAGATCAGCAGGACGAGTCGGAGGTCCGAGTTGCCCGGCGGCGAGATCGTTTGCTCGTCACCGAAGATGAACTGGGAGAGCGGCAGGTCGCGCCAGTTCTGAAGATCCGTCAGGAGTGAGGTTGCGTCCTCGTACCTCTCGTCCGGGTTCTTTCGAAGGCACTTGCGGACGATCCCCTCGATCGGCGGCGGGACCGCCGGGTTGATCTCGTGGAGCGGCGGGACCGGCGCGCTGATGTGCTGGCTCATCACGGAAAGCGCGTTGTCGCCTTCCCATGGAACGCGGCCCGCCAGCATCTCGTAGATCATGACGCCGATCGCATAGACGTCAGAGCGGGCGTCGCCGCGCTTGCCCTGGATCTGCTCGGGCGACATGTAGTCGGGAGTGCCCAGGGCGGTCGAGAACCACCGCCAGGTCAGCCTTCGGGCACCGGCCATGAAGGCCACGCCGAAGTCCGTGACGACCAGTTTCCCCTGCGGGGTAACGAGCACGTTCTCGGGCTTCAGGTCTCTGTGCACCACTCCCTGGGAATGAGCGTGGGCCATTGCCGAGGCCAGCTGCTCTCCGAAGTCGACTGCCCTGTCCACCGAGAGGCGCTTGTCGCGGGAGAGTAGCGCTCGCAGCGTCTCCCCGTCGATGTACTCCATGACCATGTAGGGGCGGCTGCGATCCGCGGTGAACTCGATCGGGCGCTGGATGCCCGGGTGGTGTAGATGCTTCGAGATCTCCAGCTCCCGGCGGAAGCGATCGAATGTGGAGACGTCGCCCATGATCGATTCGTGGGGGCACTTGAGCACGACCTGCCGGCCGTTCGAGTCAACGGCCAGGAAGACGTCGCTGAATGCGCCATGGCCGATGGCCTTGACGATCGTGAACTGGTCGAGCTTCGCTCCCTCCTGGAGCTCGGTCGTGGTCACGAGAACAACCTCCGCCATCCCTGCGGCGCCTCGGGCCGCTGCCCGGCCTCACGCACGCGGACGACCATGGCCGTCGCATTATCGTCGCCGCCGCGCTCGAGGGCGAGTTCGACGAGCCGATGACACGCTTCGGCCGGGCCGGCGCCGAGAGATTCGGCGATGTTGCCCGACGTGACATTGCTCCACAGCCCGTCGGAGCACAGGAGGAACACGTCGTCTTGCTCGAGGCGTTCGCTGCGGACATCCGTCCGGACCGTGATGTCGCCACCGACGGACCGCGTGAGTGCGTACCGAGCCGGGTGCTCGATCGCCTGCTCGGGGGTGATGATGTGCATCCGGAGCAGCTCCATCACCTGGCTGTGGTCCGTGGTAAGCAGCTCCAGTTCGCCGTCGCGGCGGCGGTAGACGCGACTGTCGCCTACATGACCGAGATGCGCCTCTCCCGGAGTGATCACCAGCGTGCTCAGGGTGGACTGCATCTTCCGGCCTCCCTGTCCGGAAATGGCCGCGTCGAGAATGGCGTGGTTGGCTCGGTTGAAAGCGTCTCGCAAGCTGCCGGGGATCCGAGATCCGCCGGAGATGCCCTTTTGGGCCTGGGCGAGGCTGGCCTCGACGGCCATGCCCGATGCGACCTCGCCGCCTCCATATCCACCCAGTCCGTCCGCGACCGCAAATACAACGCCCAGGTCCGATGTGACGGTGCTTTGCATGAGGGTGTATTCGGCCGCGGGCGTGACGTATGGCGCCCCACCATCGAGGTCTACCCAGCCGAGCCGGTCCTCGTTGTGTTCTCGCACGTGGCCGACGACGGTCAGACCTGCGTACTCGACGGCCAGAGCGGCGGTCACGGCTTGCATTTCATCTCAGTTGTTGGTTGTTCTTGTCACGACGATCGTTTCTTCCATCTGCATTCGGCGAAACCGCGCTCCGGCTTGAAGGCCATCGGCGCGGTTTAGCCCACCCGTGAGGTGTGTGAACTACAGTTCGGGGCTTGAGACCGGTTGTGGTTTGACCAGCAGGCTCGTCTTAGTGGCCGCAGAGTTGATGATGAGCCACGCGGCGCCGATGACGATCCACACTCCGACGACGGCGAGGGCGATGAGGGTGTCGGTTTGTGTGGATCCACCCGCCGATACGCTCATGTAGACGACGCCGACCAGCATCCCGATGTTTGCTAGCATCCCGAGAACGGGAATGATGACGTGCTTCAGGATGTTCCTCTTGTGCTGATGGCCGAAGGCGACCAGCACAAGCGCGCAGGTCATTCCATATACCAGGAAGGTCCCTGTGTTGCTCGCGAGTGTGATCTGGAGAAGGTTGTCGGCCGACAGAACCGCGTATCCGCCGAGCACCGCGGAGACGATGGCCAGGGCGATGACGCCGTAGTGCGGCGTAGCGTGGCGGAAGTGGAGCATTCCGAGGATGCCCGGGACTTCCTTGTCGCGACCCATGACGTAGGTGATGCGGACGCCCGTGTTGAGGCAGGCCAGCGTGGTGCCGATCAGGGCGATGAGCACGGTTGCGGCCAGGATGATCACGAGCGGGAAGCCCGTGCCGCCCAGCATCACGTCGCCGATCTGCCGGACCATGTCACCGATCGGTGCGCCCGAGGAGGCGGCCGCGGCGTATCCGTTGGCGGCGGACGGGACGGTGGAGGTGTTGACGAAGAAGTTGGCGGCCACGTACTCGATGACGTAGGCGACGCCGCCCTGGATCGCCAGGGAGAGCAGGATTGCGCGGCGAACGTCGCGCTTGGGGTTGATCGCCTCGCCGCCCAGAGCCGTCACCGACTCGAAGCCGACCAGGAGCAGGATGGCGATGGTGCCCTGGAATATCACATTGGTGATGTTGTGGGGCAGGACCACCGATCCAAGGCCGGAGTGCGCATATGACAGCTCAGGATGAGTCATCCGGAACGCAATCGCCAGGATGGCGAAACCGACCAACGCCGTCAGCTGAATCGCGTTGATGATGACGGCCGTCATCGTCGAACCGGAAATGCCGCGGTAGGCGATCAAGCCCACTACTGCCGCGAACAGAACGGCGGCGCCGATCTCCAATGGTTGGTTGAGGACGATGCCGAACTGGCCAAGGATGAACACGAGCAACGTCGCTGTGAACGCGACCATGATGCCCGGATAGATCCAGTAGTAGAGATGCGAGATCCATCCAACCACGAACTTCGCCAGCCTGGCGAACTTGTAGTGGATCTGCTCCTCGCGCCCGAGGAACGCAGCCTCGGCGAAGTAGTAGGACGAACCTGCACCCGCCTCGGGGTAGAGATTGGCGAGCTCCGAATACGAGAACGCGGTCAAGAAGGCGAGCACCAGAACAAATAACAAGCCGGGGACCATGTCGTAAGCGGTGGTCGCTCCGCCATTCTGCTGGACGACCTGTGCCTGGAACGTCGTCCACAGAAACGCGCCCGGCGCGATGAGCGCCATAGCGTTGATCGTCAGTCCGGTCATCGTCAGGGTTCGCTTCATTTCGGTCCCTGGCGCGGCGGCCATCATGGTCCTCCTGTTCGCGCACAGCTGGTACACCTGTGCCCGGCATTCGACCGGGGGCTTCTGTGCGTGGTTGAACAATCGGTGATGGCCCGGCGCAAATCAGCAGCGGGGCGGCGCCAGATTGGGAACGAGGCGGTTGCGCGTCGCCGCAACGCCGGTTGCGGTTGCGGCGCTTGACGGTTGCCCGGAGGTTGCGCGGACCAGGCGAGGTGCGGGTCCCAGATGTCAGGCGGCCAGGTCGCGCCGCTCGAAGGCGATCACGGAGAGGACCATGAAGACCACGGTGAGTCCGGCCAGGACCGCCGCATCGCCCAGGTTGACGCCGTTGCGGAGCGGATCGCCGCCCATGTAGTACTTGAAGGGCGACAGCCAGCGGATCGTGTTGAGGCCGTCGACGATTGCCGCCAGACCGTCGATCAGGTACGAGACGACGAGAAGCCCCGCCGCAACGCCGATGGCTGTGCCGCGATTGCCGGTTGCCGCCGAGATGGCCAGGGCGAGTGAGCCGAAGACCAGGCTGATAAGGACAAGCATCAAGCATGCTGCCGCGAGTTTGTCGGGGGCCAGAGCCGTCGAGCTGATCGCGGCGCCGGCGACTCCGCAGACCCACGTCACCGCCGCAGTGACCACGCACGCGACCAGGACCGCCAGAGACTTCTCCAGGACGAGACGCCGGCGCGAGATCGGGTAGGAGAGCAGGATGTCGATCGTGCCGCGAGACTCCTCCCCGGCCGTGAAGCCGCTGCCCATGCCGGCAACCAGGGCGACCATCAGGGCCGGCAGGATCATCGAGAAGAGTTCGATGTGGAGGAAGCCGGTCAGCGTGTTCACGTCGCCACTCGCTCCCATGAGCTTCGCGAGCGGGCCCATCTTCGCCATCAACGATTGGATGTCCAGGATCTTGGAGTAGGTCGGAAAGAGGATCGCGAAGTAGGCGGTCATGCCGCCCATCCCCAGGGCCACCCAGAACGTCGGCCAGCGCAGGTCACGGATCGTCTTGGTGAAGACGTTACGCAGCAGCATGGCCAGCCTCCTCTTCGGCAATTCCGTCCCCGGCTCCGTAGTAGGCCAGGAAGATCTCTTCCAGGCTGGTCTCGACGCTGCGGAGGTTGCGGACCTCGAATCTGGCCGCCGCCTTGACCAGTGAGTCCAGGCTGCCCATGACCGTGCAGCGGAGGACGCCGTCGTCGACGGTCACGTCCCGAACGCCCGGCAGGTTGGCGAAGGCTTCGGTGGGTACCGGCCCACCGAAGTCGATCTCCAGCTTTCGCAGCGCGCGCTCCTTCAGCGCCGAGATCGACTCGACCGCCAGCAGCCGGCCTTCGCGGATGATGCCGACGCGGTCGCACAGATGCTCGACCTCCGGCAGCTGATGTGATGAGATGAAGACCGTTCGGCCCTCGCTGCGGGCCTCCTCGCAGAGGTGCTCGAATTCGAGCTGGATGAAGGGGTCGAGGCCGGCCGTGGGCTCGTCGAGGATGAGCAGGTCGGGTCTGATCATGAAGGCCGCGACCAGGCCGACCTTCTGCTTGTTGCCGCGCGACAGGCTCTTGATGCGCCGGGTGGGGTCGAGGTCCAGGCGCTCGATCAGGGCCTCTCGATAGGCGGTGTCCACGCTCCCCTGGAGGTTGCCGAGATACGTCAGCAGCTGGCGACCGGTCAGGTCACCGTACAGCGACAGCTCGCCCGGAACGTAGCTTGCTCGCCGGTCGATCGCCAGGCGGTCGCGATGGACGTCCATGCCGAGCACCCGCGCTGACCCGCCGGTCGGCCGGATCAGGTCGAACAGCAAGCGAATCGTGGTCGACTTGCCGGCCCCGTTGGGGCCCAGGAAGCCGAAGATCTGGCCTGCCTCGACGAGCAGATCCACGTCGATGATGCCGCGGGAATGGTGGCTGTACCACTTCGTGAGCTTGTGGGTCTCGATGGCGGCCGTCATCGGGCGACCTCTGAAGCGGTCGCCTTGGAGGCCTCCTTTCTCGCGCGCAACATAGGGCGTTCGACCTCCCACCGATCGAAGAGCTTGGGCAGCTCACCTTCCAGGAATGCGTACATGTCGCGAACCTCCTGCAGCGGTTCGGGGTTGCCATCCGGGCCGAGCAGCTCGAGGCCGTCGCCGGCCAGCTCCTGCAGTCGTTGAAGCAGTTCCAGCCGCCACAGCATCATCCGTGCCCAGGCTCCGGACTTGATCACGAAGCGATCGCGCCGGTCGCCGGCACGTACGGTCCGTTCGACGAATCGGTAGTGGATGAGGAGCTGGGTCATGTTGCTGATGGAGCCCTTGCTCGCCTCCAGGGTTGCGGCGAGATCGGCAGCCGTCGGACCGTCCGCGGGGCCGAGCAGGATGGCCCCGAGCACCCGTCCGGCCATGCGAGGCAGGTGCATCGAGTCGAAGACCAGCCCGATCTCCTCGACGAAGCGCTCCGCCGATATGCGAGAGGTCCGGTTCTCCCTGGCTCGATCCAGGAGGTCGTCCACGCCTGTTCTCTCCATAGACGCAACGCCGCGACCGCGCCGGCTGGCTGAACCCGCCGAGCCTAGCCCGTTCAGTAGGTTCAGTCAATACTGAACTCGGTGTCCTGACACGAACCAGGTGGCGTCTAGCGGCCCCGACCGGGCCATGAAGACCCCCTGAGCGTGCCAGTACCTACGGCCGCCGACCCCCGACGTGGGTCACTCCCCGAACGATTGGCTCAGGCCGGGAATACACCTACACGCCTTCCCTGCCGAATGCTTCGGGCCAGATTGCTGGACGAGTCCAAAGCCGCACCTGCCGGTGGATCCGTCAGCCAACCAGACAGGCAACCCAAGGATTGGCCAAATGTCGATCGCCAGCTATCCCGTGCAGGACCGTCGGGGGGCGGGTCGCTCGGCTGCGGCGCCGCCGAGGCCGGCACGCGTTGTCACCCATGCCCTGATCATTCACCAGGCCGAAATCGTCCGCCTCGGCGTCTCCACGATGCTGGCCAGCGGATCGGCCTGCGAAGTCGCGAGCGCGGCTTCGGTGTACGAGGCTTTCCGCCTCGCGTCTGACGTCCATCCGCAGCTCGTGCTGTTCGATTTCGTCCCGGCCGAGGGGCCGGAGGTCTGCCGTTTGCTGGCGGCCCTCTGGCCGCGCCCCCGCCTCATCGCTCTCGTGACGCGTGGCCGCGAGGTGGCGCCGAACGACTGCCTGACCGTGGGCGCCGACGCCGCGATGCTCATAGACAACGTCAACCGAGACACGTTCCTGGTCGTGGTCCGTCGCGTCATGGATGGTCTGGGCCCGATCGTGGCCGGCTTCCCAACGGTCAACGAGCACCTCGAGGCCTCCCTCGTCGACGAGGGGCCGGTTTCGCTGCTGACCCCACGCGAGCGCGAGATGTTGTACCTGATCGGTCAGGGCCTCTCGAACCGCGAGATCGCCGAGTCGCTGGTCCTCTCCGTCAAGACGGTCGAGGCCCATCGCGCCAATCTCAGTCGCAAGCTGAACGTTCGATCCCGGGCAGGGCTGATGCGCCTCGCCCTCACCGGAAGCCTGGCGTGATCCGATGATCCCGCTGACGCGTCCGGACGGGACGTCCGTCCTCATCAACCCCGATCGCATCGAACTGGTCGAGGAGACGCCGGATACGGTCCTCACTCTTGCCGACGGCAAGAAGATCCTCGTCCGCGAGACCGCCACCGAAGTGGCGACGCGCTTCCACTACTACCAGCGTTCGCTGCACGTTGACTCGCGCTTCGGTGGCCGGCGCGCCTACGATCCGCCGACCGACCACGACCCGGCGCAATACGAGCATCCCAACCGGGCGCGCCTGCGCGCCTACGGCGAGACCTCCAGAGGCTAGGGGCAAACGATGGACGCTGGCGTCGGCATCCTGATCTGCGTTGTCGCGATGATGGTCGCCGACGTGCTCGACGGCGGCTCGCCGACCGCGTTCCTGAACCCGTCGGCAATCCTTCTCATCTTCGGCGCGACGTTTGGGGCCACGATGGCCTCGACCTCCGTCAAGCAGTTCATGACGTTCCCCAAGATGTTCGCCCTGAGCATGAAGCCGCGGGTGAGCGACATGGCCACCATCCGCGCGATGCTCGTCAAGTTCGCGGAGCGGGCCCGGCGCGAGGGACTGCTGTCCCTGGAGGGCGACGTCGAGGCGGTCGAGGATCCATTCATCCGGCACGGCCTGCAGATGGTCATCGACGGCCTGGAGCCGGACACGGTCGAGGAGATCCTCGAGATCGAGATCGAATCGATGCAGGCCCGGCACATGAAGGGCATCGACATGTTCGCCAAGATGGGCGGCTACTCGCCCACGTTCGGCGTCCTCGGGACCGTCATGGGCCTGGTCAGCGTCCTCTCCAACCTCTCCGATCCGTCCGGGCTGGGCGAATCCATCGCGACTGCCTTCATTGCCACCCTCTTCGGCGTCGGTGCCGCCAACATCCTGTGGCTGCCGATCTCCGCCAACCTCAAGGGCAAGGATGCGGCGGAGGTGGCGGAGCGCCGTTTGGCCCTGGACGCAGTCCTGGCCATCCAGGCCGGTGACAACCCGCGCATCGTGGCCCAGAAGCTGCGTGCCCATGCGGGCGAGGAAGAGCAACCCGAGGCGCCGCCGGAACACGCGGCGGCCGGGTCGACCATGGCTGAGGCCGCGTGATGGCACGCCACAAGCGATCCCGCGCCGCCGGGCCGCACGACAACGAGGAGCGCTGGCTCCTGACGTACTCCGACTTGATCACGCTCCTGTTCGTGCTCTTCGTGGTCATGTACGCCATCAGCACGACCGACATCCGCAAGTTCGTGGCCCTCAAGGAATCCGTCCAGGCAGCCTTCAACGCCGACGTTCTTCAGGGTCAGCAGGCCATCAGCATCAACAACGGCCAGGACACCACCGTCCAGCAGGACCAGAGCGAATCCGGCACGAGTCCAGTCCAGTCGGATCTCAATGCCATCAAAGCCGCCCTCGAGGACTACGCCATCGGCCAGGGGTTGGGCGGCGAGGTAGAGGTCGGCATGGCCCCGCAGGGGATCGTCATCCGCCTCAACGATGCGCTGCTCTTCTCCTCGGGGCGCGCCAACCTCGACGACCACGCGCTCAAGCTGGTCCATCAGGTGGTGAACATCATCAAGCCCTTGCCGAACCAGATCCGGATCGAGGGCAACACCGACGACCAACCGCCCGACGGCATCCTGTATTCGAGCAACTGGGACCTCTCGACGGCCCGTGCCCTGTCGGTGCTGGAAGCGATGATCGACATGGGTATGCAGCCCGGCCGTCTCTCCGCCCAGGGCAACGCCCAATACAACCCCATCACGCCGAACGTGGACGATGCCGCGCGAGCCAAGAACCGGCGCGTCGACATCGTGGTCCTGTACCCGCCCGACAACAGCGCCTCGGCGTCCCCGATTGCGCTGCCGTCCTTCTGATGAACCACATTGCCACCCCGGTCGGCGAAGCCGGCCGCTCTAGCAGACACCTGGAGTACCGCCCGTGAGACTCCCAATCCCGAAAGGCCGTCGAGCCATCCTCGTTCTGGGGGTGCCGGTGGGGCTTGCCGCGGCCGGCGCACTGATCTTCACGCAGATGTCCGCCGCCAGCAAAGTGCCGCCGCCCATCCCGGGTCCGAGCCAGGGTCAGTTCGGCCCGATGCTCGCCCTCGACGACAAGGTCATCAACCTGTCCACGTCTACTCCGGGCGGCTACAAGTACGCCAAGGTCGGCGTGACCATCGAGCTGCGGCCGACCACCGCCAGCTTCTACGGCATGCACGGGACCGAACGAACCAAGGAGGAGACGACCGAGCTCGCGGCGTACGCGGACGCCGTTCCCCTCCTTGACGATGCCATCGGGGCGACCGTTTCCGCGCACGACTCGAGCACTCTCACGACCGCGGACGGGCGGGCCAAGCTCAAGGCGGAGCTGCTGGCGGCCATCAAGAAGATCCTGGGTGACGGCAACGTCATCGATCTCCTCTTCACCGATTTCGTAATGCAGTAGGCGAGACGTACGATGCTGTCGCAGGCCGAAATCGATGCGCTCCTCGGGGCGGTGGCCGATGGGTCATTGCCAACCGAAGACCAGCCGCCGTCCATCAGCGCGGACGGCCGGATCGTCAAGACTTACGACTTCCGTCGTCCGGCCAAGTTCTCCAACGAGCAGCTGCGAACCCTCCAGGCCATCCATGAGACGGTCGGTCGCGTCGCCGCTGCCCGCCTCTCGTCGTTCCTGCGCGGGTCGATCGTGATCCAGCTGGCCGGCACCGACCAGCTCATCTTCGACGACTATGTGACTCAGCTCAGTCTCCCGACCGAGCTGGTCGTCATGAACAGCACCGGCCTGGCCGGGCCCTTCATGATCGACATGGACCTGGGCTTCGCCCTGGCCGCGGTCGATCGCCTGCTGGGTGGACCGGGACGTATCCCCAGCGAGCGAATCGAGCCGACGCCGATCGAGGCCGACCTCATTGCCCGCGTCATCGGCCACATACCTCATGCCCTCAACGAGGGCTGGTCGCACCTGCAGACCCTCGACGTTGCGGTCGCGGAATCGGCCTTGACGCCGATCCTGCTGCGCATCGCGGCCCCTGCCGAAGTCGTCGCGGTAATGACCTACGAAGTCCGCTTCGCCGGCCAGACCGCCCCGATGACCATCTGCTATCCGTATGCCACCCTCGAACCGCTCCTCCCCAGGCTCGCCGCCACCATGTGGTACGCGCAGCGTCGCGCGGTCGCCGGCGACTCCGCCGTCCGCGAGGTCCTGGAGAGCGAGATTCGCTCAGTCGAAATCCCAGTCGCCGCCTCCTTCAGGGCGGTCGACATTCCAGTCGAAGCTCTCTCTGAGCTGCGGCCCGGTGACGTCATCAGGTTCGACGAGCACTTCGACGAGCCTGTCCTAGTTGCGGTCTCCGATCAAGCCCAGGCGTGGGCGATCCCGGGTCGAGTCGGGGATCGCATCGCTCTGCGCCTCGTGACCCCGCTGCAGCCCATGGAGGCCTGACATGAGCTGGGAATCCTTCGATTGGAAACCCGCGGATGGCGCCTCGCTCGGCGCCGGCGCATCGATCCTGCCGCTGTGGCCCATGCTTCGCTCTGCCATCGCCGAGGGAATCTCGGCCGATGCCCTGTGTCCGGTCACGATCGGGGATCTGACCGTTGGACACGTCAGGTTCGCGGACGCGGAGACGCCGCTGCTGCCGGCGCGCTCGTTCGAGCTGCTCGGCACCGATCGACGTGGGGCGTGGGGAGCGCTGGACCCCGCCAGGGGCGACAAGATCGGCGGCAACGTCTACACCGCCGCGCGACTCCAGGATCTCGTGCTCGAAGGCATGGACAGTGCCTTCGAGTCGCTCCTCGGCGAGGGTTTGGGCCTCGGCACATCGATCGACATCTCCTCGCCCGACGCCGAGATGCTGCTCCTGCGGCTGCCGATAACCTCCGTCGACAACGAGGAGCTGGTCCTGATCTCCGCCTACGACGAGGCTGTCGCCGGCGAGTTGTCGGCCCACATCGTCGCTCTCCAGGCGCTCTCCTCCGAGGCCGCTACGACGCCGCCTCCTGCTCCGCCACCCGTCTCTCAGCGTGCCCAGGAGTTCAAGGCCCCGCCGGCCGCCCCCACCGGTCCCGCCGCCCAGCCTGCGGCGGCCGCTCCCTACGGCAACGGCGGCCCGGCCCCGCTGCCGACCAACGTCCGAGCGGCGCAATTGCCCGAGTTGACCGCCGCGCCGACCGCCCAGCCCGGCTACAACATCGATCTCCTGCTCGGCGTGACACTCCAGGTCGCGGTCGAGATCGGCCGCACGACTCTGCCGATCCGCGACGTCCTGGCCCTCACCCCCGGCTCCATAATCGAGCTCGACAAGCTGGCCGGCGAGAAGGTCGACATCCTGATCAACGGCCGGCCGATTGCCCAGGGCGAGGTCGTCGTTGTCGATGAGAACTTCGGCGTCCGCATCACAGATGTCGTGGCCCGCCAGCAGCGACTGTCGCCGACTGGACGCTGACGATGACGACGACCGGTCCTTCGGCTGCCTCGAACCGCCCCCCGGCGCGGCTCGTCGAAGTGCGCCGAAGGCTCTCCGGCCGCCGCATCGCCGCGATTGCCTGTCTGGCGGGTCTTGCCGGCGTGGCCCTGATCGGGATGCTGCATCCACTCTCCGTCGCCGGCGGTGGGCAGCCCGGAGCGACCGGCGCGCTGGCCGCCACCTCGGGCGTGGGCAGTGTCTGGGGCAGCGACGACCCCACGGGCGGTCTGAACTGGGTCGACCTGATCACCAAGGGCGCCGTCGTCCTGGCCCTGCTATTCATCACTCTGCGGATCCTTGGTCGGACTGGGACCGGGGCGCAGAAGCGCGGCAGCCGGCTCGCGGTGCTGGAGTCGCGGCCGCTGGCACCGAAGGCATCGCTTCACCTTGTCGCGATCGGTGACCGCCGCCTCGTGATCGGGCTCACGCCCAGCGGGATGGTCTCGCTGGCCGAACTCGATGCCACCGAGCTCGAGGCCGAGGAATCCGCCGCGCTTGCCGGAGATCCGGATGCTGCCGCGCGAGAGGCAGCTATACCCGGGCAATCGGCGCAGCCGGCGCTGGGTTCGGTTTTGAACTCCGTGCTCTGGCCCCTGGACGCCATGACCGGCCGACTGGCGACGTTCCTGAACGGAGGGCGGGCTCGATGAACCGCCGCCGGCTCGGTTTCCTGCTGCTGCTCGCCTTCGTCGTTCTCGTCGTCACGGGCTGCTCATCGAGCACCGGGCAGCAGAACATCTCGGTCCAGGTCGGCGACGGCCAGGCGTCCAACGGGAACAGCCAGTTCGCGCTCTCGCTCGAGCTGCTGGTCGCCATCACGGTCCTGTCGCTGGTGCCGGCCATCCTGATGCTGGCGACGAGCTTCACTCGCATCGTCGTCGTCCTGTCGCTGCTGCGCAGCGCCATCGGCATCCCGAATCTGCCGCCCAACCAGGTGATCCTGGGCCTGTCGCTGTTCCTGACCCTGTTCGTCATGTCGCCGACCTTCGAGGAGGCCAACAACAACGCCCTGCAGCCCTACCTGAACAACACCATCGATCAGAACACGGCCATCCAGCGGGGCATGGATCCGTTCCGCACCTTCATGCTCAAGGAGACGCGGGAGGAGGACCTGCAGGTCTTCATCGATCTGTCAAAGGAGCCGCGGCCCGCGACCGCCAACGACGTCTCCCTCGAGGTCCTGCTACCGGCCTTCGTGGTGAGCGAGCTCAAGACCGCCTTCACCATGGGCTTCCTGCTCTACATCCCCTTCCTGATCATCGACCTGGTTGTTGCCTCGGCGCTGATGTCCATGGGCATGGTCATGGTTTCGCCCACCCAGATCGCCCTGCCCTTCAAGCTGCTCCTCTTCGTCATGGTCGATGGCTGGGTTCTGGTGGTCCAGTCGCTCGTGAAGAGCTTCGGCTAGCGATGAGTTCAGCCGACGTTGGCGCGGTCATGCAACGGGCCCTCTACACCGCCCTGCTGGTTGGAGGGCCGATCGTCCTGGTCTCGATGGCCGTGGGCCTGACCATCTCCGTCTTCCAGGCCGCGACTCAGATCAACGAGGCCACGCTGACCTTCGTCCCGAAGCTCGTCGTGGTGGCACTGGTCCTGGTAGTGCTGGGGCCGGGAATGGCTACTCAGCTGACCGACTTCACTCGCTTCGTCTTCCAGGCGGTGTCGGAGGCGGGCCGATGACGGTCACGCTGGCCGGCGGCCAGGTCTCGATGCTGTTCCTGGTGATGCTGCGTTGCACGGGCCTGGTGTTCACCGCCCCGATCTTCGGACACCACTCCATCCCCACACTGGTCAAGTTCGGCCTGGCGGCCACTCTGACCGTCGCCCTGGCCAGGGCCGCCGGAACAACGGCCGGAACCATGCCGCTCATTCTGGCCGCCCCCATCGAGTTGATCATCGGCCTGGCGCTCGGCTACACCCTGTCGATGTGCTTCGAGGCCGTGGAGCTCGCCGGGCGCGTCATCTCCATTCAGCTCGGCCTATCGCTGGCCGGCGTCTTCAGTCCGACCGAAGAGGAAGCCTCCACAGCCATCGACCCGTTCTTCTCGGTCCTGGCGGGCCTCCTGTTCCTGGCTATGAACCTCCACCTGGCGGTCGTCCAGTCGCTGGCCAATTCGTTCCTTATCTACCCGGTCGGCGGTGGCTGGCCGGCCGACCTGGCCATGACCGGAGCCCAGACAGTCGCCCTGGCGCTCGAGCTGGGCGTGAGGGTCGCTCTGCCGATCGCCCTGGTGCTGTTGCTCGTGGAGCTGACCGTCGCCCTCCTCGCTCGAGCCATCCCGCAGATCAACGTCTTCATCCTGGGCCTGCCGCTCAAGATGCTCGTGGGCGTGGCGGTCCTGGCCGTGGCCATGCCGAGCCTGGTCAGCGGAGCGGCGTCCATCTACCGATTCGTCTTCAACGCCGCCACCGGCGGCGCAGTGCCGACGTAGGGGCGCGCGATGGCTGAGAAGACCGAAGCACCAACGCCGCGACGGCGCGAGGAAGCTCGCGCCAAGGGCCAGGGCATCGGCCGATCCCACGAGTTGTCGATGGGTATCACGCTCGGTGTGGGCATGTTGGCGCTCGCCAGCCTGCTTCCCGGAGTGGCCGCCAACCTGGTCACGAGGACCCAGTCCGCCATCATCGACATGTCGCGCCACACGACCAGCACCCAGCTGGTCGGCCAGACCGGCGACGCGATACTGACGGTTCTCGTTCTGGTCCTGCCCCTGGCCTGCCTGGTCATGGTGGCGGGCATCGCCGGCAACCTGGTCTCGGGCGGCCTGGTCTTCTCCTATCGAGCCATTCGGTTCGATCTCAGCCGCGTGAATCCGATCACCGGCATGAAGCGGCTGATGGATCGTCAGGCCCTGGTGAGGCTGGGGCTGGCCGCGGCCAAGCTGGCGATCCTGGCGATCATCTCGTGGCAGGTGGTCGGGAGCCGCGTCCCGACGATCGTGAACTCGGAGGGTTCCAGCGCGACGATCATCGCCGGCACCTGCCTGTCGGCGATCTTCCAGCTCGGGCTCACGATCACGATCCTGCTCGCCGTCGTGTCCCTGGTCGACTTCGTCGTCCAGCGCCGGCGGGCCAACGAATCGATTCGCATGACCAAGCAGGACGTCAAGCAGGAGTACCGCGAGCAGGAAGGCGACCCGTTGATCCGGGGCGCCCGCCGCCGCCGCGCCCGGCAGATGGCCTTTGCCCGGATGATGGACGCCGTGCCCACGTCCGACGTCGTCGTGACCAACCCGACGACACTGGCCGTGGCTCTCAAGTACGACTCGTTGACGATGCGAGCGCCCAAGATCGTGGCCAAAGGCCAGCGGCTGATGGCCGATCGAATCAAGGGGATCGCGCGCGAGAACAACGTCCCCGTGGTCGAGGACAAGCCTCTTGCTCGGGCGCTCTTCTCCCGTCCCGTCGGCTCAGAGGTCCCGACCCATCTCTACAGGGCCGTGGCCAGACTTCTCGTCCTGGTTCACCAGGCGCGCTTCGGTGCCGGTGGGCGGGCCGCGGGCGCGCGTCGCGGAGCGGCGGGCTGGGCTGCGGGTCGTGGCCAGGGTGGCCCGAGCGGCTTTGCGGCGCGCACGTGGTGGAATTCCGCGCCGGCGTCCGCGGCCACGGCCATCCTCGACGGGCCGACCGCGGGGCCCAGCAGCCACGTCGACGGCGCGGCCGCCGCACGGCTGTACGGCGCCGCCGACACGGTTGAGGATGATCCAGCCGAAACGGTGGAATCGGCCGCGGCCGGGGACGTCGAAGGCGTTGACGGCGACGCAGCCGCGGCAGACGCGTGGCTCGATGGGGCGGCCCTCAGGTCGGCCGATGTCGATGAAGACGCGCTGGCTGCGGCCCTGGCGGACGACGAACTGGGCGATATCACTGCCGACGAACTGGCCCAGCTGGAGGCGAGCCTGGTTCTGGGGGACGAATCGAGTGACGTCGATGCAGCCGACGTGGACGAAGAGGAGCAAGAGCGGTGACGAGTCAGGCCACCCCGGCCGCCCCCAGCGTCCTGCACCGGAGCGACGCATTCCTCGCCACTGCCGTAGTCGGCATCGTGGCGATGATGATCATCCCGCTGCCGCCGACGCTGCTGGACATCCTGATCGTCCTCAACATCACCTTCTCGCTCACCATCCTCCTGGTTTCGCTGAACGTTCGCGAGCCGCTCGAGTTCAGCTCGTTCCCGCCGCTGCTCCTGATCGCGACCCTCTTCCGCCTGGGGCTGAATGTCTCGGCGGCCCGGCTCGTCCTGCTCAACGCCCACGCCGGCGAAGTCATCAACGCCTTCGGCAAGGTCGTCGTCGGAGGGAACACCGTCGTCGGCATCGTCGTCTTCCTGATCCTGGTCGTGATCCAGTACGTCGTCATCACCAACGGTGCCGGCCGGGTCAGCGAGGTGGCCGCCCGCTTCACTCTCGACGCCATGCCCGGTAAGCAGATGAGCATCGACGCCGACCTCAACGCCGGTCTGATAACGCCGGACGAGGCGCGGGCGCGGCGCCACGCCATCGAGAAGGAGTCGGACTTCTACGGCGCGATGGACGGGGCCTCCAAGTTCGTGAAGGGCGATGCCGTTGCGGCCCTGGTGATCATCGTCGTCAACATCGTCGGGGGGTTGACGGTAGGTGTCATCCAGAAGGGATTCGACATCGGCACGGCTCTCACGACCTACACCGTCCTGACCGTCGGGGACGGCCTGGTGAACGAGATCAGCGCCCTCCTGGTGTCCGTGGCCACCGGCGTCCTGGTAACGAGGAGCGGCTCGGAGGCCGGCCTCGGCAGCGATCTCGGTACCCAGCTGCTCGGCCGGCCGCGCCTCTTCATGGTCGTCGG
>Ga0182021_10003062_pt1 | contig 19630 bp, 14 predicted proteins | sample 612E3MmetaG_FD_120493 | JGI IMG/M metagenome (GOLD analysis project Ga0182021, IMG submission 120493) | Permafrost microbial communities from Stordalen Mire, Sweden - 612E3M metaG (Illumina Assembly) | ecosystem: Environmental > Terrestrial > Soil > Wetlands > Permafrost | place: Sweden... | reverse complement strand
CCGACACCTCGATGTCCTCGAAAGGATAGCCCTCGGGCCCGGAACGCATGGCCTCGGTGGCGCCCTCCAGCGCGGCGTCGAGGATGGCACGTGGTGTCTCCGGGATGCGGGGCGCGCCGGGGGCAGGCTCAGGCCGCACCAGGGCCAGCCCGACCTGGTTGCCACTGCCGCGCGGACGCGGCGCCACTCGCACCCGGGCTTGCCCGAACACCTTCTCGTCTTCAATCTCGCGCTCGAAACGCGCCTCGGCCTCGGCCGGCTTGGCCAGAGTCTCGCGATACACGACCTGGGGCCGGCCCACATGCGCGTCCACGCCGTACTCGCGGCGCAGCCGGTCCACCATGATGTCCAGGTGAAGCTCGCCCATGCCCCGGATGATGGTTTGGCCCGTCTCCAGATCCTCGCCGGTGCGAAAGGTCGGATCCTCGTCGGCCAGCTTGGCCAGGCCGAAGTCGAGCTTCTCCTTCTCTGCCTGGGTCTTGGGCTCGATCGCGCGGGCGATCACCGGCTCGCGCGCGGCGATGCGCTCAAGCAGGATGGGCGCTTTGGGCGAGCAGATGGTGTCGCCGGTTCCCGCGTCTTTGAGACCCATTGCTACCACGATGGTGCCCGCCCCCGCGCGCTCGATGCGCTCGCGCCGGTTGGCATGGACCGAGAAGAGCCGGGTGATCTTTTCGTTGCGCCGAGTGCGCGCGTTCTGTACTTCGTCCCCCGGTTTCAGCACGCCCGAGTAGATGCGCAGGTAGACCGTCTTGCGCCCCTCGTCCATGGCCACCTTGAAAGCCAGGGCGCAAAAGGGTGCGCTGTCGTCGGAGGGTCGGGTGATCACCTCATCGCGGCCGGGCGCATGTCCGGTGATGGGTGGCACCTCGGTGGGCGCAGGCAAGAAGTCACAAACCGCGTCGAGCAGCGGCTGCACGCCCTTGTTGCGCAGGGCCGAGCCAGCCAGCACCGGGACCATCTTGCAGGCGAGAGTGCCCTTGCGCAGGGCCGCCATCAGCGCAGCCGTTTCCACTGGCTTGCCCTCTAGATACGCGCTCGCAATGCCGTCGTCAAAGTCCGCCGCAGCTTCCACCAGTTTTTCGCGCGCGGCAGCCACGGCCTCGGCCATGGACGCGGGCACGTCGTCCTCGCGCGACGGATCGTCTTCCTCGCCTGAGAAGAAATAGGCGCGCTCGTGCACCAGGTCCACCACCCCGGCAAATTGGTCCTCGGCGCCGATGGGAAGCTGGATCGGCACTGGCCGCGCACCCAGGCGGGTGCGGATTTCGTCGACCGCCGCCTGAAAGTCCGCCCCGGGGCGGTCCATCTTGTTGATGAAGGCAAGGCGAGGCACGTGGAATTGGTCGGCCTGGTGCCACACGGTTTCAGACTGTGGCTCCACCCCGGACACAGCACAGAACACGACCACCGCGCCGTCGAGCACGCGCAGCGAGCGTTCCACCTCGATGGTGAAGTCCACGTGTCCGGGGGTATCGATGAGATGAATCTCATGTGTCTCGCCCGCCCGCTTCCATTCCATGGTGGTGGCGGCTGCGGTGATGGTGATGCCGCGCTCGCGCTCCTGCGGCATCCAGTCCATCTGCGCTTCGCCGTCGTGAACCTCGCCAATCTTGTGGATGCGCCCGGCGTAGTAGAGAAAACGCTCGGTCACCGTGGTCTTCCCCGCGTCGATGTGGGCCACGACGCCGATGTTGCGGACGCGCGCCAGCCTGGACAGCTTGCGAGGTTTGGCGACTGGGGCTGGCGTTTCTTCGGACATGCGGCGCGGATTATAGGGAGTCGATCGGCGCGAGTCGACCGTCAAGCGTTGCGGCCAACTTCGGAAAGAGGAGGGGACCGGGCAGGGACAGAAACGGGGACGTCAGATTCAGATGTCAGGCGATCAGGGCGCGATACGGCAAGAGGGAAATTGGGATTGGTTATCCTGTCGCCGAAGGGGACTGCCTTGGCGGCATGAGCGGGCGAGCGGACCGGGGCCTCTCTCCTGGCGTAAACGCGAAGCTGGCCAGTGCCGCAGCATCCTGGCATAGTCACGAAACGCGATCAGGCCTCCGAATTTCCCGACAGACTCTAACTAGGGAGTCCTGGTGGCCGTGTATGTGAACGTCGCGCCTGTCCCCGGGTAGTTGTTGATTTGATCCTGCGTGCATCCAGTTCCTTGGATGTTCGTGGTGAACTCCAAGACCACCTGCCCCGCTGCGGTCGTCGTCGAGGCAACAGTGGTTAGTGTCCCCGTGATGACGACACGGACTTCGAGCGAGCAGTTGCTATCGACGTAAGCATCGGTGTCGTAGATGGTGAACTGGCTTGCGTCACCACGGATGGTGGCCTGCTTGATATCCAGGTGGAGAGATCCAAGATCGAACGTTCCCGCACCTGTCTCGCCGTTTTGAGTTGTGATGACGGCGGTGAAATCATAGGAGTCACCCACCAACCAATTCTCGTTGGAGGTTGCAACCGCGCTTCCTGTACCGTTGTAGGTTCCTTTGAGATTGGGCGGGATTGCCGCCGTCTGGCAGGTGACGGTTTTCTGGTCACACAAGGTTTCGTATCCACCGGGAACTGAAGTGGTACCCGGTTTTCCGGTCGGGTTGTTCCCGCCACAAGCCAAGACGCTAAGGCACGAAAGAGCTGCCGTCCATAAGGTCCGATTCATGGTGGATTCCTCTCTTGCTCCAAACTGTTCGATCATCTGTCGGGGCGTACGTCACACGCCTTGTCGCGCACAGGTCCATAATGAACCGCAACGGCACGTTATGTCAAATGCGAGCAAGATGCATTGAAGCCGCCCGCCCTTTCCCAGGGTTGCGGTTCAAGGGCTGCAAGCACTTCAGTCACCTGCCAATCTGCCGGTTGCGGAGCTGCAAGACCCTTCCCGCCGCCAAGGTCCTCGTAGGCGATGCCGCCAAGTTCCGCGCTGAAACGGGTTTCCGGAACCCATCCAGCGCGGAATTGGTCGGAAGCGGAGCTGGCTGGGCCGATGCGGTGTTCGACTCAGGGACAGGTTCCGCCCACTACCGAGAAGCCAATGACGGGATGATGCTGGCTCGGTGCCAGGTTGCGGCCACACGGGGGAGGTTCGGCAGTATAGTCGGTGCCCATGACCCGCACCGAGTTTCAATCCGAGTTGCAGCGCCTGCGCCGCGAGGCCGGCGTGGGGGGAGAGAACGCCGGCAGTTTCCGCAGCCAAGACTGCCAAGGCTGTCTGTGCTGCATGTTCTGCACGGGCTGCACCAACTGCTACCGCTGCACCCACTGCAGCGGGTGTGAGGCCACCACCGGCAGCTCACATTGCCTGCGCTGCAGCGGTTGCCACGACTGTTCCCACTGCCACGACTGTCAGGGCTGTACCAGCTCGGCCTATCTCGTCGAGTGCGCCTCGTGCAGCGACTGCACCTACTGCACGGGCTGCGTGGGACTTGCCCGCAAGGAGTTCCACATCCTCAACCAGCCCTACAGCCGCAGCGAGTACTTTGCTATCATCAAGACTCTCTCTCGCTGAACAGGGCCGAATTCGAAAGAGGGACAGCATGGTCGTCACCGACATCCAGGCCTGCTTCGTTGTCGGCGCATGCATCGCAGACCTTTCGGTGCCGGCGTTGGCCAGCGCACCCGAGGCCCAATCTTTCGGGGGAAGCGATGTCTACGCGCGTTCCCGCCACCGCGCGTTTCTCTACCCTGCGCTCTTTCTCGGACCATCGGCCACGCTGTTCATGCTGGCCTGGCCAGGCTGGGAGAGCCAGTACCTACACGCTTCGTTCGTTGAAACGGAGGGAGCGCCCTTCCAGGCAGCCCTTTTTGGCGCTTTTCTGTTTCTGCTCGCTGCGGCCGCCTGGTTCGGCAATTGGCTTGGCTTCAAATGGGTGCTGGCACGGGCGCGACGACGCTTGCGCCTGCTCTACCTTGGCGTTCTGGCCGTCACGGTGGCTCTGGTCGCCGTCCGCTGGCCGGCCTTCGTGCACCTGGGATCGGTCCAGGCTTTCAAGGAGAATCCGGGTGACCTGCCGTATATCTGGAGCGATCCTGTCTTCTTCGTCAGCTTCCTTGCCCTGACCTTGTACTGTGCGGCGCCGCTCGTCGTCTGGTGGATCCGCCTGCGCCGGCAGTCTTCTCATTGATCCTTGGCTTGAATTCAACCTGTCCTACTGAAGTCACATGCTAGCCAGCAGCGCGGCTTGCCTGTATCGTGCGGCTCGCTTGCACCGGTCATTCTATGGGTTGCTGGCGATTCTGTTCGGCGTCGCCGCTGCTTGTGGCAGTACGAACAGCACCATAGCCTTTCGCGAGGAGGCCCTCCGGGGCGATGCCGATGCACTCGTGTACTTGTTCCGCGAATCGGCCATGTTGGGAGGGGCGGTGAGCTGGAACGTCTATCTCGACGGACAAGTCGTGGAGCTCGCGTCCGATTAGCGGCTATTCCGGGCAGGCCGCAAGCGGCAGCGAGAACACCGCCCCGCCCTTGCCCGGGACGCTGTACGCAAGCTTGCCGTAGCCTGGCGCCGCCACCAGCAGGTGATCTCCCACGAGCACGTATGACGACCCGAAGGCTGACTGCCAGCGCTGCGTCGGGGTGACACGCTGGCGCTGCACGAAACCGTCTCCATTTAGCTCGAAGACATCAAGAGCGCCGGAAACCGTGGTTCGCCCGCGGTTGACCCCGGTATCGAAGATCAAGAGTGAGGAGCCGTTGAGCATCGAGTATCCCGAGTGGGTGAGCTTCCAGCGTTGCAGCCAGGTATCGCCGACGTGCTCGAAGACATAGCTCCCTTCGCGATCCTCGACCAGCAGCCGGTCACCCGCGATGTGGACCGCGAGACCAAACGCCTTCCCCTCCGGGGGACCGTAGCAGACGTCGCCAGAACAGGGGGGAGTCTCGTCGAAGGGCAGTGGATCGCTGGCCTTCAGGATCGATGGCGCTTGCAGCCCGTCAGCTGCCACACGATAGATCTGCACGACGCCCTCGGAGACCCGTTGTCCAGCGGCCGAAGAGTCACCGACCGCGAGCGTGGTCCCGTCATAGTCCAGTGCCGAGCCGCCCCCCGACACACTGTTGGTGAGGACCCATGCGTTACCCTGTCGACGATACGCACTGACCAGCGATTGGCACGCGACGAACAGCCAATCGCCCGAGGGGAGGAGGGCGGTGCAGAAAGCGTCATACTGCGACCCGAGAGACAGTTCCCCTTGGTCGGTCCAAACCCCATCGCTCAAGCGAAAGAGTCGCAACGACCGGGCGCTGGTGTCGAGGAAGAAGAGATCCTTGCCCATCCGTTCGTAGACCGGGTAGTCGGAGTTGTCGCTTGGCGGGTGGAACGGAGGCAGCACCTCTCCACTCGGGTAGTCGATGAAAATCAGGTCTCCCGCGTTGTACACGACGATGGTGGCGTTCCCGTCATGGCTCGATCGCACCTCGGCAATCGTGCCGTCCATCTCGGGCAGCGGGAGCAAGGGTAGCGTCTCTGCCGGCTGATCTGGCATGGGCGCTGGCGTCCGACCCGTCAGGTTGAGCGCGCCCAGGAAGCTCGTGGGCAACGAGCCATTGAGTCCAACCTGCGTCGGCCGGGAGGCAGACATGACACTCCACGCACGGCCGAACATGAACCCGCTTGACGCCGTCCACGGCAGAATCTCAAACGCGTCGTCAAAGTTCTCGCCCAGCGGTTCAAGCGCGCGCAAAGTTCCGTCGGTGTCCATGACGGCAACGAAGCGATGGGCCCAGCCCGACGCATATCCGTTGTAGAATTCCCCAATGTGCCCGAATGCGACATCCCCGGCGACTTCAACCCACTCCTCGAACGTCCCAAACACCCACGTGCTGCTGTCTTGGCCAACGGCAACACCCGCAACCAAAATATCGCCGGGACTGCTGAACTGCCGCGACCACGCCACATCCCCGTTGCGATCGAGCGACAGGACGAAGCCATCTGGCAAACCAACATGGGTGGGCGTGGGGAGATCAAAGTACCCTCCTCCCCCAACCACGAGATGCCCGTCAGGCGCGACAATGACTGGATTGAGTGAATCGAATTGGCCCGCGATGGTTTTGGTCGCAGTCATCTCTCCGCTTGGGGCATAGCGCTCGACGATGAGGGCGCTGGACTCGCTTCCCTCAAGACGGACAGCGAGCAAATTTCCATCACTGTCCACGCCAAAATTTCGGGGCACCCACACCATGCGCGGAGCATCCGGTACCGGCAGAACGCGATAGACCCCGGTGAGGGCGCCTCCGGAATTCGGAGAGTCATACTGCACACCATCGAGTTCGATTGTCATGTTGGGAAAGGTCAGGAGCGGGCCGATGGGACTGGGCCGAACCGAGTCGGCCACCCTTGAGCTCGTCACCACGATTTCTTCGCCCGGGCCGTCTTTGGTGTAGCGTCCCACCGTCTCTGTCACGACAGCGCCATTGATGCTGTTGGCAACGACCAGCACCCCTCGCTCGTCGCACGCAAGCGCCACCACGTAATTGTCCTTGAGATCAAAGGCCAGTCCGAGATCAAGCGATAGGTCAAGGCTCGCGTCGTAGCGTAGAAGATCGGTTTGCGCGACCACCCAAAGCGCTCCTTCACCATCCACGCAGCTCTCGCCCACGGGGCGCTCAATCGCGACATCGATGGGCAACGGGTCACTGGCCGTGCCCCTGGCCACCGCGCGATCGCGGGCGGCAGAGCCGATGTTGTCTCCCATCGTCGTGTTCGGCGCGAGCAAGCAGTGTCCGCCTTGCGCGCCAGTTGATCCAGAATCGGCCCTTTTCGCACCACCACTGCAGCCGGCAAGTAGGGCGAACGCACCAACTACGGCCGCCAGCTTCCAGTGCGGCCGCAGCGGACCGGGTCTGAAGAACAAAGCCAAGACAGGCTGACAGGAGAGGAGCATGGTGAGTAGTCATTATAGACCCGCGATGGCACAAAGAATCACCGTGTGCGTGCGATATGTGACGGTTGTCACGTAGAACACTACATGCCGCTGATCAGGAAGTGCTATCAGTCCGCCAGCCTTCGTTCACCCAACCTGGAAGGGAGGGTCGCGATGGCTATGACCTGCCTTTCGGGGGGCTTACGCGCGGCCCTGGGTGTAGTAACGTTACGGGGCTATGCCTCGATCAAACCATCTGCGACATCCAACATATTCCCAAGGCGTCTTTCTGGTCGTCGGAATCCTCATCTTGGGGATCGGCGGATGCACGAGCATTTCGCTTCCGAAACCCTATCATCCTGGCGACGATGCTGCCGGCGATTCGAGCGATGGCGTCTGGTTGGACAGCGGAGCCTCGGGGAGTGACGTGGGCCGTGGAGAGACGAGCGGCGACGGGGCGGGTTCAAACGGCGACACCATGGCCGCGACGGAGGGCGTGAAGGACGGGCCGTCCTCGGGCGGCGGGAGCGGTGGCGCCGGCGGTGGTGGCGGCGGCGGTGGTGGCGCCGGACCTGATGCGCCCGTCGATGTCCCGGCTCTCCAACCCGATGCCCCGAATATCACCCGTGATACCCTGGCGGCCGTCGGCGCACCTTGCTCAGCTAGCACCGAGTGCGCTGCGGGGAACTGCGTAGACGGTGTCTGCTGTGCCGGCCCCTGCAGCGGATGCAATGCCTGTGGCGTCGCTCTCACCGGCAAAGACGATGGCGTCTGTGCTCCCGTGATCGGCGGCAAAGATCCGCACGGCACTTGTGCGGATGAGACCACCACCAATCAGTGCGGAAACGACGGCTGGTGTGACGGCGCTGGGGCCTGCCGCAAGGTCAGCACCAGCCACGTCTGTGTTGATGCCTCGTGCACCGGGAGCGTCTTCACCCCCACCTCGACCTGCGACGGCGCCGGGGCCTGCAAGACAGTCAAGTCGGTGGACTGCGCACCCTCCCCGTGTGCAAAGTCCGGATGTGTCACAACCTGTGCCGCCCAAGCCGACTGCGACAAAACCACAAGCTACTGCGACACTGTGGCCAAGACCTGCGCAGCGAAGAAAACCAATGGATCGACGGCGTCGCAAACCTATGAGTGCACATCCGGGTTCGTGGCCGACGGCGTGTGCTGCAACCAGGACAACTGCACCGGGTGCATGGCATGCACGAAAGCCTTGAACGGGCAGACCGATGGACAATGTCGTTCCGTCCCGCAAGACCAGATAGCCCACGCCGCCTGTACGGTTTCGACCGATACCTGTGGCGCGACCGGCATGTGTGATGGCGCTGGGGCCTGCCAGTACATCGCCAAGGGGACCGCTTGCGGCTCCACATGCGCGGGGGGGAGCCAGACCTTGAAGACTTGCGACGGCAAAGGAACCTGTGCCGCGGGCACGCCCACGTCCTGCGCCCCCTTCGCTTGCGCGGGTGACACCTGTGGCACGAGGAAGACGCCCGGCTTTACCTGCAGCAGCACGTCCGAATGCGATAGCGGATTCTGCGCAGACGGCCGCTGCTGCAATCGGGCTTGCACCGGATCCTGTGAGGCCTGTGACGTCGCCGCGTCGCCTGGCACATGCACGACGCTGGGTTCGAAGGCGACGCCTCACGCTGGTCACCCGCCCTGCAATGGATCAGATGCTCCCTGTGCCGGCCAGTGCGACGGCACCAGCGGGGACTGTTCCTACGCCCCACCCACCACACCCTGCGGCCAAGCTTCCTGTACCGGCAACGTCTATCAAGCCGCCGGAAATTGCAGCACTGGCGTTTGTGCAAAACCTGGCACGCAAACCTGCAACTTTGCGTGTGTCGTGGGCTCTGGTTGCACGGGGGAGTGCCCGCCAAACACCCGTCAGTGCGGCCCGACCGGACTTCCTCAGTTGTGCAGTTCAGCTGGCTCCTGGCAGGACCAAGCCGATTGTGGATCAGGAAAGCATTGCGTGGATGGCAGCTGCGCGAGTCTGGTCGCGAATGGTAACCCTTGCCAGACCAGCGATCAGTGTGCGAGCGGGAATTGTTCCAACCTCACCTGCTGTGCCGCCGGCGAGGCCGGATGCAGCGGCACCTGCGCAGTGTTGTCGAGCAGCAACGGGAACTGTGGCAGCTGCGGGCACAGCTGCACGCTGGGAACTAGCTGTTCGGGTGGGCTCTGCCTGCTGCCCGACGGACAGAATTGTTCAACCGACGGGCAGTGTGCAAGCGGCACGTGTGGCACGTTCTATCAAGACGGCGATCACGACGGCTACGGCGCCGGCACGCCGACCCGGAAATGCGGCACCACCCCGCCAACGAACTACGTCACCAACTCATCCGATTGCTGCGATGGCGATGACAAAGCCCATCCTGGCTCGACATACGTCTCCGCGACCGCCAATCTTTGCGGCAACTGGAACTATGATTGCGTGGGGGATCCTATGGGCGACAAAGTATATACGGGTCCAATAGATGGCTCGTGTGGTACCCTAGTATGCGTTCAGTCAGGAGGAGGTTGTGTGCTTTCAGGCTGTACATGCGGCACGGCTTCCACCGGATGCCCCACGAACAGCAATCCCCCGTGCGGAGACCCAGTCAATGTCAACACTCAGGGGTGCCAGGTGACAGGATCCGGCAGCTGCAGCCCAACATACGGGTCAACTCCGGCCGGGTACTCGCAGGCGTGCCACTAAACCCATCTGGGAGTCGAGATTTGTAGTGGAGGCGGCGCATTTCCACAGGTGAACAGCACGAATGCGTCGCATGGCTGGGCTACGGGAAGAAAGCGCCGTGGGGAACGGAACCAAGAGGCGTTGGCAAAAACCACCGGTCGTCGGTGAACTGATCCACCTCGAAGTCAGGGCTGCCAGGGAACCTTTCTTGGCCGATCGTTCTGGCGCAGGACGCGAACATGAAAACCCTGTTCGGAGGGCTTACGCGCGACCTTCGCTGTGGTAACTTTACGGGATTATGCGTCGATCAACTCGTCTGCGACATCGGGAATATTCTCATGGCATCTGTCTCATCTTCGGAATCCTCATCTTGGGCATCGCCGGATGCACAAACATTTCGCTTCCGAAAATCAGTCCCGCCGACGGTGCTGCCGGCGATTCAAGCGGCGGCGCCAGCTTGGACGGCGGAGACGCGGGGCGTGACGCGGGCCACGGAGAGACGAGCGGCGAAGGGGCAGGTTCAGACGCCGACGCCAAGGCCGCGACGGATGGCCTGAAGGACGGGGCGAGTGTCGGGGACGGGCCGTCCCTGAGCGACGGCAGCGGCGGCGGGAGCGGCGGTGCCGGCGGTGGCGGTGCCGGCGGTGGCGGTGCCGGCGGTGGCGTCGCTGATGGCGCTGTCGATGCCCCGACTGTCCAGCCCGATGCAGCCTTGGATGTCACCCGTCTGGCGGCCGTCGGCGCACCCTGCTCAGCGAGTAGCGAGTGCGCTGCCGGGAATTGCATAGACAGCGTCTGCTGTTCCGGCCCTTGCGTCGGATGCAATGCCTGCAGCCACACCCTCACCGGCAAAGACGATGGCGTCTGTGCGCCCGCCATCAGCGGCCAGGATCCGCGCGAATATTGCGCGGACGAGACCAAGACCAACCAATGTGGCAACGACGGCACCTGCGACGGCGCCGGAGCCTGCCGCAAGATGAGCACCAGCCACGTCTGTACTGACGCCTCGTGCGCCGGGAGCGTTTTCAGCCCGGTCTCGACCTGCGACGGCGCCGGAGCCTGCACGACGGTCAAAACCCAGGACTGTGCACCTTTCCTGTGCGCGAAGAGCGGGTGCGCCAAGACCTGTTCCCTCCAGACCGACTGTGACCAGACGATCAGCTACTGTGACACCACGGCCAAGACCTGCGCCTCGAAGAACGCCCCCGGGACGCCTGCATCACAACCCTATGAGTGCACCTCCGGGTTCGTGGCCGACGGCGTGTGCTGTAACCAGGACAACTGCGGCGGGTGCATGGCATGCACCAAAGCCCTGAATGGGCAGACCGATGGACAATGTCGTGCCGTCCCGAAAGACAAGATAGCCCACAGCGCCTGTACCGCCTCGGCCCTGGCCTGCGGAGCGACTGGCATGTGCGATGGCGCCGGAAGCTGCCAGTACATCGCCGCGGGAACTTCTTGCGGCTCCACATGCACGGCGGGAAGCGTGACCCCCAAGGCCTGCGACGGCAAAGGAACCTGTGCGGCGGGCGCGGCCACTTCCTGCGGGATCTACGCCTGTGCGGGTAACGTCTGTGGCAACGAGAAGGTGCTTGGCCAAGCCTGCACCACCAACACCGACTGCGACAGCGGATTCTGCGCAGACAACCTGGCTGGAACGGCGAAGCTCTGCTGCTCACTCAGCTGTGGCACCTGTCAGGGCTGCAGTGCCAGTGGGACCGGATGCACGAAGAAGAACAACAATGCGCCCGATTCCGCCTGTGGAGCCGTTGGCGGCCCCGCTTGTGAAATCGGGACCTGCAACAACGCGGGTGCCTGCCAGAAAGCCAGCCCCGGTGCGACTTGCGGCACCTCCAATCGGTACTGCAGCGGAGGCACTTGCGGGGATTGTACCCCCAACGTGGACTGCACCCCAGCCAACGCGTGCAAGAAGTCGTTAACCTCCTGCACGACAGGGGTTTCCCAATGCGTGGCGAGCAACACGAATGTGGGCGACGGAACTTCCTGCGGGGCTGGCCCGGCGTGTTCGACGGACGGCACTTCCAAGATCGCGGCCCACTTGTGCAACGGCGGCTCGTGCACATCCCCGTCAACACCTTGTGCAAACGGCTGCTCCACGGGCGAGTGCATTCCCGCCATTTGTGGTAACGGCACTCTAGAATCCCCGGAACAATGCGACAACGGGAGCGGCAACCTCGACAGCTATTATTGCCCCGCGAGCGTGCCGTGCAATTTCTGCAACAAGAGCTGCCGAACAACAGCCGGGGCCTACTGCGGCGATGGAATCACGCAAAATCCGCAAGAGGCCTGCGACAGTGGCGCCAGCAACAGCGTCTACGGCACCTGCAGCCCCACCTGCACAAGATGCGGCAGCCTTCCCCCGGGCTATGTGCCTTCGTTTTACGACAACTATTATGTGTCTAGCGGGTTGTACCTCTGGGCAATGCAAGATGCCACCCTGTACCAATTCAAAGTGTACCACGATGGTTCCCCATACAAAGTTGAGCTGTACCAAGTGGACTACGCTCTCGAGAACTCAACAAAGATATGGACTACGCGTGACCCCGCTACTGGTAATGTCTTTGTGAACCCATCTGGTTCCGGCTATGATACTGTCACTATCAATGGCGGGGCAGGCGTGGCTCTGTCTCCAACAGCGGTCGCGGGCTACCTGCTGCTCAAGACTGGCCACTCGATGGAAACGCCGGCCTCGGTGCAGATTACATATGGTGGAGGGGCAGACGCGGGAGGGCTCGTAGTGAGCTCCTCCTACGTCGTAGGGGAATCATTGGAATGGTACCAGGGAACGTTCCCTGCCGGCGGCGGCAACTGGAGGGACTTCACGGACCTGCAGTCCTGCCTGCAGGGTCTGTAGCTAGAGCGCCGAACGGTTTGAATGTTGGGTGGAATCAAGAGCTTGCGAAGGTCTGGGAATTTCGCCTCGCCCCGCGAAAGCGGGGAGAGGCCGACGCGCGAAGCGCGGCGGGAGAGGGGCTCGGCCGCGCGAGAAAGCGCGTCTGCCCCTCTCCCTAGCCCTCATAGGTGCTAACCATTTCCAGCACGGGCTGAGGCGCTTTTCACAACCAAGCCAAGACGCTCAGCAAGGCGGTGCTGAGGTCGCGCGACGAAAGCATCGATCTGGCGCGTGCGCCGGCCGTTGCGCAGCTCGGGCAGGCGATCAATTGCTGCTACTCGCGCTGCCAGTGTGAGCCGACCGAGTAGGGCATCGGCCAGGGCACGCGCCAGGAACGAAACCACGCGGAAGGGAGAGGCGCGGTTCGGCCCCGGTGACGGGCTACGCGGCGACTCGTGAGGGGGGAATAGCGCTCTTGCGCTCGGCAAGTCGTTGCAGCAGGAGCGCGCAGATCAGCTTTGCCAGCAGCCAGGTCCGCCCCGTGTCCGGCAAGCGGTTGGGCAATTCATCGAACTTGAGCACGGTCTTGAGGGTCTTGAAGGCCAGTTCCACCTGCCAACTCAGCCGGTAAGTCGCAAACACCTGGGCAGTGGTCATCTTGTCGCTGGGGACGGTCCGGCGGCCCCTTGGTGTCCGGAAAGCTGTCGTCGAGATTCTCCCACAGATTCGCGGAAACCGAACCGCCTATCGCCGTCGGCGGGCGCGGCAAGAATCCTGACCGCCCACGCCTGTGTTTCCGGGCGACGGGTTTCTGCGCGCCAAAGCTACGCAGGCTTGTGCAGGAGACCTCGCAAGTGGGGCGACAGGCCAGCCGCTTCGAGGTCCGCCGCGACCCAAACTCGCCACGCACCGCCCGGATCCATAGGCTTCCACATTACCCCTGCAAAATCGGAGGGCATTTCGATCTCGCCCTTCATCAGCACGCAAATTCGTTGTCGCCCCAGCGAAGCGCAGAAGTAGCCGAATTCAAGCAAGACGTTCTGGCGCGCACGGGGCCGCTGGGCAGAGGGGTTAGCAGCCGAGGCTCCGACATCGTCAGGCGTCAGCAAGACGAGTGAAAAAACCGCATCACGGTTGTCCTCGATCGCCTCGATGACGGTCCTGCCCGCGAACGATCCCTCGGCCAGTACGATTGGCGTCATTCCAAGCTCGCTCAACAGCCGGGCAGCCTGTTCTCTCGCGAGAAGATCGTGCCCATGCACAATGAACACCTTGGGGGCAACCGATTGTGCGTGCCGATCTTGTTGTGAGCCGACGTCTCCCTTGCCACCAGAGCGGTGTTCTTGCTCCGAGCGATCATTCGCCACGCCAACGACATCCGAAGCGCTCAACAGCGCCTCGTACATGGGATCGGGTTCGCGCTCCGGCGCTTGGGGCTGCTAGACACCAGCGCCAGCATGGATACAACACGGATGCTATTCTTGCAAGCCGTGACTTGCTCGTGGACGCCATACTTCCATGATGCCTATGCTCGGGGCCACCATCATGGACAGGAGTAATCATGTTCGCAAGTGCCCGAACACCCAAAGCTGCCACCACAATGATGGCCGCATGATACCCCATAGTTCGTCGGGGTCGCCACGCTACAGTTGCCCGCGCAGTTGACCGTTCCACCACAGCTACCGCACACAGCTCCGAAGTTCGTCGGGGTCGCCACACTGCAGTTACCCGCACAGTTGATTGTTCCGCCACAACTGCCGCATGCATTGCCGTAGTTCGACGGCGTGGCGACGCTGCAGCCTGTGCAGGTGACCGTCCCGCCGCAACTGCCGCAGGAAGCGCCGAGGTTCGGCGGCGTGGAAATGTTGCAGTTGCCGGCGCAGTTGACCAGCCCGCCACAACTGCCGCACGGAACGCCGAAGTTTGACGGCGTGCCGCTGCAGGTTCCCGCGCAGGTGATCGTTCCGCCGCAGCTACCGCATGCAGTGCCGTAGTTCGTTGGCGTGGCCACGCTGCAGTTGCCGGTGCAGTCGATCGTCCCGCCACAGCTGCCGCATGCAGTGCCGTAGTTCGTCGGGGTCGTGGCGCTGCAGGTTCCCGCGCAGGTGATCGTTCCGCCGCAGCTACCGCATGCAGTGCCGTAGTTCGTTGGCGTGGCCACGCTGCAGTTGCCGGTGCAGTTGATCGTCCCGCTACAGCTGCCGCATGCAGTGCCGTAGCTCGTTGGCGTGGCCACGCTGCAGTTGCCGGTGCAGTTGATCGTCCCGCCACAGCTGCCGCATGCAGTGCCGTAGTTCGTCGGGGTCGTGGCGCTGCAGGTTCCCGCGCAGTTGATCGTTCCGCCACAGCTGCCGCATGCAGTGCCGTAGTTCGTTGGCGTGGCCGCGCTACAGGTTCCCGCGCAGTTGATCGTCCCGCTACAGCTGCCGCATGCAGTGCCGTGGTTCGTCGGGGTCGGGACGCTGCAGGCACCTGCGCAGGTGATTGTTCCGCCGCAGCTGCCGCATGCGATGCCTGCGCCAGCTACGCACGTGTCGAGACTTGCTGCGTCGACCGGCTGGGTGGGAAGAACATCGGTCGTGGTTGGGGGACCGTCGCTGGGTGTGACCGGCGTGTCCACGGCGGCATCAGCCACCGTAGAACCGCCGGTTCCACCCGTAGGGACGCCACCAGTGGCTGTGCCCCCGGACAAACTGGTGGTGCCGCCAGTCGAGCTGGTGGTGCCGCCAGTCAAGCTGGTCGTGCCGCCAGTCAAGCTGGTGGTGCCGCCAGTCAAGCTGGTGGTGCCGCCAGTCAAGCTGGTCGTGCCCCCGGGCAAACTGGTCGTGCCCCCGGGCAAACTGGTCGTGCCGCCGGGCAAACTGGTGGTGCCGCCAGTCGAGCTGGTCATGCCGCCAGTCGAGCTGGTCATGCCGGCAGTCGAGCTGGTCATGCCGCCAGTCGAGCTGGTCATGCCGCCAGTCGAGCTGGTCGTGCCGCCAGTCGAACTGGTCGTACCACCAGTGAAGCTGACCGTGCCCCCGGATAAACTGGTCGTGCCGCCAGTGAAGCTGACCGTGCTCCCGGATAAACTGGTCGTGCCGCCAGTCAAGCTGACCGTGCCCCCGGTGCCCCCGGAGCCAGAGCTGCCGCCTGTGCCAACACCGCCGCCCGAGCCACCGAAGGGTACGTCCGGCTGACCGTCAGGGGCGTCTCGGAGCCCAGCATAGCCGCTGCCGTCAGGGCCGCCTCCCCCGTCCTCTGGCATTGCAACCACAACATCCGGAGCAACATCCCGCGGGAGCACGCCATCCACACTTGCCTCAACAACTGCTGCTTCTGCTCGCGGATTGAAGGCATCTGCCCGCGCATCGGCTGTCCCGTCCGCCTGTGCATCGGTTACCAGCAGTACGTCCACGGTTGGCGCGTCGGCCAACCGCGCGTCGCCGCCCCCGATCGCAACAATCAGATCGATTGTCGTGCAACCAGGTTTGATATCCACCACCTCCGCTTGCCAGGGCCCTACGGCGCTTCCGGCCTTGCTGGGGGCGTATTCCAGGGTCAGCCTCTTGTGGCTGGCGTAGTCTTGCACCGCCAATTGAAGCCCGTCTTGGTCTACCCCAGGCGGCCTTTCGATGGGTTTCAGGTCAACCGCCGGCCCATCGTCCAGGCTATACTCCAAGACTACGCCATCGACACGATCATGGCTGTCCCTGAACTCGACGTTCACCAGGATCGTGTTGTCTCGACACGGCCGATCCTTCACGCAGGCCAGCCCCGCGACCAAGACCGCCATGATCAGAGCAACGCCTCTCACGGCCCAGCCCCAATGCTCTGGGTCCCGAAGCCGGTATTTGGGTAACGATCATGGCTACCGTAGATCAAGAGCAGGGTCGTGCCCACGGCTGCGACCATAACGCCAGCGCCCACCCACAGCCAGGTCGAGCGAAGCAGCGAACGCCGCGCCGGGGCTGGTTGCTCGACCGGGCTGACAGGCAAGGGGGCGGGCACCACCACCACGGCAGGAGGCAAGGGCTGCTTCTCCCCGAGGTCGAGGACCAACACGATGGTCTGTCCCGCCGTCGCGGTGAATGGAGTGGCCTTCTTCTCGCCCTCCCATTCCAGCGTCACCTGGTGGCTGCCTGGTTCGACCCATACCGGCCCCGGCAGCGGGGTCGTGGCCGGCGCCTGGCCGTCCAGCGTGACAGCCGCTCCGGAACGATTGCACCGGATCTCCACCTGCCCCACCAGCGCCGACAACTCTGCGATCTTGGCTCGCGCCTTTTCCTGCTGTTCGACAGTCGCGTCCTTGGCCTCGGCCAGGAAGCGCTTAAATGCCTGCAGCGCCTCTACCTCGCGGCCCAGCCCGTGCAAGGCCAGGCCCTGGTTGAAGAACTGCTTGGGGCTGCGAACCAGCGCGTAGGCTTGGTTGAACTTGTCCAATGCCGCTTGATAGTCGTCCTGTTCCAACAGTTCCGAGCCCTCGCGAACCAGGCCAAGCGCCGTTGCACGAGCGGCATCGTCCTCGGCCCGCACGACGGTCGGACCGAGCATCACAATCACCAACATAAGACTGGCTCGTGTCATGTCACAGGTCCAAAATGGCTTCGCTCTTCTTGGGCGGAGGCGTGGGATTCGTGGCGGGGGCAGAGGGTATGGCAGCTTTGCCCTTTGGCAGCTTGCGTGCGGAGTGCGTGGCTGGGCTTGCCGCTGGTCGCGCAGCGGGCTTGGGCACCCGTGCAGCGGGCTCAGGCACCGGCTGAGGCACCGCCAATGGCAGCGGTGGTGTGCGGACCACGGCGGCGTCGGGAGTCGTGACCGGGGAAGCCGGGACCTGCGCTACCGGTAGCTGAACGGTCGGCGAGGTTGGAGCGCGCGTCGTTTGCCGCAGAGTTAGCCCGACCACGATGGCTGCGATTGCTGCCACGACAGCCATCATCGTGGCCATACCCAGCCAAGACCTTCTGGGCTTGCCATCCTCCGCGTCGGTTATCTGGCCGGTCGAGCCCGATATGGTCGTGTGCGGCGCGTGCACCGAGCGGGCGACGGGCTTGGTCGCTGTTTCAGGCTGTGACTTCTCCGGAGTAAGAATGGAGGTCGGCGTGTGCTCCTCATGTCCCGGAATAGTAACCGTTGCGGGTCTCTCGGCAGAGCGGAGCGCGCTACCGAATTCGCCCATGGATGAGAAACGCTCGCCCGGCTGCTTGGCCAGCGCGCGCAAGATGACAGCTTCGACCGCCCTGGGGATGTCTTCGTTCCACTCGCGCGGAGGCTTTGGTGCAGCGCCTATGTGCATCGTGAGCAGGTCGCCGTGCGCTGCGGCCCTGAAGGGGGGCGATCCGCACACCATTTCGTAGAGGATGATCCCCAAGGCGTAGATATCGGCGCGGTGGTCGATGCTGACCCCGCGACACTGCTCGGGCGACATGTATCGGGGCGTGCCAAGGAGAGTGCCGGGCTTGGTTTCCACGGATGCGTCGGACGAGTCGTCGAAGAATTTGGCGATCCCGAAATCCAGTACCTTCACCCGTGCGCACAAGGGCAACATCGTGGGGTCGGCGACCAGAAAGAGGTTCCCGGGCTTCAGGTCACGGTGAATGATCTTGCGCTCGTGAGCCGCGGCGAGTGCGGAGGCAGTCTGGCACGCGATCTCGACGGCGTCTTGCACAGACAGGCGCTGCTCACGCCGCAAACGATCCTCCAGCGACTCGCCTTTCAGCAACTCCATGACTATGTACGGCGTGCAGCCGTCGGGCAGCATACCGGTGTCAAAGATCCTGATGATGTTCGGGTGTCCAGTGGCTTCGGCCGCGCGCGCTTCCTCGAAGAAGCGCGCCACCAGCGTCTGATCCCGCGCCATCCCAGGGCGTAGCAGCTTGACCGCCCTCGGCTCAAGAACCGGGTGGCGGGCAAGGTAGACGGTCCCCATGCCACCCTCCCCCAGGACAGACTCCAGCACGACGTTGCCAAGCTGCAGGCCGATCGCGCTTGAAGTTGCCACCTGCTGCAAATACGACTCCGTTTCTGAGGCTGGGTCAAGCTGGATCCGTCACCTGGAACCATATGCCCCTTTGCCCGGCCCCCTGTACCCGGAGAATCCGCGATTGAACGAGTCGCCGCCGCAGGCGAATGCCGAAGCTCGGCTCCGGGGGCGCGATGTCGATTGTGATTGCCACCGGGTGGCCTAGCCGATCGTCGCTGTCAGTGGCCTGAAGCACGATCTGTTCGGAATCGTCAGCTTCGACTCAGGACCGTGGGTGGAGTGCGAACGAGGACCGAGGTAGTCAGGAAGATCAAATGGAGCCAATCGGCAGCGGCTCGAGAATCCAGCATTTGACCGTTCCGTCGGTCCTCACCCCACAGCCAATCATGCCACCCAAGCTAACGGAAGTGAAAGCGCCTGCGGGCGGTGGAAAGTCGTTTGTGTCACCTCCGCATGCGATGGTGCCATCGGTCTTGACTCCGCACGGAAAGGACTCGCTGCCAGCACTGACGGAAAGGTAGGTACTTGCAGGCGGTGGATGAGACGAACCTGGCCCCCAGCATTCGATGCTCTGGTCTGTCTTTACCCCACAGGCCCAACCATCGGCGACGCTGACGGAGGTGAAGATTCCCGTTGGCGGCGGTATGGATTGTTCGCCGAAACCGATTCCCCAGCAGACAATAGTTTCATCGGTTCTCACTCCGCACGCGCCTACAGACCCTGCACTGACTGATGTGAATGTGCCTGTGGGCGGCGTCAACTGACCGAAGTTGCCACCCCAGCAAAGGAGAGTTCCTGCCGCCTCAATTCCGGAAAGACCTCACCAAGGTTGGAAAAACCTCACCAAGGTTGACCTTCTTCTCGTGAGATCCGCTACAAACGACCACGATGTTGTGGGCCGGCGTCTGGATCTCCCGCTGCGATTGGTACCGAATATTCGTCCGCGGCAAGCAACTTGCAGATGGCGGTTGCCGACAATCCCGGCATGTCCCTTCCCCGCGCCATCGTCCCAGGCCGCCGCTACATGATCACCCGTCGCTGCTCCGAGCGACGTTTCTTCATGCGCCCGGACCGCGAAACCAACAACGCCTTCATCTACTGCCTTGCCCTCGCCGCTTGCAAGGCCAGCGTCAGCATCGTCTGCGTCGGCACCCTATCATAACACTACCACGCCGTCGTCGTCGACAACCACGGCCGGCTGCCCCAGTTTCTCGAACACTTCCATAAGCTCTACGGCAAGCACCAGAACGCCCTTCGGGGACGTTGG
>Ga0182021_10003061_pt1 | contig 19631 bp, 17 predicted proteins | sample 612E3MmetaG_FD_120493 | JGI IMG/M metagenome (GOLD analysis project Ga0182021, IMG submission 120493) | Permafrost microbial communities from Stordalen Mire, Sweden - 612E3M metaG (Illumina Assembly) | ecosystem: Environmental > Terrestrial > Soil > Wetlands > Permafrost | place: Sweden... | reverse complement strand
CCGTTCATCTGAGCGGAACCTTGTCTTTATTTTACTAATGGGATCATTAAGGTGTCTGTTCTCTATTGCTCACGCATCCGGTCAAAATTGCTCACATCATGACCGGAAATCAGCCGATACTCGCTCTCTCCCCAAGTGCGATCGAGAGACCAAACGCGCCTCTGCCTCCGAAAACGAGAGAAAGAGGCGCATTGACCGTGGCATGCAGTTCAAATGCGTCCGACAAGTAACAGGATTACGACTATGCAGAGAACGAGACCGAGCCCTCCGGTCGGGTAATAACCCCAGTCTCTGCTATGCGACCACCTCGGTAGCGCTCCTACGAGCGCCAGAACCAAAACCACGATCAATAGCATTCCAATCATATCCAGCTCCCTTCTCATTGAGCTCAGTGTTCTTACTTCACAATTACCTTTGACCGGTTCTCGTGTCAGTTCCGTACGGCTCAGACCTCTGGTCAAAATTGCTCATTAATGCAATTATTGATACGCGGAGGAGCCGGCAGCTACTTGGGCCAATCTACAGTGGTTAATTCAAGCCGCCAGACAGGTCCATTTAAAAACATGGCGCCTTCGAATTTCACGAACGCAGGAACATCTCCTGTGACGAGCCAGTAGCGCAGGTCAGGCGGGCTTTTTCCGATCAACGAGGCAATCACTCCGGTGAGTCCGCCGATCTTCAGCTTCACCAGCGAGCGCATGGTCTTCATGGCTCTGCCGCCCAGCAGCACCTCATCCTCTCCCTCCCAGCTCAACTCCATCTCAATCAGCCGCGGGTCCGGCGTGAAGACTGCCATGTGCACCGTCGCACCGGCGCCCCCTGGAAGGTTCTTCAGCAACATCAGTGCCATGCCGTTGTACAGATCGTCCGGCATCATGAACTTTCCGCTAGCCACCTTTTCTTTGTCGTCCTTATTTGCCTGACTTCGGGCCTTGTACTGCCCGCTCTTGCGATCGAACGATACCTCCAATGTCGGGTAGGATGGGCCATGCTGATCGAGACGATAGTTCTCAAGCCTGAAGACGCCCTTCTGAGAGAATGTCGCCGATTCATCGTACAGCGAACCATCCTTGAATCTCAGCATCGTGCGGCTCTCGAGAACGTTGCCCGTTGGCTTCTGGCTCATTTCACCATAGGCGATCGCCGTTCCGTCCAGCAATCGGAGCACGAGGAAACCTCGAAAGTTTCCCTCGATCAGCCGGACACGAATCGGCGCAGCTGCAACGGCGCTCGGCCAGAACAGTGCAGCAATGACGACAAAGAGTGAGACCAACTTTGCATTCACTGGCGGCATCCTTGATTATCTTGGAGGTTGTGGCGCTGTCCTTCATCCTATTAACGCGCCGTAGGGCTTGACCATCAGCCGGTATTCATCTGTATCGTCAGGCTTTTTGTCTCGCGCCTGCTATCAGTAACCCGACTCCGCCAATCAGTGCTATTCCTCCCAGTATTGGAGGAAGAGGGATCCGTTCCTGCGTATCTTTAGTGGCATGGATCGGCCCCAGGTCCAGCAGCTTTTCTGTTCTAGTATAATTGATGCCCTGATACGCGAGGGCCAGCGCCCCCAGCACCACAAGTACAATTCCAATCAATGTTATCGGTTTCAATTGTTTTATCTCCGTTCTAGGGTGGTCCCTCTTCGGCCTTGAATCAGCCGAATCAAGGCAATGACGATGGCCACCACCAGCAGGCTGTGTATGAATCCACCTTGTCATATTCTTTATACATGCCGGCAATCCATGCGTCAGTTCAGTATGGCTCACACATGTGGTCAACATTGCTCATACGCGTCGATAAGGGACGACAGCGCAGGCAGTTTGTGAGCGATGCAGTTTCCGGACATCACGAGAGTGCGGCAGCGGGGTTTCCCCACAAACCCTTACATGCGGTGAGCAATTTTGATCAGACACGTGAGCAGTACGGTACTGAAGTGACGTTTGCCCAGGCGTATAAGTAGCATCGAATATCGAGAAGAGGGTGCGGCCAAAACTTGTTCGCAGCGCGAAGCGTGGCAGGATCCCCAAGGAACTAATGCCGGAGCCGAGCCCGCAAGGAAGTTGTCTGAGGCAGTTTTCTTGCCAATTCAAGCGTATTTGCAGAAAGAGGCAGTGTTACTCGAGGGTTATCCGGATTGTTAGCGTGAGTGCTCTTCATCCAATGCTAGACGGAGTGCCCAATGACGTTCTACTTGATAGTCTTTATCGTCGCGATGGCATTCTCAGGAAGCACGGTGATTCAAAGTGATCGGTTTACGAATCCCTATGTCATTGTGAAAAACAGCCTGATCGCGTTCTTTGAGTGGATTGGTGACCTGGGAATTTTTTGTGGGCGCCTGGGTCGCGCGGCCTTGGTTCCTCCCCATGAAGGGCAGGAACTTCTCCGCCAACTTGAGGCGGTGGGACCAAAATCGTTTATGCTGGTTGCGCTTGCGGGCGCCGCAACGGGAGCGGTTCTTTCTCTGCAAACACGCGATAGTTTGACGCGGCTGGGCGCCGCATCCTTGCTTCCCAGCGTCATTGTGTTCTCCCTCATCAAGGAGACCGGACCCATCATCACCGGCTTGATCGTCAGTGGGCGCGTGGGGGCGGGAATCGGCGCCGAGCTCGGCTCGATGAAGGTCACAGAACAGATTGATGCCATGGAGGCCTCGGCCATCGACCCCTACAAATTCCTGGCGTGGACCCGGGTGTTGGCGTGTGTCTTGATGCTGCCCCTGCTGACCGTGGCGGCAGATTTTTTTGGAATTCTCGGAGGCTGGGCTACCAACACGATCATGGAGCCGATCTCGCTCCGTCTCTTCATCCAGAATGGCTTCAAGACGGTGACGTTCAGTGATTTTTTTCCGCCAACTTTCAAGACTATGATCTTTGGCTTCATTATCGGTCTCGTAGCCTCCTTCCAGGGCATGCGCACACAGGGAGGCACCGAAGGCGTGGGACGTTCCGCCACCAGCTCGGTGGTTCTTTGCTCGCTCTTTATTATTCTGGCCGATGTCGTTCTGGTCAGATTAATTCAGGTGATTTTCCCATGAAGAATGGCGGCGAAAACGACGAACATCGAAACAATGAACCGGCCGTTGTGATTCAGGATTTGCACAAGTCCTTCGGCCGGCAGAGGGTGCTGAACGGAATCGGGCTAACGGTTGCCTGCGGTGAGACCGTGGTTGTGCTGGGACGAAGCGGTACGGGGAAGAGTGTCTTATTGAAATTATTGATTCGCCTGCAAAAGCCGGACTCCGGTTCGATCCGCATCCTGGGGCAGGAAATGACGACTTTACAGTTCAGGGAATTAAACCAAATCAGGAAAAAGATAGGGTTCTTGTTCCAGCATGCCGCACTCTACGACTCGTTAAGCGTCGAGGAAAACGTCGCCTTTCCCCTGGACCGGCACTCGGACCTGCGGTGTGCGGAGCGAAAAGAGCGGGTCCGCACGCTACTCGCGACCGTCGGGATGGAGCAGCATGGAAAGAAGCTCCCGTCGCAGATCTCCGGCGGTATGCAAAAGCGCGTAGGATTGGCGCGCGCCCTGGCCCTCGAGCCAGAAATCATGCTCTTCGATGAACCGACGGCGGGGCTCGATCCGATTACTGCCGGCGAGATCAATCAGTTGATTCTCGACCTGCAGGAAAAACGCAAGATCACATCGATTGTAGTGACTCACGATATTCGTGGCGCCAGGACCGTTTCACACCGTCTCGTTCTGTTGAAGGAAGGAAGTATCGTGGCGGAGGGAACTTTTGAGGAACTCAAAGAGAACCAAGATCCGTTTGTTGTCCAGTTCTTGTCGGGCGACTCATAGGGGGGCCTATGTCCAGAGCGTTTTGGGTAGGGATTTTCGTTGCTGGCACGTTGCTCATTCTGGCCGGCGGAATCTTCTTGATCGGTAGCAACCAGTTTCTCTTTAGTTCGAGGTATCGGCTGAAGGCCGAATTCTCAAACGTGGATGGACTGGTTCAGGGCGCCGAAGTTCGAGTCGGAGGTATTCGCCAGGGAACCATAGGGGATATCGTTCTCCCGAAGCGCCCCGGCGACAAAGTTGTTGTCTCGGTCGATTTGGATAGCGCGACACATAACATCGTCAAGAAGGATTCCACGGCAGCCATCAAGTCGGAAGGACTTTTGGGCAGCAAGTATGTGGAAGTGTCTTTCGGATCGAACGATGCGGAGAAGTTAAAGGATGGGGACACCATCGCGAGCGAGATTCCCATCGACATCTCGGATCTGATCAAGACTTCCGGCGAAGTCTTGGACTCGGCCAAAAACACGATGCAAAACATCGAGTCCATCACAGGCAAGATAGATCAAGGCGAAGGAACCATTGGCGCCCTCATCAACGACAAGGGAATGTACAACCAGGCCACCAAGGCAACGGCACAGGCACAGGCCGGCGCGATGGCATTTGATGACAATATGCAGGCGCTCAGCCACAATTTCCTTTTGCAGGGGTTCTTCAATCGCCGGGGATATCAGAATTCGGCCGACCTTACCAAGTATGCAATCACGAGGCTGCCGGCAGGATCGTCCATCAAGACGTTCGTCTATGATGGCGATATGATTTTCGACAAGAAGGACGCGGCGAAGCTCAAGAATCAAAAAACATTTGCCGAGGCTGGGAAATTTCTGGAAGCAAATCGCTTCGGCCTGGCAGTGGTGGCCGGTTATTCCGGGATGAAGGGTGAGGCGGAAAAGAACAAAGTCCTGACGCAAGCTCGGACGATGGTAGTTCGCGAGTACCTCATTCAAAACTTTAAACTGGACGACGCTCGCCTGGTAACCATTGGCATGGGTGAGAGCAAAGAGAGTGGTGACGGCGGCAAAATTGAAATTCTTGTCTATCCGGCCGGCGCGACTGCGCCTCCAGTTCAAAAGAAGGCCCCCGAGGAGCACTGACTCGACCATCCCGGTAGCATGGAGCAAGTTAATGACAGCAAGATCCAAACTGGAGTGGTTTTGCAGGACCTCGACATCAACGGCTTTCGTCGCGCTGTTTGCAATCGGGCAATGTATGGCCCAGAATCCAGCCGGTGCGCCTACCCAGAGTGACCCCGAAGTGCTCAAAAAGCCAGAGATCGTGGCGGCGTTCTCCTGGCAACAGTCCTCGAGCTTTTTTGCCGGCGCGGAACGCTTCTGGCCACAGGATACGAACGCGCCCGGCTCCCCCTCTACTCCGGCCAAGAAGGCCAACTCAATGACGGATCGCGTCAGGGACCGTGATCGGAAGTTTCCGGAGCGCGACAATCGGACCGCGATTGAGATCGTCAAACACGTTAACGGCATATTCGGAGGCTTGGAGCAGGGCGCGGGGATCGGCTTCGGCATCGAGTTGACGACTGAGGATTCTATTCCGGGAATAGAATTTCGGGCCACGATGCTTACTTCCACCGAACTTTACAGAAGGTTTGAGGGAGACGTTTACATACCAAAGGTCTTCGACGAGAAGACACACGCCGACTTTTGGTATGGCTACCTGCGCAGGACCGAAGACAACTTCTTCGGCGTTGGCCCATTTACACCGGTGAGCGCCAAAACAAACTTTGACGTCGAACGGCGCAGCGTAATCGGCGGGCTCTACCGTGACTTCACCAAAAGTCTGCAGGCCGGCATTTATGTCAGTTACATAAACAGCAATGCCTACGGTGGCCAGAGCAGCCAGTCCCCCTCCATCGATACGGTCTTCTCGAACAATCCCTCGGTGGTGCCCTTCACTCTATGGACCCCCGGACTTTATTCCGGTTCCAAAGTAATTACCTATGGACTGTTTGGCGAATATGACGGGCGCAACTATGAAAACGGACTGACAAAGGGGTTCTATTTCTACGGACGGTTTGGTTCGGTTGACGGGCTGAATGAGGGTAATAAAGTATTCTCTGACTACGGCTGGTTCGACAGCCAGTTCGACGCCCGCGGCTACATCCCACTCTTTTCAAACAAGACTTTGCTCGCGGTTCGCGTGGCCACGGACCTCAAAGCTCCGAAGGGCGGAAGTCAGATTCCTTTCTATGACCTGTCGTACCTGGGGGGCCTCAGTCACGTGCGTGGGTTTGACACCTACCGATACCGTGGCAACAATGTCTTGATTGGTAACGTAGAGCTGCGGCAAACGGTGTACTCCTTTAAAAAGGAAAACCGCGGTATAGACCTGATCGGCTTTGGCGATGCGGGGCAGGTTTGGGGCGACAACCGCTCCACTACGGACCCGACGATCCTGGAGAATGATAACTTTGCCTCTCGAAACTGGAGGGCGGGCATTGGAGGAGGCGTCCAATACCGCCATTCAAAGTCGCTGGTGGTCCGCTTGGACGTGGCGACAAGCCAGGATGGTCCACGGATGTACGTCTCGATCTCACGCGGTTTCTGAGCGACACGAGCTGATTCCGCGGGCATCCTCCTGCTTGCTCGCGTGTCCATCGCCACTGACGAACTTCTTCACCATGTTCGTGCCAATCTCACGACTCTGAACCCCTTCATTTTTCCCGGAATCCTTTGCTGCAACTTTCTTATTTGTCCATGTCGGCGCCTTATCCTCCGCCCACGGTTATCATTGACGGCTCACATACTGTCACCTAAGATGTGTGATAAGAGGTGTGACATGAAATCAAAGAATCGTTCGCAGACCATCCGCCGCAGCGTCGCATTGCCCAAGAGCCTTGTAGCTGAAGTTACCGCTCTCGCTCCTCCGGAGGCGCGCAAAAACCTGAATCGCCTGGTTACAATCGCTCTGAAGGACTTCGCGGCTAGACAGAAGACGCTCGCATTTGAGGAAGCCATGGCACGAATGGCCGCTGATCCCGCGATTCGGAACGAAGGCGCATCGATCTCCAGAGAGTTCAGGGTGTGCGAAAGCGACGGACTCAAAGATGATTAGCCGGGGCCAGATCTATTTCGTCAACCTTGATCCGACGCGAGGGCGCGAGCAGGCAGGACGCCGGCCGGTCCTCGTGGTATCGGCAAACGCCATCAACCGGCAACCACTCGTTGTTACCGTGGCCGTGGGAACAAAATCATCCAATGTACCGCGAGATTATCCCACCAATGTGCGGGTGACGGCCCGGGAAACCGGCCTTCCCTACGATACCCTCTTTCTTTGCTTTCAGCTGCGTTCCCTGGATGCCTCGCGCTTCCTGGAACCGCAAAGCCACCATCCGAACCTTGCAGGTATGATGCCACCTTACCGGATGGCGGAAGTTGACCAAGCGCTCAGATTGACTCTTGGTCTCGCCCCATAACCGTGCTTCGCTTGGAAATACATCTGCGGGCTTGCTGTCGGCCGCCGTTCTGCTCTTGACCTTCGGATCCCTCGACTGCGTGATTTTCGCCGACAGTTTTCGAAAAATGGGTGGGGAAGCGACGATAGAGGCCGAGAGCGATCTTATCCGCGTTCGCTGGCTTCCTGCAGCGCCGAATGACACCAAAGAGTTGGTCGACCTAGCAGTTGCGCTCCTTAAGCAGGGGGCCTTCAAACAGGCGAAACCCATCCTCGAATCTCTTTCGAACCGGTTCCCTGAAGATGTTGCGGTCCATTTCAACTATGGAATGATGCTCAGCGACCAAGGCCTCTTTGACGAGGCCATTCGGCATCTCTTAACCGCGGTTAAATTATCCCCAGGGCACGCGCATGCTTGGAATGCCCTTGGTGTGGCATATCTCAGGATCGGAAAAGAGGGAGAAGCAATCAGAGCCCTCGAAAGAAGTCATGGGCTTCAACCTGATAATCCCTATACGCTTCGCAATCTTGGTGGGTTGCTTGCTAAGGACGACCCCCTAAAAGGATTGCCATATCTTGAAAAGGCCGCGAAGCTCTTACCGAAAGATCAGCAAGCCCTCTACGGTTATGGACTGTGTTTGGCAAAAGTGAATAGAACTAACCATGCCGATGAGGTTTTTCGAAGGACCGTCGTAATTTCCCCCTACACGCAAGTCGCCGAACTGTGCCGAAAAGAAAGAAGTCTTATCGCAGCGCAGAATCTGCGCAGTTCCTGGTCAGTTGAGGATGGATGCAGTTATGTATTGCCTTTCCGCCATGGAGATTTTTGACCGAGAAGGACCAGAGGCTCGGCAACGCATAACATTCGAAATTGCCCTGCTTGGCAGAAGCGGGTTGGACATCAACGATGCCGCTCCGAAATACTCCCTCTCTAGTCTTCCGTCCGCTTTTCTCCTCCTGCCCCTTCAGGTTACGATGAACCGCCTGAAGATCAGATTTGGACCGCCGGCACGCGGCGGAATCCTTCCATCAGCTTCCAGCGGACCGGGCGGGCGCCGTCGACAGGGTTTTTCGGGTTGCGCGCGCTTCTCATTCGCTCTCTCCACCGGCAGGACCGGCCAGCAGGCCGCGCCCCACTTCCGTTAACCGGTATTTCTGGAGGGGGCTGTTGGGCTTGTCGGGGATCGTTCGCTCGAGCAATCCGATCTCCAGGAACGGATTTAGATAGTTACTCTGGAATGTTTTCCAGTGCCGTAACCCGAGTTCAGTCATGATCTCCCTTGCAGGTCTGGGAGTCTCGCAGAATTCGATGACTTGTGCGGTGACTTGTGCGGTGGCTGCTGACTGAGTCGGCCTGGCGGTTGACTCCAGCCATGACTTTAGGTGTGACTCTAGCCGCAACGTACGTTTCGTGGTTTTTCCCGAGCTTTCTACCGAAACAACCTCCACCGTTCGGCAAACAGCAGAAGACCGGCGAGATTGAGAACGCCTGTTTCGGTGGCCAGGTTAAGCTTCTGAAGCAGTCGCATGAGATCTGCGGGTGAATCCGGGTAGTCCAGCTTATACACGTCGCGCAGGTAATCACGGAAGCGCAGCTTGTCGAGGGCCTCGATCCCGGCTTTTGTCGGCAATTCATCCGCGTGAAACTGGCCGGTCATCTGAAACAGGCGTCGGAGTTCCTCCTTGGACTGGATGCGGCGGCGGTCGCTCCCGGTCTTGATCCAGATCACACCCTGACGGTCGAAGTATGGTTTGTCCAAACCCTCGGGAACCGTAAGGACTATGACTACCCGCCTGCCGGGTATCTGAACGTTTTCCGTTGTCGGGGAAATCGGGCTGCGCATGTGCTGGGTTGCGGCATTGGTGATGAGCTGATTGATCCGGCGCACATCTCCGCCACTCAAACCTTGCACGTTGCCATCATCGGCGCCGCACGAGCACCCGAGATGGTCGATTTCGACGTTTAAACCAGCGCCGTTTGGTGCTCCAATGTGGCGGCTCTTTGGGTTGGCGCGAGGAGGATTCTTACTTCGGCGCTGTGTTCCTGGCGGTCATCGACCAGGGGAATGGTATGGTCGTCTCGTTCATTGCCATCCACGGTCACGGTCATACCGGCATTCTCGGCGGCCGTTTGCAGGACGGTGATGTGATACACGGTCTCCCGATAACGGTAATGAACCTTGAACTCCTTCCAATCCGCGGGGAGGCACGGCGCGAAACGGAGTTTGTCCACTTCCAGCCTCAGTCCCAGGAGTGATTCCAAAATAAGCCGATACATCCATCCTGCCGAACCCGTGTACCAGGTCCAGCCTCCATGGCCTATGTGCGGCGCGCGCGCGTAGACGTCGGCCGCGACGACGTAGGGTTCAACGCCGTATTTCGCAATCGCCGCGGGAGAGGCAGCATGGTTCACCGGGTTTATCATTGCCGTCAACTCCCACGCGCGCCGGCTGTCGCCCAATGCAGCGAACGCCATGGCCGCCCAGATCGCTGCATGCGTGTACTGCCCGCCATTTTCTCTAACGCCCGGGACGTACCCTTTTATGTACCCGGGATTCAAGTCCGACTTGTCGAACGGCGGGTCCAGGAGTTGGATCAGCGCATGGTCGCGGTGAACGAGGCGCTGATCCACTGCGTCCATGGCCATGCGCGAGCGCTCGGCATCGCCCGCCCCGGATAGAACTGACCAGCTTTGCGCAATGGAATCGATCTGGCATTCGGGGTTACTGGCCGACCCGAGCGGCGAGCCGTCGTCGAAATAGGCGCGGCGGTACCACGCCCCATCCCAGCCGTTCTGCTCGATACTCTGACGCACTCGCGCCGCCTCCCACTGGCAATGTTCGGCGAAAAGACTGTCGCCATGCCCGCGGGCCACTTCCGCAAACCGGGTCAGCACTTCATGAAAAAAGAATCCCAGCCAGACGCTTTCGCCTTTGCCCTGTTCGCCCACCAGGTTCATGCCGTCATTCCAGTCACCGGAACCCATGAGGGGCAGGCCGTGCTCACCCATGCTGAGACCCCTCATAATGGATCGGACGCAATGTTCATACAGACTTGCCGCTTCTTCAGACCGTCCGGGCAGATCGTAATATGAGTCCTCCTCCGCTTTTACCTGCCGGCCTTCAATAAAGTGAACGGGTTCATCCAACACTCCGGTGTCTCCCGTGCTCAGAACGTAGCGGCTCGCCGCCAACGGCAGCCAGAGGTAATCATCCGAACAGTGCGTACGCACGCCCCGGCCCGAGGGGGGATGCCACCAATGTTGAACATCTCCGGTCTGAAACTGGCGTCCCGCGCAGAGGAGCAAGTGTTCGCGCAGAAGATGGGGCTCGGCGTGCAGGAGCGCCATCACGTCCTGCAACTGATCGCGGAAACCGAAGGCGCCGCCTGGCTGGTAGTATCCGTTGCGCGCCCAGAGGCGGCACGCGAGCGTCTGGTACAAGAGCCAACCGTTGGTCAGGACATCAAGGGACGGATCCGGTGTTTCCACATTCACCGCGCCAAGCGTGCGATTCCAATACTCCCACACTGCTTCGAGCGCACCGCGCGCGGATCCGGCCCCCCGGAATCGATGCACCAGGTTCCGGGCGTCATCGGTGTTTCGCCCGACGCCAAGCCTGAAAATGAACTCACGCTCCTGCCCGTCGGCGAGATCGAATGGGACTTGGATCGCGGCGCATGGATCCAGCGCGGCTCCTACCTTGCCGGAAAGTCGCGACCGGGTCATGGCCGCCGGACTTCGTATCGTGCCGTTGCGCCCCAGGAACTCCGTCCGGTCGGCACTGACGGTCCGGGCCGGATCATCCACGTCCAAAAACGCAACCCGATCGGCGAACTCGTTGTTGTATGGATTCCGCGCGAAGAGCGCACCGCTGTTGAGGTCGATTTCGGTGATCACGTGCATGGCGGATTTCGGCCGCAAATCTCCCAACACCCATTCCGCATAGCCTGTGGCGGAGAGGCGGCGGGATCGGCCCGACTCGTTGCGCACCTTCAACACCGTGAACTTGATCGGCGCGTCCCGGGCCACATAAACCCACATCTCAGATCGGATGCCGCGCTCCACGTGCTCAAAGACGCTGTAGCCGAATCCGTGCCGGCTGGCGTATGGCGTCGCCCCGGGGCTTGGCAGCGGCGTAGGGGACCAGAAGTTGCCGGCTTCTTCGTCGCGAATATAAATGGCCTCTCCGCTCGCATCGCTTACGGGGTCGTTGTACCAGGGAGTAAGGCGGAACTCGTGGGCATTCTCGCTCCAAGTGTAGGCAAAGCCGCTCTCCGAGACAACAGTTCCGAAGTTTGCATTCGCCAGCACATTCACCCACGGCGCCGGCGTCACTTGCCCGCGCGCGGTCGTAATAACGTACTCGCGTCCATCAGGGGTGAACCCACCCAGCCCGTTGAAGAAGATCAGATCGCGGCGAGGCAATGCCGCCGCTGCCGCGAGATCGGCGCGGCGGGTTCGGGTCGGCGTAAGGCGCGGGACCGGCAAATCCACAGGGCCGCGCCGGTTGATCTGGTCCGCCAGGGATCCCCGACTGTCGCTGATGATGGCACGAGCGACCGTTTGGAGCAGAACGCGATCTTCGTTGGATATTTGCTCCGCAGGCCTGACAAAGATTCCACCCGGCCGATCGTTAACATTGGCTTCCGTGCCGGCGGCAATCAGGCCCATGATTTGATCGTGGAGCCCTTGCCTGTAACCGGCGTGATCTTCGTTCCAGATCACCAGGTCGACCGGCAGACCCTTCAAACGCCAGTAGGCGTGCGCCCGCACAATTTGGCGCACCAGGTCGATATTGGCCGGGTCTCCGATCCGCAGCAGCACGATCGGCAAATCGCCTGAAATCGCGTAACCCCACAGACCGGATTGCCCCCGGCTGTTCTTGATGAGGACGCTCGGGTCGGCACGCAGGGAGGAGTTGGCGTAGATTATGGAGCCGGCGAGGCGCCCGTAGAGTTGTGCGTCGGCTTCGGTGGCATTGAGTTGCTGCAAGAGTACCTGTCCATGTGTCCATGCCAGGTCGAATACGCGATCCGCCAGACGCCAATCTTGATACTTTTCTACGAGGCTCATGGATGCCTCGCGCGTCGCGCCGATGCCGGTCACAACATTGATCGTCGCCGTTTCTTCCGGATCGAGCGTTACTCGCTGCCGGATTGCTACTATCGGATCCAGGACTGAGCCATCGCAGCCCGAGAGCGCCGCGGTAAGAGTCATCGCTTCTGGTGCGGCCGCATTGTGTCCCCGCCCGATAAACCTCATCCGGTCGGTTTCATAGGAGATTTCGCCCATTCCCGTCCCATGTACGGCCATTAAATGAAACATCCAGGGCGTCTGCTCGCCGGCGGAGCGCGGCCGGCGCGTGCAGAGAATCGCCTGCCGCTCGCGAATGATCTCGGTTTGAACGAACAGATTACTGAAAGCCGGATGAAGCGCGTCCGCGGCAGGCGCAGCAAGGACTACTTCTGCGTAGCTTGTGATCTCGATGGTTCTGCGTGTGCGGGACCGGTTGGTGATGTGGATCCGGCGCAGTTCGATATCATCCTCAGGGGAAACCGCAATTTCCGTATGAGTGTCGATTTCCTGTTCGCGGCAGCGAAACTCCACCCGCGCCTCCGAAAAAACCGTTTCGTGGCTGTGTGATGGGATGAGCGCCGGCTGATATGCGGTGGACCAGAACCTCCCACTCGCCAGGTCACGGATATAGCAGAACGTGCCCCAGTTGTCGCAGGTGATGTCTTCGCGCCAGCGCGTGACTGCCATTTCTTTCCAGCGGCTGTAACCGCCGCCCGCGTTTGTGACCATCACATGGTATCTGCCGTTGGACAACAACTGCACTTCCGGTATCGGCGTATCCGGGCTGCTGAAGACGCGCACCGGCGTCTCCGGAGCATTGGCAGTCATGCGTAAATCGGAACTTTCGGCTGTCTGCGAGTAGAACGCCGTAGCCTTGGGGACGCGCTCCTGGAGCAGCAGCATCGTCGCCTGGAACGACAGATCCGACTCGAATCGCTTTTGCATCGGGCGGCCCAGGAGTAGATGGGCAAGCGAGAGCAGGCTCATGCCCTGGTGATGTGCCATAAACGACCGAACCAGGACATTGGATTGTCCGCGGGGCACGCGCGAGGGAGTGTAGTCGATCGCTTCATAGAATCCGTATTTCCCCTCAAATCCTGCCGCGGCCAATCGCTCGAGATTCAGGCAAGCATCCTCGGGCGCCACCATCAGCGCGAGCGCCGAGGCATACGGCGCAATTACCAGATCCTCGGTCAGCCCGCGTTTGAGCCCTAGGCCGGGCACGCCAAACGCCCGGTACTGATAGTTGAGCTGGACGTCGATCGCGTTGTAGCCGGATTCTGAAATGCCCCACGGGACCTCGCGCTTCTTGCCGTAGGCGATCTGCCGGTCCACGGCCGCAACATAGGACTGATCGAGCAGCGTATGGTCGTACGTCGGCATGACCAGGAGCGGCATTAGATACTCGAACATGGAACCGCTCCACGAAAGCAGCACCGGCTGTCCTCCCACGGTAGTGAGCAGACGCCCGAGGGCAAACCAACTCTCCTGCGGAAGCTGTCCCTGCGCAATTGCGACAAAACTGCACAACCTCGCCTCCGAGGCCAGGAGGTCGTAAGAACTCGAGTCCCGCCGGCGTTCGGCAACGTTGTACCCAATTGTCAGCAAATGGGAAGCCTTGTCATACAGGAAGTCGTACTCGATGCGGGCGAATTCGCCGGCTTGCAGCACCAGGCGTTCAATGGCCGCAAGCCTTGTCCGAGCCCTACGGCTTGCCTCCGTGATGAGCCGCCGGAACTCGCCCAGCCACTCGCGGGCCTCCGGTGTTGAGTTCGAGCCTGGCTGCAATTCGATTGACGGCAGCAGCTCCAGCTCGAACCTTGCCAGTTTGCGCAGTGTCGGGATCTCATCGAACCCGCGAAAATCGCCGAGTCCGGCCGGGGTCGCCTTCATCAGGGTCCACGGAGCCAGAAAGGCCAGCCCTTCGAGGGCGTCCTGGCACTGCCTGGCAAAGGCGCGTGCCCACCAGTTCGCCTGGCTCTCGGGGTCTCCGGCATCGAGGCTGCCCAACACCTGCTCGGCGGATGCCGTCAGCCGATCGAGGCACTGCCGCATTGCCGTGAGCGTGGTTGGCCGAGAATCGGACCCAAGATCCTCCTGAAGTTGAGCGAGTCGGGCCGGAGCGGCTCCTCCCGCAGTGTCCACGAGAATCCTTAGCGTGTCACGGAGCCCGTCAAAAAAGCGCTCTCCCAGGATGTTTTGATCGGGAAGTGCGAGCAGGCCCTGCCGCAAGGTCATCAGGTGTCCCACGAGGTTTCCGCTGTCTACGGTGGAGATATACGCAGGCAGCAGCGGTTTCAGGGACTGCGTGTCGTACCAGTTGTAGAAGTGGCCTCGGTGACGTTCCAAGGCTTCCATCGAGTGGAATGCATTCGCCGTGCGCTCGATGAGTTGTCCGGCTGCAATGTAGCCGAAGTCGTATGCAGACAGATTTGCGAGTAGCGCAAGTCCCATGTTGGTCGGCGACGTGCGATGCCCGATCGCGGCAACCGGAAACTCCTGAAAATTGTCAGGCGGCAGCCAATGGTCCTCCGGCCCGACAAAAGTCTCGAAGTACGCCCAAGTCTTGCGGGAGAGCTTATGGAGAAAGATGGTCTGGTCGATTGACAGCCGTGCTGCCCGGCGAGCGAGCGGCCGGCTGATCCACCATGCGATCACGGGAGAGGCAAACCAGAGCCCCAGTATGGGCCCAGCCACCCACAGCGTGGCAGGCCTGGAAAGCGAAAGATAGACCCCTGTGGCAACGGCTAAAACGGGTGCAATCCACATGGACAGGTAGGGGGCGAAGAGGTTAATGCGGCTATTGCCGTCCTGGCTGTTCGAGGGATTCCATTCGAGAAGTCGCCTGTGCGTGAACAGCATCCGCCCCGCCGTACGCAGAATCGCATCCAGGCTGAAAAATGCCTCGTAAGGGAGGCATACAAGCGTAAATGCCGTCTGCGCGAGGTGCCGCGTTGCGCATCGCCCTGCGTTAGTGAGGTGTTGACCTAGAAGTTGATCGGCCGGCTTGCGCAGCGGCTCCAGGACACAGTTAATCAAAGCAGAAATCAGGATGATGCCGATCACCGCCGAAACCCAAAACCAGGATGACGACAAAACTGTCCAGCCAAGCAGCAACAGCAATGTCAACGTGCAAGGCACGAGACTGCGACGAAGATTGTCGAAGATCTTCCATCGGGACAACCCGGAGAGCGGATTTTTCTGATGGCGGCCGCCGAAGCCGGGAACGCGTGGCAGCAGCCAGCGGGCGATTTGCCAATCGCCTCGAATCCAGCGGTGGCGGCGGCTCACGTCCGCGCTGTACCCAGAGGGATGTTCCTCGTACAGCATTACATCGCTTAACAGTCCCGCCCGCGTGTAGCATCCCTCCAAGAGGTCGTGGCTGAGGATCCGGTTCTCCGGGAGGCGATCCGCGAGCACGCGCTCGAACGCGTCGACATCATAGATCCCCTTGCCAATGAACGAACCTTCGTGGAAAAGGTCCTGGTAAACATCGGAGACGGCGCGTGTATACGGGTCGATACCCGGTTCACTCCCGAACAGTCGCGCGTACCACGACCGGTTCATGCCCGCCATGCTTATGGCTACGCGGGGCTGAAGAATGCAGTACCCTTCGCAGATGCGTTGTTTATCTTCGTCGTAGTGCGCCCGATTCAGCGGGTGCACCATGGTTCCTACAAACTGCCACGCCGAATCGCGCGGTAGTTGCGTATCCGTATCAAGGGTGATCACATACTTCACGTTCGACAAGACTGAAGTCTCGCCGATGACGAGGACGAACCGATCCCTCGATCCGCCGCGTAAAAGAGAGTTCAATTCTGCGAGCTTCCCCCGCTTGCGCTCGTAACCCATCCAAATCCGCTCCCGGGGATTCCAGCGGCGCGGGCGATGGAAAAGGAAAAATCTGCCGCCTTTTGCGCGCTTGTACCTTTCATTCAGCTCTTCTATCTTCTTCCGCGCCAGCTGTAACAGCGGCTCGTCTTCCGCGAGCGTTTCCTGGTGTGCGTCTCGAAAATCAGTCAGCAGGCCGAAGTACAGGTGCTCGTCGCGATTTGCCAGGAACCGGACCTCGAGCGCCTCGACCAGATCCTCGATGTTTTGAGCGCTCGCGAGCATGGTCGGAATCACAACCAGCGTGCTTGATTCCGGCGGAATTCCTCTGGAGAAATCCATGCGCGGCAGCAAGTGCGGCTTTGCCAGCAACGTCGCCAGCCAGTTCACAAGCGCCACTGCCAGATGACTTCCGCCCAGCAGCGAGAGGACGCCAATCAATGCGAGCAGCCATCCATGTGCCCCGCCGGCATGCGCCTTCGTCATCAATCCCCCGGCAAAAATCGCCGTCATCAGGGTGATCGCTCCGAGATAGAGGAGCAAAGGAAACTGCCGGCTCACGCGCTGAAGAACTTCAGTGGCAGATGGGCGTACATCCGCCGTTTGTTCAAGCTGCCGCAATCCGTTGTCGATCAGATAAAACCCGACATGCGCTGCCCGATCGTCGCCGCCTTTCCTGGCAGCGCGATCCTGTGCCAACTGGATCGTTCTGCGCGCCACCTCGCTTTCAGATAGCCGGCTGCTCTTCGCCACCTTCTCCACCACGTGACGGTAGCGATCACGGGTGGAAAAATCCATCTTGCCGTAGACTCCGCCGGGATCTGTGCGCAGGGTCTGCTCGACAAGGCTCATCGTCTCGACGAATTCGCGCCAGTCCCTCGTCCCCAGGAACCTGAGGCTGCCGATGCTGTTGCTTATCGAAACCTGATCGGCGGCCTGTTGTTGATTCTCCGACTGCACCAACTTCTCAATCGTAAGACCGGACTCGGAGAGCCGCTGCTCGATCCAGGTGAGCGGCAACGCCAAAGCGGAGCTCTGTCCCTGCAGTCGGCGCGCAAATTCGGCAACAAACGCACTCGACATCGGAGGGTTCGAACGCGCCATATCCGCGACCGACAAAATCAGGCTGTTCGGGTCTTTCCCGGCGATCTCCGTCATCTGGTCCGCCCAGGTGTCGGCTTGGTTTCGGTCGGTCCTGTCGGCGGCGACCCGTGCCCCAACGCGTCGCAGATTCTCGATCAGTGCCAGGCGCAACATGATGGGGATTGCCCACAGTTCGCCCAATTTCAAAACCGTCACAGTCTGATAGGCTGCGACAAAACTACTGAGACTCTCGGAATCCACCCTGCCATCGCCATGCGAGATCGCTTCCAGCGCGATGTCGTACACCCGTGGGAGCCTGGCCGAAGGTCCCTCCAGCAGGCAAGGCAGTTCGCGGCTGTAACCCTTGGGCAAGTGCCGCTTGGCCGTGCGAATCTGCTCTTCGATCAGATAGAAGTTGTCGAGCAGCCATTCCCCGGCCGGCGAAATCCGGCGGTTCGCCTTAACCGCATCCTCGATCAGGTCGCGGACTCCGATGAGGACGTCTTCATTCGCAGCCAGCCGCGCCAGAAGCCGGCCCGGAGCTCCTCCCTCACTCAACTTGTGCCAGCCCGCCAGGGTCTTGCCATGCTGTTCCATCTGGGCACGGCTGAACAGTTCCGATCGCAGCGGTAGCTCAGCGAGGCCGTACTCCCTTGCCCAACCGTTTCCGCGGAGACCCGACCAAAGATCCAGCAAGTTCCCGAGAAGCGTCTTGCTCGTCCTCAAGTCAGTCTCCTTACAAAAAGTTCTGCTTGGCGCCAAAGGAAGAAAAAAGGGAAGGAGAGATTGTCCCCTTCCCTTCGACGTGCAGGGAAATTTGCGGAGGTGACTGCGGATTGAACGGAGTGTTTGATTCAGAACAAATGAGGTCTGCCCCTGTGCAATTAATTCCTCTCTCCGATGTGAGAAACTTGCGAATCATGGGCATTCAACCCTCGCGCTCGCGCCCGCCGAAACATGGCGTGGTAAATCACCAGAAACAAGACCGACGTCCTCTTCGCGCTAATGCTTATCCAGTGAACGAGACCACTCATCGGCCTGCTTTTCTGCTTCCGTTTTCGCGATCCCATATCGCTCCTGAATCCGCCCGACCAGTTGGTCCTTCTTGCCGCCGATCACCTGCCAGTCATCATTGGTGAGTTTGCCCCAGCGCTCCCGTGCAGAGCCGGTAAACTGTTTCCACTTTCCTTCCACTTGATCCCAATTCATAGAGTTGTCCTCTCTCACGGTTGGGCTGCGCCGTCGCAGCCCCAACCGAATTAGCAAAACTATTTGTTCTGAAGTGAATACCTGTTCATGTCATCCGTAAGTCTTTTTCCCGCCGCCGAATTTCTCACCTTTGTGCCCGTGACGATTTCCCTGTTCGTTACTCCCTTTCCATACAGCTCAGCATTGACGTCGTCATCGGGCCGGAGCGTAGCGCCGGTTAGCGATATACCTGCAAAAACGCCTTGTGAGCGAGAGTAGGATAGGATCTCCGCATGCATCTGGAGATCTGTCTTGGCCGCCGCGGTACGGCCCACCGGCCCGGCTGCCACGGAAGCATCCCCGCCAAGTGTGAACTTGCTCGAAAGGAGTTTTTGAACGCCTCCGGCGTTCATGACAAGCATAACGGCGTCCGTCTCCGAGCCTCCGATCTGAAAGCCGAAGCTCCCGCCTTCCACCCTTATAGCTGCCGGCGCGGACCAGCCAGTTCCGGAAGCCAGGCGGCACATCATGAAGCCCCTGCCATAGTTGGCTCCCACGATAAACGCGCCCTTTTTCATTCCCGGAACGATCACGATACACTGGCAACTTTCAAGTAACTCCTTCGGGATGGCTTTATCCGGCGTCGCCATGATCTCTTTCATGACATCGGCTGTCGCCTGCAAGCGCGAAGCTGGGGTCTCGGCCGCAAACAACATTCCCCCGGACAACACGCCCGCGCCGACGCAGGTAATTCCGAGTCTTCTCAATCTTTGCAGTTTCATAGATCTCTCCTTAGTTTTCGATTCCAAGCCTGTTTGACTTCATGACTCTCTCACCGTTACTCACATCCAGCGGCTGGCTTTCGCTTCGATCGTCGGAGGAATGCCGGCGGGAATCGATAAGTAACCTGGGGTCGTCGCAACTTCTCCGCTTCTCTCCCCGTCGAATTTACCGAGATTCGTCCGAGTGCTGTCACTCGTTATACGCTCCACGTGTGAGTTATACCCCGGGGTAAATGCAGTGTCTGTTCCGAATTGCTCACATATGTGGTCAAGATAGCTCATGGCGGCTTCACTCTAAGGAGAGCGCATCGCATCCTAGTCTCTGCTGCCAAATGAATCCCGGAATTTTCCGCCTAGACGCCAGCGGAACTTGTCGGGATAAGCTTTGCGTGGTCCCGCGCCGTGCAGGCTGTGAGCCTGCCTCTCGTGGTCGGTAGCTTACAGTCGATTTGTTGAATTATCTTACT
>Ga0182021_10003060_pt1 | contig 19631 bp, 16 predicted proteins | sample 612E3MmetaG_FD_120493 | JGI IMG/M metagenome (GOLD analysis project Ga0182021, IMG submission 120493) | Permafrost microbial communities from Stordalen Mire, Sweden - 612E3M metaG (Illumina Assembly) | ecosystem: Environmental > Terrestrial > Soil > Wetlands > Permafrost | place: Sweden... | reverse complement strand
TTTCCTGAAGGAAGTATATTTGTTCATAAAGAATCTATGCAGGATCGGGGAATTGAAGAAGATGATCTGGTTGAAGCGGCACAGATAATTAATGATAATAAACTTTACGAGTTAATTAGTTCTAAAACTAAGAATACTGCGTTCATACGAATATAAATGATATTTATTTAAAAAAAATATTATTTAATATCAACTCTTGTTTAACATTAAGGTGGTATTGAAATGGAGATTGATGAACTCGAATATGAAATATTTGAGGACGGCCCCATAGTAAGGAAGGTGACCATTAAAGAGATGAGACCATGTATTGTAGCAGAAAACATGATCAGGGTCTTAATGCAGTTAGATTCTGAAATAGGTGAAGTTATACCTGTATTAATAACCAAGTATCCTCCTGGCAAAGTTAATTACATTGAGAATAAGAAAATCTTGACGTTGAATATATACAAAAGGCTTGTTACACTTTATCCATCTGGCAAGATCAGCATGAATAAAACAATCGACAAAGAAGATGCGTTAGAAGTAGTTACTGAGATTATGAAAGTCATTAATGAAGCATACAACGAAATTAATAGTGGAGATGTAGCTAATTATGACGAACTCCGCGAAAAACTCTCGAACATAGGGCCTTTATCACTTTACAACTGTTTACCAAAAACAGACTGTGAAAAATGTGGGGAGAAAACTTGCATGGCTTTTGCAATTAAACTACTTTCAGGCGATGTAAAACTTGATAAATGCACACCAATTACAGATGATCTCCCTGATGATGCTGTTTCATGTTTGGAAGATCTTTTAGGCACTCAGATAATGCAAACAATGGGTTGGAAGAGATAATAATATTATATGAGATTTCGATAATCAATAAGGGGATATAGATGAAATTAGGCTTCATTCTAACAAAAACACCCTCAGAAGAAGGTTTTAGAACATTTTTAAGATTTTTAGAGATTTATATTGCAAATGATGATGTATCTATTTACCTACTGGGAAATGGTGTTTATTGTTTTATTGAAGGTCAATCCAAATCACAAAGATTAATGAACATACTTCAAAAGTCTAAGACTTCAAAAATATATGCTTGTTTGGATGACCTTAAAGCCAGGGGATTAAATGCTAATAAACTTTTTGATTATGTTGAATCATTTGAAACCTATGATAAAATAGTCCTTGATATTATGGAGAATATGGATCAGGTTTTTAGTTTCTAAAAAAGATTATTTTTCTCCTTTTCATCTGATAATTAAGATAACTCAATTTGAATCTGGAAAAGCATAGCTCTTAAATACTTTAAACATTTTATCGAACATTAAATCATTTCAAAAAAAATAATTGGGTTAAAATAGCAACGAAATTCCTCTACCAAGACTGTAAACTATGATCACAGCGATTATAGCTATTAAGATGTATGATAAAGGATTGACTATTTTCTGAACAGTATTTTCTGATAATTTATAGCCTAAAAGCTCTTCTAATAACAAACCGCCATCTAAAGGTTTCATTGGGAGGAGATTGAATGTTCCAACAGCGAAGTTCAAGAGGAATATCCAGTAGAACAAATCATTTAGAGAGTAAAAGAACCATGGTATCTGATACCCAAATGTTTTTGCAACATTATTATCCACTACTAGATGGGCCTGGCTTCTTATTCCAATATAACCCCGAGTTGAGTTGTTGGGGTTAACTCCTGCTTTGATAGTGTATGTCCCTTGATTTGTTTGGAAAGTCACATTTTCTCCAACTTTGGTATTATTTAAGACTTTTACATAATTATTTAGATCAGCTACTTGAACTCCATTAATACTTTGAATAACCATTCCCTGAGTTAGAATTCCATCTGCAGGGCTGCTAGGAACTACACTTGATATTCCAACCCCATCAGTATGGAAAGCAGGAGCTATAACTAAACTGCTGATTACGAATGTGAGAAGAAGGGCTATTGCAGCAAGCGATAGGTTAAAGATGGACCCTGCAGCAAAGATTCGTAATTTTGAAATTCTTTTTGATTTTTCGATATCATCTTCATCAGGCTCTACAAATGCACCTGGAAGCACTGCTAATAATAAAACACCTATTGATTTTATTTTTACTCCTTCAACCCTTGAAATGATACCATGACCAAATTCATGAACAACCAAAACTGTCATTAAGGCGATTATACCATATTCGAGTGGTATAAATAAGGGAGAACCTGGAATATCTACTCCTGGAAGTATTAAACTAACTTGTGGATTTGAAAACGTTGTTGGAAGGGTATCTAATAGAAGGTAGAGTATTAAAGCCATGAAGAAAAAAGCCACCGGCAATCCAATATTCATGGTCCATCTCCATATTCTAGGGCTTCTGTTTGCAACAGAGTCTATGAAATCCCTTAATCTTTGGGTTCTTCGCATAAGTAAAGGTCCGCTAATATCTATTTTCAATCTTTTCCTGAATAAAATGGCTAAAACCCAAATAATTATAAATGCAATAGCGTAATACCATAAAACGTTCAAAAAATCACCTTTGAATATAAATCAATTTTTTTATTTGAATTTTCTTATCAATATCTCAATATGAATTACAAATTATAATCTTAAACTCTCAGAGAATCGTATAAAATTACGTTACATTCTTCTCCTTCATCTATTCCTTCGAGGTTTTCTTCTATAACAATATAAGAGTTAGATTCGACCATTGATCTTATCATTCCTGATCCTTTAATTTTCAGTGGTCTAACCATACTTCCATCTGTTTCAGCCCTTATATAATCTGTCCTTCCAAGGCTTGAAGGGATCTTTTTCATGGCTATTTTATGAATTATTTGCGGTTCATTTTCAATCCCCTGCATTTTGTGAAGATAATTCCTTACAAAAACATCAGCCTGTACGATTGCAGCAACAGGATAACCTGATAGCATAAAAATTGGTTTTTCTTGTATAATTCCGAATCCAAATGGTTTTCCTGGCCTCAAAGCGATACCATGGATTAAAACTTTACCGATCTTCTCCGTAACATCCACCACAACATCGCCTTTGCTTATTGCAGTACCTCCTGTTGATATTAATGCATCATGAGTCTCAAGAAGTTTTTTAAATTCATCTTCAACTAGCTTATGACTATCAAAACAGTGTACTACAGAAGGAATTGCCATTGCAGATTCTACCATTGCCTTAAACGTGTAATGATTTGAGTTTATAATCTCCGCACCATGGATATCAGGTCTTGGCATCACAAGTTCATTTCCAGTTGTCACAACGGCAATTTTCGGTTTTTTAAAGACATTTACCCGATTGTAACCTGCTGATGCAATTATTGCGAGGTCTTGCGGTCTTAATAGTTTCCCTTCACTTAAAATAATCTCTCCCTCTTTAAAGTCCTCTCCCATTGATGAAATATTTTCTCCGGGTTTCAGCGTCATTTCAACTTCCAGAAGATCTTCTTGTGAAAATGTGTATTCTTCCATAACTACTGAATTGGCCCCTCCAGGTATTGGTGCTCCAGTTGATATTTTTACTGCTTCCCCATTCTTAACAACTTGATTTGAAACCTGACCTGCGCCTATGCTGTCTATAATCCTAAGTTTTGCAGGATTGGTTTCTGAAAATCCGAAGGTATCCTCAGCACGAATAGCATATCCGTCCATTGCAGACCGTTCAAAAGATGGAGAGTTCAATTGGGAAATTAATTCTTCGGAAAGAACCCTTCTGTGAGCATCTTCTAGGGAAATATTTTCTACACCAACTTTTTTCAGAGAGGAGTATATAATTTTTTGGGCCATTTTGACAGGCATTAGAGTTGATAAGAACATTTTTTCCCTCATACTTGAATTTGTTAGGATTTTATTTCTAATTGTAATGACTAATAAATTGATCCTAAAATTATAAATTGATTAAATTCTACTTGATAATTCATTTCAATTTAATTGAAAAGACTATCAATATTTTTCATACTATTCATTTATCCTATCATTTAAATGTATCTTCAGAAACAATGAATGAAGTCATTCTTTCTTCTAAGAACATTTGATAACTTGTCCTATATGAAGTTATAAAACTTGAAAATACATGACAAATTCTTGAAAATATCATTTTCTTTTAGATATATAATTTATTTATTATTTTACATAAAGAATTCAGTTAAAGATATAATTAAAGATTTATATCATGGCTTAAAACAATTTATAACATAAAATAGATGTTATTTTTTATTAAGTGTATTATAGTTTCAGAATAATGATTTAACCAGTTATAACTGGTTAAATGTTATTGTGCGTTAATTCAGATATCGAAACAATAAAAAAAATTTGATATGACTTCTAGAATTGTAGTTTTATCTAGTTAGTTGGAGATACGTATCTAGTATAAGGTAAACTTTCTGTTCAATCTATGAATCTTTTTATTAAGCATTCCAAGATTTATTTGCTTCAAAAAGTTTAGGTACTACAATATATTAAATCAATAAATAACAATATAAGTCTTCTCAGATAGATAAAATCTATAAATTAAAATGTGGGGTTCATATGGACTCAAATGAAGTTATGATAAAAATAGAATCTTTAACCAAGTCATTCGGCAGGATTAAAGCTCTAGATAATCTCAATCTTGAAATAAAACGTGGAGAGCTCCTTGGAATTATAGGTCCCAACGGTGCAGGTAAAACAACTGCAATTAGAATGGCATGTTGTATACTCAAGCCAGATTTTGGTGATATCATAATTAACGGATACAGCATCCACTATGATCCTATAAAGATAAAATCTATGATAGGATACCTTCCAGAGGAACCCAATCTTTATGAGCGTTTTAAGGCCAAAGATCTCCTTAAATACTTCGCTGAGCTTTATGGTGTGCCAAATAAGGATATTGATGGAAGAATAGACGAACTTCTTGAACTAGTGGGGATGACCGAAAGAAGAGATGATAGAATAAACACCTTTTCAAAGGGTTTGAGGCAGAGAATTAGTGTTGCAAGGGCCCTGATACACGATCCAGATATAATCATACTGGATGAGCCCACAATGGGCTTGGATCCTGCTACTGCAAACTCTATACGTACCTTTATAATGAAGATGAAAGGCAAGAAGACCATGATATTGTGCACTCATTACATGGAAGAGGCGGATTCCCTATGTGATCGAGTTGCAATACTGAATAAAGGCCGAATAATTGATGTGGGAACTCCAAGATATCTTAAATCAAAAATACATGGAGATGTCATCCTCAAGGTAAAAATTCAAAAATCAGTTGATTTAGTTAATTTCCAAAAAAAGATAATGCAATTTTCATCTGTTGGAGCTGTTGATTTTGTTGATGGGGAGTTTTTGATATCTCTAAAACACAGAAATGAAATTTCTGATATAGTTGACCTTTTTAATAATGAAATTATTTCTATCAACACTAAAGAGCCAACACTTGAGGATGTATTTATAAATACAGTTAGATGAAGGATTATAGTTTAAAAAATTCTTTCACGTGTTAAAATGAAGTTCACAACCGTTACAAAATGGGAGTTTAGGAGCACCTTAAAAAGCAGGAAGTTTATGATGATCTTCTTTTTACAGCTTTCAGTTCTCTTTTTAATGATAATTATCTTCAACTCTTTTATTACAAACATAGAATCTGATCAAGGGATTTCATTAACTCCTGTACTTAATGGATTCGCTAGTGTTGATGTTCAGGACCAAAGCGGTTTAATTTCCAAATATATTAACCCCTCTGTCATAAATGTCATACCTTCAAATTTCAGTACTTCATTGAATAACATTGCACTTGGGAAAACCACAGGATTCCTCTACGTACCTGGAAATGCGGCTGAGAAGATAAGAACTGGTCAAAGTATTGATATGATAGTCTACTTGGACTCCAGTGATCCGAAAAGTAGTGTTGTAAGAGATGAAGTTAACTCAACTGCTAAAGTAATATCCCAGTCCTATTCCAACTCTCTCAGTGCTTCAGCGACCCCTCAAAATACAACAATCCCTACTATTAATCAAGTATCAACAGGTGAACCATTACCACTCCAGATCATTAAAAAGGTCATGTTGGTTATTCTACTATTTTTACCTCTTTTATTATTCGGAAATATCATTATAGACAGTGTTGTAGGAGAGAAAGAAAGAAAAACAGCTGAGATACTCATAGCAATGCCATTGTCCCAAGCTCAGATAATAATCGGAAAAAGCATGGCAGTAGCCCTTACAATATCCTTACAAGTTTTTATGTGGTTGATAATACTTCTTATAGCTGGATTTAACATAAATAATCCTTTATTTGTCTTTATATTCATATTTTTAACCTCAATACCCATAATAGGAATTACAACAGTGGTGGCTGCGTATTCTAAGAATTATAAAGAGGCAGGTATAGGATTGAGCATTGTGTATATCGGAATAGTTGGATTCCTTATTGTTCCTGTTTTGTTCTATATTTCACGAAAATCATTCTTATCAAATATTTCTCCAATGACAATTGTGATGAGACTCTTCTCAGGAGAATCCATATCTCTGCCTGATTATGCTCTGGCCCTTATATGTATCTTAGTTGTGAGTATAATCTCATACTGGATTGCAATTAAGCTTTTTGAAAGGGATGACATAATATTTGGACCTAGACCAGGTATCTTAAGGCTTATATTCGATTTAATTACTTTCAAAAAGTTTTGATAAATTTTTAAATTTTATAACAAATAATAATTGATAAGGAACAAAGAATACTTAAATAGAAAGAATAAATCTGGATATAAAGACATTATAATCTTAAATAATGGTTAACAGGATTATATCACAAACGAAAATACATAAAAAACTGTAATAAAAATTGAAAATTGAAAAAATGAAATTATCAGCTTTAGGAAGGAAGGAAGGCCAGGACATTCTTAAAAATAAGATATACCTAGTTGTGATATTAGTTCAAGTATTCATTTTATTGGGAACGTTCGGCCTTGCTATAGCAAGCTCAATTGCGTCTGATCCAACACTTTTAGACCATTATGGGGCCACATCTGTTCTTAAAGTAGGGGTTCCTGATAGCATACATAATACTCAACTTGAGGCTGATCTTCTGAAACAGAATCTCAACTTGACTTACTACAAAAATATCAGTACCGCCCAAAATCTTCTTGGAACAACCCTTGTTGCGGTTGTTTTTGTTAATCCTCCAGGTGGGCAAAATGTAACTGTTAAAACAGATACTTCTAATGTTTTTTATCCTGTGGTTTCAACCAAGATAAATAAGGCTGTAAGTGAGTATCAGCTGCAGAATAAACTTGTGTCATCTGGTTTGAACACCACTGAAATAAATAGGATAATGAACCCTGTTAATCTACAAGTAGTTAACCTCAATGAAAATCATCATGCTAACATCGCCCTTGATAGTCCTTACTTTGTTGAAATAATGTACGGATTCATTGTACCATTTATTCTTCTTTTGCCATTTTTCTTGGCAAGCAACATTGTAACAGATAGCATAGTTGGTGAAAGGGAAAGAAAAACTTTTGAAGTTCTTTTAATGACTCCAATATCAAGTTCCATGATTATGCTTGGAAAAACACTGCCAATATTATTCTTTTCACTTATTCAAAGTGTTGTATGGATCATTCTTCTAGATCTGCTTAGAGTACCTATTTACAATCCAATATTGATGTTCGTTATTTTATTCTTTATGGGATTAGGGTTTATCGGTCTTGGGATACTGCTTTCAATGTTTGTTGATAGTACAAAAGAAGCTAATTCTGCCATAACGATTATTCTGGTTTTTGCAACTTTTATATTATTTATGCCCCTTTTCATTAAAACATCCTATTTTACACCTATCTTGAACTTTATACCAACAGTAATTATGGTAAAAATAGCATCAACACCTAATATAAACATAAATGTTATATTTTCAGCAGTACCAACTATTTTAATCTCTCTCATGATATTTGTATTCACTGTAAGATATTTCAGGCGGGAAAGGGCTATTAGACTTTAATTTTTAAATGATGAAATTATTTTTTTTATTGAAGTTTCAACTTTTCGAAACACGAGAATCTATCCCAAGAAAGTGTAAGTCCAGAAGCTTACCCTATGATCTTTGTACCATATCGATTAAAAAATTGAATAATGGATATAGTAACAATATACTACCCATAACACCAATAAAAGTAAGATTTCCTTCGGAGGATGTTACTAGTGAGGGTTACATTATGGTGAGCATCAATTGATCAAGAATTTGTTGGAAGATCACGATACGAAGAGTATCATTATGATCCCAATATATCGAATGTTCAAATTAAGTTTCATAGCCAATATATCACCACAGTCATTGCTAATGCCGAAATAATCGGGACCGGAATATTATCATCGATAGGACTGTATGCTTCGGTTACTGCTCCAACCAAAGCCCCTATTAATGAGGGGAATAGGGGAAGCAAAGTTAATGCACTTAAAAATCCTACTACCAAAAATGCAATACTTCCTTCAAAACTCTTTAAATCTTTAAATGGTAGTTTATGCCTTCCAAATCTTCTTCCAACAATTGTGGAGGCAGAATCTCCAATTATAAGCATCAATATACCTGAGTATGCAATAGCCATATTGAAACTGAATATGTAGAGGGTAGCTATGATTCCTATAAAAAAGTATAAAAATCCCCTTTCATCATCCCTTCTCTTACAAACTGATAGAATAGTCGAAAAAATTGGTATATGATAATATTTATCCAGTATAAACACCATTTCAGCAGATACAAGCATTATAATGCAAAGGAGTATCAGCACTTGTGGATTCAGGAATATGCCCAGAACCAGGATGAAGATTCCTGATGCATGAATTAACTGTCGTAATATCTCCTTATCCATAACATCAAGCCATGAATTTTTCTATAATTCCGTTAAAAGATTTTTTTAGTTTTTTAACATCTACACTAAACTGATCCAATATAACAAGAGAATTTCCACCAACTTCTCCTATGATTGAAGCTGAAACAGGTATTTTAGAAAGAACTTCGTTAACAGCTTCCTTTTTAACTGTGATCAAATATCTTCCATGTGATTCTGAGAAGAGCAGGGTTGAAACATCAAGGTTACCTTCTATTGGAACCTTCATTAAGTCTATAACAGCTCCTAAATCTCCAGAAATTGCCATCTCTGCCAAAGCAACTCCTAAACCTCCCGATGAACAATCATGAACGGATGTAATATTAACGTTTACATCTTCTTTAATAAGTTCAAGAACAGATTTACCTGCCTTATATTCATCCTCTATAAAAACTTCGGGAGCAATCCCCTGAACAAGACCATAAATGGATCTGTGGTACTCTGAACCATCAAGTTCAGAACGAGTTTTGCCAATCATTATGATTAAATTACCATCTTCCTTAAATTCAGTTGTTCTGATATCTTTTATATTCATTTTTCCTGCTACACCAATAACTGGCGAAGGGTTAACAGTTACTCCTTCTGTTTCATTGTAAAAACTAACATTACCACTTATAACAGGAGTTTCGAAACGTTTTGCAATTTCCGACATTCCTTTTACACACTCATTAAACTGCCATAAAACTTCTGGTTTTTCTGGATTTCCGAAATTGAGGCAGTCAACAATACATATTGGTTCAGAACCCATGGATATAACATTTCTTATGGCTTCTGCAACAGAACCAGCACCACCGTTGTAAGGATCTAGTTTAGTGTGTATACTATTACAGTCCGATGTGATGGCAAACGCAGTGTTTTCATCAACACGTATCACAGCAGCATCATCACCAGGTTTTACAGCAGTTCTAATCTGTACCTCATGATCGTATTGTCTATAAACCCATTCTTTGCTTGCGATATTCTCTGATGATAGTAATCTAAGTAATGCTTCTTTTGGATCAATATCATCTACAACTACATATTTTTCATCTTTTGATGGTTTTTTCAGTTCTCTTTTTACTATCGGTGGATCTGCAAGTAGTTCAGCTGGAACATCTGCTACAACATCACCTTCAAGTGTTGTAACAAATTGATCACCCTTAATCACTTCACCAACTACAGCTGCAGGGAGTTCATATTTTTGGAAAATATTCATTAGTTCCTGAACATCTTCAGGATGTACAACAAAAATCATTCTCTCTTGAGATTCAGATAACATTATTTCATAGGGTGTCATGCCATCTTCACGCAATGGAATCTTTGTAATTTCAACTTTTGCACCGTTGCCACATTTTGCAGCTAGTTCTGAAATACAACAGGTGATTCCACCACCACCAAGATCCTTAAGACCCTGGACATCAACAGTTTCAAGGGCTTCGAATGTTGCCTCCATGACTTGTTTTTTGGTAAAAGGATCTCCGATTTGAACTGCAGGTCTGCTTTCTAATTCTGAAGTGGTTGTGAGTTCTTCTGATGCAAACGTAACTCCATGTATTCCATCCCTTCCGGTCCTACCACCCATAAGCACGAATACATCACCCACGTTAGGAGCTATCCCCCTCATTATTGAATCTTTTCGTACAATTCCTGCACATACAACGTTCACAAGGGGATTGGACTGGAAGTTATCATCAAATTCAACTTCTCCTCCAACTGTAGGTATTCCAACCCGGTTTCCATAGTCTGATATTCCTTTAATAACGTATTCAAATAAATAACGAGAACGCTGGTCTTTTAAATAACCAAAACGTAACGAATCTAGAAGTGCAACTGGCATGGCTCCCATTGATATTATATCCCTTATTATTCCACCAATACCAGTTCCGGCACCTCCATATGGTTCTATTGCAGATGGATGGTTATGACTCTCCATTCCAATTACCAGTGCAAGTTCATCGGTAATCCCAACAATACCTGCATCATCTCCAGGACCAATTATGACATTATCTCCTTCTGTTGGGAAAAGTTTCAATATAGGTCGGCTGCTTTTGTATGAGCAGTGTTCAGAGAACATTATGTCTAGCATTCCATATTCAAGTGAATTGGGTTCTCTTCCAATCTCTTCTTTTATGTATTCAAGTTCTGCGTCTGCTAAAGTCATTTTATCACGTCTGGAAATGCAGTTTCTTAAATTAGTATATTTTCCATATTTTTTATAGTATTCCATTTATATCATATTTTAGATAAAATATTTTATTAAATAGAGGTGTAGATTTAAATTTTAAGCAATTTTTAATCGGATTTATGACTTAATTATACTTATCCTGACATTATAGTCTTCTATTTCCCAGTCTTTAGCATAATCGCTAGCTTCTATTCCGAACTGGAATTTTTCAGCCCTCACTTCATGGGATATATAATTTATAAAGTTTTCTATAAGATCTTGGAGATCAACACTACATTCTACATAAACCTCTATATTGGCTTCAACATCGAGATCCAAATCTTTTCGCATGTCTTGAACTCTTCTTATTAGTTCACGTGCCATAGCTTCAGATAGTATCTCTGGAGTAAGCTCGGTGTCTATGAATACGTTTCCACCTTCAAAATCACTGCTTCCAATGTTGTCTGGAAGTTCAGTTTCAAAAACAATATCTTCAAACTCAAGGGTCACTTGTTTATCTTCATATTCTACAATATAAACTCCTTCAGACTCTAATTTTCGTATTATTTCATCACCATCGGTTTTTGATAGTTTGGATGCAACTTTGGGCACGTCCTGTCTTAATTTAGGACCGAGGGTTTTCATGTTAGGTAATGCTTTAATGGTTAAATTTTCAAATTTATCCGAGGATATCACATTTTTAGTATTGGCCTGTTCCATTAATATATTTTTAAGTGATTGTGTGGCATTCAAGACTTTATCCTCCTCAGAAACTATTATAATTTCTCTAACTGGCCATCTTAACTTGTAATGTGCGGTATCACGTGCCCTTGCGCAAGCTTCAATAATCTCACGCACAATATCCATGTTAGTTTCTAGTTCTTCATCTATTAACTCTTCATTGAAACTCCAGTCTAACATGTGCAGGCTTTCAGGATAACTCGTTTCAACACTTCGAATTAGGTTTTGATACATGTCCTCTGTTACATGAGGTGCTATAGGTGCTATTGTTTTTATTAGAAGTTTGAAGGCATCGTAAAGGGTGTAATAAGCTCCTAACTTGTCCGGATCGTCTTTTTCGATCCAAGTTCGTCCTCTTATAAGTCTGATGTACCATCTACTTAGATCCTCTAGTATGAAGTTATTTATTGCTCGAGTGGCTTTGTGAAAGTGGAGGGCTTCAAGATATCCTGTGACTTCCCTTGCAAGCGAGTTTGTCCTCGAAGTTATCCAGCGATCCTCGTCACGAACTTTAAGATCTTCTGGTCTGTATCTTGTTGGATCAAAATTGTCTATTGACATGTAAGTTGTCGAAAATACATAAACGTTCCAAAGAATATTAAACATCTTACTGACATTTTTAAGTTCGTCCCAGTTAAATTTAAGATCTTCCCATGGTTTATTAGCCCATAAGAGATAAAATCTTAAGATGTCTACTCCATAAAGTTCTATCACCTGTTCTGGTTCTACAACGTTTCCAAGGGATTTACTCATCTTCTTTCCCTCTTCGTCTAGGGTGAATCCGTGCATAAGTACTTTTTTATACGGAGTGCTATCGTTGGATATTACTCCACATCCAAGCTGTGAGTAAAACCAGCCCCGGGTTTGATCATGCCCTTCTGTTATGAAATCGTATGGATACCATTGCTCAAAGAGATTTTTTTCTTCCGGATAATAAAGGGCAGCCCATCCTGCAACACCCGAATCAATCCAAACATCCAATACATCTGGTGTTCTTTTCATATTTCCACCACACTTACAAGTGATGATTATATCATCCACGTGAGGTCGGTGTATAAAATCTCCGTTGAGCTCTCCTTCAGCTGAAAGCTTTTTTAATTCATTTATAGAGCCGACTACTGTAATTTCATCACAATTCTCACATTCCCAGATTGGTATAGGAATTCCCCAGTACCTTTGTCTTGAAATAGTCCAATCTCTAGCGTTTTCTACCCAGTTCCTGAAACGGCTCTCACCTGCCCATGATGGTACCCATTCAACTTTGTCAAGCTCGTTAAGCATTTGTTGTTTGATTTCTGTTATCTTCAAAAACCACTGTTTGGTTGCTAGGTAGATAATTGGTGTTTTGCATCTCCAGCAGAACCCATACCTGTGGTTTATTATACTTTCCTTAAACAAGAGATGGTGGGTTTTAAGATCTTTAATAATGTTAAGATCAGCATCCTTGACGAACTGACCCAAATATTTCCCAGCATCCTCCATAAATAGTCCTGCTTCATCTACAGGACAGAAAATCGGAATTCCATATTTTTTACCAATTTCAAAATCATCAGGACCGTGTCCAGGTGCGGTGTGTACACAACCTGTACCTTCAGTTAGTGTAACGTGGTCTCCTGGAAGTATAACGTGATTAAATTCTTTTTGAATTGGTATTTCGTCTGAAAGTGGATGATTATATTCTATGCCTTCAATATCTGACCCTTTAACTACTTTTAGAATTTCGTAATTTTTTTCTTGATTATCTTCACAATTACAATGAGTATCAGCATTATCGTGGCTTTCTTGGCTGTTGTTGTTTAAAACAGATTCCACTAGGGCCTCTGCCATTATGTAAACATCTTTTCCTAACTTGACATAGGCGTAGTCAAAATCTGGATGAACACAAACAGCCATATTTGCAGGAAGTGTCCATGGGGTGGTTGTCCAGATTAGGATGTAGATTGTGTATTCTAAGCTTTCTTGGTTCTTTAGGGGAAATTTGACATAAATGGAAGGATCGTCCTTGTTTTCATAGTCAATTTCGGCCATTGCAAGTGCTGTTTCACATCTGGGACACCAAGTGATTACTCTTTTGTCCTTTATCAATAGATCCTTTTCATTTGCTCTTTTGAGGGTCCACCAACAGGACTCCATGTATTTGGTATCAAAGGTGATGTATGGATTCTCCCAGTCCATCCAGACACCTAAAAGCTTGAATTGTTCTGTCATGAGGTCTTTATTTTCGATAGCAAATTCTTTACATTTGTTAACAAAGTTTTCGATTCCAATTCGTTCTTCTATTTCCTTTTTACTCTTTAAACCAAGTATTCCCTCTACCTTGTGTTCGATCGGTAGACCATGAGTATCCCATCCAGCTTGTCTGCGAACGTTAAAGCCAGACATACTCTTGTATCTGAGATATGTGTCTTTGATAATTTTATTCCAGGCGGTTCCAAGGTGTATCCTACCACTGCAGTAGGGTGGTCCGTCAAGAAACGAATATTTAGGTTTATCCTCCCTCATTTTTTTGGTTCTTTCATAAATATCCCTATCCTTCCAGAACTTCTGTACCTTTTCTTCAATGATCCTTGATTCATATGAGCGTTGAGCCTCCTCTATGGGCATATTTTATTCTCTCCTTATGATTTTCAGTTATAATGAATTAATCTAAAGTTTGTTTTAAGTATATAAAATAGTTAATTTACTTGGATTGTCGAATATTTTGTTGGGTTATATGGACGAAACCTTATCTAATGTGAATTTATCATGATAATAAAGAAAATAAGGAAGTTAAATGGTAAATTTAGATAAATAAATAACTTAACCAGCTCAAAGTGTTAATAGAATTGGAAATAAGAATATTAAGGGAAATAAATATTTACTAACCATTAAAATGGTTAGAATGTTCTTATTTTACCCTCAACCATCATCTCTGTGATTTTTCCTATATCTTCAAGCCAGTTGTTCATAATCCCTTCAACATCCTTGTTTACAGATTCAATGTTGCTACCATCTTCAACAATTATCTGGGCACTGGCGGCTTTAGGATGGTCAATTGGCTTACCTATCTGACTTAAAAGCATAATGTGGACTTGTTTTACTTCTTCTATTTCTTTACTTATGTCTTGGGCCATTTTATTTGATAATAGGTTGTATATCTTACCAACATGATTTATTGGATTTTTACCCGAAGTTGCTTCCATTGACATTGGTCTATTTGGTGTTATTAAACCGTTTGCCCTGTTTCCCCTTCCAACCGAGCCGTCATCTCCCATTTCAGCCGAAGTACCTGTTACTGTTAGGTAATAACCCTTCTCTGTATCACTAGAATTGTTGTCACCCGTGTTTATAAACGTTTCAACTTCTCTATCTGTCTTTTTAAGTGCAAGATCAGTTATTATGTCTTGAATTTCATTTTTGACATTAAGGTAGGTGGTTCTTCCATCAACAAACTTGGAAACCATTGCAACCGCTGTAGTAAGAATTATTTTACTGTTTTCACGAAGACCCATAACTTTAATGTCTTCTCCTACTTGTGGGTATCTTTTTTTGAATTTCTTTGAGTTTAAAAGTTCTTCTGTTGCCATTACTATTTTTTCAGTTTCTGAGAATGGAGCGAATCCTACACCAAATGATGTATCGTTTGATGATGGCATTCCATCTCTTTTAAAAACGTCAACAAGATCTCCTGATCCACTTCCAATCTTACATTCTACAACGGCGGAGCTTTCAACGTCAAGGTTGATGATGTTTTCCTTTAAATATTCTTTTGCAGCTGTAATGGCAATCCTGTCAATACCTATTTTATTCCCATCTATCTCAGAAACTCCCCTACCTGTCAGAAGTATGTCTATAGGCTTTATTATCTGTCCGCCTCCGAAGTGGGGGTCAGATTCTCCTGCTGTGATCTGTACTTCGTCTGTGTTGTGATGCATGATCTTTCCATTGAATTTTTCCATGTAAGCTAGGCACAGTGCTCTGCTTACAGACTCAGCAATTCCGTCACTTATACTGTCAGGATGACCTATGCCTTTTCTTTCAACAATTTCAACTTCCTGTTCTTCAATAGGCTTTTGAATAAGCTCTTTAACAATGATGTTTCTCATAAATAACCTCCCATATGAATATTATAAGTGAATTAAAACTATCTCCAGGAGTCATGTAAATAATATGAAAGCTTTATTGAGTTGTACCGATAAAAGATTAACATAACTCTAGATGGTGTTTAATGTATGCCATTTGAAACAACTGATATAAAAAATGATCCATATGTGAAGATTTCCTCATGATCATGATCATTTGAGAAAGTGTAAAAATATTTTTAAAACAGCTATAGATGATTATGTTCTGGTTAAGTTCTTAAAAAACTTTTCTGCATGTTTTAATTTTTATAATCTGGTTTACATTTATTTAGTGAATTAAAGGGTCAGGATCATCTCATTTAACAGACTTGAAAGTAATAAAATTTCCTAAGTAGTGTTGGATAGGAATTTCAGATGATTTTGGACATATAAAAGATTATATGATACTAATAATAATACTTAAACATTCCATGAATATCTTAATTAAATATCTATAAAGTATAATGAATTCATGATTTGGATAAAGAATTAAAAATTTCTATTTAACTAATCGAAGATCATATCATGAGAAGAATAATTAGTTGTGGTCACACTCCTGGTGTTTATTATTATAATGGAAAGAATGGTAAGATATTAATTAATAATAAGAATAAAGGAGAGATAAGAAAGGATGCTGAAGAGTTGTCAAAGGAAATATTTAACAGTCATTGGATATGTCCTCAGGCTATGTTTAAAACTTCAAATGCTAATAGAATATCCAAGAATTCATCCAGTGAATTGGAAAAGGTAAAGAATTTTTATGAAAAGATTATCAGATCCTTCTAGTTTTAATCATTAAAAAAGTATTTTAAGAAAAAAAAACATTAAATAAGTCATGTCTGATTTTTGAATTAAAGTATATCAGTAATTGATCTATAACGTATGTTTAATAGATGAGAAATTATAAATTTTAATAATTTAACAATAATATTTAAGAGTTTAATAATGAAAGAGCATATAAACATCTATTTTTTTAATCACCCCAATAAAAGATTATTAAAAAAGGCATATAACCAATATATTTCAAAATAGTAATAATCAACTTCATATAGAACTTCTGCGCATAAAAAAAATAAGGGCAGGATACCATTCGTGATACATACATATTTTCAGTAATATTCCTAAAAACTGATATTGAAATATTGTTCTTTCCTTACCCTCCTATTTAAAAAAAAATTTAATTTCCGAAATAAATATTAAACTAAAATTTTTTTTTATCGTTTGCAATATTCCTGATTCTCTTATTTATATAGATAAGGTCAAGATTTCAATTCATTACGAAATAGGTTGGACAATATTTATTAAAGTATTTGTAGATGATCAAAAAGCAATGGAAAAAGCATTTAAAGTTTAGAACAGGGGAATATGAGTCATTAGGCAGTGTATTTAATTTAGTATTGGGGCATTAATATCATTAGGAATTATTGTCTTAAATAATTAGATAAATCTTTTATATGTTTTAAAAATTGTTGAAAAAGCAAATAATTCTATTTTTCTAAATTATAAATATTAGACTTGCTAAAATATGTTTAGGTGTAGATAAATGAGTTATGTAGTTCTAATAAACAAAACCAAGGGAATCAATTTTGGTCAACTCGATTTTGCTGACAGCTTCATGTCAAGGTTCAAGGGTTTGATGTTGAGGAAGGATCCTGAAAATGGTATGATACTGAAACTTCCAAGTAGCAGGAGCAGACAAGGTTCAGCAATTCACATGTTCTTCATGAGATTTCCACTTGACATCGTCTTTCTTGATGATGATAAGAAGGTTGTTGACATGGTTTCCATAAGACCTTGGAAAACTTACACTCCTAAATCTCCCGCAAAATACGTTTTAGAATTGGAAGAAGGTTCAATTAACAACTACAAACTTGAAATTGGTGATGAAATGGATTTCACCCGTGAATGTGTATAAAAAAATATTAGTTGTGTGATAAACAAAAATATAAATAATAAATTATTTTTTTTGGAGGACCACATGAAAGTTGAAATATTTGATTACGGTTCAGATGCAAAGAAATATTACGTTCTTTACAAGGTGACTGGACTAGACCCAGAAGAAGAGGAGAGACTTCAAGGAAATGTTGAAGGTGATGTTGAATTAAAGAATGGTGAAATGTATATTACAACTAAATATGAGGAGAAATATTATCCATTCGGGAGTGAAGCTGCTCAATGCCGTATGGAAGATTTTATTGCAAGGGAAGAGATTGAGATGACAGTTTATTTGACCAGTATTTTAGAAGATGAATAATATCCTGAACAGAATAATATATATAGAACAATTAATTTGTTATTTTATATTGATTGAATCCCTTGTTAAAATTAAACTATAAAAGTAAAAATGAAAGAATCTCCTTCTAACATTAAAGCCCTATTGTTCCGACAGAAAATGCAGATTGCCATGTCTATTTTTAGGGACAAACTGGGAATACACGAATTTGATGCTAGGGACTTTGAGATTGTAAACTTAAAAGTATCAATACCCGATCTTGACCCTTCCTTCAATGATTATCGCATAGTCCATATTAGCGACATACATTTGGGGCAATGGATATCTGCTAAACGTATTGAAGGGGTTGTAAATCTGGTCAATAAACTGAAACCAGACCTTGTTGCCATTACAGGAGATTCTGTTTCATATGTCGTCAATGAACCTGTACTCGATATGTTAAGGTTTCTTAAAAATCTTAAACCAAAGGATGTGACAGTAGCTGTTCTTGGAAACCATGACCATTGGGTAGGAGCAGATGAAATTCGTAAGGTAATGGATGAAAGTAAAATTATAGAACTTGAAAATGATGTTTACACTCTCAGGCGTGGTGATGCCAGGTTGTATATTGCTGGAGTAGACAGTATCACCCTAGAAAAGCAGGATTTAGATGCAGTTTTAAGAAAATTGCCATCTTCTGGTCCTGCTATATTGTTGGCTCATGAACCAGACTTTGCGGATGAAAGTGCTGCAACCGGAAGGTTCAGTCTCCAGCTCTCGGGACATTCTCATGGGGGGCAAATGATTATCCCCGGAATAGGAACTCCTTTCAGAGGTTCTGAATTTAGAAAGTATCCTTTGGGCGAATATCAAGTAGGGAACATGGTCCAATATACTAATAGGGGTCTTGGAACCAATGTTTTTTGGATACGTATAAATTGTCCTCCTGAGATAACCATTATTCGACTTCAAAGTTCATGAAAACATTTTTAAAATTCATAGAATTATAAATAATATAAAATTTATGTCCAATTCTTTGATTTTAAAGTTTAGTGTATTTAACAATAAGAAAACTTAAATAAGATTTGATGGATAGGAATTTTATGAACACAAAAACAAGTAAGATAATACTCTACGTTGCAGGCATATTTCTTCTTATATCTGGAATTTTAGGCATTTTTTTGCCTCAGTTAGGGTTTTCAATTTTTACTTCAGTTATTTGGGCAGTTCTGGGTGTTGTTTTCCTGGCCATTGGCTACGGTACTGGTGTCAGGAAGATAGTCCTCTACGCTTCCGGGGCATTTTTGTTTATAGCAGGGATTGTAGGATTGGTTTTGCCACAATTGCAGATATCAACTTTAAATTCAATTATATGGATACTTTTAGGAGTTTTATTTATTTATATCAGTTACAGTGTTGATTACTAATTGGAATCATTAAACTCGTTTCAAAAAAAAGAAATGATTATATTTATTCTTTCTTTTTAATAGCTTCAATTCCCATCTTTGCAACCTTTCTCACAACAGGGTTTTCATCTTTAACTGCATCTTCAAGTACATTTAAAGCTTTTTTATCGGCTATTGAAGCAAGTCCTATA
>Ga0182021_10003059_pt1 | contig 19633 bp, 19 predicted proteins | sample 612E3MmetaG_FD_120493 | JGI IMG/M metagenome (GOLD analysis project Ga0182021, IMG submission 120493) | Permafrost microbial communities from Stordalen Mire, Sweden - 612E3M metaG (Illumina Assembly) | ecosystem: Environmental > Terrestrial > Soil > Wetlands > Permafrost | place: Sweden... | reverse complement strand
GTGTGGGCGGTCATGAGTTCCGAGAGGGTGGCCTGTCGCGGCTCTTCAACAGCGACTCCCGGCTTCCTCAGCCAGCCCAGTGCGGAGAGCAGCGACATGGTGAGGTCATGCCGGCTGGGTTGAAGCGGATGCTCCTCACTGAAGCTGTACGAATTCAAGGCGGGACCGTGGACGATGACGATGGGTTCCACGGCGCCCTCTGCGTCGCCGAGCGCGCTCACTTAGCACCTCCGTGATCGGGCCGTAAGGCCGGCCGCAGGGAGTACAATACCAGCCCCGCGCAGGGCGGGCTTTGCGCACGACGACGGGAGGAACGACGGACGGGGCCTCGAGCGGCGAGAAGGGCGCACGGGGGAGGGCTTCCCTGCCCCGGAAGGCGCGCGCCTTGGCGCTTCGCGACGGCTTCTTTCCGGCTGACTGCCGCGTCCTGGTCATGGTGTCCGGTGGTCAGGATTCCCTGGCCCTCCTCGACGTCATCTCCGCCATGGCCGGACGCTCCGGCGGTCCGGCCGCGGTGCGTGCCCTTCACGTCAACCACCATCTCCGCGGAGCCGCGAGCGACGACGATGAAGCCCTGGTGGTGCGGTGCTGCGGGGAGCGCGGCGTCTCCTTGACCGTCGCCCACCGGCCCATCACCAAGGCCGGCGGGAACGTGCAGGAGCGGGCGCGCGAAGCGCGGCGCGCAGCCGCGCTGGAAGCGGCGACCGCCCACCATTGCGACCGCATCGCCCTCGGCCACACTGCCGACGACCAAGCCGAGACCATGCTCTACCGGCTTGGGCGCTACGGGGGTCTGGCGGCGTTCCGGGGCATGCTCGCCTGCGACCCTCCCTGGGTGCGGCCCTTGCTCGAGTGCCGCCGCGCCGAGACCGAGGAGTACTGCCGGGCTGCGGGCATCGAGTTCGCCTGCGACCGGGGCAACGCGTACCCCGGCTACGCCCGCACGCCGCTCCGGGAGGAGGTGCTGCCCGCCTGGGAGGCGGCGCTGCCCGGCGCGGTGGAGGCCGCCGCCCGTGCGGCCGAAGTGGCCGCGGAACTGGAACGGTTCGTCGAGGGGGCGCTGGCCGAGGCGTGGCGGCGGGTGGCTGTGAGTCCGGAGGCGGCAGCTCCGGATGATCCGGGCGCAGCTTCGGGCTCCGGCTCAGACCGGGCGGCCGCGGCAGCCCTGGACGTGCGGGCCGTCCTGGCCCTCGACCCCGCTGTGCGACGCCTGTTGCTGCATCGCTGGCTGGAGGGCTGCGCGCGGCCTGCGGCCGCGCGTGCTTCCGTCCTGGCCCTTGAATCCCTGTTGCTGATCCCCGGGTCGGCCGAACGGGACCTGGGCGGAGGTTGGCGGGGCGTCAAGGAATACGGAGTGGTGTCTCTCGAGGCGGGGCGCCGGCGTGCGCAGGCGGCGCCGGAACCGGCCGGGTTGAGCATCCCCGGCCGCGCGGTATGGGGCGAGGTCTGGGTGGAGGCTGCACCGGCCGACCGGTTCAAGGCCCCGGATGTCGCGCGGGAGGCCTTCGTGGAAGCGCGGAGCCTTGCCGGCGCAGTGGAGGTGAGGGGCCCGAGGCCCGGCGATCGGATGCGGCCTCTGGGCGCGCCCGGCACCCGCAAACTGCAGGACATCCTCGTCGATTTGAAGGTGCCCGCCGCGAGGCGGGCGGCTGCACCGCTTGTGGTCTGCGACGGGCGGGTGATCTGGGTCTGCGGATCGCTCGTCGCGGAGGAGGGTAGAATAACCAGGGAGGCGACCGGCGTCGTCCGGCTCACCATGGGCCCGGCGGAGCAACTGCCGGAGGGGACCGGTACACGCAAAGGAGACGGGCACTCGTGAGGACTCTCATCCCCAGTGACGAACTGCAGGGGCGCATCGATCAACTGGCGGCCGACATCGCGCGCGATTACGAGGGCAAGACGCCCGTGCTTGTGTGCGTGCTCAAGGGAGCCATCTTCTTCCTGGCCGATCTGGCCCGCCGGCTGGACTTCGACCTGGAACTCGAGTTCATGGCCGTCTCCAGCTACGGCGCGTCCACCGAGACATCGGGCGTCGTGCGGATCCTCAAGGACCTCGACACCGACATCGAAGGGCGCCACATACTCATCGTGGAGGACATCATCGACTCGGGGCTCACCCTGCAGTACCTCACGAGGAGCCTCTGGTCGCGCAATCCGGCCAGCATCGAGATCGTCACGCTGCTCAGCAAACCGAGCCGGCGGACGGCGGAACTGCCCTGCAAATACACCGGATTCGAGATCGAGAACGAGTTTGCGGTGGGGTATGGGCTCGACCATGCTGAAAAGTACCGCAACCTGCCTTTCATAGGAGTGCTGGACGACCCCGCATAGAGTCGCTGTGGTAGTATTCACTACCTTTATGGATCAATTCGTGGAGCGCAGTTGAGCAGGTATTTCAAGAGCGCGGCCTTCTACATAATCCTCGTCATCCTTCTGGCCTTCTTCGTCCAGAACATCTTCTACGGGCGCAGCGCTACCCAGCAGCTGACGTTCAACGACTTTCAGAAGGCCGTTGAGGCAAAACAGGTCCAGACTGTGCCGCCGCTGGTCGTCAAGACGAAGGACCTGGTGGTCGAGGGCACGCTGACAACCACCGGCAACAAGAAGTTCTCTATCGGGTTCACCGACTCGTACAACATGGAGCAGTACCTGCTGGACCACAATGTGCCGTTCACCACGGACGTCCAGAAGAGCTCCATCTGGGGTTCCGTCCTCACGACCATCCTGCCCATCCTCCTCATGGTGGTCTTCTTCATCTTCCTGATGAACCAGATGCAGGGAGGCGGGAGCAAGGTGATGAGTTTCGGCAAGTCGCGGGCCAAGCGCATGGCCGTCGACCAGCCCAAGATCACCTTCAAGGACGTGGCAGGGGTGGATGAGGCGGTCGAAGAGCTCGAGGAGATCAAGGATTTCCTCGAGAACCCGAAGCGGTTCCAGAGCCTGGGCGCCCGCATCCCCAAGGGCGTGCTGCTGTTCGGCCCTCCCGGCACGGGTAAGACTCTTCTTGCGCGAGCGGTCGCGGGGGAGGCCGGCGTGCCGTTCTTCAGCATCTCCGGTTCCGACTTCGTAGAGATGTTCGTCGGCGTCGGCGCCAGCCGGGTCCGCGACCTCTTCGATCAGGCCAAGCAAAACCAGCCCTGCATCATCTTCATCGACGAGATCGACGCCGTCGGTCGCCATCGCGGCGCCGGCATGGGCGGCGGTCACGACGAGCGCGAGCAGACCCTCAACCAGCTGCTCGTGGAGATGGACGGCTTCGAAGCCAACGAGAGCATCATCATTATGGCGGCCACCAACCGGCCCGACATCCTCGACCCGGCGCTGCTGCGCCCCGGCCGCTTCGACCGGCAGATCGTCGTGGACCGTCCGGACCGCGAAGGCCGCAAAGCCATCCTCAACGTCCACGCAAAGGGCAAACCGTTGGCCCCGGGCGTCAACCTCGACATCCTGGCAGCGCAGACGCCCGGCTTCACCGGCGCCGATCTGGCCAGCCTGGTGAACGAGGCGGCGCTGCTCACCGCACGCAAGCGGAAGCGCGTCATCGAGATGGAGGAACTGGAGGAGTCGGTCCTCAGGGTCATCGCCGGCCCGGAGAAGAAGTCGCGCCTGCTTTCCGAGGAAGAGAAGCTCATCACCGCCTATCACGAGACCGGTCACGCACTGGTCGCCCACTACCTGCCGAACGCCGATCCGGTCCACAAGATCTCCATCATCAGCCGCGGCCAGGCCTTGGGTTACACCATCACCCTGCCGACCGAAGACAAGTTCATGGTGAAGAAGAAGGAGATCCTGGACAAGCTCTCGCACGGGCTGGCCGGCCGGGTGGCGGAGGAGATCCGCTTCGACGACATCACCACCGGTGCCTCCAACGACCTTCAGCGGGTCACCGAGACAGCGCGCCGCATGATCACCCAGTACGGCATGAGCGATGCCCTCGGGCCGCTCACCTTCGGCCACGATCCGGGCCAGCCGTTCGTGGGCCGGGATTATGGCATGGGCCAGGAATACTCCGACGAGACCGCGCTCAAGATCGACATGGAGATCCGCCGGGTGGTGGACGAGTCGTACCAGACCGCCAAGCGTATCCTTCTGGAGCATCGCGACCAGCTCGACCAGATCTCATCGCTGCTCATCGACAAGGAGACCATCGACCGGGACCAGTTCGAGGCCATCATCAACGGGGAGGAGCCCGAGGAAGTCTTCCGGGCTTACGATGAGGCTAAGGCGCGCAAGGCGGCGGAAAGCGCCCGTACCAAGCGGCAGCGGCAGCGTGAGCTGGAGACTCCGGTGCCTGAAGGTCTGGCCCCGGGTGGCGTGACCCCGGTCGCCAGCTACAGCGAAGACTGACGCCCCGCGTGGTCGACAAGGCCAAGATCGAGCAGGCAACCCGTCTCCTCCTTGAGGGGATAGGTGAAGACCCGGACCGTGAGGGTCTACGCGCCACACCGCACCGGGTGGCCGAACTCTATGAGGAGCTCATATCGCACGAGTCCAAGGAACTCCTCGCCACGCTGGTCCCCATCATCGGGTCGGACACGCACCAAGAGATGGTGTTGGTGCGGGATATCGCCTTCCATTCGCTGTGTGAGCACCATCTGGTCCCGTTCTTCGGCGTGGCCGATGTGGCCTACATCCCATCGAAGACCGGCAATATCACCGGCTTTTCGAAGATCATCAAGTTGGTGCGGGTGGCCGCCGCCCGGCTGCAGATCCAGGAGCGGCTCACGAGCATGATCGCCGACAGCATGGTGGAGGCCCTCGCGCCCGCGGGCGTGCTCGTGCTGGTGAAGGCCGAGCACCTCTGCATGACCATGCGCGGCGAGCGAGCACCCGGCTCGCGGGTGGTCACCTCCGCAGTGCGGGGCATATTCCGCTCCAACGCGGCCACCCGGGCGGAAGTGCTCGCCCTTATCGAATCGCCGAGCTAGCTCCAACAACCGGTAGCCATGCCGCCGGTGGACAACACCCCGCACATCCTGGTCCTCAAGGACCTCGCTGATGCCCGGGCCGCCCTCAAGGACATCCGAGCGAGCGGCGCCGGGATCGACATCATGGAGAACAAGGCCCTGTTCAGGGTGATAAGGGTCAGTGGCGTCGACGTCCGCGCGGCCAACATCCTCAAGCAGGAGATGCTGGCCCGGGGCGGCGAGGTGGCCACGTCTCGCGAGGTGTACGAGCTCAAGGGCGGCAGCGCCGACTGCCTCATCATGGGCACACTCACCCAGTACGAGCATCTGCTGCCCAAACTGAAGCAGCAGCCGTTTGGGCTGCGCAGGTTGGCAGACGCTTTGGAGTCAGCGCTCCGCCATTTCGACGAGCGGCTGCCGGCCGGTCCACCCGGTCTGGACCTCAGCGGCGCTCCTCTGCTCATGGGCATCCTCAACGTCACTCCCGACTCGTTCTCCGACGGCGGCATCTACGCCGGGACTGAAGAGGCGGTCCGTGCTGCGTTGGCCATGGCCGACGAAGGCGCGCACTTTATCGACGTCGGCGGTGAGTCCACCCGTCCCGGCTCCGACCCGCTGCCCGCGGACGAGGAGTCGGCGCGGGTGCTGCCGGTCGTCAAAGCCTTGGCGGGATCGCTGCCGGGCCGCATCTCCGTGGACACGTACAAGGCCCGGGTGGCGGCGAAGGCGCTGGAGGCGGGCGCCTACCTCATCAACGACATCTCCGCTCTACGCATGGATCCCGAGATGGTGGCCGTCGTCCGCGACGCGGACTGCCCGGTGGTCCTCATGCACATGCTGGGCGAGCCCAAGACCATGCAGGCGGCGCCCGTCTACAAGGACGTCGTGTCGGAGGTCTACGCCTTCTTTGCCGAGCGCATCGCGTGGGCGGTGGAGAACGGGATCAAGGTGGAGAACCTGCTTATCGACCCGGGGCTGGGCTTCGGCAAGACCACCGAGCACAACCTGGCGCTCATGCGTGGCCTGGAGACCTTCCGGTCGCTGGGCCGGCCGGTGGTGCTGGGGGCCTCGCGGAAACGGTTCCTGGGGGAGATACTCGGCATCGAGAAGGCGAGTGAGCGGGATGAGGCCACCGCCGCGACGACCGTGATAGCGGCGTGCGCCGGGGCCCACATCGTGCGGGTGCACAGCGTGGCCGTCAACCGGGACGCGGTGCGAGTGGCGCGTGCCGTCCTGGGCAAGAGCTGAGGAGGATCGCGATGGATATTCTCATCGAAGGGCTGGAAGTCTACGGACATCACGGAGTCACCGGCGAGGAGAAGGTGCTCGGCCAACGCCTGCTCTACGACGTCCGGCTGACCATCGAGGACTGCCCGGCGGCTTTCACCGACAACGTCGCCGACACCATCGACTACACCGAGGTGATGGACGTCATCGTGGACGTGGTCACCACGCAGAGTTACTCCCTGCTCGAGCGCCTGGCGCAGATGTCGGCGGAGGCGATCATGCGCAAGTTCCTGGTGGACGAGGTCTGGGTGCAGGTGACCAAGCCGCATCCGCCCGTGGCGATGGCTCTCAGCAGCGTCGCCGCCGCGGTGGAACTCTGCCGGGCCGACCTGGAAGGCCGATAGGCCGGCGGAGAGTGACGCCTCGTCGCATGAATGTGATGGGTATGCGCGAGAGAAGGGGCAGCGCGGCGGCGGGTGGCGCCACCTCGGCACACATGCCGGCTCGGTCCTTTCTCGCCCTGGGCTCGAACCTGGGCGACCGCGAAGACATGCTGCGGCAGGCCGTTCGGCGTCTGGCCGAGCTTCCCGCCACCTCCGTCGTTCGCGCCTCCGGCCTCTATCAGACCGCTCCGGTAGGCGGTCCGGAGCAGGGCGACTACCTCAACCAGGCGGTGGAGATCCGTACCGGGCTGTCGCCGCGCGCCTTGCTGGACGCCATCCACCGGATTGAAGCCGCGTCGGGCCGGGAACGCCTCGTACGATGGGGCTCTCGGACCCTCGACGTGGATATCCTTTGGTACGATGGGTCACCGGTCGCCGAGCCGGACCTCGAAGTGCCGCACCCGCGCATGGAGGAGAGGCGCTTCGTGCTGGAGCCGCTGGCCGAACTGGCTCCGGACCTGGTACTGCCGAGCGGCAGGACCGTGGCCCAAGCGCTGGAGCGGGTCAGGGACCAGGAGGTCAGGCCCTTCGAGAGCAAGGGGACGAAGATGGACCATTCAGCGATGCAGGCCGAGATCCGCCGTCTGGCGAAGGAGAAAGGCGCGGTCATCCTGGCCCACAACTACCAGCGCCCCGAGGTGCAGGACGTGGCCGACTTCGTCGGCGACTCCCTGGGGCTGTCGCGCCAGGCCGCGGCCACCACGGCGAACATGACGGTGTTCTGTGGCGTGCACTTCATGGCCGAGACCGCCGCAATCCTGGCCCCGGAGCGCCCGGTCATCCTCCCCGACGAGGAAGCCGGCTGCCCCATGGCCGACATGGTGGACGTAGAGGGGCTGGAGGAACTCAAGGCCGAGCATTCCGGCGCGGTGGTGGTCAGCTACGTCAACACCACGGCGGCGGTGAAGGCCATCTCTGACATCTGCTGCACCAGTGCCAACGCGGTGAAGATCGTCCAGTCGGTTCCGGCCGAGAAGGAGATCATCTTCACACCCGACCGCAACCTGGGCACCTGGGCCGCGCAGAAGGCGGGCCGCTGGGTGATCGTCTGGCCCGGCTTCTGCCCGACGCACGGGCTCATCGACGTCGACGATATGGAGAAGGCGCGAGCGGAGCATCCGGGCGCCAAGATCGTCGTCCACCCGGAGTGCGAGACCGACGTGGTCGCCTTGGCCGACGCCGTGGAGAGCACTTCCGGCATGATCAGTTTCTGCCAGAAGGACGATGCAAAGGAATACATCATCGGGACCGAACTGGGGATGATCTACCGCCTGCAGAAGGACTGCCCCCGTAAGACGTTCTACCCGCTCACCCCGCTCACCGTGTGCCCCAACATGAAGCTCATCACCCTCGAGAAGGTGCTCAAGGCCCTGCAGACCGAAGCTCCCGTGGTGCGCGTGCCCGAGGACGTTCGGGTGAAGGCGCTCCGCGCCGTGCAGCGCATGATGGAGGTCGGCGCTTGAGCGCGGCCGCCCAGACCGGCTCGGCCGGCAGGACCGGGGCCCCGTTCATCTCCCGGAGCGGCGCCGAGCTTCGGTACTCCAGCTACGACGTGCTCGTCATCGGCGGTGGTATCGCCGGGTTGACGGCAGCGGTGGGGGCCGCCCCTCGCTGGCATGTGGGGCTCATCACCAAGGGCGATCTCGATGAGACCGCCACCTTCCTGGCCCAGGGTGGCATCGCGGCTGCTATGGGTGACTACGACTCTCCGGAACTGCACCTCAAGGACACGCTGGAAGCGGGCGTCGGCCTGTGCGACGAGGATGCCGTGCGGGTTTTGGTGGAAGAGGGTCCCGCCCGGGTAAGAGAACTGGAGAAGCTGGGGACCAAGTTCGACCGTCGGGACGGCAAGCTCATCCTCGCTTCTGAAGGCGCCCACTCGGTGCCGCGCGTGGTGCGCGCCGGCGGCGACGCCACCGGCAGCGTCGTGGCCAGCGCTTTGGCTGAGGCCATCATCTCCGGGACCCGGGTGGAGTTGCACGAGAACGAGTTCGTAATCGATCTGCTGATGGACGCCGGGCGCTGCGTGGGCGTCATCTCCCTGGACCGCGACGGCGAGCTCACCGTGAGTCTGGCTCGGGCTGTGGTGCTGGCCTGCGGAGGCGCCGGACAGGTGTTCGCCAAAACCACCAACCCGCTGGTGGCCACCGGTGACGGCCAAGCCATGGCGTACCGGGCCGGGGCCGTCCTGCGAGACATGGAGTTCATGCAGTTCCATCCCACAGCTCTCTACGCCGACGAGAACCCCACGCTGTTGCTCACCGAGGCCTTACGCGGCGAAGGCGCCTATCTGCGCGACGACGCGGGGAAGAGGTTCATGGTCGGATCGCATCCCCGGGCTGAGTTGGCGCCGCGCGACGTGGTGGTGCGGCACATGAAGCGCGTCTTCGATCGGGACCACACCGACCACGTGTGGCTGGACGCCCGCCATCTGGACTGCGCTTTCCTGCGGGAGCGCTTCCCCACCGTCTACAACGGCCTGCAGGCGCGGGGATACGACCTCTGCACCGAACTCATCCCCATCGCGCCGGCGTCGCACTACTTCATCGGGGGGGCGCTCACCGACACCTGGGGCCGCACCTCGATCCCCGGCCTGTACGCCTGCGGGGAGACGGCCAGCACCGGCATCCATGGCGCGAACCGCTTGGCCTCCAACTCGTTGCTGGAAGGCTTGGTGTTCGGCGACCGCACGGTGCGCGAGCTCAACCGCTACCTCTCCATCTCCGACCCGGCCGTGCGCAAAGTCAAGCTCGACCTGGCCGACGAACCACGCAACGGCAATCCGCCGGAGGTAGTGGCCGAGAAGCGGGCCGCTATGCAGTTGCTCATGAACGATCTGTGCGGCATCGTCCGCAGCGGAGCAGGGCTGGACAACGCGGCCGCGTCCCTTGAGGAGATCGAGGCGTCGCTGGCGCTGCCCGGGCTCTGCGTGCCCGAACTGGAACTATTCAACCTGCTCACCGTGGCGAAGCATATCGTCGCGTCGGCTGCGCTCCGCGAGGAGAGCCGCGGCGTGCACCTGCGCTCGGACTTTCCCGATCGGGACGATGTCCACTGGCGCCGCCATGTGCTCATCGAGCGCGATGCCGATACTGGAGAGCAGAAGGTCTCTACGAGATCCGTGGAGGAGTCATGAGCATGGAAGCGGACCTGAGATTGGTCCGAGCGGCATTGGCCGAGGACCTTGCCGGGTATGGCGACATCACCTCCGAGATCACCGTCCCTGCGGAGCTGAAGGGGCGCGCCGAGATCATCGCGCGCCAGGACCTGGTGGTCTGCGGCCTCGACTTGGCCCGCACCGTCCTGCACGAAGTCGACCCGGAGGCGAAGTTCACCGCCCTGGTCACCGACGGCACCCAGGCCAAGGACCGGGACAGGCTCGCCGCCATCGAGGGCTCGGCACGGAGCATCCTCACGGCCGAACGCACAATGCTCAATCTCATGAGCCACCTGTCCGGCGTGGCGACCCAGTCCCGGCGGTTCGCGCGGGCTGTCGCCGGCACCGGGGCCATGGTGGTGGACACCCGTAAGACGGTCCCCGGCCTGCGGGTCTGGGAGAAGAAGGCCGTGGTGCTCGGCGGCTGTCACAATCACCGGTTCGGCCTGTTCGACATGATCCTCGTCAAGAACAACCATCTGGAGGCGGCGGGCGGCGTCCGCGCGGCCATGGACTTGGTGAAGCAAACCGGTGCCCCGTACATTAAGGTTGAGGTGGAGGTAGAGAGTGAGGCCGACCTCCGCGAAGCCATCGCCTCCGGCGCCGACATCATCATGCTCGACAACCAGGACCCAGCCTCGCTCAAGCACCTGGTGGAGGTTGCCCGCGGCATCAAACGCGACGTGCTGCTGGAGGCGTCCGGCGGCGTTACTCTGGATACCGTCCGGGTGATAGCGGAGACCGGGGTGGACCTCATCTCCACCAGCGCCCTCACGATGGGCGCTCCGCCGGTGGACGTGAGTCTCCGGCTTCATGTGGACATGCTGATAGCCTAGCCGCGAGCGCCGGGAAGCGACCCACTGAAAGCAAGCGGTACTGGCGAGCGACCGACGAGGGGGTGTGACATGCTTCTGGCCGTCGACGTGGGCAACACTCAGACCCATGTAGGACTGTTCTCCGGAAAAGACCTGGCGGCAAGCTGGCGCTTCGCCACGGAGGTGCGCAAGACAGGCGACGAGATAGCCGCGCTGCTCGACGGCTTCCTCCGGCTGGACGGCTTTTCCCGAGGGGACGTCACCGGCCTGGCCGTAGCGTCCGTGGTGCCACGGCTGAACGGCGAGTATTCCACCATGGCGGCCGCGAAGTTCGGCTTGGAGGCCCAGGTCATCGGCCCCGGAGTCAAGACCGGCATGCCCATCCTCACCAGCGACCCGCGGCAGGTGGGCCCCGACCTCATCGTGGACGCCGTCGCCGCTTACGAGCTGTACGGCGGACCCTGCATCGCCGTCGACTTCGGCACTGCCACCACGTACAGCGCCGTGTCGGCCAACGGGGAGTACCTGGGTCACGCCATCGCTCCCGGCATCGAGATCTCGCTTGACGCCCTGGCCACCCGCGCCGCGCGTCTGCTCAAGATCGAGCTGGCCGACCCGGGGTCGGTCATCGGCAAGAACACCGTCCATGCCATGCAGGCGGGCGCCGTCTACGGCTTCGCCGGGCAGGTGGACGGCATCGTCACCCGCATGCGCCAGGAACTCGGCGGCAGAGCGGTCAGCGTGGCCACCGGCGGCCTGTCCGTCCTCATCTTCGACCACGCTTCCACGCTCGACAAGCTGGACCCGCTGTTGACCCTCAAGGGCCTTGAGATCATCTACAGGCGGAACCACTCATAGCCATGAGTGACACAGCGATGCGGGCGGCCGGCCGTGCGCCCGACGGGCCGGCAGGCCTCGCGCCGGGCGAAGCGCAGACCGCCGCCCCGCCCCTCGCCGCCGACTTCTTCGCCACCCCTTTCAGCATCGGCCCGGTCGTCATCCCCGATCGGGTGGTGCTGGCCCCGATGGCCGGCCTCACCTCCTCCGCCTACCGCCGCCACCTCAAGACCCACGGCGCCGGCCTCGTCATCACCGAGATGGTCAGCGCCTACGGGCTCAAATACGGCGACCGGCGCACCACCGAGGAATTCACCCGGTTCGTGCCCGAGGAGCGGCCCGTGGCCGTGCAGATCTTCGGCGACACTCCCGAAGTGATGGCCGAGGCGGCGCGGCTGGCACTGGAGGGACGCCCCGGCCGGCCGGTCTTGCCGTCCGCCGCGCCCGATATCCTCGATATCAACATGGGCTGTCCCGTGCGCAAGGTGTTCCGCACCGGCGCGGGTTCGGCGTTGCTCGTCGACCAGGAGCGGGCGGTGGCCATCGCCGCGGCGGTGGTGCAGGTGGCTGCGGAGCACGGGGTACCAGTGACGGTGAAACTGCGCAGCGGAGTGCGGGAAGGGGAGAGGACGGCGGTCGATCTGGCACCTCGGCTGGAAGAGGTTGGCGTGGCGGCGTTGGGGGTACACCCTCGGGCGACGAGTCAGCACTACCGCGGGTTCGCCGACCACACGGTCACAGAGGCCATTGTGAAAGCGGTCGGGATCCCCGTGATCGCGTCAGGTGACGTGATGAGCGTGAGTTCGGCGAGAGCGATAGTAAGCGCCACCGGCGCGGGGGCGGTCATGGTGGCGCGCGGAGCCACCGGCAACCCCTGGTTGGTGGACGCGCTGGTGGCCGGGGAGGACCGCGCGCGCCCGCCGCTTCCTGAGGTCATCGCCGACCTGCGTGCCCTTTTGGCCTTGGTCCTCGTTGAGATGGGGGAACGGCGCGCGCTCAAGTGGATGTACAGGCTTCTGGGCTGGTACCTCCGCCCGTCGCGGGTCCCGGTGCCCGTCATCGACGCCCTGCGAGCGGCGCCGGACGGCCGGGCTCTGGACGAAGGACTGGCATGCCTGGCCGCCGAAGGCGGCCCTGATCCGCTGGCCGAACGACTTTGACCCTTGGGTCGCAGGAGCAGAAGCGCATTTGACAAGTATGTGCTCGCACCATATAATGCCGCGCTCGCCTAGAAGGGCCATGGACGAATGAGGTCCCGGCCGGCGGGAGCGCACACTGGCTCTGCAGATGTGGAAGGAAGGAACTAGTGTCTCGCAAGGAAGTCATCCTTACTGAAGAAGGCCTCAAGCAGCTGCAGGACGAGGTCGCTTACCTCTCGGACGTGAAACGCGAAGAGGTGGCCGAACGCATCAAGTCGGCGAGGGAATTCGGAGACATCAGCGAGAACTCCGAATACGACGACGCCAAGAACGAGCAGGCGCTCCTCGAGCACCGCATCAGCACGCTCCAGGAGAAGCTGCGCCGTTCGCGCGTGATCAAGGATTCGGATATCGACACCGACCGTGTAAGCGTGGGAAGCACCGTCACGCTTCGCGACAAGAAGAAGGGTGATATCCGCATCTACACGCTGGTAGGGTCGGCCGAGGCCGATCCGACCAAAGCCCGCCTGTCGAACGAGTCGCCGGTGGGCCAGGCTATCCTCGGCAAGAAGGTCGGCGACCTCGTGACGGTCAACATCCCCGTCGGCGCTCTCGACCTGGAGATACTCGCAATAGGGAAGATGTGATCTATGGACCTGCCGGAGTGGGAGCGGGACCGGCTGGCCAAAGTCGATCGTCTGCGGCAGGAAGGTCTAGAGCCGTACGCGCGTAGCTTTGAAGGCCGGACGTTACTGGGTGAGCTGACCGAGCTGTATTCTGCGTTGGAGACTGGCACCACGGCCGAAGGCAGCCACTACAGGGTGGCCGGCCGGGTCATGGGCCGCCGCGCGCACGGCAAGGCGATCTTCCTCACGCTCCGTGACGGCTGGGACGACCTCCAGGTCTACGGCAACGTGGACACACTGGGCGAGCAGTCATTCGCCCGCCTCGGCGACCTTGACATCGGTGACGTGGTCGGGGCCGAAGGGCACATCTTCCGTACCCGCAGAGGCGAGCTGACCATCTTCGCCGAGTCCTGGACGCTGCTCACCAAGTCGATGCGTCCGCTGCCGGAGAAGTTCCACGGCCTACAGGACCGGGAGACCCGGTATCGCCAGCGCTACGTGGACCTCATCGCCAACCCGGACGTGGCCTGGCAACTTCGGGCCCGTGGCAAGCTGGTATCGTCCATGCGGCGCTACCTGGAGGGCCAGGGCTTCGTAGAGGTGGAGACGCCCATCCTGCAGCCGCTCCCGGGCGGCGCGCTGGCGCGGCCGTTCGTCACCCACCACAACGCGCTCGACACCGACCTCTATCTGCGCATCGCTCCCGAGCTCTACCTCAAGCGGTTATTGGTGGGCGGCTTCGACAAGATCTTCGAGATCGGCAAGAACTTCCGGAACGAGGGCATCTCGCCAGTGCATAACCCGGAATTCACCATGATGGAGCTCTACTGGGCCTACGTGGACTACAACGCCATCATGGAATTGGTCGAGAACATGATCCCGGCCCTGGCCATGGATGTGGTCGACACCGCGCAGATCGTCATCGGTGAGCATTCCGTGGACCTTGCGCCGCCCTGGCCGCGCCGCACCCTCGACTCCCTGCTCAGGGAGCACCTGGGCCTCGGTCTCTTCGAGATAGAGGACGATCTGCAGCGCGGCAAGAATGCGCTCGTCGAGCGGCACGTGGAGGTCGAGAACCGCGACACCTTCGCCATGCTGGTCGACAAGGCCCTTAAGCACGTGTGCTTCCCCAAGCTGGTCTCACCGACGTTTGCCATCGACTATCCGCTGGAGCTCAGCCCGCTCGCCAAGTCCCACCGAGACGACCCGCGGCTGGTGGAGCGCTTTCAGGCCATCATCGGCGGCAAGGAGTGCGGCAACGCCTTCTCCGAGCTCAACGACCCCATGGATCAGCGCCGCCGTTTCGAGTCCCAGGCCGAGAACAAGGCCGCAGGGGACGAAGAGGCCCATGTCCTTGACGAGGACTTCCTGCGCGCCCTGGAATACGGCATGCCGCCCGCAGGTGGCCTGGGCATCGGCATCGACCGCCTGGCCATGATGCTGCTGGGCGTCGAGTCGATCAGAGACGTCATCCTGTTCCCGCAGCTCAGGCCGGAGCACTCGTAGGGTCGGTCCTTTCCAGTCACTCGGGGCGGGCTCAAGATTCATGGCCCCGAACTGGGCGTCGCCACCCCGGGTATCATCCGATGAACTGTCGGCTGGCGAGGAAGAGCGGGTCAAAAGGCTCTACCGAGCACGTTCTTGTCTCGGCGGTCGCGGACTATCGCTCCGTCAGTCCGTTGCGTCATACCTGAGATAGTAGTAATAGACGGCGTTGGCCGAGCTGAACCTTACGGCAATGGCCTTGCGCTTGTCGATACCTTTGATCGCGAACACCCAGTACCCCTCGTCGGAGACGGTGGCCGACTGATCAGTCGTGGTGGTGTCAAAGTACGCCGTCCCAGCGTACTGAAGGTCGTCAGGCGTGACCTTGACAGTCGCCACGGTAGCGTCGGCAGACTTGTAGCCATGCCCTTCAAATGTGATGTTCCAGGGCACCATCGTGGCTATGCGGTCGGCGAAGCGCTCCTTCGCGGATTCTTTACCACTGCATCCCGCCGCCACGAACATGAGAGCCGCCACAAGGACGAGCGAGGCCGCGATCGCGATACTGCGCCGCTTGCTATCCGCGCCGTTGATTCGCAATCGCCCCCAGCTTCCCCTCTAGTCGCGGCCGTTCGACGAATGCGGGGCCGGGGCACGTTCCTCTACCACGATGTGCCCGTGGCCGCGCGCGGCAGGCTACACTGAGACGATGCCGAACACTCATGTGCTGAAGTCCTGGTGGGAAAGGCTCGGGCCGTACCTGCCCCTCGCCCTGCGGGTGATCCTCGGCCTGCTCTTCCTTTACACCGGCGTCCAGAAGGCCGTCAGCCTCACCGACACCGTGCTGGCGGTCCACGGCTACGCACTTGCGCCGGGTATCCTCGTGCACCCGATAGCTCTCGGGTTGACCTTGCTGGAGATCGTGCTTGGGATCCTCCTGCTCGTCGGCCTCACCACCCGCTTTGCGGCGGTGAGCGTCGCCGTGCTGACCGTCGTCTTCCTCGGGGTGTTGATCCAGGCGAAGGCTCGCGGGCTGGACATCGGCTGCGGGTGCTTCGGGGGCAATGGGACCGGCAAAGGCGTGAGTTGGCTCGACATCCTGCGGGACGTTCCGCTGCTCGCGGCGGCCGTGTACCTGGCCTGGAGGGTTCCCGGTCCCTTCGCGCTCGATGGGCGGTTGCACGGCCTCGGCTCGGAAAGGGAGCTCAAGATCGCCGTCCCGTTCGTCCTGGTGGGCGGCATCGTGGTGGCGGCGTTCGCGGTCTCCGGCCTCAGCGGTGCGCTCAACCTGCCGCAGGCGGCCGCGCCCGAGCAGGTCAACGTGTCGGCTCCCGCGCGGACGACGTCCCTTCCTGTGGGCAGCGTGGTGCCCTCCTTCAAAGCACCGGAACTGTACGGAGGGACGATCTCGTGGGGTACCTACGCCGGTACTCCCGTGGTCCTCGTCATCTGGGCGCCGTGGTGTCCCGAGTGCCGCGCGCAAGTACCGGTCGTGGCCCGGGTGGCGAGCGGATTCTCGAAGGTGCGACTGGTGAGCATCGTCACCGCCGCGGGGGAATTGCCGGGCCCTACCCCCGAGGATTTCATGGAGTCCCACCATCTGGCATTCCCGGTGGCTCTGGACTCCAGCGACGAGAAGCTAGCAGACGCCTTCGGTGTGGAGGGATATCCCACCATCTACTACGTGCGGGCCGATGGGACGGTGTCCCAGGAAACTACCGGGGTTACTAGTGAGGCCGCCGTCAGGGCGGCGATCGTGGCTATCGCGAAGTAGGCGACGAGCAGGAAACCTATGGGCGAGGAGGCAGGAATGGGCTTTTTCTCGGAATTCAAGCGGGGTTACGAGGGCGACGAAAGACGGCATTACAGGGTGGCGGGCGTACAAGTCCGATGCCCGCAGTGCGGCGGGGAGGAGTTCGAAGAAAGCAAGGCCTTGCTGAACACGGCAGGCTCGACGTTCCTAGGCTTGGACTGGGCGGATCAGAGCGCGCATCTGCTCGTCTGCGTCGCGTGCACCAACATCAGCTGGTTTTTGGATCCGCCTGAAAGGTTTTGACTCCGTCTGCCGCCGTGCGGCCCGGACCCTAGAGACTGATCCTTATCGCCCCGAGCAGCGCCAGCAACAATCCGAAAGCGCCCACGCCCGCCGCGATGTGCCATGGCTCCCAACGGGTCATCTGCTGTCGCTGATGCCGCCGTCGCAGGCCGTCAGCGACCACCTGCCCGGGCGATTCTCCGAGCGTTCCCAGGACCAAGCCGATGAGCACCAGCAGGATGAACGTCCCGAACACGGCGTGGACGAAGGCACCCCACAGGAAGCCGCTTTTCGTGAAGACAAAGCCGTCCGCGATCAGCACGAACATCCCCAGTGCGCCGCCGACCCACCAGGCGTCATCTCCGGCTTCCGACGCCCACAGGAGGGCCGAAGCGAAGCCTCCGGCCACAGCCGGCACCACGTTGAGGATCACCAGCATGGGCGCGTCGAGGTCCCCCAGGGGCCAGTGTCCGGAAAGCCAGGCAAAGGCCAGGAAGTACGCGACGTATACCGGTATCCCGGGCAGCGCCAGCAGGAACTTGGTGAACCAGGCATCGCCCTCGCGGGCTCCGGCTCTCTGGACGAGATTGCTCGCGAAAGCCCGGTCGCAGCGGTCGGCCTCCGCTTCGCCTTCGAGGCGCGCGACTTCCTCCAGCGTCCCCATGAGCGGCGCCGGGATCGCTCCCCGGGACATGGAGCGGCTGCCAAGCGAGGCCACTTCCACCCAGGTCTCGTACTTCTGGATGTACATCGGCCCGTACGGCTTGCCACGCGTCCGGTAATAGCGCCAGGGAGAACCGGACCCTGCGCCGGCGGAACCCTTAGGCCTGGGAGTCCTCCACCGTGCGCCGCGGCCGACGGCTCCGGTCCGGCGCTTGCTTCCCGGCGCTCCCAGGCGACGGTCCCCCCGGCGAAACATGCCTGTGGAGGTGGGCCATCAGCAGTCGGGCCGCGGGCGGCAGGGGCCGGTCCCAGGGGTAGAGGATCAGTAGTTCCCGTACCAACTTCTCCTCGAAGGGGATAGCCACGAGGCCGTCTAGGGCTTCCGGTGACGTGAGCGACCTGGGCATCGGAGCCACGCCCCACCCGGTCCTCACCAGGTTCTTGATCAGCTCGGGATAAAGCAGCCTATGCGTGAGCTTCGGCTCCACACCGGCCTGCCGGAAGGCGTCGGCGATCACAGCCGAGACGTTGAGTGGGGCCGGTGGCAGCAGGATGTTCTCTTTGGCCAGCATCCTGAAGGTCACGGTATCGCGGGTCGCCAGAGGGTGGTCCTGAGCGACCACCGCTAAGATCTCCTCCGTCAGCAGGTGCCGGGCTGCCGCCCGCGTCGACCGGAACGCGGTGTAGACGGCGCAATCCAGTTGTCCGTCGATCACCGCCTGTTCCAGACCTACGTCGTTTGCCTCGGTGAGTTCCAGTGCGACCGCGGGGTAGGCGGTGATGAACTCCGTGAGGATGGGCGTGAGCAGGTGCGCGAACACCATGCCGGTGGCGCCTAGCCGGACGGCCGTCGTGCCGGACCCGGCCCGCTCGTGCATGAGGCTGACCGTCTCCTCCGTGCGCGCGATGATCGCCTCGGCCAGCGGGAGCAGGAATTCACCGTCGCGAGTCAGCTCCACGTGGCGGCCGTATCGCTCGAAGAGTTGGGTGCCCAGTTCCGTCTCCAGACGGGCGATCTGACGGCTGAGGGCGGGCTGGGTCACGTGCAGACCGGCTGCGGCCCTGCGAAAGCTGCGCACCTCTGCAATGGCGACGAACGCTTTGAACAAGTTCAGTTCCATCGATAACCAATGGTAATCGCTTCTGCATCCCGTGAAAAGTTCTGTCCGCTGACCGGGGCCGGCGCTGCATTGGATTATGGTTCATCTAGAAGACGCCCAACAGCGAGGAGGAGCACGTGGGAACGGCGCAAACACTGCTACCGGCCCGGAATCTCGATGACGAACTCCGGACCCCGGCTCCCAGCGGCCACGGCTACACTCCCGCTCACGCTGCGGTCTGCCTGGCTGTGAGTTTTTGCCGCTTGAGCGAGACTCCGTTCGACGAGGAGCCTGCGATACCCCCCTTCGAAGGCTACAAGCGATTTCACGATTATGTTCTCGGCTTCGAGGACGGCGTCCCGAAGACCCCGAACTGGGCCGCCCGGGTCACCGGCGTGCCGTCTTACACCATCAAGGCACTGGCGACGACCGTCCACGCTGAAGCCTATTCGGTAGACACCGAGAGCGAGATGGCTGAGGTCATCCTCCAGGCGGCCGCGTTCCGGGCCGGGACCTTCCGGAGCCCTGCTACCCGTTACGGAGGTCCACGGGGCGACCATGTCGCCGGCACCGTCTACGACTACGAGGCCGACCAAGTGATCGAGGGCGCTCAAGTGACCATCAAGCAGAAGCTGCACGACGGCGGGACGCGCGCCGCTCTGAGCATCACCACCGACGACCTGGGCAACTTCTTCGCGGACTGGCCCCAGGGGGTACCCTACTCGGTCCACATCGAGAAGGATGGATACGTGTCTCGCGAGTGGGCGCCCGCAGAGGGCGGCGCCGGCGTCACGGTACATGACTTTCCTTTGTTCTTCGGCTCCGAGGGCCTTATCTGGTAGGCGGCAGCCCGGCCGGTGCAGTAACCGGCGGAACGAGACTGCCCGCGCTGCCCGTCAGACGGCCGGATTCGATCGACCGCCGACTTCCCGAGGGCACCGCCAGCTATGTGCCGGAGGCGACCATGCGGGTGACGCGGCTACTCGTCGATAGCGTTCTCGTCAACGGCGGGGCGATCATACTGGTGGCCGTCCGGGCGGCCGTGGCTCTTGCCGGCTCGGAGCCGGGCCCGGCAGGGGGCGAATACTCGCCGTTCCGGTCGAACCTCGGCTTCTACCTTCCTCTTTTCGGCTGCGCGGCGGTGGTCATCGCCATCGGCGTGTTCGCGCTGCTGGCCGTCGCGCGGAGCAGCCGGGGGG
>Ga0182021_10003058_pt1 | contig 19634 bp, 21 predicted proteins | sample 612E3MmetaG_FD_120493 | JGI IMG/M metagenome (GOLD analysis project Ga0182021, IMG submission 120493) | Permafrost microbial communities from Stordalen Mire, Sweden - 612E3M metaG (Illumina Assembly) | ecosystem: Environmental > Terrestrial > Soil > Wetlands > Permafrost | place: Sweden... | reverse complement strand
TGCCGGAGCGAGCAGGCTAGCAAGCATCACGCCCGGTCTTAGCTGCGCGATTTCGGTGTCGGAGGGGGCGTTGATCTTCACGACTACGTCGCTGCCCCAGACCTCACCGGTGGAAGCAGTCGAGGCGCCGGCGGCTTCATAGGCATGATCGGTGAAGCTGGCCAGCGCTCCGGCACCCGACTCCACGTGCACATCGTGGCCCAGGGCAATCAACTGCGCGACGGTCTTGGGCGTAGCGGCAACCCGGGTCTCACCTGGCCGCGTCTCTTTCGGCACACCAATGCGCACAGCAATCTCCCTAGTCGTGTGAGAGGCACATACCCGTCGGAGGCGCAAGGCTCACAAACTTCTAAAGGGAACCTACACAGGCGTCTCGAACCACCAAAAGGCGAGTCCTCGGCCATGCTACGGGGAGCGCTGAGGCACGGCATCTGCAAACACATCCGTGATGAGGGCGTTATTGCGAATAACTTGCAGCAAGAGGCCTCCTTGCCTAACGTGGGCACATGACCTGGCAGGCTCGAGCCGCATTGTCCAGCCACGAGCGACGCAGTCTGTGGGGCATGGGAGGATTTATCCTGTTGCTGCACGTACTCGGCTGGGGCGTACTGATGGGCGTCGTGGCACCGCGCCACTACGCGGTCGGCGGACAGCTCATGGGGGTCGGACTGGGCGTCACCGCATACACGCTCGGCATGCGGCACGCCTTTGACGCCGATCACATCGCAGCCATCGACAACACGACCCGCAAGCTGATGGGCGAGCGCAAACGGCCGCTCAGCGTCGGGTTCTGGTTCAGCCTCGGGCATAGCTCGGTCGTCTTCGTCATGGTGACACTGCTCGCATTCGGCGTTCGTGCACTGACCGCTCAGCTTGGAAACAGCCAGTCAACCCTCCAGCGCGCCACCGGGGTGTGGGGCACCGTCGTCTCCGGCGCCTTCCTGATCCTCATTGGGTTAATCAACCTGGCCGCGCTGATCGGCATCCTCAAGGTCTTCGCAGGGATGCGCCGCGGGCGCTTTGACGAAGTCGCGTTTGAGGAACAGCTGGACAAGCGCGGCTTTCTCAACAGGATCCTGGGCAGGGTCACCAAAGCGGTCACCAGACCGTGGCACATGTACCCCGTCGGTCTGCTCTTTGGCCTCGGCTTCGACACTGTCACCGAAGTCGGCCTGCTGGTAGTCGCCGGGGGTGCGGCTGCCGCGAACCTGCCCTGGTGGGCCATCCTGACGCTACCGACCTTGTTTGCGGCCGGGATGTCTCTGCTTGACACCATCGACGGCTCGTTCATGAACTTCGCCTATGGATGGGCTTTCTCCAAGCCAATCCGCAAGATCTACTACAACATCACCATCACGGCGCTGTCGGTGGCCGTCGCTCTGCTGATCGGCGGCATCGAGCTCATCTCAATCCTCATCGAGAAGCTCGACATCACCACCGGACCCCTGGCCGCGATCGGCTCGATCGACCTCAACGGCGTGGGTTACTGGATCGTCGCCCTCTTTGTGGCCACTTGGGCAGTCGCGTTAGCCGTGTGGCGATTCGGCCGCATAGAACAGCGGTGGGAGTCACATCTGCTCGATTGGCAGCCGGTGGCTCTGCTTCCAAAGACTCAGCTTCCAGCATCCGAACGCGCCGAGGTCTAGCGGCCGTCGAGGTTTGTCACCGCTCAGGCGGTTCCGCCGACGTCGCCATGAGGAACCGGGTGACCAAGACGCCCGGCGTTGTAGTCCTCAAAGGCCAACATCAGCTCGGCACGGGTATTCATCACGAAGGGGCCTGCCCACGCTATGGGCTCACGGATAGGCGCTCCTCCAAGGACGAGCACCTCCACCCCCGAGCTGAATCGCGCTTGTTGTGAGGTGGCAGCCGACAGCGTCAGCACCTCACCGGGTCCCAGCACCGCCAGGTGACCGGTGCCGATCGGCGACTGACTCGGGCCGACGAAGCCATCACCACTCATCACGTACACCAGTGCATTGAAGTCACGGCGCCATGGCAGCTCGAGTTGGCCGCCGGGCGCAACCGTCGCATGAACCATCGCCATCGGGGTATGGGTCGCGCCCGGACCCGAGTGGCCGGCCACCTCCCCTGCAATCACGCGCAGCAGTGAACCGCCGTCGCGCGAACTGACCAGAGCCACCTGCCCGGAGCGAAGGTCCTGGTAGCGCGGAGCGATCAGCTTGTCGCTGTGGGGCAGATTGACCCAGAGTTGGAAACCGTGGAACAGACCGCCCGACACGACAAGGTGCTCCGGCGGCTCCTCGATGTGCAAAATCCCCGAGCCTGCCGTCATCCACTGGGTATCACCGTTGGTGATCGTGCCACCACCACCGAAGGAGTCCTGGTGGTCGAAGATGCCGTCAATGATGTAGGTGACGGTCTCGAAACCGCGGTGAGGATGCCAGGACGTCCCTTTGGGCTCGCCCGGTGCGTACTCGACCTCGCCCATCTCGTCCAGATGGATGAACGGGTCGAGAAGAGCGAGATCGACCCCGGCGAACGCTCGTTTGACAGGGAATCCCAGACCCTCAAAGGACGAAGGAGCGCTGGTGATCGACACCACCGGTCGTTGCAAGAGGTTGGGTGCCAGCGCGCGCAGGCGCGGCAGGACGGTGAGGTCAGGAACGGTGATGGCAGGCACAGCAAACTCCCTAAGTTGTTGCTCATTCAACCATCCCTGTAACGTCCCTTTGTGTCAACTGATTCCCGACGGCGCCCCGGCCGGTACTGCAATGGGTGTGCTTCCACGCGAGCCGTCCGGACCGTTCAGGAGCAGAACTGCGAGAACTCCGGCCAGGACGGCCAGCAGCACGATCATGGCAGCGGTCCCGGCCCAACCCCAGGTCACGAAGAACAGGCCCCCAAGCCATCCGAACAGGCTCGAGCCGGCGTAGTAGAAGAGGTTGTACAGCGACGACGCTTGGGCGCGGCCGATGACCGCTTCGGCACCGGTCCAGCCAGAAGCGACGGCATGCGCGGCAAAGAAGCCTGCCGTTGCCACCAGCAGCCCGATCAGCACGACCACCAGAACGGTCGCGAGGGTCAACAGCACGCCGGCGACCATGCTCGCGATCGCGATCATCAGTACGGGTCGCCGTCCGAACCGGGCAGCGAGCACTCCGGCCTGTGCCGCCGACCATGTACCTGCCAGGTAAGCAATGAACAGGAGGCTGATCAGGGTCTGCGGCAAGTTGAAAGGTGCAGCAGAGAGCCGGAAACCCAGGTAGTTGTACAGGGCTACGAACCCACCCATGAGAAGGAGTCCCTGGGCGTACAAGGCCAGTATCCGAGGGGAGCGCAGGTTGACGGCCAACCGAGTCAGTAGTCCACCGTCTCTTCCGGATCCGCGCGCACGTCGCGGCACAAAGCCGAGCGGTTCGGGCACCAGAGCGATGAACAGTGCGGCCGCAAACGCGCACAGCACCGCCACCGCAAAGACACCGATTCGCCAGTTCGCCCGCTCAGCGACGGGACCGGCCACGAGGCGGCCGAGCAGTCCGCCAACGGATGTGCCCGCAACATATGTCCCGGCGGCCCTGGCCGCATGTTGCGGCTCGATCTCCTCGCTGAGATAGGCAATCGCGATCGCTGGCACACCGCCGACCATTGCCCCCTCGAACAGCCGCCCCGTCAAAAGGAGCGGGAAACTGGTGGCGAAGGGCACCAGCAGGCCAAAGGCAGTCGCGGCGGTGACGGCGATCGACATCGCCTGGACGCGGCCGATCCGATCGGCGACGACCGACCACGGAATGACGCCGATCGCCAACCCGATCGTGGCCGCTGAGACGATCAGCGCGGCATCTGCCGCCCCTATCTTGAGGTCAACCGCGATCAGCGGAAGCGCGGCCTGCGGTGAGTACAGCTGCGCAAAGGTGGCGACCCCAGCGAAGAACAATCCTGCAAGGAGGCGCCGGTACTCGGCGCTGCCATGTGAGTGGCCCACCCATGTTTCGGGCGGGAACGGCGCCCCGGAGCCTGGACGGATCGGGTCGCTCACCACTTCGTCGACGTTACTCACACTCATGAAACCACTGCTGGGTCGGGTTGCGGTAACAGTCCAGGGGCCCTGAACGTGGAACGCGACGCCACAAGGGCGCCCATCGGTGGCAGGCCCCTGCAGCCTCATGGGTTCCTCAGGCGGCCTCGTCGATGCTGAACGGCCGACCGCGGCCCGGCCCCGTCGAACTTTGCGCTTCAGAGGTCATGCACAGGAACAACGTACGAGCGCCAAAGCACGGGGGTCGATTGTTGAGTCGTGAGGAAACGGACGCTTCCTCGGTCTCTGTGGCAACCGGCCGATTCTCGGCCCGCGTTGTCCCTGACGCCGGGCTTCTCCGGGCTTCCTCACCGACGCCATCGTCACCGCAGCCGGAGAGTAAGCCAGTTGGCTGACTCAGAGCCGGTTGTGCCCGGCCATGACGGTGAGCACGATCGCGCTGGCCAACAAGCTCAGGGACCTAGCCAACCGTGGATAGGCCACGTTCTGAGCGAGCCACCAGCCACCCCCGTACGGCAATGACCGCGACCCAACGGTGGGCTTCTTCATGACCGTATTCGGGCGGCTTCATGAACGCAGAAGTTAGTTCCCAAGACCGTGGTGACCATGGCCTGTGCGACTCAGTTCACTGCGAAGCGCGGCTCGATCAGGCTGTCGCGCCATAGCCGGGTGGGCGTGCCGTTCTGGATGCCACTAATCACGAGCCCATTCCTACCTGTGCCCCGGTCGCTGCACCCTTTGGTTCCAGTCTACGGCCCAGCGCAGGCGCAGACCCTCTTCTAGCTCCTGCTCGTCAAGCTGGCGGCGGATGGCCGCCAGCTCGCCTTCCAGCCTGGGAACCCATCTCTTCTCCACGGCCCGCTGCCGGGTGCGCGTCGCGGCAAGTTCAACAGACACCAACTGCACGGCTCGCGCAAGCGCGGCGTGCCGAACCGCCGCAGCAAGCGCGCTCCTGTGGGCGGCCGCGGCGTAGAACAAAGCGGAGCTCCCCCCGCCCTGCGGTGCGACCGGTGGGTCGCACAGCGCATCCTCGGGGTAGGCCACGCCCATGGCGCCACCCCACTGAACCTCGACCTCTGCAGCATTAGTAGGCGAGGACAACTCGATGCGCTCCCGGCCATCCAGCGCGGCGGCGCGCTGCAGCCACACAACTGCTTCCTGCGCGCGGAGCTCCCATTCTTGTCCACTGCGTTCGGCCTGCAGCCGCAGACGCTCGAGCTCGTTGGCCATGATGCGTTGTTTGCGGTCCAGCAACTCGGCGCCGTGGCGAGCCGTTTGTAGTCGGCGCTCGACCCGCATTCTTCCCGCTCGCCCGGTGTCGCTCACTGTTGGCCCGTGATGTCGGGCAGATAGCGGGCCAGAAACTCTGTGGACAGCATGGTCAGTTCTTGCGGGGGTAGCACCGCCAGCGCGGCCCAGGCGCGACCCAACGTGTCGTCCAGGGAGCGCAGCTCCTCGGACCCCTGGTTCAGCAGCTCCCGCTCCACCAAAATGCGGAAGCTGAGGTAGCTGCGATCCGTTTCGGTCAACGCTGCGGCTCCCACGAGCTCGGCCAGCTCGGCGCACTGTTGGGCACGGGCCATCGCCGCGATCACCTGTGCGGCCACATCCAGGTGGTCCTCCCTGGTCCGGCCCCTGCCTGCGCCGCTACGCATCAGCCGCGACAGAGACGACAGGACATCCACGGGCGGGTAGATACCCCGCGCCTCAACCTCTGCGGAAAGGACAACCTGCCCCTCTGTGATGTAACCCGTCAGGTCGGGCACCGGATGGGTGATATCCCCGGCGGGCATAGTTAACACCGGCACAATCGTTACTGAGCCGTCTCGCCCGCGGACGCGACCGCAGCGTTCGTACAGGGTGGCCAGATCGCTGTAGAGGTAGCCCGGGTAGCCACGTCGCGCCGGGATCTCACGGCGGGCGGCAGACACCTCGCGCACGGCTTCTGCGTAGCTGGTCATGTCCGACATGATGACCAGCACGTCGTGGCCTTCCGTGTAGGCCAGGTGCTCCGCGATGGTCAGCGCGATCCGCGGGGTGAGGATCCGTTCGATGACCGGATCGTCCGCGGCATTGAGCAGCAGCACCAGCTCGCCGGCGGCGGACCGCTCTTCCAGCCGGTCACGCACGTAGGCGAAATCCGGGTGGGTCAGACCCATCGCCGCAAAGACGACCCGGAAGGACCGGCCGCTGGAGGTGGCTTGCGCCGCGATCTGAGTCGCCAGCGTCAGGTGGGGCAGGCCGGGAACCGAGAAGATGGGCAGCTTCTGCCCCCGGACCAAGGTGGTCAGGGCATCGATGACGGAGATCCCCGTCAGGACCGGTTCGGCCGGTGGCTCTCGCTGAACCGGGTTAAGCGGCCAGCCGCTGACCGCCATGGTGGTGGTGCCGGTCACCGGCGGGCCTCCGTCCAGCGGTTCTCCGCGGCCGTTGCAGACGCGGCCCAGCCAGTCCGTTCCCACTGGGATATGCAGTGGACGGCCCGCGAACCGGACCCGGATCCCCCCTGGCGCCATACCGTCGGTGCCTTCCAGAACCTGAAGGGTGACCAGGTCCTTGTTCACCTCCAGCACCAGCCCATGGCGATCCTGGCCGTCAGCCACCTCCACCGTGGCGAACTCGTCCCAGCCAACGCTGTCAACATCGCCCAAGACCAGCAGGGGGCCGCGCAGCTCCCGCACATCGCCATGGGAGATCTGTGGCCCACTGGCATCCGAAGGGCCCGGTTCCGCCTCACCGGCTGACAGTTGTGTCGCGTCCGTCACTGAAGCTCCTCCAGCCGGGCAAGGATCTCGTCGCGCAAAGACGCGACTCCGAGCGCGTCGTCGGGCCCGGTTTCTTCACGGGCCCGAACCACCGCGGACAGGTCCGTCGCCTCGATGGTGGTGGCGGCCACGCCGCGCTCAACTAGCCCCTGGCAGGCATCCACGACGTCAAGGACCAGTTCCAGCAGAGCGGCTCCCTTCTGCCCGGAGCAGAAACCATCGTTGGGGCTCAGGTCATTCTGCAGCAGCACGCCTTCGCGCAGCAGGCGCCCGCCCAGCAACACCATCCTTTCCTGGCCTGGCAGAGAGGCTGCCCCCACGATCTCTGCCAGGGAGGTGAGCCGGTCTGCCTCGGCCAGCAGGGCCGCAGCCCGGGCCCGCTGCGCGGCCCACCCGGGATGCCCGTTGCCGGCATGCCAGCGGCCCAAAGCCTCCACATCACGGGCGAAGGAACCCGTCCAGCTGACGGCCGGGTAGTGCCGCGAATAGGCAAGGTCGCGGTCCAGCAGCCACAGCGAACGCACAAAACGCTGGGTGTCGGTAGTGACCGGCTCCGTCATGTCGCCCCCCGGAGGGGAGACCGCCCCAATAACGGTGACCGATGCCGTCCGCCCGCCGAGGGTGGTCACCCTGCCGGCCCTTTCATAGAAGGCCGCCAACTGCGAGGCCAGGTTGGCTGGATAACCCTCCTCTGCAGGCAGGTCCCCGTTGCGGTTAGCGAACTCGCGTAGGGACTCAGCCCAACGGGAGGTGGAGTCCGCGATGACGACGACGTCATAGCCCATGTCCCGGTAGAACTCGGCAACGGTGATGCCCGTGTAGATGCTGGTCTCGCGTGCCATCATCGGCATGTTGGAGGTGTTGGCGATGATGACTGTACGGTCGATCAGCCGCCCGCCAGTGCGCGCATCGACCTGCTTGGACAGGGCGTCGAGCACGTCGGCCATTTCGTTTCCTCTTTCGCCGCAGCCCACGTACACGACCACATCCGCGTCGCCCCACTTGGCGATCTGCTGCAACAGCAAGGTCTTTCCGGTTCCGAAGCCACCTGGCACCGCCGCGGACGCGCCCCGGGCCAACGGGTATATGAGGTCCAGCACCCGCTGGCCGGTGTGAAGCGGGACCACCTCTGTGAGCCGGCCCCGGAACGGTCGTGGCCGGCGCACGGGCCAGCGCTGGGCAAGCTGCACCTCGTGTTCACCTATCCGCGCCACCGCATCCAGGGCGTGGACCTGGCTCTCGGGCGCCAGCCAGGTCACCTCGCCGGAAACCCCGAACGGCACTAGCACCCTGTGCTCCACCGAACCGGCTCCCGGAACGGTGCCCAGAACCTCCCCCGCAAAGACGCGGTCACCGGTTGAGACTTCGGGCATGAAGGTCCAAGCCCGGGCCAGGGTGGCAGCATCCTCGGTGGAACCGGCGCGGTCCGGGGTCAGCCACAGCGGTGCGGAGGACAACGGCCGCATCAGGCCGTCGAAAACCTGACCGAGCAGGCCTGGACCCAGCAAAGCGGAAAGCTCGTGTCCGGTGGTGGCGGCGGTATCTCCTGGCTTGAGTCCTCCGGTGTACTCGTAGGCCTGAAGTGTCGCCCGGGTGCCCACGATGGCCACTGTCTCGGCACTGATGCGGTGGGGACCCACGGCCACGAGCTCCAACATGGACACCCCGTCCACACCCTCAACTTCCACCAGGGGGCCGCTGATCCGGACAACCCTGCCGGTGCGACCGGTCGCTAGCCTGTCCACAGCGCACGGACTTCCTGGGTCATCGACTCGAGCGTCCTGGTCGCCAGCGCTGGCAGTGACAGGTCCAGTCGCCGCGAGCCCGCCTCGGCGATGACACCACCCTGGGGGCTCTCGGCGACCGTTGCCTCCCATCCGAGCAAGGCATGACTTTGCTCGGTCAACCTGGCAAGCAGAGCTGGGTAACGCGGGTCATTCCTCAGCTCCACCGCACGGGCCCGGACCTGTCGCTGCAGGTCTCGCCGCAAAATACTGCGCCGCCTCAGAACCACCTCATGGGCCTGTCTGCGTACCCGGGCGGAGCGCAGGGCTGCCTCAGTTCGAGCCGTCGCCGTTCCCTCCTCGAGCGCGGCCAAGCGAATCCGTTCAGCTTCGCGCCGAGCCATCTCCATCAGGGCGCTGGCATGCTCGTCGGCGTCCCTTCGGATATCTGCGGCCTCTTGCCGTGCAGCGCGAAGCAGCGCTGCCCGCACAGGCGCGAGGGCTGTTTCCGAACGCCGAGAGAGCACCGTCATCAGTTCACTCCTGGGGTGGAGACCCTGTCCTTCAGGGCCGGGAGGAAACCCCTCCGTCTGTGGCTGGAAGGCTGTGCGCTCAGCTCTTTGCGGGGATAACCAAACCTGTTGTGCTCTTTGAGTTGCAGAACCCGCAGTGAACCGCGCCAGGCCCTGGCGCGGCCGCGCGTGCAGTCTTGGCAGTCTTGGCTCTGCCGATGAAGCGCGAACCTCAACATGTTGCCTCCGGGTAACGGTTGGAATCCTGGTCTTTTCATGGCCGGGAGGATGTCAAGAAGGCAGCACCACGGTCATGGGTGACTGCGGGTCTGCCAGGCGGGCACCCAGCGCTGCTGCTGCCCGGGGGGTCAGGATGACCACTTTGGCATTGCCCGGTATCGCTGCCCAGCCCGCACGCACGTCGTCGTCTGTCTCAGCCGCAAGGACGCTGGCTCCGGCCAGCCGGAACCCCTCGATCAGTGCCTGTTCCCCGAGGGCAGCAACGATGTCTGACATTCAGCCGCCCCCACTCAGGCCTTGCCGACCAAGATGATGGCGATGATCAGGCCGTAGATCGCGATGCCTTCGGCCAGGCCGACGACAACCATGGCGCGTCCAAAGATCTCAGGCCGTTCGCTCATGGCTGCCAGGGCGGCCGATCCCGTGTAGGCGATGGCGATAGCTGCACCGATGCAGCCACCTGCGACGGCGATCGCTGCGGCATAAAGAGCCGCGCCGCCGGCCCCGCTGGTGGTGCTGGCGACCGTTGCCGCGGCAACCGGGGCGGCCACCCCGCTGGCGGCCGCTGCAGGGCCGGCGTTCAGCGCGGTTGCCAGCAGTGCCAACCCACCTGCAGTCACTGCTGCGTTGATGCCCATCAACAGCTTCAGGCCTGGCTTTGCCCGAAGCTTCATGAGCAGGACCGCCCCGGTGGTGGCCGCGACGAACACGGGAATGCTGCCAAACCAGAGATTCATGGGTGGTACCTTTCAGAGGATCTGATCGGAGTTCTTCTGGGTGGAAACCTCGTGAGGAGCAGGTGGGGAAAGGACCGGTGCCCACGGTTGGAACGCCCGCCCCTCCGACTGGAACACGCGGGAGAACAACTCGTAGTACTCAAGTCGCAGGGCCTGAACTGCTGCCACCAACCCTTCCAGCGCAAAGGCGAGGACATTGCCGAGCGCGAAGAGCACGACAGCGACCAATGCTCGCCAGCCCGGAGCCCACAAAGCCGTCGTCGCATTCCAGATGACCATCATGAGCGCGGCATGCATGAGCCCGAACGCAGCGAGCCGCGTGAATGAGACCACGTTTGACCCGAGGCGGATCACGCTGTCCACCAGCTCGATGACAGCCTGGATCAAACCGGTCCCGCCACCGCCGGCTTCGACGAAGAGTCCGGTGAAGATGAAGGCGAGGGCGACAAGAGCGAGTGCGACGGCGGCCGGGACCAGCGCCGCGATGCTTGCGGTAAGCCCCCATACGAGCAGCCCGACAGACACGAACAACAAGGAACCGGCAATGCCAGAGCGGGCGTACAGGGCCAAAGGCCAACCCCCCTCCCGCACCCGGTTGACCGTTCCCAGTCCGTAGGCGCCTGCGAGCAGGACAGCTCCGAACATCACGGCGGTGAGCATGAGTGGGATGGGGCTAGACAGGGGGTCGAGCCACAGCACCGGCACCAGACCTGTCGGGCCGAAGGCCTCTCCATACAGGGCGCCGAAAACCATCGAGGCCAGCCCTGCGCCGGCCACGAAGAGCCAGATCTTCTTCAGGCGCTCAAGCTGCCTAATCCTGCCGCTAGCCAGGATCAGCCCGGCAAGCAGAAGCATTGCCCCTTGACCCACATCGCCGAACATCATGCCGAACATCAGCACATACGCCACCCCAGCCAGTACCGAAGGGTCCACGTCTACATACGGCACCGTCCCGTACGTATCGACAAGCATCCGAGAACCTTGTGAGGGCCCCGCAGCGGTCAGCAGGGTGGGCGGCTGTACCCCCGCGGGACGCGCCAGCGGGACGACCGCGGCACCGAGATCTGCCAGCGTTGCCGCCAGTTCGGGCAGTCGACCAACCGGAGTCCAACCCACCAACCCTGCCACGGGACCGGAGACGATGGCGGATTCCGCCGCCCTGTCCAGCTCATCGGGCCCGACGTCGGGGGTGTAGGGGAGGTCCAGTTCGACGACTCCGCTGCGAGCCACTTCCACGAGCACGCCGCGCCAGCGTGGCACCGGCGCCACCAGGGCTACCCGCGCCATCCTGACAGGACCAAGAGATTCACGCCACGGCATCGAGCACCTCACTCGATCCGGTACCGGCGGCAGCGGCCGCCAGCGCTGCGCGGACCCGCCAGGCGTCCATCGCCATTACCGCGATGGCGCCCAGGACCACCTCTGGGCCAGCGCGGGGACGTCGCAACAGGGCAAACCCTTCAGCCTCCACCGCAGCGCGCATCCCGGCCTCGGCCCGCCACAGCTCTTCGGGGGCCTCAATACCGGCGAGCACCGGTCGCACCGATGACGGCAGCGCCACTCGAAACTGTGCCAGGTCGCCAGCCGTCTCCCATGTCCGGCCGATGACGGGGCGGAGGAGTTGAAGGATGCGTGGTGAGGGCGCCGCCCCCTCGACCAGCACGATGCGTGCCGCGGTGAGTGCACAGCAAGCCCCAGCCCAAGGCCATGCCTCTGGCGCGACGGCGGCGAGCCTGCGCAGCCAGACCAGCGTCAGCACGTCCCGCAGGCCCGCTTGCCCGCCCGACCCCATCCCACCCCAGGGGGACAGACGCAGGCTCTCGGCCAGTGCTTCAGGCGAAGTCGCAGCACGCAGCCGAGGCCAGGAGGTTGCGAGCGCCCCAAGGTTGAATGGGTCGTTTGCCTCCAGGTGGCCATCCAGCTGGCTCGCCAGTGCAACGACGTTGTCGCGTTCGTAAGCCCCGGCCGCGGCCCGGGCAAGCCGGGTACCTCCAGCTGGCATCCACCCAGCCAGAACCCGCAGCTGCCACAGCACCGTGTCCCGGGTGGCGCGTTCAGCCACGCCCAGATCGGTGCAATGAGCCAGGCGGTCGGCGTAAGCGGTGTCCGCAAGCAGCAGTAGTGCCTCCGCCAAGGTGTTCTGGACGGCAAGTCTGCGTCCGCCACCGGTCCCAGCTAGATGCTGGGCCATGGACCGGGCCCGGACGGAGGCGGCGACCCAGGCGGCGCTCATGGCCGCTGAGCCAACTGCTCGGACAGCAAGTGGTCTATAACTCTTCGGACAGTGGCCGGCAGTTGGGCCGCCCTGGCCTCTTCCAAGTCGTCAGCTTCCTTTCGTGCCCGGGCGAGAAGTAGCCCGTCCCGCTCTGCGGCGGCCTGCTCCACCCGTGCCACGGCACTGGCACGCTCGCCACGGGCGTCCAACCGGGCTTGGGCAATGATGCCCGCAGCCCGTTCGTGGGCAAGGGACAGTGCTTGGTCGGCTTGCCTGCGAGCCTCATCGACCAGCCTGCGACAGGACTGCACGTCTGTGGCCAGAGCAGCAAACACCGGTGCCAGTTCGGCCGCTGGACCATGGTCGCCGGTTGCAGGAACACCCACCGGACCCGCCGGACCGGGCGCACCCACCGGACGGAACCGGTCCAGGATGCTTAGCGGTGCCAAGACGCCTCCCAAGAACGTCGGAACGCTCCGATCCTATGGCGATAACGACCCAGGAGCCCGCAACTCACCGACCCTGAATGCCTCGCCCTGTCACGGGAGGCTCCGGGGGCCTTCACCTTTGGTCCCGTTCTGATGAGTTGAAGCGAGCGAGCAGGCCCCCGAAGGCTTCCACGTCGCCGGTCGGCCACCTTGACAGTTCTTGACGGATGAGGCGTTGGCGAGCACGGCGAGCCTGGAGCAGCCGCGCTCGCCCTCCAGCAGTGAGGGTCAGCCGATGGGATCGACGGTCGGCGATGTCGACCTGCCTGGTGATGAGCTCAAGGTCCTCGAGCAGTCTGAGCTGTCGGCTCAACGCACCCTTGTCGATGCCGAAGTAATCGCTTAGGTCCGCAGCTCGAGCACTTCCCAGGTCATGCAACCTGGCAAGCAACGCGTAGGCGCTGGCCTGCAGTTCGGGATGGACCTCGCACGAGAGGTCTCCGGAGTTGGCGTGGGCACGGCGCAGCAGGATGGCGAGCTCATGCTCGACCTGGCTATACCCCTCTGGGATGCGCTCGGCCATGGCGGGCTCAGGTTTCGAAGTGTGGCCGCAGCGGGTATGAGTTGTCCCCAAGAGCATCGGTTCGGGTGGCCAGGATCTGGTGCAGCTGAATACCGTTGCGTTCGAAGGCCAGCCGGGAGCCGGCCATGTACAGTCCCCAGATCTTCGCCGTGGCCAGGTCTGCTTCGGCGACGCATTCGTCCCAATTCTCTTCGAGGTTCTCACACCAGCGTTGCAAAGTGCGGGCGTAGTGCACCCGCAGGTTCTCCTGGTGCTGCACCTCAAGGCCTGCGTCCTCCATCGCGCTCACTATGTCGCCAGAGCCGGTGAGCTCCCCGTCCGGGAAGACGTACTTACCGATGAAACCACGCCGGCGCAGCCCGGGGTGGCGGTTGTCCGGGCGGGTGATCCCATGGTTGAGCAGGCTGCCTCCGGGACGCAGCCTGGACCGCAGGAAGCGGAAGTAAGCCGGGTAGTTGTTCACGCCAATATGCTCAATCAGCCCGATAGAGCTGACAGCGTCAAACCCCTTCTCCGTGACGTCGCGGTAGTCGAGGTGACGGACCTCAACAAGGTCGTCCAGGCCCTCTGCTGTGTTGCGTGCCCGGGCCCACCTGGCTTGTTCGGCGGACAAGGTCACACCAAGGGCCGATACGCCGTAGTTCTTGGCAGCATGCCGCACCATGCCGCCCCACCCGCAGCCGACATCGAGCAGCCGCATGCCTGGTTGGAGGCCGAGTTTGCGGGCGACCAGGTCGTGCTTGTGGTCCTGAGCCTGTTCCAGGCTCGCGTCCTCGGTCGGGTAGCAGGCGCAGGTGTAGGCCATCGATGGGCCCAGAACCATTTCGTAGAACCGGTTCGACACGTCGTAGTGGTGACTGATGGCGGCGGCGTCGCGGCGCTTGCCGTGCCGAGGATCGAAGGGCCGCGGGCGCACCTCCTGAGAGGGAAGTGCCGGTGGGACCAGGGTGCGCAAGCCAAGGCCCCGCAGCCAGCGCAACGCCTGCAGGGGGGTCGGGGTATGGATCTGCATGTCATCCTCAAAGAGGCGCATGAGCGGATAGGGGTTACCTGGGTGCACCCCCTCGACCTCGATGTCGTCTCGCAGGTAGGCACGGACCACCCCCAACGAGCCGGGCGCGGTGGCCAGGTAGGACGCGGCACGAGGGCGCGCCAGCCGAATACTCACCTGGGCGTCCGGCTGACCTGCCGCACTACCGTCGTACGCGGTGAAGCGCACCGGCGCGTCCGCGCCAAAAAGTCCCGCGAAGATTTCTCCTAGCTCCACGGGAGCCGCACCGGCCCGTCCGGGGTCCAACCATGGTGTCATCGCCTTCCCACCGCCTTTGCATAGAGGTCGAGCAACCTGGATCTGGGGTCGTAGCGCGCTTTTACGTCGTGGTAGGTCGTCCCCCCGTAGAGGGCCCAGAACTCTTCGGGAGGGTAGTACGACTCGGAGTACAGCGACTTGTGCCCGTCATGCTCTGCGACGGCCTTCTCAATGCGCCGGTTGACCGCACCATCTTGGCCACCTGGCGCAATGGGCACCGTGGACCAGAAACCGACATTGACATAGGCCTGGTCGGGCGCCAGCGGGTATAACGGCCACGGGCCGTCGGTCTGGGTCGCGTCGGTCACCTCGGCTGCAGCGATGCCACGCAGGCGCAGCGGGCACAACCACACGGGACGGATAGGAACCTCGCGCAGGAACCAGGCCAGGAACTCAGCGGTGCGGCCCAAAGGAATCTCCACATCCTGCACGACGCGCTCGCGCGCCGGCTTGCCACGCCAACGGTCCAACCGTGCGGTGAGCTGATATCTGGCCTCCAACTTGATGAACGTGGCATAGACGTCGCTGCGCAGCCATCGCTTGGGCCACAGAGCCCGCACCAGCCAATTCTGGGCTCCGAAGACGCGCGAGCACCAGAACCAGTCGGTGTCCCAGCGCCACAGGTAGTCACGCACGGTCAGATAGTCGTGACTACGCTCGCGAATCGACTGGTAGTAGATCTGCTGGCCGGTGTAGTCAGAGGTGTACGGCACGGTGTCGGCCCACGAGCCCATCGTTAGGTAGGCGTCCTCAGCGTCGAAGACCGTCCCGTCCAGAAAATCGACCGGCTCACCGTCAAACGCCTTCTCCTGCATAATCTGCGCGACGGCGCCGGTCAGCGCCTCCAGGGTGGGGAAACAGAGATGGCGCAGCCGCACGAACCGATGGACCGGTTCGAGGTCGATCACCAGGCGCAAGGCGTAGCCCAGGGTCCCGTAGGAGTTGGGAAAGGCGTGGAACAGATCGCTGTGCTCGCCCACAGGGCGCGCCACGACAACTTCGCCCGCGCCGGTTAAGATCTCCATCTCGCGCACGGACTCGTGGGGCAACCCGTTTCGGAAGCTGCTGGACTCGATGCCCAGGCCGGTTACCGCACCACCGATGGTGATGGTCTTCAGCTGCGGCACGACCAGTGGCATCAGTCCGTGGGCCAGGGTTGCGTCTACGAGGTGCTCATACGTGGTCATGGCCTGGACCTCGGCGGTGCGCAATACCGGGTCGACCGAGATGACCTTATCCAGACCCGACACGTCCAGGCCCGGACCGCTGCTCCGCTGGCGAGATCGAAAAAGGTTGGAGGTGCGTTTGGTGAGTCGTACAGGCGATCCTGGGGCAATCGCGGCGTACTGACGCATCAGACGCTCGCGCGCCTGGTCATGTCCTGAATTGGTAGCGAGCCCCTCTCTGGCTCGGGCCAGATCTCTCATGAGCGGAGCCTAAACAGATTTGGTTGCCCCGGGCAACGGTTAGACGCTCGCATCGTCAGAATTTCATCGATACTGAGTTATCGGCCCAGCGACGATGTGGAGGACTTCGTGACGAACAAGATGCGTGCCTGGGTGGTACGCGACCCCCAGCCGATCAGTCAGTCCCCGCTGGCCTTGGTCGAGCGTCCCGTGCCGGTTCCTGCCCGAGGCGAGGTGCTTGTCCGAGTCCGGGCCTGCGGAGTCTGTCGCACCGACCTGCACCTGGCTGAGGGTGAGCTGCAACCTCACCACGCCAGGGTGGTCCCTGGGCACGAGGTAGTCGGCGAAGTCGTCCAGCTCGGCGAGGGTGCCGACCGTTTCCTGGTCGGCGACCGCATCGGCATCGCCTGGTTGAGGCACACGTGCGGGGTGTGCAGGTGGTGCCGATCCGGTCGCGAGAACCTCTGCCAGGAGTCGAAGTACACCGGATGGGACGCGGACGGGGGATATGGCGAGTTCGCGGTCGTACCGGAGGATTTCGCCTACCGGATACCTACGTTGTTTACAGACGAGCAGGCAGCACCGCTACTGTGCGCGGGGATCATTGGCTACCGCTCTCTGCTGCGCGCACAGCTGCCTGCAGGGGGTCGGCTCGGGATCTACGGGTTCGGCGCAAGCGCGCACCTGGCCGCGCAGGTGGCCATCGCCCAGGGCGCGCAGGTGCACGTACTGACCCGCGGCGAAGAGGCTCGCGAGCTCGCCACGCGGCTGGGCGCGGCTTCTGTGGGTGGACCGTTCGACCCGGCACCAGTGCTCCTGGACTCGGCGATCATATTCGCGCCGGCCGGAGCGCTGGTGCCACTTGCACTGGAGTCCCTGGGCCCCAACGGGACGTTGGCCCTGGCCGGCATCCACATGAGCGACATTCCGGCTCTGAACTATCAGCGCCATCTGTTTCAGGAGCGAACCGTCTGTAGCGTGACCAGTAACACCCGCCGCGACGGCGAGGAGTTCCTGGTCTTGGCGCAGCGACTCGGGGTCCAGGTCACGACAACACCCGTCCCGTTCGAGCACGCAGACCAGGGGTTGCGTGATCTCGCCCAGGGGCGCGTGCGTGGCGCTGCAGTTCTGATGATGACCAGTTAGGCAACGACTGGCTGGGCAGCGTCGGAATCGAGAGGTAAGCCTGCCTCACGCGGGCTGCTGCAGCCTGTGGACACCAAGCCGGTTCGCGAGCGCCATGGCATCGAAGGGTGCGTGAACCTTCGCGTCGTTGTCGAAGTACACAAACACCTCGCGCTCGCGCACGGGTGCCACCGGGCCCAGCGTGCGCCCGTCGCTCGGTGTGCCCCCCATCTGCCACGTGCGCACGCGTACAGCCCAACGGTCCAGTGCGGGATCGCCGTAGCCACTGACGTACAGCGCCTGGTCGCCGTGTAGCCGCACGTACACGAAGTCGGACGTCACGTCGTCCAGCGCTGGCCACTTGCCTGCCGAGTCGGCACAGACCAGCGCGATGTCGTGATCGCGCAGCAGACTTACGAGCTCGACACTTTGGAACGAGATGTGCCGCACCTCCAGCGCGTACCGCAACGGGCGGTCAGCGTCTGTAGTGGTCACGGCTCGCCCGTCGAGTCTTCGGTCATGCCGGGTCGCCAGCTGGGCAGCCTGGCCCGTGGTGCGCGGCAGCAGTGCGAAGAACGCGGAGAGACTGTCCGCGTCAAAGCTCAGCGTTGGCGGCAACTGCCATAGGACCGGCCCCAGCTGGTCACCCAGAAGCAGTAGTCCTGAGGCGAAGAAGTTGGCCAGCGGCACCTCGACGTCGACCAACTTCTTCATGTGCGTGACGAACCGAGGGCCCTTGACCGAGAAGAGGAAGCCGGCCGGCGTCTGTGCGCGCCACCGTTGGTAGGAGCTTGGTCGCTGAAGTGCATAGAACGAGCCGTTGACCTCGACCGATGCCAGCGAGCGCGAGGCATACTCAAGCTCGCGTGCCTGGACGAGTCCGGGCGGGTAGAAGACCCCGCGCCAAGGTGGGTAACGCCACCCGGAGATGCCCACGTGGAATGGGCCCGGATCCCAACCGCGTTGCGGATCGCCCACGGGCTCGCCGCCATCCTCTAGACCCGGAGCCAACGTTGGCTCTGGGTGTCGGCGAGTATCTCCAGCCGGTGCCTCGCGGCGCTGGGCGTGGCCTTGGCTGCTTCTGCCTGGCTGGCCAGGCGCTGCCGGGCCCGCTCTACGATGACCCGCAGGTCGATCTGTTCTTCGTGATGGCCTAGGAAGCTGGTGCCGAACTGCCGGCTCAGCTGGACCGCGACCGTCTCCGACAGGGTCCAGCCCAGAACGGGCAAGTCAAGGGTCTCAGCAGCGAGCAGCCCGGCCGAGGTCGCGGCCACATGGGCGAGGTGACCGCTCAGCGCAGGGGTGTCAAAGGCCAACAGCCCGTCCGGGTGACAGCAGTCCGCGGCGACGACCACTTCGGCGGCCAGCTTCATCTGGCATGCCCCGCCCCGTCTTCTGTCAGCACAGTCCTGCATCTGGACCCAGATCGGGCCGAGCACGTGCGCCGCGCAGGCCTGCTCGGCCCCGCGCAGTGTGGCGAGGTCTGCGGGGGCTTCGTCCATCATCCAGACCTGGGCGTGGGTCAGACAGATCACATCGACCCTGGCCCCCGCGAACATGAACGCGTCAAGGATGGCGCCAAGAGCGAACGGCACGTCATCGGCGTGAGCCATCACCGCCAGCACCGATGTCCAGTCCGGTGGGACATCTGCTCTCCGGCTCCTGCGTGCCATTACCTTGCTGGCCACACGTCGCATTGGACTCTGCCGTCCCCGAGCACATGCCAGTACTGGGTGGGCACGGTGTGCGGATCGTCAAGAGTGATCGGGTCGTCCATCGCATGCCTCCAGGACAACGGTACGTCCGTGACGCGGCAGTGCGGTATGGCTGTCTAGGGGCCATCACGTCCAGCCCAGGTCCGGGTCGCTGTCCAACTTCGCCCTCGGGGTCTATCTTGACGCTGTGGACTATCCGTCGGATAACCCCTCAGCATCGTGAGCCGATTCAAACCTGGAGACCCGCTCGACCGCTTGTTCGAAATCGGGATCATCCTCAAAGGGCTCGACGGCCTACTGGAAACCATCGGCGGACTGCTCCTGCTCGCCGTCACCCCGGCGACGATCAACCAGTTGGCCGCGGCGCTGACCCAACACGAGCTGTCCGAAGATCCCCACGACTTCATCGCCGGCCACCTGCTGGGCTATGCGCACGGACTGACGGGCTCGGCCGTCACGTTCGCCGCGGTGTACTTGCTTCTGCACGGCATCACCAAGATCGTGCTGGTGGCCGCGCTGCTACGCAACCAGATATGGGCCTACCCCTGGATGATCGCCTTCCTGCTGGTCTTCATCGGATACCAGCTGTACCGGATTGCTGTCTCACCCACACTCGCGCTGAGCGCCTTGACCATCTTCGACGCGTTCATCACCTGGTTGACCTGGCGAGAGTGGCGCAAGCAGAGAACCAAAAGCTTCGTTGGCACAAGTTCGTTGAACCGATCCTGATGTGTAAACTGCGGCGGTAGCAGCGGCGGTGGGGCTCGCCGTACCCAAACTGTCACTCCGAGCGGAGTGGCCAACAGTCCCTACCTGAATCCCTCGCGGTGCCCTTTGGCCTGCGAGCCCGTCCAGGTATGGAGGTCGCGCCAGTG
>Ga0182021_10003057_pt1 | contig 19641 bp, 20 predicted proteins | sample 612E3MmetaG_FD_120493 | JGI IMG/M metagenome (GOLD analysis project Ga0182021, IMG submission 120493) | Permafrost microbial communities from Stordalen Mire, Sweden - 612E3M metaG (Illumina Assembly) | ecosystem: Environmental > Terrestrial > Soil > Wetlands > Permafrost | place: Sweden... | reverse complement strand
AATTATAAGCCAGTACATAATAGTATGAACATAGATTTAAGAAGCATAGAGAGTTGAAGGCGTATGAAAAAAGGTTCGGATTATCTCAGGGCGATTCAACAAACAGCGAAGCGCCCCCCCAGTGCCTTGGATTTCATTTCTGCAAAAGAGAAAATGCCGGCACGACCGAGTCGATGAGATTTGGCTTCTCGCCAAACTCCTTCGCCTGGATTCAATTTAGGACTATACGAAGGAAGCAGATACAAGCGAAGCTTTCCTTTATAGCTCCGAACCTTCTCCGTCACCTTATTGGACTTGTGCACCGGGTGACCATCCCATACCAAAAACACAGGCGTCTCACTGCCGGCAATCAAGCGATCCAAAAAGCGGCAAATCACATCTGCATTCAACCCCTTTTTCTCAATCATGAACCGCATCCGGCCGCGTCGATTGACGGCGCTGATCATGTTAAGGCGATATCTCGCACCGGTGCTGCGCACCACGGGGGTTTTCCCCTTGAGTCCCCAGGTGGTTCCGCATGATAATCGCTTCGCAGACCCGATTCGTCTGCAAACCAGATTTGCGCTTTCAATTCCTTGGCTTCTTTCTCAATTGTGGGATATTCTTCCTGAACCCACTTGCGTACGCGTTGCGGGTCTTGCTGATAGGCTCTCCACAGCGGCTTCTGGGCTGTGATTCCCAACTGGGCAAAAAGCCGACCAACCGAATTTGCGCTCAAACGGATCCCAAACTTTTTGTGGATCAGCGCACCGATGGCATTTCGGGTCCACAAGGCAAACGGAAAGTTATACTGCCGCGGGTCTTTACCTACCACGGTTCGATAAACCCATTTGATCATGTGTCCTTGCAGCTTGCGAGGGCGGCCGCCTCGCTTCTTGGCATCCAGGGCATCCCAACCTCCTGCCCTGTACGTACATTGCCAGCCAGTTGTATGTGCAAGCACGGCTGAACCCCAGAGCCTGCACAACGATTTCCGGGCTTTCCCCATTTTGAACCATTGCTACCGCAGCCTTACGAAGCTCGGTCAGCACATCATGCTTAAGTTTTCGGCCATCCATGTTTTTCATGGCCCGTGTTATACTACATGTATTTAAAAATGTCTATACTATTTTGGACTGATTAATAAGGTTAAATTTTTTTCAGACTTGTTTTTCGAGAAGAGATTTTAAGTATTGACCAGTATAAGAATTTTGATTTTGAATAATCTCCTCCGGCGTTCCACAAGCCACCACGTAACCACCCTTATCACCCCCTTCTGGCCCCAGATCAATGACATAGTCCGCGGTTTTGATGACCTCTAAATTATGCTCAATGATGATAATTGTATTCCCCCTGTCCGTGAGGCGGTTGAGAACCTCTAAAAGATTTTGCACATCCGCAAAGTGAAGCCCGGTAGTTGGCTCATCAAGCAGGTAGAGAGTCCGGCCAGTGCTCCGTTTGCTCAGCTCCCGCGATAGTTTAATTCTTTGCGCTTCGCCACCGGAAAGTGTTGGCGCAGACTGCCCAAGCGTGATATATCCCAGTCCTACCTCATTCAGGGTCTCGAGCTTCTCCCGAATCCGGGGGATAGGGGAAAAAAAATCTAACGCTTGCTCTACGGTCATATCCAGAACCTCAGCGATGTTTTTTCCTTTATACACTACCTCTAAGGTATCCCGGTTATACCGTTTCCCTTTACATTCATCACAGGTCACATACACATCAGGAAGAAAGTGCATCTCGATCTTTATCAGCCCATCGCCGCAACAGGCTTCACACCGGCCTCCTTTGACATTAAAGCTGAAACGGCCCGCCTTATAACCGCGGACTTTTGCTTCAGGCGTAGCGGCAAAGAGTTCCCGGATAAAAGTAAACGCTCCGGTATAGGTCACAGGGTTGGATCGCGGCGTCCGGCCAATAGGGCTTTGATCAATGTCAATAACCTTATCAATATATTCCAGTCCTTCAAGCGCAAGAAACTTTCCCGGCCGTTCTTTACTCTGATGAAATTTTTGCGCCAACGCGCGGAAGAGCGTATCAATGATAAGAGTGCTTTTCCCTGACCCAGAAACTCCGGTAACACAGATCAAAAGCCCGAGAGGAAATCGCACTTCTAAATCTTTTAGATTGTTTTCACGGGCTCCTCTGATGGTAAGAAAGCGGTTATCAGGGCAACGCCTTTTTTTTGGAACCGGGATCACAAGCCTTCCTGAGAGGTAGTGACCGGTGAGAGAATTCTCGCACACGATTAATTGCTGGGGCGTGCCGCTAAAGACTACCTCGCCACCGTTGACTCCCGCACCCGGCCCCATATCAATCACCTGGTCAGCCGCTACAATCGTATTTTCATCGTGCTCCACCACTAGCACGGTATTGCCGAGGTCCCGCAGTCTTTTAAGGTTACTGATCAGCTTATTGTTATCCCGTTGATGAAGGCCGATGCTCGGTTCATCGAGGATGTATAACACCCCCATAAGTCCAGAACCAATCTGCGTGGCCAAACGAATCCGCTGCCCCTCGCCTCCCGAAAGAGTTGCTGAGGACCGATGCAACGTGAGATAATCAAGCCCCATATCCGTCATGAACTTAAGCCGGGCCGACACTTCTTTAAGAATGGGCTGGGCAATCGTCCTTTCCCGGGAATTAAGTTTCAGGCTTTCAAAAAAATAAACCGCCTGGGTGATCGACAGAGAACTGACTTCATAAATCGATTTTCCGTTCAGCTTCACAAATAAGCTTTCGGGCTTAAGCCTGCTTCCCTCGCAAACCGGACACGGATGGATATTCATATACCGTTCAATGTCTTCCCGAATCAGATCAGAGTTGGTCTCTTTAAAGCGGCGTTCAAGGTTGGAGATTATTCCTTCAAAAGGTCGAAAGAAAAAATGGCGTCGGTCTTCATCTTCATAGTAGAATTTAATTTTTTCCTCCCCTGAACCAAAGAGGAGAACGTGTTTTATCCGATCAGGGAGTTTTTTAAACGGAGTATAAATATCAAACGCATAATGTTCACTTAAGGCATCCAGAATCTGATGAAAGTAGACTGAATTTCTTTTTGCCCAAGGATCAAGAGCGCCTTCACGGATAGAAAGTTCCGGATTGGGGACAATCAGCTCCGGGTCAAGATAAAGCTTATTTCCTAACCCGCCGCAGGCGGGACACGCTCCATACGGACTGTTGAAAGAAAACATTCGCGGCGCGATCTCTGAATAGCTTACCCCGCAATCAACGCAAGCAAACTTTTCGCTGAAAATCCTCCCTTCTCCGTCCTGATCTTCAATTTTTACAATGCCACCACTTAAATTGAGCGCCGTTTCTAAGGAATCCGAAAGTCGCTTCTCAATTTTTTCTTTGACGATCAACCGATCCACCACCACTGCAATCTGGTGCTTTTTGTTTTTATCCAAAACGACATCCTCATCCAAATCCCGTAACGCTCCATCGATCCGTGCGCGTACAAACCCTTTCTTCCGAAGCTGTTCTAAGTCCTTACGAAACTCGCCTTTTTTACCCCGTATAATCGGAGCAAGGATGACAATTTTGCTTTGATGAGGATACTCCATTATCTGGTCAACCATTTGTGGTATGGTTTGCGAGCTTATCTCCTGACCACAGTGATAACAGTGCGGCCGTCCGACCCGGGCAAAAAGAAGGCGGAGATAATCATAAATCTCGGTAACCGTTCCCACTGTTGAACGCGGATTGCGGCTAATGCCTTTTTGTTCAATGGAGATTGCTGGAGAAAGACCTTCAATAGCATCCACGTCAGGTTTGTCCATTTGCTCTAAAAACTGCCGGGCGTAAGCGGAAAGAGACTCAACGTAGCGCCGTTGTCCTTCCGCGTAAATGGTATCAAACGCAAGCGATGACTTCCCTGACCCGCTCAAGCCAGTGATCACCACCAACTTGTCCCGCGGGATTTCCAGATCAATATTTTTCAAGTTATGCTGTCTCGCCCCTTTGATAATGATCGCATTACTCATGTAGGTTAATTCCCTTGACTGATAAGGAAAAGTCTCATCCTTCAGATAAAGTAAAACTCCTCCTACTCCCCTTTATCAAAGGGGAGGATTGTTTTTTCCCTTTACTCCTCACCCCTTTCTCCTAGCTCCCTGCTCCATGCACCCTTCCCCTCAAAGCATGCCTAATCTTTTGTTACAAAATTTGTTGCATTTTCCCACCTTTTCCTCCCCTTTTCAAGCCTTTGCCAAAAAAATAAAACCAAGGCTTGATTTATCTATTTGAAACTGCTATAAAATTATCTAACACTCCGCATGCATTGGAAAGGCGAACGGTATTGTTAGAATATGAGCACCACTTTTAATCAACACGAAGAGATTTTCCAGCACTTCAGCGTGGATGACGAACTTTGGAAGGCTTTACAAAAAGCTGACCCCGAAACCATCAGCCGAAACTGCGAAGTTTCTTTTGACCACAAGCAATGGCTTTATATTATTCCTGTGCTCGATGAGGTCTATGGTGTTTCTCCAAAAAATAAAAAAATAACAAAGCTCATTGAAGGTGACGCTTCGCAAGAAAAATTCCGCGTCGAACTTACCCTCTTTCTCCTCCACTACCTTTTGGGAACCAAGCACATCCCCCCTGAGGGAAAACGGGTTTCGGAAAAAGAGCTCAAAGGCGGTGAGATGTTTTTTCGCGGGCCTCATGTTCTATCAACGCAAGGAATAATCAAAAAGTTTGGTAATAATCCAGAAGGATTTCTTGCTGCCGGGTTAAAGCTTAAAGGAGAAAAGATTGGCTTGGGTGATGCGGCGATCGAGTTAAAGGCAGCACCGAGAGTTCCTGTTACGTATGTGCTCTGGGTAGAAGACGAAGAGTTCCCTGCCTCAGTAAAAATTCTTTTTGACCCCACCATCCAAGAAATCCTTCCCCTTGACATCATCTATGGCCATACCATGTTCACCTCTTACCGGCTGATAGAAAGCTCATGAACTTAGGCAAGATGCTGCATCGACTTGGTTGATGGCCATATTTCAATACGCCTTCTTGCGCACGAGTGTCGACCCGTGTATCAAAAACGTTTGGTTCCATCGGAGCCTTTCTTACCGTGTATCTCGATCAGATTGCGACCTATGGCTACGAAAATGCTCCCTTGGAGCAAGATGCGAGATCCCATGAACGGAAGTCCGTCTAAGAAGCGTTTGGGCGAACGCGCCTCGTCAGCGTGCCACTCCAGTAAAACCTTAGTCCTCTGCACGACGAAAGTGATGCAATGGAAAATGCAGAAAAAGTTTCTCAAGACCTTCTTGCAAATTTACACTCATTAGCAGATCATTTTACACGGAAGCCCACAGCATTTGAGACTCAGTGGGCGAATAACTGACTCATTCAAACTTTATACCAGAACAAGGACTATTAACTTCTTCGTAGTTCTCGGTGATCGTTTTCGTGCGCAAGGTTGGCCCGTTCCGGTCGATCTTGATCTTGAAAAGGAAATGGTACCATGCAGACAGGCCCTGCATTTTTTGAAATTCTCCCACCTTTTATTTAACTTTCTCTGTCGGCGGTCTTTTAGTTTATTTCTGTTTAACTTTGGCTCTATTAAGCACGAGTCAAGTCAAAAGATGGTCATCGACTGGTTCCTATGGAGATGCTTTAGAAAAGGGTCTAAGGCTTCCAAAAATTTATCTTGCTTCATTCATCAATTTTGCTAAGCATTATTATGCTCGGCATTCATCAGCCGCTTCGCCTAACGAATTGAATCGTCATGCAAACTTTCAGGGGGATATGAACTAATGGTCTAAAGAAGCATATACCACTAAGATTCTCATGTTCGTTGATTTAGCTTTAAAACTCGAACCGGTTTTGCGTATCGTGATTGGTACAGTCCAACGATATACTGATTTAACGATAGAGAAGAACGGAGGCTTAAAGAGAAAAAGGGGGCAAGCCTTGGAAAATTAGTTTTGGCATTTATTGACCACACAAAAGAAGTAATGGGGGGTTATTCAACAATAACACTTCAGTAAGTTCGGCACGCTCCTCAAAGCCTATGAGTTTTACAAAAGAGCTTGAGACGAAAACGCCAGATATGCGCTCGGAAAAAATGAGACGTTAATTTTAAGTTAGCTTGGCGCGAAAAACTAAATATGCTGCTCCCAGTAATCCCGCATCATCACCGCAGACTGCCGGCACTATTTTTACCCGCGCCGCCGGAATCTTAAGCGCCCGCTTTTGCACTTCTTCTTTGGTAAACGGGAAAAACATATCCCAGGATTTGCTCACTCCACCGCCAAGAACAACCATCTCAGGATTAAGGATGTTGATCAAACTGGCAATACCAATGCCGAGATAGCGGCCCATATCCTGAAAAATCTTTCGGGCGAGTTGATCTCCGGCTGTGGCCGACTGATATACCATCTCTGCGGTAATGGTTTCCGGATCATGGTGGCACCGTTTGTGTAACTCGCTCTCTGGATGCTTGCGTAACCCTTCGATCGCTTCTCTTCTGATCGCGGTGGCTGATGCTAATGCTTCTAAACAGCCGCGGTTGCCGCAGTTACACTGGGGGCCTTGTGTGTCAACAGTGATATGACCCGCCTCTCCAGCCATACCATCAGCGCCATGTACCAGCTTACCGTGTATGATAATGCCGCCGCCGATACCCGTGCCGAGCGTGAGACAGATCAAGTCATTGAGGCCTGCACCAGCACCTTTCCACTTTTCCCCCATGGCCGCAACATTAGCATCATTTTCTATCATGATGGTAAAGTCTTTGAGAAAAGATGATTGGAGTTTATCTCTGAGGGGGTAGCCGTCAAATCCTACTAAGTTTGGAGACTGGGTGATAATACCCTTCTCGATGTCAATCGCTCCCGCAATACCCACTCCAACCCCTTTTATCTTTTTTTCTGGGAAAGCCTGGTAAACTTCTTCAAGCGCAGAAATGAGACTTCGCAAAACCGATGCCTCACCTTCATGAGCGAGTGTCGCGCGCTGAACCCGTTTTTTAATCATCCCGTGTTCGTTAATTGCGGCAACGCGAATATTGGTTCCCCCAAGATCAACCGCTAAAACCACGCGTTTCATATCAAACTACCCGACTTAATAAAAAAATCATTAAGTCTCACACTTCCCCTTGGAAGCAGGGGGAAAGAGTGAAAAAAATTGACTCATAAAGACTATGGAGTATACTTTAAACATGAGATTCATCAATTTTTCTAAAAAGCCGAATTTAAATCGCCCCATTCTTATTGCCGGATTTGAGGGCTGGCCCAACGCGGGCTGTATTTCATCTGATGTATTAAGTTTTTTAAAAAAGGGGCTGGGAGTAAAAAAGTTTGCTGAGGTAAATCCCGATCTTTTCCATAAATATTCTAATAACCGTCCGTATGCCAAAATTGATGGTGGTGAAGTAAAGTACCTTCTTTTCTCCCCGTATGAATTCTTTTATAAAAAGAGCACCAGTTTCCCGGATCTGATCCTTTTCCTCGGAAAAGAACCACAGCTCCGATGGAAACAGTTTACCCGATCTTTCCTCAAATTAGCAACTGATTTTGACGTTGCAATGCTTATCACCATAGGCGGAACGTACGATTATGTCACCCACAAACAAGACCCCTGGATCTCAGGAGTTTTTACTGATAATGACCTGAGACACAAAGTGGTTGCTTCAGGCATAAAAGACGCGAAATATGAAGGCCCGGTAAGTATCCATACTTTTCTTCTCAAGGAAGCGGAGGGAATCGGAATCAGGGGAATAAGTATCTGGGGCCATGTCCCGCAATATCTTACCAACAATAACTTCCCCATTACCTGCCAGATCCTTGGGTGTTTAAAAGAAATCGTTGGTTTTGACTTGGACCTGAGCGACATAAAGCTCAAGGCTGAAGAGTTATTAAAACAAATAGACCTGATTATCCAAAAAAATCCAGAGTTATCAAAATACATCGAAAAAATCGAAAAAGGCTGCCATCTTAAAAAAGAACCATCCTTTCATGATAAGGTAATCCAAATTAACGATTTTCTCAAAAAAAACCCGCAGTAAACCCCGTTCAAAGGCTTTCACACGGGGCAGTTACCCCGTGTGAAAAAGTGTAAGAATCTTTATTTTTTTATTTCCACGCCTAACCAAACATTAATCCTTCCCTCCCTCCCTACGCCATGAACGTTTCGTGAAGCCAGAGGGTCGTCTCCGGACATGCTCATCTTCATTGCGCCCAGCACTGATGGTGCCTTTACCCTACCTATCAAACCGTCTCCCTTAACGTTTTAAAAATATAAAGATTTTTTATCAAGACCAAACCGTCGGTTTTTATAACCGAGTAACTATTGAATTTGTGAATATTTTACCACAAATTTTTGATTTTTTCTGCGAAAAAACTTGACATTTCCACACCAATATGGTTTTTTTTTACCTCCCAATAAATGTTTGCTCACAAAAAAATATTTTTTAATATAAATAATAAAGCTAAGAGGAGATTTTCAAATATGAGACTCGCGGGTAAATCAGCAATCGTAACTGGGTCTGGCCGCGGAATAGGCCGGGCCATCGCAATAAAATATGCCCAAGAAGGTGCCGATGTGGTGGTGAACTACACCAGAAATCCGGACACCGCCAATGAGACTGCCAAAGAAATCGAAAAGCTGGGCCGGAAGGTCGTAGTGGTGAAGGCGGATGTGGCTAAAAAAGAAGATTGCAACAACATGGTAAAGGCAGCTTTGGATAAGTTTGGCAAAGTGGACATCCTGGTAAATAATGCCGGCGTATCAAAGGCCGCGATGCTCTGGAAAATGACCGAGGAACAGTGGGATGATGTTGTCGACATCCACCTTAAAGGCGCTTTTCTCTGCACGCAAGCTGTGGCTAATCACATGCGGGACCGAAAGTATGGTAAAATCATTAATGTTATTTCCACCGCCGGCGTATACGGCACTGCCGGCCAAATCAATTACGCTTCTGCTAAAGCCGGCTTGATCGGATTCACCAAGTCCGCCTCCCGAGAGCTTGGGCGGGCGGGAATCACCGTGAATGCGGTGGAGATCGGGGTTATTGAGACAGAAATGACTGAAACTATCCGCACCGATCCGAAGTTAAAGGATGTGTATATGGGGAGAATCCAGCTTGGCCGGTTTGGGACAGTGAACGATGTTAGCCCCATTTTCGTATTTCTGGGGTCGGATGAGGCAAGTTGGATTACCGCCCAGGTTATCGGAGTTGATGGCGGATACGTCGGTTAATAAACAGGTAACGGTTATAGGTCAATAATAAGGAGGGAAAAATGGCACGAGTTGCAATTATTGGCGTAGGCCAAAGTAAATTTGTTCGCGGCTATCCCGGAAGTATTCGGGAATTAGCCTTTGAAGCATACCGAGAGGCAGTACAAGACGCAAACATTACCAGTAAAAACGTTGATGCCTCAATCATTTGCTCTGCCCCGGAATATGATAAGCAGAGGTCACCGGCCGGGGTTCTCGCGGAATACCTGGGATTGATCCCCCAGCCAACCTTTTATCTCGAAACCGTTTGTTCATCCAGCAGCACCGGATTAAAGGTTGCCTACTCAATGGTTAAGGCTGGTCTCCATGACATTGTCTGTATCCTCGGATTTCAGAAAATGTCGGAAATTACTTCCGCCGAGTCTCAAGAGCGTATGGGGAGAGGTGCGGACATCCAGTGGGAATCTCCTTTTGGTACCATGATGCCTGCCTATTACGCGCTCCATGCACGCGCTCATATGGAAAAATACGGCACCACGGAAGATGATTTAGCGTTAATCCGGGTAAAAGCAGCAACCTATGGACAAATCAATGACCGGGCGGTTTACCAGAAACCGGTTACCATGGAGATGTTCAAAGATCCGGAAAATAGCCTAGCCGGACCGGTGGCATCACCTCTCCGGGTAGGAGATTGTTGTGCTAATGCGGACGGCAGTTCGTGTATCATCCTGGCCAGCGAAGAAAAAGCGAAGGCCTTCTCTAAAAAACCAATATGGATTCTAGGTCTCGGCGCTGCATCAACCGCCGTTAATATGGCCGGACGAGATCTTTTTAGCGGACTTACCGTGGCCATGGAAGCAGCAAACACAGCTTACAAGATGGCAGGAGTAAGCCCCAAGGAAATAGACGTAGCAGAAGTCCATGACTGTTTTACCATCGCTGAAATGATGGCGTATGAAAATCTGGGATTTGCCAAACCCGGTGAAGGCAAAGACCTTATCCGAGCCAAAGAGACATACAAAGAAGGAAGCATCCCGGTTAATGTTGATGGCGGGCTTCTTTCCAAGGGACATCCGATTGGCGCGACCGGAGGTTCCCAATTAAGGACTATCGTGCTCCAGCTTCGCGGAGAAGCCGGGCCAATGCAGGTAGAAAATCCGGAAATTGGTTTGGTTCATAATATTGGCGGCGTTGGTCTTTATGGAAACGTTACTATCTTAGGGAGGGACTAAAATGGCAAAACAAGAAATCGACGATCGGTTTAAAAAATTTGGAACCGTTAGTTTTACTTCCATTTCTAAGGTTAATGACTTTATCGGTTACCTCGAAAAAGGCCAGGTAATGGCCAGCAAATGCAAGAAATGCGGGATGATGTTTTTCCCTCCCCGCGCAGATTGCAGTGGCTGTCTCTCCAGTGATATGGACTGGGTTGAAGTGACCGGAGAAGGAACTCTTTTAACCTTTAGCAAGCTCCAATACGGGCCCGTTGGGTTTGAAGGAGATCTGCCCTACACGATTGCGGTTGCCCAATTTAAAGACGTCAAAGTATTCGGCCGAATGAGCAAAGAACTCTCTGATGCTGATGTTGTTGTGGGAATGAAAGTAAAGACGTCGCCTGTGCAGCTCGCCAACGGAAAAATTGCGTACGAATTTAAAAAAGCGTAACCAACAGACCCCGCAAGCCGTTTTAAGAGCTACAGTATTTTACAAGGATTGTGAAAAGCGGTTTTTGAAAAAGAAGACGGAAAGAAGGCTATTCCTTTTCGTCTTCTTTTGTTTCAGCCAAAAAAGAAAAGGTTTGCAATCAAAAGATTATTTTGGTATTTTGTAATTTAAAATCTTTTTAAGGAGGTAATTTCTTTGAGGAGATAGATTTATGTTGCCCAACATAGGAATGTCAGAGCTTCTCGTAATCCTGGTTATTGCCCTGGTAATCTTTGGGGCGGGAAAACTTCCGGAAATAGGCGCTGGGTTTGGCAAGGCTATCCGGAATTTCAAAAAAGCAGCTACCGGTGAATTGGACGAAAACGAAAAGTCAAAGGAAAAGGAACTGCCTAAAGATAACGCTTCAAAATGATACTCAATGGAGAATTGCCTTTAGTTGAATAAAAGAGAATCTTTCAACTCACATCTTCCCATTAACCTCAATCACATTTCCACCTCTGCACCTCACCGTATTTTTGTAAGCCCTGAAAACATAAACCAAGACCGGATTATTCTTCGGGGTGAACTGCTTAAAAAAGTTCGGCTGGTTTTACGGCTTAAGCCAAAAGATACCCTTAGTGTTTTTGACGGCACAGGTTTCGAATATCTCGCTCAGATTGTTTCTCTTACCCCTCGCGCAGGCGAGCTTAAAATAGTGGGAAAAACCCACCCCCCGCGCGAATCGCCCCTGGAAGTTCATCTGGGGCAAGCAGTGCCTAAATCACAAAAAATGGATTTTATTATTCAAAAAGCAGTAGAGCTTGGGGTAGGTGAAATCCATCCTTTCTTTTCCTCCCGCACCATACCCCATTTTAATCTCAGCCAAGCAATGAAAAAAGTGGAACGCTGGCAAAAAATCTCTCAGGAAGCCTCCCAGCAGTCCGGCCGTATCAACATCCCCACGGTAAATCCTGTGGTTGAGTTCGTCGCGCTCCTCACCCTACCCTCGCAAGCGAGTCTTAAGATTATCCTGCAAAAAGACCCCTCCAACAACTCACTCAAAAATTTTCTCACCACCAACCAGAATAAACGCAGTATCTTTTTTTTGGTGGGACCGGAAGGAGGATTCGCGCCTGAAGAAATAACCCGTGCCCTGGATCATGGCTTTAAACCAATAAGCTTAGGTGAGCGTATCCTGAGAACTGAAACCGTGGCCCTCACCTTTCTCAGCATCCTCCAGTATGAGCTGGGGGATATGACATAACCCTTGAAAAAGCTGAAGTGTTTTTAGAGAAAAAATTTCTACTTAAAATCCATTCGTTGATTAACAATAGATAGGAGGTATCCATGAGTGACTTAGCGCAACGTATTCTCAGTATTATCAAGAAACCCCATTTAGCCAGCTTTGCCACAATCACTGAAGAAAGCAAGCCATGGGTTCGGTATGTTACGTGTCAGGCTTCAGAGGATTTAACCTTCCGTTTCTCCACGTTTATCGGTTCCCGAAAAGTAGCCCAGATCAAAAAAAATCCGGAGGTACATTTGACCTGTGGGGTTACTGACCTTGCGACTGCACAGACTTATTTACAAATCCAAGGGAAAGCGGAACTCTCAATTGACAAGGCAGAACGGAAAGCCTTTTGGAACGATTACCTGACAAGATATTTTAAAGGACCTGATGATCCGAATTATGGGATCATCATCGTGAAGCCCTATCGCATCGAACTCTATACAATGGGAAATTTTAAGCCAGAAGTATGGAAAAAATAAAAAGCATAACCGTCAAACCAAGGCTGCGGCTGATTCGCGGCGGGCGTCCTTCCCGGTTTGCAATGGGCTCGGTTGATATCGTGGTCGCACCAGAGAATAAACCGCCATTTAGAACAGATGCGGTTGCTTATGAAGAGGACACCTTCCTCGTTCTCAGTGCTCCAGCGGAATTAAACGAACCACCAGAGCCGCTTATTCGTTTGTTGACCAAATTGAGAGAGATGAAACCAGAGAAACCAGGTTCAGTGCTGGTGAAAGCCCCCTCTCCGCTTCAGCTGCTTGCTATTGTCCACGACCTTAATCAGGAACCATCGTGGAAGGAAGAATGGGTAGCGAAAGCCCTTGAAGGAATCTTCCGGGAGACTGAACAGCGGAAGCTACATTCACTTGCTCTCCCGTTTCTCGGAACCCGTCATGGCTCCTTGGGCAGAGAGCGTTTTCTGGTCTTGCTGCGCTCTGTCCTTAAGGAAACTGCTACCCACTCCCTGAAACGTATCTGGCTGATGCTTCCTCCTGGCATTAATCCTAAAACTATCACAGTTCTCAACGCCAAACACTAAAAAGTCAAGAAATTAAATACCAAGGTTACTCAAATACCATTTCTCAGTTAAGTAAAATTTTTTTCGCCATCGAATTGACGATGGTCACTGTATCGTGATACAAAAAAATACCGCGGGGCATTGTGAAAAGCTAACGTATTATCCATCCACGATGCACGTAAAGGAGAAAATAATCTTATGCAACCAAAAGTAGGCTTTCTCGGAACGGGGATTATGGGACAGGCAATGGCCAAAAATATTCTTAAAGCCGGGTATGAATTAATGGTCTATAACCGCACTCCTGAAAAAACTGCGGCCCTGGGTGAAGCAGGTGCCCGAGTTGCCGTAACCCAAAATGCAATTGCTGACTGGGCGGAGGTAATCATCATGATGGTCACTGGCCCGGAGGCGGTTGATGATCTTCTTTCGGGCCTACAAGGCCTCCTAGCCGGGGAGATCGCAAACAAGACAGTAATAAACATGAGCACCCTCTCACCCCATTATTGCAAAAAACTGGCTGAACGACTGCAGAACCATTCGGTAACTTTTATTGATGCTCCGGTTTCCGGCTCAAAAAAACCAGCTGAAGAAGGTACGCTGATTATCCTTGCCAGCGGCCCGGGAAAAAACATAACCGAACTTGAACCTTTGTTTCTGAGCATGGGAAAGAAAGTCGTTTACTGCGGAAACACCGGCCAAGGCACCAATATGAAAATGACGGTAAATCTTCTCCTGGGCATTCTGATGGAAGGGTTGTGCGAAGCTATCAATTTTGGGCAAACCTGCGGACTTTCGGTGTCAGCAATGTTTGAAGCCATCCTGTCCGGCCCTTTGGCCTGCCCTCTGTTTAACCTCAAGACCGAGATGCTCCAAACCAACTCTTTTCCTCCTCAGTTTCCGCTAAAACATATGGCAAAAGATCTTCGCTTTGCCCTCGATATGGCTGAGGAAAACGGAGCGGCAATTCCTGTTGGCCGAACAATTTTTCATCTCTTTAAACAGGCTTTGTCAGAAAACCTTGGAGATAATGACTTTGCTGTGGTAAAAAAAGTTTTAGCAAATTTAAGTGATTAGATAACGTTTCCCCAAAATTTTTTTATTGGTGATCATCAGTAACACTCATCACACTCAGGAATACTGCGATGAAAGAACATTTTGAAAAATTAACTGATTTTACCCTCAAGCAAAAAGGCATTACAGGAAGAGCACGGGTGCTGTTTCTCAGCGCTGATCAATGGAAAAAATTCGCCAAAGAAAAAAATGACCTGGCCATTCAGTATGAATTATTAACGAAAAAATGTTCAGCGCTTTCAGCCGATGGGAAAGAAGAAAAAAAGCGAGCTGATTATTCAACTTCTTTGGCTACCTCCATTAAAGAACCGAAGAAGCGTTTTAACAATCCTGAAGCAAAGCAAAAGTTTCCTCATCTGTCTCACCTATGCCTTATGAATTGCGATGTAGACATTTTGATTCTTACGAATCCTCATGAATTTCCCAAACTGTCTTTAGAAAAACAAAGTGAAGCAATTGTCCAGGAGATTTTTTACTATGAAGAACACCGGGCGGGAAAACTCTACCCCGCTCCTCAACTTGCAGCAAAAGCGAAAAAAATTGTTGGGGAATCTTTAAAGCAGGTAAGGTGAGGAAAGGGAGTGGAAAGACAAAGTTTCATGAAACTATTTTATCAATCTATGAGGTGCGAGTGTCCGGACTTTATCTGATCTCTTTTTTTGGTACTAATTTTTCCAAAGAATAGCGCCAACCCTATCGTTTTTATATTTCCTTTTCAGCATGTTCATTTTCATTCGTTAATGGGGGGCGGTCTCTGTTTCAACGATGATAAAGATCGCAATAGCTCTGCATGCCGGCAATACTTCTTGCGGTTATCATGGCATGCACAATCGCCCGGGAAAGAGTATCCGCGGCAGCCGATCCAATGGCGTTAAGCTTTGCTGCCTGATCACCCCACAGGCCTCGTGTTTCCATGGTGGCGACTCCTTTCTTTCCCGTGCCCAAGGCAAAAATAGTATCCCCATCAAACATGGTGTGCGCCGGCCGGATCGCCCGTGCAATTCCGTCATGGGCCATCTGAGCAACTTTGGTTGCTTGTGTTTTGGTCAACTCAATATTGGTTGCGACGACCGCAAGAGTGGTATTATTCGGGTCGTGAGGCCGCGTCGGTCCTTTAACCAAACGCGACGGTAATCGTATCGAGGTTGTTAAGCCGCCGAATTCGTTATCCGTTTCTAAAAACGCGGCATAGAATTCACCGGTCTCAGCATTGATCGGGCTACCCCCGGAATTCACCGCCACCAGAGCGCCGACAATTATCCCATTACCGAGGTTAGTGCTTGCAGTTCCTATCCCGCCTTTCAGTTCATTTCCAATCAGCATACCGGTAAGCGCGCCGGTACCGGCACCAACATTACCTTCTTCGACATGTCCGGTCATCGCCTGAACGCAGGCGGTAAAACCGAAGGAAGCATCCGGCCTCACCGTAAAATCAGTCCCTCCTCTTCCTAAATCGTAGAGCGCGGCCGCAGGCACGATCGGCACAACACTGCCATTGCTGACCTGAAAGCCGATGCCTTGTTTCTCCAAGTAATTCATTACTCCGTCAGCCGCGGCAAGCCCATAGGCGCTTCCTCCGGTCAAGACGACTGCATTAATTTTTTCGACCAGGTTAATCGGATTGAGGAGGTCGGTTTCTCTCGTTCCGGGCGCTGACCCGCGAACATCAACCCCAGCCACTGCCCCGTTCCGAGCCAGGATCACGGTTGTCCCGGTTAGGTGCTCAACATCAGTGCAATGGCCAACCTCTATGCCTGCCACGTCCGTAATGGAATTATACAATTTTCGGTCCCTGACTCGGTGGTGATCTTTCGCACCGGTTTTTCGCACCGCCTGTTTGGTTTTGCTCATCTTATTACCCCTTTAATGACTGGGCCAATGAAACCTCAAAAGCGGTTTCAACACCCCATAGACACCTCCTTTGTGTCTATGAATTATACAAAAAGTGTTACCCTTCTACCCAGAATAATTTGTTACCTATCTCCCCGTTCGGTCAATACCATACACCAAGGTTCTTGAGTCATTGAAGTCTTCTCGCCGCAAGCTCTGGCGCCTGGCGTTGTGCTCCCGTGCACCCGCCTACGGACCACCGATCGACCGATTCACTCCACAATTAGGTACCCGGCGGACTTCAGAGAGGGCCTCGTGTAAACGAAGATCATCTCAACTGGCTCAGGGGATGGGTTGTAAAACCAGTGAACAGCCCCGCGCGGCACGAACATCGTGTCCCCTTGCTTCATCTCCACCTCGGTGTCGCCCACGCCACTAATTCCTCTCCCCGATAGTATATAGATAACCTCCTCCGCATCCTTGTGGATGTGCTTCTTGTGAGAGGAAGTCTCCGCCTCGAACCTGCAGTAGGCAAAAATAATGTCTTCCGCCCCTACCGTATCCTTATCCACGAGAACCACCCTTTTCGCGTTTTCGAGGTCCTTAATCGGTTCATTTCTTCCGTCAGTGATGCCAAGCACGTGCTTCATGTGATTCTCCCATCTCGTCTAATCAACCTTAGACGCTAACGTTGTTTATATGGTTCCTAGATAACGCCCTAACGGTTGGTTTCCGCCCGTATAAAACCCCTCCCTTCGCTACGCTTTTTAAAACACATCCCAAGACTATACATTCATTAGTCACCCCAAAACAAAAAAAGTCCATCACCTTTTTATCTGGCAATGCAGCCTTTGTTTTTTTTCGTAAGCAATCATGAAAAATTTTTTTCGGAGATTTTATCTCTTTTTCCGTTTCTCTGAGAGTACACTTATCTTTTTCTCTTGAATGCCGAAGGGGGGGGGTTGAACCCCCGTTAACCCACAAAAAACATTAAAAAACAATATATAATTACATACTGGCAAAAATTTGTTTAAGTTAGCTATCCCCTCTTTTTTCAAAACTTATAATGCTCATAAAGGGATTAGATTTGCCAGTATTTTTTGCCTTGAGGATTTCATTATTAAAATCTTTTTCATTACCAAAGGGAAATTTCATTTGGAGAAATAAATTACCCCGCCGCAAGCAGCGGGGTATTCAGAGCAAAACCCAACTATTTTCTTCGCGGCAAGCCGCGGGGTATTTACCCGGAGAGAATAAACTGCCTCCCGATACTCTCGTTTTGACCGTGTACTCATAAGTATCCCTCCTTTTGGAAGTCGATGTTCGGTAACATCTATTTATGAGTCAACGATCCCTTTTTAATCACTCTTTGGGTAACATTTTATTTGAGGCAATTCGCGGGGTGTTTTTATTTGACAATTTAAAGCATAACGCTATGATGCTATAATGCTATTTAAATTCACAATCTTTAAAAGATCTTAAAAAATGAGCCATTTTTAACTGGAGAAAAAGGATGGATGAATTTTCAACTGTGCATTTTGAGACCTACCCGATCAGGTTCACACCGAAGGGCAAAGTTTGCGTTATTGATATTATTAAGGTGTTGTGCAAAACAAATCAGCCATACTCACTTTGGGAAAAGATAAAAACTGACCACCCAGAAATACTTGCGGATTGTGAACATTATCCTTTTGAACAAGGGGAACATCTGCCAGCAGTGTGTGGAAAGGGATGGGAACAGGTCTTGGGATTTTTATCCTATTACCGTCAAAGTCAGGGCTTGGTGTAGACCTGCTCCTTATTTTTCCTCAAAGAACCTTGGAATTAATATTTCCTCATCATAATCCCCGAGTACTTCCAGAAATGCTCTGACAAACCCATAATTGAAGCAACTTGCATCACCCAATCTTTCTTGCAATTTATTTGAAATGAATTCCAGCGACTCTTGGGTTATGGGTATCCCATATTCTTCTTCCGATACGCTGAACTCTCGCTGGAACCAGCAGTTATTCTCTTTAAGAAGGAATTCGAAAAGCTCACTATCTTTTGTTGAAACTGGGGAGCCAAGCGGATATTTCCCCTCCTTTAATGCATTATTTAATACTTGAGTGATACGTTGATGAAACAACCGCTGGGCATCTATCTCTTCGACTTCCCATCTACCGTTCCGATAGCTAAACTCTATAGTTGGCGTGTGGATGCTGGAGTAGTTGCCCCCGAACATTTCTTTCAGGGCTTTTTTATCATTAAAGGAGAGGGAGGAGAGTTTTAGGATCTCCCTGCACTTGAATCCTTTTTTTAATTCTGGGTAATCAGAAAGAAGCCTTTTCAATAATAGATAGTTAGGCTCGGTTTTTAAGAAAATGACATAAATATTCATAATGATACTTTTTTCTGTTTTGTCCTGTTTTAGTCTGTCTGCTATACAAAAACTATACAATTTAGAAAAATAAAAAAGGTCTCAATGCGAGGCCCTTCTTTATTGATAAATAACCTTTATATTCTATGTCTGCTTTTAGCTTATGCGTTTTTTCTTTTGAACAATTAACCTACCCCAAAATCAAAACAGTAACGCAGAGGTAAATTCTAAAATTTATAAAAATAGGATAACAAAAATGACCCTATCCCCCCCCCTTCACCCTCACCTTCCTTTCCCTATATATATGGTTCTCCTCTGATTGAGGTGGGGTTATTTCACCTCGATTTTTTGTTGCGTGGTATCAATTTTTTGCTGTGTGGCATTAGTCTTGTTTTGCTGGGATTTGATCTTGTTTTGCTGGGATTTGATTTTGCTTTGCTGGGAATCAATTTTGCCCTGCTGAGAACCAGTCCCCTTTTTGTTATTGTCTTGAACGACCCTATTCACCCCATCTTCGCCATCCTTATATGCATAGACCTTCTGGACATTCACACCCAATGAAATGCCAAGGGCTGCCACAACAGCGGCTATAGTTGCGGTCTTTCCTACCCAGCTAGTTTTGGTTGAATTTTTATCTTTTGCTTCTTTTTTCATAGTCACCCTCCTTTAAGGCATCGAGCCATTCCTCGACAGTGTTGATAAGAAAAAACAATTATTTGATTTGTTAATAATTTCTGAGTCTTATACCACAGTAAAAAGGGTGATGTCAACCTGATATAAAAGTTTTTTTATTTCTTTCCCTTCTTTTTTCTCCCTTCCCCTACCCTAGGGATTATGGTCATTAAGCTATTCGCGGCACATCCGAAGTAAAGGCAGAGCTTCTCAAACTTTGAAGCCGGATTCTTTAATGCCCGAGCTTGTGGGGCTACCCCTGTATTTGCTGTAACTGCTGTTGTAACTGCTGCAGTTTCAATTTTAGCTGTTCCAGTTCTGTCTGTAACTGCTCTATCTGATTTTGTTTCTTCTTTAACTGCTTCTGTAATTGCTGCAGTTTGGCTTGTTGATCCCCCTGTCCCCCATTCCCCTGAACCTTTTGCTGTGTACCCGTATCATCAGGTATTATACCCGTAGAAGACGCAGCAGGGGTGACCTGCCCCCCGAAAACCGGTCCAGTTTTAAAGTTAGGATTTTGGTATAATACTGGATAAAAATTAAGGAGGTTATGATGAGTCGGAAGCGATTTACGGCAGAGCAGATAATTGGTTTATT